>Ga0209149_1000508_pt1 | contig 16424 bp, 14 predicted proteins | sample WorMetTyACAVOLI2_FD_187423 | JGI IMG/M metagenome (GOLD analysis project Ga0209149, IMG submission 187423) | Marine gutless worms symbiont microbial communities from Max Planck institute for Marine Microbiology, Germany - Olavius algarvensis... ... | reverse complement strand
ATAACGCCTGCTGATGCCTCAAAATTTCGAAAAACATAGTCCCATTTCGTTGGATCATCAGTAAAAAGGACTGCGTCATCAGCGTAGTTGATGTCGGTGAGATGGAAGTTGCCAACATCGACTCCAGAACAACCAGAACAGTGTCGCCTGAGCCAATCAATTGCACATAGCGAAACTATTCGAATTCCTAGTTGCGCCATTAAAGGATACAGTTCACAGTTCATAGTTAATTAATTAAGCAATAATAATGAATTTATACTCAAAATGTTCATAATTAATTAATAGCATTAATTAATAACAATTAATTTAATCGTGTCACATGACACCTTCCTCGCTCTAACGAGAAATGAATGGCCCAACAAAAGAAATGCACTCACTATGACATCAACTAACAAAGAATTATATCCGAATAACAATTGAACTGCAACAAACAATGGATGAAGAAAAAAGATGTAATTCAGAATTTGATAACCAGCCATCAAGATATAATGCAATACAAGAAATGACATATGATGACACTTGGTGGAGAATACGGCCATTCATTTTTGGCTTTTGGTATTCCCGCTGCCTCCCATTCCCACGGACTCATTTTTATTTTACACTTCATTCCCATAATCCCATTCTCTACCAGCTCCCACTGTGGTATTCCGATTCCCTCCCATTCCCATTCCCATAGACAATGTGAAACAGCAATGCACAGTATTGATTATCAAACTTTATATAAACTTCTGTAGCAGTCAAACATCAACATTAACGATGAATCGGAGGCAAGAGACGTATACAATACGGCTACCAGTCATAAAAGTCTAAAACGCTTAAAATGTCCTGTATCATAACTGCATAGTCAACTCTAACTCACAAAACAAGTCCCAAAAAATAATGCATCATTAAATAAATTATAAAGCAGCTAATAACTCTGTAGCAAGTTATTTCTGCATACTGATGTGCAGAAAGAGTAAATTGTTAGTTGAGTCTGACCAAAGGTTTGTTCGTCGCTTTTCCAGCATCCTGCCAGCTATGCTGAACAAACGCTCACTTTCAGCGGATAGTATAACATTCGTATGCATCCATGTATAATGCTCCAAGGCGGTTAGGGTCATCATTAGTCAGTTCGATTTTGCAGTCATTCACGAACAGCTTGTAAATCTAGAGTTGTCCGTGGCAATGACATTCCAGTGGCCTGGGAATGGGGATCATTCCCATTCCCATACATTGTTCTCATAATCATTCCCGTTCCCATTCCCATGACTTGTCAGATTTTTGTCTCATTCCCATGGGAATTCCACGAGGTTCCCATTCACATAGGGAATCCCATTCTCTATCTGTTAGATATTTTATGTTTAGACCCGCAGGCCGAGTTTTGAATACTACCGTTGTCGGTGACTGCCATATCTACACTGTGAAGCCAAAAAATTGCACCCTTATTATTTTTTGCAATAACTTTGTCAAACCTCATAATATTTTCATAATTTTTGGCGCACTGATACTTTAGTAAATTTGCAACAAAACTGCAACTAAATTTACCACCTCTCCAGACGGCTGTTCTCACCATAACTTGTGAAACGAAACGTAAGTCAATTTGTTCATAATGTAACGAACTTTCTTTGCGTCTTCGTTACTCTCATTGACTATGGGCAATCCGGCATCGAAAGTTGGGTTCGGGTCCGGCAAGCTTGACTGTTCAATCGCCGAATTGATGTTTCCCATAGCGGTCCGTGGGTCCGGTCGTTCTGCTGGAGTCGGGATGAGTTGTCCAATAGTAGTCCGGTATTTAATATTAGTTCGGTAGTCGCCTACCGAATCCTACGCCTTAGGTGGCGTGTTGCGACTCGTCTAGGATGCGAGTCGGCTTAAACCTAGTGGTACGGTCTTTTTATACTACTGGGCGAACCTATTCTTAACTTCTTAAGGGTTGACCTTCGGAATAGTCTACCTTGAGGGGTATACAATAATTCGGTTTTTACTACTAATTCGGCTAATCACTACAATAACAGCAGTTGTGTAAGCTTTAAAAGTCATGACAGTTACATATCAGAGAAACACATCATAGCAAATGTTCAAAGTGTGTGCTTTTGGTTTTGAGACACGCAATAAAACAATCTCGTCACTGATCTATCGATTAATCAATGAAGCTCTGCTGGTTGCTGACAATATTTCAATCAGATGCCATTTCAGCTCATTGACATACCTTGCTGGTTTCTTATAAATATGTTCCTGCGTGTCGGTTTCAGTCGGTGTCTCCAGGCCCTGGTTCACTTTGTGGTTTTCATGCAGCCAGGGGTGAAAGTGAATGATGCATAGGACTGTTACTGTGATGTCTTGCTGCTCAAGCAGTTACTGCCATACATCTGTCAAGCTGCTGGTGACTTACTTTCCAGAGCACCATGCGTGTACAAGAGCACCAAGCTGCTGTGACACAAGACTCCGAACTTCATACCAGACATGCGGCCTCCCAATAGAACAGACCTCCGTCCTGTAGACTACGGATATCGACAGTCATTCAGTAATGTATTTATCAGAAACAGCAAGGGTCGTCATACATCACCGATAAGCTGAGGTTATCACAAGGTAGGGAGAAACACACACCAAGAGAGGTGTGGGCAATTCAATTGCAGTTTTGTTGTAAATTTACTTTTCAGTGTCTGTGCCGAAAATTATCAAAATACAATGCGGTTTGACAAAGTAATTGCAGAAATAGAAGGGTGCATTTTTTTTCCTCACAGTGTATTTCCGCTTAAGGTGACATTTGACGATACATTAGCACAGTTAAAGCTTTCGACCATAAAGATATAGGTACAGCCGTTAGAAGTTTGTCCATGATGTAGAACCAGAAAAAACGTCTGGTTTCTACCCACATTTGCAACTTACGTATGTGACTAAAACGATTGGTAACGCAGGTGTTAAGTTACGGTACTCATTATATTCTTTAGGACGATGTTAATTCAGTGATAGATTTACTAATGTCTCAGAAGTAACGATATGTTGTTGTTTTTCATTGCTAAAGTATAAATTCATAAATTATGTTCGCTAAAATATTCATACTGGTCAGCATTTAGCGTTGTGTTTTACTATATATTCAGGCTCCCAACTGTTTAGAACGATAGTGAAGGAGCTTATACTCATTGTGTGTCACTTTGAACATTGCAGGAAACTAATGAATGATTTTTATGACATTTTTGTGAATGTAAAATGACAGATATCTGAGATGAACGCGTCGGTGGCGATAGTGATCATCGGCAACGAGAAAAACAACAGTCTGTCATGGACGACCGACTTCCCGCCAGTCTTACTTACTGATGAACTGTCAGTCAGCGACGACCACACACAGGGCAGGTGTAACAACTCTGGCCGCGTCGCCATTAGAGGTACGACACTTTTTCGCTGTCTTTGTTGTTGTTGTTGCGTTACGTTGCAGTAGCAGCAGCAGCAGCAGTAGAAACAGCAGCAGTGTATACACCGTGAGCCATAAAAAACGTGCCACTCAACATTCATTCATAACTTTGACAAATGTTGACCGATTTTTAAAATTCTTGAACTGTTGGACTCGACAGTAAATTTGCCGTGTGATCCATGTTATATTCCCACCACATCTACAACGTGACGCTACACTATCTTGTGAAAACATATGATTAAAAACAGCAAAATTCTAACATATCTAACACAATACTACCATTTTGCCTTATTGTTGACAAAATTAACCAAATAAACTTAATTGTGTGTGTACTCTTGAGTCGCAGTAAATGCTAAAATGTCCTCCTTTGGCATGGGTGTATGCGTGGAAACACTTGCGACACTCATCAAGTCCATGACGTCAGTGAACTGAAGCAGTGTCTGACAAAATGCTGGCATGGCTAGGGACAAAGTGTAGTCGATGATACAATGGATGAGTGGCACAAATGTTCCTGGGCGTGTATTCAAGCCAAAGGAGGGAACTTTGGGCATTTAGTATGATTCAAGAGCCCACATATGCTAATGTTTAGAAACAAGTCTATGATATTGACATAATCGCATTGGGCCAGCCTGTGAGGCAGAACTCAGCGCTGGCATGCGAAGGGAGCGTGTACCACCCCAAATAAGACAGAAAGAAAGAAAGAAAGGAAGAAAGAAAAAAGAAAAAGAAGAAGACTGTTCGCCATCTTGAGTTGTAATAATTTTCATATTTGGTCACGTGACTGTTACCGAGTTCCAAACATGCATTTCTGTACCAGATTTCATCAAAATCTGAAGATGGCGGATGTACGCCATCCTGAATTTTAGGGTCCAATAATGGTTCTTTGAAAAACCCGTGTAAAATTCCTATAAGTCGATAATAGAGACCATAGCTCTAAGCTGCTTACGTTTTGAGAAAATCGCGTTTTTGTACGCATTTGCGACAGAAAGACGGAGAGATGAACAGATCGACAGCCCGATGCATTAAGGTGCTCTCGCTGCTGCGAGCGGCCCCTTAATAATGCACAGACGTATTCGCGCGATATCTTGTTTAGGCTACAATATCACGTGGTCTACGCCAGTTACCATTTTTGTTAAAAATACAACTAAACAAAAATTGAAACTTGCTGATTTTTGTCAAGCAGTTTCCACGTTCTGTTGCTAGTCATCTTAAAGTGCGGTGAGGAATTTTACCGCCACTGACGTAACATGTATAGGCTGCGTGAATTTCATTAACCTTACCGATGTATTCATAAGTTACCGTATGCGACAAGATAATAACCTAGCGGAGTCTGATGATTATGACGTTAGCGTACTGGATATTGTGTCGTCGAATTTTCAAACGTCGACTGTCACTGTGGACACGTATACAGAGAGATCGGCGGTGAAGTTGTCGCTGCAGTCCGTGAAGAATCCTTATTTCTACCGGGAACATGGGATCGCCAGTAACACTGGACGACTCAAGTCTTATCTTCAGGGCGAAACGGACGTACAAGGTTCTCTCGCTGTGAAGGTATAGACGTGTTTAATTACAATCGTTAAAGAACATGACAACAACAACAGCAACAACAACATACAGTAGTGATGATGATGATGATGATGATGATGATGATGATGATGATGATGATGATGATGATGATGAGAAGGAGGAGGAGGACGACGACGACGATTACGACGACGACAACGACGACACGACGACGATGACGATGATGACAATAGTCCTAGTCAGATTCTATAAGCGCCAATCGGTCGTAACTTTTGATCCGCCGACGTTAGTTCTTTTCGACTTTAAAATTCGCTGATTTTAATTATTACCTCCGCCAACGAGGGGGTTTATGTGATCGTTCTGTCATTCGGTAAGTAGGATAGGCCTAACTGACGAACGCGGAAACAGACGTCGGCCAAACTTGGCAGGCATGGGCAAGGGATGACCCTCTAGAAGTGATTAACTTTTGGTGGTGATCCGGATTTGCGTGTGTATTCTGAATCACTTTTTCATTTTCTTCACCATTGCCGAATAGGGAATTTTTGAACATTTGTTAGCATTCTCACACAATCAACAGCCGATTTGTACCATACTTGGCGAAATGACTGACGCCAACAAGACATTGCATCCACAACATTTTGGGAAAGATCCGACAGACATCCGTATCCGGATTAATCCGAAAATCCGGATTCGAATCTCGGATCACTTTCGGTTGAAATTTTGGCGTTGGCGGTGGTTTGCGCTCTCTGAGTGCTCTTGTTACGATAGTCTGTTTTGATAGACAAGCAGATCAGAGATGAAAGAATGCAAAGGGCGAAGTTTTTTCCAGGCTGGAGTACGCGAGTCAGTAGCGCTGACGTACGAACTGGAACGGATCTGGAAGAGTAGCTCGGACGCCGCGTCGGACACTGTTTTCGACGTCGGTCAACTCAACGCCTACGCTGTGTACAGATACGTCGGGACACGGGAAGGCGTCTACCGTGTCTACCCGGCTGTACGTGTCCCAGTCAAGTTCGATCCTACCAAGCAGCCGCAGTAGGTTACATTACACCCATTTTAACAAGCGGTACACTCTTGCTTTGCCACGCTTGTTCATGCAGTTTCAATTTAACGGGCATCACACCTTAAGATAGAACAGAATTTTAGTTGTGCAATACATGGACATTTGTAGGCAATCAGCACTGGAACTAAAAATCTCAGTTCTGATATCCGCTGTTATAGATGCGCGATTTTGCTGATGACGTGTGTGTAAACTGCGTTTTTACATTAATATACTGTACATTTATATAGATGCGCCAAAAACCCCACGATATCACTTATTTTGAACGCTATGTGTATATCGCCGCTCTTGTCGCGAATACTGATTGTAGTTGTTGAATGTTGTACAGATACAGACGGTCAGAAGTTCAAAGGACGCGTACAACTTTGTACACGCAAACTGACGCTAACGGCTATGCTGTGACATCTCTCACGAAAGCGTTTACTGATCCAAAGTATAATCTTCATCGGATATATTTAACATTATTAATTTTATCATATTACAGCCTTTATCCGGCTAGTTTACAATATTAAATAGGCTACTTTATGTTTTAGGTAATGGTTTGATGAAAGGGTTTGTAGTGTATGCCTAGCGTATAAACTATACTGCAACCAAATACAGAATGGATAAGCTGTACTGGAATATATGCTACGAACGAACAAATTTATTAACAGTAGCAACCAATGACAAACAAGTAATAAAAAAGCTACTGCTGAAGGAACGGATGGTCAGATAAACTGACATCTTACACCATCCCTATAAGAACATTAATATAACATAAAAATTTGCTAAAATCAACCCGCTTCAGTCTGCTTTTAAAGGCGCACACTGATGATGCAAATACAATATCATTGCTTAGACTATTCGATGCATCAATACATCGATTAGAAAAACAGAAGGCACGACAATTAACATGGCTGAACTGTTTCATTAATTTCATCTGATGCCTACAAGTACTGGAGTTACAAAAAGCTGAAAAATCTGATGCAATGAGACCGTGAACAATACGATAAATCAATGTCAAATTAGTGGTATTGTGTAATTAGTGATTTTTCGTAAAATCCTTAATACTTTCGTATAATTACTGACATTTGTTGACAGTTATTACACAAATAACTGACGCTTATTTTTATTTTAATCCAGCCTTGGGGCTGCAATTATCTTTAATAATTTGAGTTGAGTTGAGTTGAGCTAATACTACCATAACCCTTACCCTATATTTCACGTAATCACTGATCCTGAACTATATCATTGTAACATATAGGAATTTAGAAAATGATTAAAAAGTAAACTAGTAAATGAAGCCATCAGAGATGGAATCTCACTACCCACGATACCTAATAGGAAGTTGTTTGCCTCTTGAACCCTCTGAAAAATGACCTTGACGTATGACCTTGACATGCGAACTCGTCCGAGATTTTTCTCCAGTCAACGTAACTATCAAGCATGAAGCACTGATAGACTATGCACAGTTTTCAAGTTATCGTGCTCGTGCAGACAGACAGACGCACATACACACAGACGCAGAGATCAGATCAGATATTTTATTTACCACAAAAGTAATAAACAAAAGTAATATAAAGCAATAGACCATAAACAATGGCAGGCTACTGGATAGAAATATCCGTCAATGCCGGTCGCCTATGAGGTTGTACACACAACTCATAGTCGGCGATGCACACAGCGAGACAGATAGACATCTCTACCAAATGCATCAGACATTGTGTTCGTGATAGCTGTGTGACAATCTGAAAAATGAGAGAATTTTCAGACAGACACACTAAACTGAAAACGATACTACCTCGCTCCTACGTCGCAGTTAGTAAAAGACAACTAGAGGGGCAATCGGTAGAGCGCATGTACCTCCGACAAAAGTGTTCCTACGGCTCGTAGTGAATAAAACCATTTTAAAATCACGCCTCGCTGCAGCGACGGGCGGCCAATACATATACGTGGGATTTTCCCGACGTAATAAAATTCCGCTTTGCAGCGCTTATACGATATCGGAGAAAGCAATCCGGTCCCGGCATCCGGATTATGATCCGGATCGAGCTCAAAAGTTAATCATTTCGTCCACATCCCGACATCTGTCGACACGCAACATTTCATCCAAATCCACGCACGCGTTTTTGAGTAATCTTGCTAACAGACAGACAGACAGACGAACATGGGCAAAAACATGTACCTCCTTCTTTGTCGGAGGTAATAAACAGTTAACTTAGGCAGCGATCAGTTGAAAAAATAGTTCATTAACGGCAGTGGTCTGTGTGTTGTGCGTTGCTGTTTGATATACTAGCAAAGCCGTAGTGCTGGGTGTCATTGGCGCCGATATTGTGTTTGCACCGCTCTTCAACTTTCTGCATGACCACTTCGATCCTTGCAAGACAGCTAAACACGAGTATAGTATAAACCTTACTAATTTATTATTGCTGTTTAGTCGCTTCATTTATGTCGTGCTGAACACATCCTACAATGCGACCTAGCTATAGGCGGCATCACCGGCGTGTCTGTATGTCTGTTTGTCTGTCTGTCACACGCTAGTATTGACTCAAAACTAATAACCGTACGATCGTGCGGTTTTCACCGTCGGGTAGCGCAGGAACTATAGTTTTTAAGACCAAATTTTGTACCCTACGTCCCAGGAAACCCATTAGCCGTCGCAGTTGTAATGGTGGAAAATTGCCATTTTGTTTATTAACGTCCAAGTTGGCAGTAACTTTACCCATTTCTGAACGACATATGATCTCAGAAAATGTGAACGATGGGGTTTCACATGCTGGCCGCTTTGTGATGCGGAACCGTTTCGATACAGTACACGTCGAGCGTGGCAGAACAGACGGACGGCGGACGAACGGGCAGGGATGCACGGTAGAGATAACCGCGTCATAGAACAGAAGCTTTTACGCGTCGCAGAGACCAAGTGTATACAAGCGAATTATCAGCGTGCGTTTAATTTACAAAACGTTTTCATCACTCCAATTCTCAAACCGTTCCCACAGTTACTTGGATTGTCTGCTATTTTTATGCCTCCCTCTGCCATGCCTTTGCCGCCGCAGGACCACAAGTCTGGAACAGTCTGCCGCCCAATCTCAGACTATGTGGGCTGTCATACGGCCTGCAGTTCAGGCGGTTACTGAAGACATTTTTATTCGGACAGTGAGGCCACGGCGCAGTGTGAACTGTTTTTAACTGCGCCGAATAGAAATATTCTTGCTTACTTACTTAGGCCAAACTGGCAGGCGAAGGGCGGAGGCATTGTTTATTTCTACCTGCCCCTTCGTCCGTCTGTTCGTTCATTCGTCCGTCCGTCCGTCCGTTACCAAACTTGTGACCATTTGAAAACGAATGAAATCGATTATGATGCAAATTGGCACACGTGGTCCGCGGGGTAATGCATGAAATCAACTTTGGGGTCAGAGGTCAAGGTCACACGAGGCCATAAATAGATTTGGCGGCTTGGTGGAGACATCATTCTCCACCTTTTTGGGTCGAATAGCTTTTATAGTTTATGTTTAAATTAAATTACATACATTTCCACATGGTCTTAAATTCAGAGACAAGGGTATGCGAACAACTTGCCCATGTTTGTTACGTGGTAGTGTACTGCGGGGTTTCGAACCTCCGACCTCGCCAGTGTGATGTAACCAATGTTCCACATTGCCACGCTATTTTCAGGTGCTTCGCCGTCGATCGAAGCGGCTTCGTCATCATTCACAAGGACTTCATCGACAGTCCGCCGAGTTCTCAAGTTCACATTACAACCAAAGAACCACAGGTAGCTGCCGACCTGGTCCAAAATGGCATCATGAGAAACAACTCGTGCGTCAGCTATGCGGACATCACCAACCAGCTCTTCTGGGAGGTACAGCAACATGTGAAAATGCCAACGAACGTTTATCGTACAAGTCTATACTTATTGACACGTTACATTTTTTCTACGTTTTCTTATTGTATAACAGCGGTTTGTCTGTTTCGTATTAAACCTCTTGTCAGTCAGTCAGCTATAGGATCATCTGTAGTCCGTTTGTTGTACGCGATGCGGTGCATAAGCGCGACCTATACCGTCATGCGGTGTCCGTCCATCTGTCTGTCTGTCCGCCTGTCTGCCCGTCACGTTCGTGTATTCTGTCGAAACGAGTAAACATATTCTCAAACTTTTTTTATTACCGTCGGGTAGCCACACCATTCTAGTTTTTCAGCATCAAACATTATGACAATATTACTAAGGGAACCCCTAACTGGGGCAAAAATCGCGATTTTCGACCAATATCTGGCTTTGGCATCGATCACTGCTGTACCGTCGTGTGTCGTCCAACATTTCGACGGTGGAGTATTATAGGTCATAGCACTTATGCGTCGTTTGTTTCCCGCTATCAACAAACGCCGCCGCGCTACGCATCAGTGAGTCTTGTTTATGACAGAGTTAGCCGAGACGTTACGCCGAAGACAACAGAACAGAATATAACTGTACTCATTGGTAAATCTGAAGCCGAAGTAACTAATAGTAAAAATGCTGTGCTCGAGGTATCGTACTGTTGAAGCTAAACTACCGACAGACAAGGCAGACAGCCTTTCTTCGACAGCAGAGCTTCTTGTCTGTCTTATAACAGTCTGCCGGCGCTGCAACCGCAAATTCATTTAAATATACTACCACTACCATCAGAACTGACCCTAACCCGTCCACTAACCATACTGACCGTAACCGATACAAAAGCATTGCGCCTGGCCTTAACCGAAATGAATTTACGGCTGCGGCGCCGTGGACGCCGGCTGGCCCACCCGCCGCGTTTTAGTTTTTGCCCATAAGACGCACGCCTACTGCAAAAGTCTGCCGAGTGCCATCTCGACTTACGTAGGACTAAAATGTTGCTTTTATGATGACTGTGGACTGCGGTTATATGGGCAGGTTGAGTTCAGCCACGATTTGGAGCTGACGAACGGTCACATCTACGCAATTACCGACTTCGACTTATTTGTGATCGTTAAATACGTGCAAAATCCCACGACAACCGGAACGTGCACCTGCTCTCCGGTAACCGTTGTTTAGTTATATGCACTGCGTAATTACAGCGAATGTACTGTCAAGTAGCACAGTTAGCCTAAAGCCCGGTACACTGGCGACAAAGTTGCATTCAACACGGTCGATTCATACCAGGGCCTAAAAAACCTTTTTTTGTGTCCACGAGGACGAGTGTTGCACTGAGCTGCGGACGAGTTGCTCAGGGAGGAAGGACACACGCATCCTGTGGTTTTTTCGCACAATGACCTGAACGTTACCACGGTTGCGAGCAGTGGCGGATCCACAGGCGGGGGCGGTGGGGGCAATCGCCCCCCCCAGAGTGAGACTGGTCTCTGAAGAGGTCTTTTGGTAACCAGTTTTCCCAATTTGTAGTAATCTTCCTATTCCAGGCTCTCAAAAATTCTTCCCCAATTACAAATTTGTCACCCCAGGACTGTTAATGTGTCTGCGCAATTCGCGTTAACCAACCAGCCGATAATGACACTCATACTTGTATCTCTACGCTATATATACATCTTTATTCACCATATATAGTAGCACAGCAGAAAAAGTATAATAAAAAATTGAACAACTTAACGAAAGTATGATAGTATATTAATTATAGACAATAATAGCAATCACTTGCAACTGACTGGAAAGAAACACATCAGATTACAGCCATGATGCTGACAAGCGCGTGTGAGGCGGATACAAACATTACGTAATCTGACGTTACGTTCTACGTGCACGATGTCTGCTGGACCTACGCCAAAGAGACTACGGCAGTCTGTTTTGAAGTTTTCACGTTCGACGCCTGCATGTAAATGTTGAAGTTTTACGCATTTTTAATGACTTAATAATCAACAATAAAATCAATATTTTCTTAGAAGTTCGTAGCTTATGCAAGTAGCCTACATGTATCTGGCCTATGGCCTGTTGTAGCTTATATCCTTCGTCATCAAACCATATAGCGAGTCGCCTTTACGGTCCCAAAACTGACACGCAAAGATTGGAATATAAAGTTTAAAAAAACACCTCAGAATGCACAAAATAACGCTATTTCAAGATAAAAAAAGTCCAACGATTTTCTGGGGAAGGGGCACACACCCCCTCCCCACACCTTACCCCCCTCGGCGCCTACGGCGCCTCGATCCTCGCGCCTTCGGCGCTCGCTACTCGGCGCCTTCGGTCCCTCGTTTAAGGCTGAAGGACGACTTGTGTTTTAGACTTTTATTAGGCCCTGGTGATAAGTAATAAATAGCGAACATTTTAACATTAACACTCACTTAACACTGTTAACAGAGACCACCAACAAACTGTTTTGGCGACTTTTATTGGAAAAACGTAAAGGTCAATTTTGAGATGGACTAGATGTACACAGCGGCATTCAAGTAAGTAACTAAGTAAGTAAGTAAGTCACGGGTATATCCGTGTGTGACCCCCGGTTCTTACTTACAGCCCCCCCCCCTCCTGATATGAAGTCCAGGATAAAACCCTGAATCCACTGTGGTCAACCCGTCAGCGAATGCCTAGATATATTTCCGGTAACATCCTTCTATGCATTAACAGTTCCACTTTTTACAGTTTAGACTTTCATGTATTTTCCAGTTGATATTATGTCAATTTACACTTAGAATGCGCGAGTTGTGGATAATGTTTTGTGTGGTTGTACAGACTCGAGGTGACAGCGGTGAGACGCAGTGTACTGCCGGTGAGCAATGTCAGTGCCCGTGTTACACGTCCACCGACTACAGCTACTGCAGCGGTCATTTCACCATTACCGTGTCAGTGTGTTGTCTATGACTGTGCCGTCTGTAAAATACGTCGTGTGACGCTTCGTTCGAGGGCTAGAGCATAAAAGGTAATGGAGTCCATAACGCAGGAGGAGTGTAAGCGGAGTGCTCATCCCCGTGACATAGGCTGTTGAGTCCGTAGGTGGATAGACCACTACTGTCTGTGACTCCACGCCTGACCTACGGTTACCTTCCCAGCCTAAGCTGATACTCATCGCGCCTACCCACAGACGAATGGTTAGGCTAAGTGGGCCTGGGTGGCTGGTTACATACCCAGATAATTTACCCGCTCAAAGACATAGAGTAACTACATTGATCGAGACCAACGCGTTACCACTAAGCCAAACCGCCATCTTAGGCGAGAGCATGCCCACATGCAACGTTGATGCCCAGCTGTAAGGTGGGAGCACTGAAGCAGTTTTGACCGAAAGTTTTTCCTGAGGCCACCAGTAACTCGTGTAAGTGGTAGCGAATATTTAACTAGGGTTTCTTTTTAATCCGTGACAGTTCATTGCCTTAACTACTGATTAAGTAACTTAGGCTACGTCTCCACGTTACCCCAGCGATAGCCGGCGACGTAATGATTTCGGTCGTCTGTGTTTATTTGCAACTTTATTGTAACTTTGTTAGTAAGGTCGTAACCTTACTATCAAAGTTACAATAAAGTTATTTTTTAGCAACTGTCATAGAACTTTCACAACAGATGGTTCTAAGATCGCGGCGTTAAACTTTCAGCCAAATTGGACCAAACTTTAGATCACTGCGCCAGGAAGTAGTAACAAGAAGCTCAGCTGTCGCAGAGAGGCCGCGCGTGCTTCGTGTCTGTTTGTAGTTAGCTCTGATAGTACAGTACATCGAGCGCAGTCATTTACCGTTAGTTATTTCGGCTTCAGATTTACCAATGCGTACAATTAAATTCTGTTCTGTTCTCTTCGGCGTAGTCGTCGATGCTTGCTGTCATAAACAATATTCACTGTTGCGTTGCGGTCTGCGCGATAAACCGACGTCCATGTTTAGTGCTATAAATTAATCCACGGTCAAAACTGTTAATGACACTTCGCCAGTCATCGATGCCAAAGCCAGATATTGGTTGAGAATCACGATTTTTGCCTACCCAAGCTGCATTCGACACCCCGTTAGGGGGTTCCCATCGGAACATTGCCTTAACGTTTGGTACGGAAAAACTAGAATGGTGGGGTTATCCGGTGATAAAACGTTTGAGCGTATGCTCACTCGTTTCCACAGAATACACGAACGTGACAGACACCCATACAGACAGACGGACGGGCGGACATCGCACGATGGCATACGCCGCGCTTATGCATAGCATCGCGCGGCGAAAATCGTACGGTCTACGTGGATGGAATTAGGCCTATGCCTTAGCCTGTTATTGGCAAATAAACGTTGAGTTGAGTTAGCGATATTCGCCAGGCGGCAGCACTAGGCTGAGATTTCACTATCGCGAACGTCGATAAATCAAGCGAGGGCGACGCATGTCGTGCTTGCACTGCTTATATAAACAGAGTAAACTGTTCTGTATCACTGTTCACGCATTTATTTGTAGCCTATTTTCACAGATTTCATTCTAGACAAAACTATATCTGCTTTGTAATTATCTAGTGTTATCTGGATTGGACGGATTACTGATGTTTCTTGCTTATTGCATTTATTCATACAAAACACGTTACATTCATCACGGGATTTAGGAATAAGATATGCAACCTAACGGTCTCGTAGTCTACAGCGGCCTCGCTAGATCTCGACAACAACGAATTTGTATTGTTTTCCAAATACTAGTACTAGTACTACTACTACTACTACTACTACTAATAATAATAATAAGAAGAAGAAAAAAAAAAAAAAATAATAATAATAATAATACGTAGACCTATAACGCGCGCAATGTAGGAGTATATGACCGAATCTGATTCGCGGACAATCGCCAGGTGGGAGGTTGGGTCATGTTTAATGATTGTTGGTAAGACTAAACAGGTGGGTCTTGAGCCGGTGTTTGAAAGATTGCACAGTTGCAACATTTCTTATGGCGGCTGGGATTTCATTCCAAATCTTGGGGGCACAGTAGCTGAAGGCACGCCTACCAAAGTCAGTTGTTACAGTTCGAGCATTGAGCAGCTGCTGACTGGATGAGAGCAGGGCTCGCGTGGGCTCATGAGGAAACAGAAGCGAACGTAGATAAGCAGGTTGGTGTGTGGATAGAATCTTGTAGGTAGTTAAGGCCAACTTGAAATCAATACGTTTCGGACTGGGAGCCAGTGGAGATTAGAAAGCCGCATGCCGAATAATTAACGGCAATTTTTACCTCGCGATGCTATGCATAGCGCAAACTATACTGTCGCAAAATGTTCGTCTGTCTGTCTGTCCGTCCGTCCGTCACACGCCGGTATTATATCGAAACGGCTAAACATATCACACTTTCTCACCGTCGGGTAGCCATACCGTTCTAGTTTTTTTCCGTACCAAATGGTATCGCAATATTCCGATGTGGACCTCCTAAGAGGGGCGTCGAAAGCAGGGGAGTATAAAAATTGAGATTTTTGGCGAATATTTTGCTCTATTTCTGAAATGATACAAAATAGAATATTTTAGTAATTGTACGAGATACAGACATTGTTGCAGTGGAATACCAATAGCGTCTTACACACGTGACGCCATACTCAAGTGTATGTGTCATGATTTCAAACGACCTTGAGTGACCTTGAGTGACTTGGCGAAATATTCAATGACATTAAGCATCGCGCAGTCTCTCTGCAACAGCTAAATTAAATGACGCAACCCTCCTTTTATCCTGCACATATTTGTTGTGCATGCATTTTGTCAACATACTTGCCAAGTTCAGGTGTTACACAGTTTTATTCTCTGCTAACGATTGCCAATCCTCTACAACTTCCGATAGCTTATGACGTTGAACGACCCCAAACCCAGACTTCAACGTCAGGCCATTCTTTACTGCTGAAGATCTCCGAAATGGCTAAGGATACGGCCACAGTTGTTATGGAATGTGAATAGGAAGCCGTACCCGAGCTTTCGAATAGTACCATTTTCAACTACCTCGAGTGACCTCTAACCCACATTTCAAGCTCACCATAATATTGAAAGCTTAGGATCTCATTGTGTTTAGACATCCGGTCCTGTTTACATTTGCAACTGCTGTATAATACTCTATTTCACAGCGTGCGTTTTGAATGACGTTTGGTGAACAGTACAACGAAGACGTGCTACCCGGCAACGCTGCCTCTGTATCTGCCTGACTTGACGTCAGAAGAACGTCATGCAGCTGAGTCACTGCCAAGCTGTTTTCTCTGTTCAAGATACAACTCTGAAAAGTAACAACTGATGAGCATCGTTTAGAATTGATACAGAACGAATATGAGTGAAAGCTTAATTTTGCCCTAGCTAGTATATTATAACGTAATATTTCAGATATTTTGTTCACGCATTTCTACATTTAGTGTACTATGCCGCTTTGTTTCAGTAAGCTTTTTAATAAAGACATCAATAAAGCCGATCTACACTCCCTTGACTTTGTGGTCATGAGATTTTTGATGAAACTTTTCAGAACAGCAAACAAGGACATCATAGATGAATGTCGCTCCTTCTGTAACTTTCCACTGCCAACTGAAATGTTAGAGATAAAAAGCAACAAATTTTGTAAGAAAA
>Ga0209149_1000507_pt1 | contig 16425 bp, 11 predicted proteins | sample WorMetTyACAVOLI2_FD_187423 | JGI IMG/M metagenome (GOLD analysis project Ga0209149, IMG submission 187423) | Marine gutless worms symbiont microbial communities from Max Planck institute for Marine Microbiology, Germany - Olavius algarvensis... ... | reverse complement strand
GATGACATGGAGGTGGTGATCAGATCGCCGTGGCAGCGACATGCACGAGTAGGAGAACAAGAGCGAGTAACTCAGCTTGCGGCCCATAGCATTTCTGACGGCAAATGGTCGGGCGAACTGCATCATCGAGACTTCACAGAACAAAGTGGGGATTTCTGTGAGGGAGACGCGGGTGCGGTGGCGCAGTCATTGCCTCAGTCTTGGCGAGCTGGGGACGCTATCGGCAGCGTCCGGACGACGGCAGGCCTTCCTGTTTCGATGGCCGAGTTTAACAACCGACGTACCGTTACAATAGAACGCACTCGGGCATATTCTATGCGACAGTTTTACTTTCGCCTTCGCTACCAGGTTTATCTCCGACTTACATTCATTCTCATCGTCGACAAATTACTCCGTACAAGCGTTGTGTCGTGTAGCCGACACGCCAGCACGCCTCGCAGTTCCGCTGCATGTGATTGTGGATCGATTAGCCGCAGCCAGTCAATCACATACTGACAGCTGTCCTTGGACCGCTCGCCGTGTAACATCCAGCACAAAACCGTCTCCCTCAACCTGCATCTTCATATTGGATATTCGCACATTTTTAAGGTTTATGGTTATCATTAACCCTTTAATCGCCACATTATAACCACAGAGCAACGGACCATCATCATGGCCAGTGATTGGTACACTGGCCATTGATGGGCGGGCTGTTACATTTGGTACAGCGAGGAGGGGACTAGGCGGGGCCGCAGCCCGCCCAAGCCCCTCCTCGCTGTACCTAATGTAACAGCCCATGCATCAACGGCCAGTGTACCAACTTTGTATTATTCGATGTGGGATCATAATTGCTTTTGGAGTCTAAAGGGTTGACTAGGAAAACAAGAGCTAGGTCAAAGACAATAGCTCTAAACGCCTTCGTTTTTTGAAGGGACATACTGACAAGACCGAAGCAATAGGTTTTCGACGGTTTCGCCAGCATGCGGAACGCCTAAAGCCCGGTACACACTGGCGACAAAGTTGACTTCAACGCGGTCGACTTTGTTGAAAGTCGACTGTTGCCGAAATCGGCAGCAAATCGGCAACAACGTGAATTCGACAGCTTCTCGCGGTCGACTTCATTGCCAGTGTGTACCGGGCTTAATGCTTGCGTGTCTGCTGGCGATCAATTTCCGTCATCGATGCCTCGCCGCCGTTCATATGTCACCGTCGCCAGCAGCTGCAGCAGTCAACAGTGGCATCTGAGACCGCATCTCAGCTACGTGATCGTCGGTCGCTGACACTCGCCCAGTCACAGGGCGTTCATCTGTGCATCAGTCGCATGCAATCACAGTGCCAGTGCGTGTCCATTCTCACTCATCTTTGAATCCGCCCGTTATTCTCCGCTGCGCGTCTTTTTTTGTCTATCAGTGCTACACGTCTGTCGTTTTAACCCTTTAATCGCCACATTAAAACCGAAGAGCAACGGACCATCATATAGCAATACAGTGATTGGTACACTGGCCGCTGACGGGTGGGCTGTTACATTTGATACAGCGAGAAGAGGGCTGGGCGGGGCCGCAGCCCGCACTGGCTCCTCCTCGCTGTACCAAATGTAACAGCCTACTGATCAACGGCCAGTGTACCAACTTCGTGTTATTCGATGTGGTACTGTGGAGTCTAAAGGGTAAAGCATTTTCTTTGCTCTGCCGACGATCGCAAAGTAGTCGAACATGAGTCAGTCATGAGTGACAGAAAGCTGATGCGTGCTTTACTATCAACTACAACGAAAAGCTGCCCCTGTAAATATTTTCTTGTATTTTATTGTTGTAATGCGCAGCAGGCCTCTGTTCCTCTGTATGGTGTGCACTACAAATTCCTTATTTGATTTCATTCTATAATTTCGAAAATGAAGCCATTTAGATCAATGGTTATTGCAGTCCGTGCTAAATGCCACCGCTTGGCTCGTCTACTCGCGCCGGACGTCAGAAATAGACTCAGAATACACAACTCCACTGCTACGGGAGCTTCACTGGTTGTGCGTCCCGTAGCGAATCCATTTACGGTTGTGTTCTGGCGACTGGCGTACCATTGTGTGCGCGGCAAGAACCGGCGTATACCTGTCTGACAGCCTGCGGCCGGCCGACATCAGAGATCGTCGCTCGTCGCTATCTCCGCTCTCCTGACACCACGACACTGCAGGTGCCGTCGACTCGTCGGGCTACCCTTGGCGACCGCGCCTTTCCGGTGCCTGCAGCGCGAGCATGGAACAGTCTGCCACCAGAGACTCGCCCGCTCCTGAATTGTGACATTTCGGAGGGAGACCAAGTCTTACCTTTATCGTCAGTCATACGGCTGACTTGGCGCTTCAGACCGTCAGCAAGCGTCTGCAACCGTGGGCATTTTAGTAGTAATAGTATTATTATTATTACTCACGAAAAGAAAAACGCGTGCAGCTTAGCTAACCGGCTCATCGTTACTAACACTATACAGTGTCATTCGAGGTCATGTAGATTAACTCACGAAATGCCAAACGATTCAACCCAAGTTAGACTTAGTGAGAGAATGCACGAGCATCACAGGCGGACACAGTCGGAGTCTGACGTAAGAACAGAATTGCATTGGCACAAACCGTGATTTGTACTAGCGAATCGCGCGTTAAAAATAATTATAAAAACTACGGAATTAAAATATTTCAAAACAAGCTGTGGAGCCAGGCACAACAAATCCCGCCCCTCTACACCAGCGTGCGGAAACAGTACACAACAACATTCGCGATATACCTGCAACTTTAACCCTTTAGAGTGCAGAGGCAATTATAGTGAAACATCGAATGATATGAAGTTGGTACACTGGCCGTTTTGATGGGTGGGCTGTTACATATGGTACAGCGAGGAAGGGACTGGGCGGGGCCCCAGCCCGCCAGGCCCCTCCTCGCTGTACCAAATGTAACAGCCCACCCATCAACGGCCAGTGTACCAGTCACCGTATTGCTGTACAATGGTCCGTTGCTCTGCGGTTTTAATGTGTACATAAAGGGTTAATTCAGTTTTGTAAAGTTTGATTTCACTAGCATCCGTTGTGCTGATCGCTGTTTGCTGAGTATACGTGTTATTGAGTTATTTTTATTGTGGTTTTGTCAATTATTATTATTAATTGTATTTGTATTAGCTGTTAGATTTTGCATACTTTTTTCTTATACAATAAATGATGATGAATTAAACAAGAGCTCAGCTAGTGCTGAGGTGGCCGACCGGAACGTGACGTGGTACGTTTTGTAAAAACCCCCTCAGTGGGGGGATTCGGACCTCCGTCTAATACATGGTCACTGTTGTCCAAGGCAAGGTGTGTGCCAAAAATCATCCCGATCGCTTAAGCCGTTTGGCCACAATACACCAACGTTACAGACGGACGGATTTCCTATGGCATAGGCCTAGACCTAACGGTCTGCCAAAAATGAAGGAATTATTATTAAGAATGAATGTCATAGCAACATTATAGTCAATAGACATCAATGTTGCGGCCACAGCAAAAAGCTGCAAGGAAAGTGAAAGTGCAATGCAATGAAAGTGACATTCGGGTCCTTTTGCTTTTAATAAATTGATGATTGACATTGATTAATTGCACTCCGGACTGTTTCGAACTTTGCTCCATGATTGAGCGCCTGAGTGATTGACTGTTTCGTTCGTCGCTCGCCTGACTGCAGTTGCTGTCCTTAGCTCACACATACACACACACACAAGCCTGCGTCCGAGGTCATAATCGGTCTTTCGTTGGTCCGCAGTAATCCACGGCGATCTATAACCGCTTCTCGCCGCACCAATACGTTATTAAATCGCTGGCCTCTTGACGTTTCGTGCTTTTAAACCGGTCACTTCTCGGCTGACTGTTTTCAACCGTTCACTGACAAATATTAGACCTGACTGACTGTGTGCCGAAAATTGGTGACATAGTCCTCGAGGCCAAGCCTTGGCCTCAAAGCGCTTCGAGGCCACATTTTATGGCCTTTGCCTTGGCAGCTGCACGAACAATTTTTTTGCCATCAGGGCTCAAACTCAAAGTCCGACAACTACTGCTAAAGTAAAGTTAAAAGTTTGTCGATGACAATAGTATAGCAATGAGTAAGTTAACAATGATATAATAATTACATGTAATTAATAATAAATGTTTGAGGAGGATTGCAGGAGTAACTCGCAGAGAAAGAATCAGGAATAAAGAGGTGTGTGATAGGATTGGTCTACTCCAGGACGTAGCAAATCGCATACAACAACGGCGAATACATGGTCATGTGCAAAGAATGGATTATACTAGATAGCCTATCCGAAACTGGCACTCCACGGATATGTGCATGGGACAAGAAGACAACGATGGATTGACATGGTGAAGGACGACTGTAAGCAACGTGACCTCGACATTCATCAAGCGACAGAGATGACTCAGCATCGTTCAGAATGGAGGAGTCTGTTGAAGCTGCCTGCGACCATCTGCGTCGCCACAGCAATAAGTCAAGTAAGTCAATAATAAATGTATATCTATGCAAAAGCAATCAAAATTTAGTTGATCACCTATACTGTTAGGCTGTCAGTCGGACTACGTTTTTTAATTTCTGATGTGGCCGTATAGAGTAAAAAGGGGTAATTCCGGTACCTCAAGCTATTTCAGTAATTTTGCATACAATATGGCTTCACGCAACACAGATATGGCGCGTTAGGTAGCTCGATCATTTTGCTTTGAAATAATGTCTATTGGCCACATATATTTTTCTACTTTGGATTTTGTAAACGTCACATTGTGCCGGAATTACCCCATATGTATGGTAATTTCGGCACCTTCTGCGTATAATTACGGCACCTCTGCCGGAATTGGCTGCGTCTCAAAAATGATGCACAACAATAGTAATATTTATTAAATCGAACTCCTCCGCACCCTCGAGAAGTGAATACAGGAAATTAGACTTAGGCCTACTACCGGTATACCACTAATAATGATACAATAGGCCTAATGCTAATACCTCTGTTACCACCAGGCTGAGACTTTCCGAGACCCATTTTACGCACCAAAAATACTGTTCATTTACCAATCAACAAAGTGACTCCCAGCTATTCCACTTCACACATACCTCACACAGCACATGTACATATGCATATTGTTTGTTTTGCTTTGTTTGTTATTGTTGTTTTTATCTGTTATTTCTGCTGTATTTAACTATCCGGCCCTCGGGCCGCAAGGATGCTAATAAACTGATTGATTGATTGATTGATTGATTGATTGATTGATTGATTGAATAGTTCTGTCATATTTTTTTATGATTCTTCGGTAAAGTCTATGTAGCAGAGTTTACACGGATCGAAAGAGATGGCCTAAATCGGATGCCACCTGAATGTAATTCCAACCAAGAGGCTGCAAAGCTGCAAATCCACCGTAAAAAATACACCCATCATTATATCATTTAGTAATACAATGGCACTGCAATAGAAAGCTTGTTTTCTCCAAACTGCCAGAAAGACGTATCTGAAGTAGGCTACAACTCTCGCAAATTAACTCTTAACTCACCGACTACAGCACAATATGTAGAAATAGGCTATTATACTTAGCTGTAGTTAAATAACCGAAACAGCAATGTTGTCATCACTGTTGTGTCCACTTATGCTATCATTATGACTTAACTAAGGATCACTACAGCGTCTTAATCACAAATACCACAACAGAATGTCGACTGCTTGTCACTGGCGCACGCACAGTTGTCACAAACCCAATTTTAAGACATTCATAGTTTTGTCAGTCCATGTCGCATGATGTCCATGTTTAGTTCGAGTGCGCTTCATGTTGATTTAGGCCTAAAATAATAAAAGAAAAACATCATCATAACCGAATAACCGAACTTTCAATTAAAATTTATAAGCCTACAGCTCTTTTACCGGTACATTGCAACTGAGGCTGGTAATTTCGGCACACATACCCAGGTAATTTATTTCGGCACTGCCGGAATTACACAAATGGCCGGTGCCGAAATTACCTTTCATAGCAGCGTTTATCAATATATCTATTCAGTGATTAATGACAACTCTATGGTCTAATTATCGCTCACTGTATGACGCTATGAATATTGTTTCTTCCAAAAAACATCGAAAACTCGACACAAAGCAATCAGATTTCTAAACATAGCAATTATTCTTAATTCCTGGAATGATAAGGAAACCAGCTAATACCGAAGTATCCTTACCACGTCAATATAAACTGAATTTTAATACATTTTTTGCTCAAAAGGTACCCTACCCTTCTGCTCGTAACAACCAAACCGTAGAATTGTATATATGTGCAGTGTTTTCCTAGATAATCAGGGATGCCGGAATTACCTGAGTGCCGCAATTACCCCCTTTTACTCTATGCTTAAAGGCCTTGGCCTTGCCTTAAAGGCGAGTGACCTATACTACATCACTGCCGAAAATGCACAACAAACACAAGAAATTTTAGACTGGACTAGCACTAAACCGGTTCATTCGCGTCTTACCATAAGCAACTGGACACATGGTCAGCCTGCTGCCGCGGGCTCAGCTGTCGGTGTCGGCAAGGGACCGATGAAATTACAGACTTGTTTATATTCAGCGGACAACGGTGACGCCAGCGTCTGGGTAAACGGCGCCACACAGGCGACAGTTGACTTATGCCGCCTTGGTCGCCGATCAACCAATCTGCATTGTTTTCTCGCTGTTAATGAAGCAGCAGCAAACGGCTAACGCCATTCACAACTTCTCGCAGTGTTAGCTTTACCTGTTACCAACGTAGATTCGAATAGTTAATGCGGCCCTCCTCATAGGAGGCACCGTGTTTTTTTCTTTTCTTTCTTTCTCTTATGAACTTTCTCCTACGCTCCCTTCGCATGCCAGCGCTGAGGCCTGCCTCACAGGCTGGCCCAATGCGCAACCCCAGGGATGGGACTAGTGTAGTGTAGCGCGACACCATCAGGCTAGCCTAATAGTGTGTGTAGAGTAGTTGTTGCGCGACCTCCCTTTTTAGAGAGAGGTGTGTATGAGGGCTAAGGGAGGGAACAGGAGTGGAGAGACCTTGTGCCATGATATTTACCCTGCTCGGCATATAACCACTGTTTTTCTGGCGACTAATACCTACTGCATGATGGACGGCCTTAGCTTTCGCGCACCTCGCACCGTGGGCACCAGGGTGGGTACAATTTAGCGGAGCGTGGGAACATAGCCATTAATGACAGACCAGCACATACGGCAGGACGCCATCTGTTATCAATGGTTCAAGCAGCGACTAATACTGAGCGTCTCTAAACCCAGCATCAACCAACGGTCACAGATTAAAGAGGACACCGTCGAACCAGCTGACAAGCCGCCGGGGGCCTGGCGGCCAGACAAGCCATGCGCACTGCAGCGCAGTGTCTTACCATAGCGCCACGGGGGCAGGCTAGGAGGCACCATTATTACACTACACATTGACCACCCGTTCTGTATACGTGTAATGAAAAGTCGTTAAAAGATAAACTAGAAGGGCACTCGGTAGGGCGTATTTACCTCTGACAAAGGTCTTCCGACAGCTCAGTGAACAAGAAGCTCAGCTATCGCAGAGAGGCCGCGCGATGCCTCGTGTTGTTGAGTATTTTGGTTAGTCGCTGAAGGCTGCTCTGGAATATGGTGACTTTCGCAAATCTAGGCTCCGTCAGTCTAGCAAGTTTGAAGTTTGTAGGCCTTCGAGTTCGGAAGACACGGCGCATTTAGTGTGTCAGCTGTCTATCTACAACAGTTTTCCAGTTATTCGAACCGCAAGTGCAAAAAAAATCGTCATTTTTACGTACCCCGGCCTTCATTTTTTGTTTGCCTTGGGGACGCCCCTGTGGCAATCACGCAAAACGCTGCATGAATGAAAAGACAATTCAGTGCTTGCCAAACCCCTCGCAGCATGTTCCCATCTATCTTGAACAGTTTCCCAGTTATTCGAACCGCAAGTGCAAAAAATCGCCGTTTTCACGTACCGCAATCCACATTTTTGTTTCCCCTGCATGGGACGCCCCTGGGCCCGGGGCAATCACGCTAAATGTTGTATGGACGGAAAGAGAATTCGATGCTTATAAATTGGCTCGCTGCATGTGCCCATCTAACTAGAACCGTTTCTGAGATAGAGCGAGATATTGGTAGAAAATCGTCATTTTTCATACCCCTTGCATTCGGCGCCCCCGTTAGGGGGGTTCCCGTCGGAATAACGCCACCCCGTTTGGTGTGGTAAAACTAGAATGGCTTGGCTACCCGATGGTGAAAAAATTTCGAAGATATCTTTATTCGTTTTGACGCAACTCACGAACGTGACAGACAGACAGACGGACAGACAGACAAACAGACACCGCATGCCGGCAATAGCCGCGCTATGCATAGCATCGCACAGTAATAAAACCATTTTAAAACTACGGCTCGCTCTAGCGGCGTGCCGACAATGGGATTTTCCCGACGTAAAATTCCGCATAGCAGCGATTATACGATATCGGAGAAAGCAATCCGGTTCCGGCATCCGGACTATGATCCGGATCGGGCTCAAAAGTTAATCAGTTCGACATCTGTTGGCACGCAATATTTCATCCAAATCCATACACGCGTTTTTGAGTAATCTTGCTAACAGACAGACAGACAGACAAACAAACACGTACCTCCTCCTTTGTCGGAACTAACTAGAAGTTAACCCTTTAGAGTGTAGGGGCAATTATAGTTTCACATAGAATGCAGAGCCATATATGGCTCTGATCGAATGATATGAAGTTTTTATACTGGTCGCTGATGGCTGGGCAGCGTGGGCTGTTACATTTGGTACAGCGAAGAGGGGACTGGGCGTGGCCGCGGCCTCCTCGCTGTACCAAATGTAACAGCCCACCCATCAACGCCAGTGTACCAATCACCGTATTACTGTATACTCATCCGTTGCTCTGCGGTGTTAATGTGCCTACGAAGGGTTAAAGCATCACCGCAGAGGCAATGCAGTGCCGGCGAGACGTGCAGTCGAACGCTTTTCTGTTAAAACTATCCAACTTTTTTCTTTGTCAAATTTCAACTTTATCGTCGCAGTCAGTTTAACTATATCCAAAACCGTTGTATCGTTTTCGAAATATAACCACATGTTGCTATAAAATCGCGAATTTTCACAGCTAATCTGTATTTAACGCTCATGTTGAACTTTAGACACGACGTTCGGTCTCTGTATTTTCACGACATCATGGCGCTATATAAATTCTATTATTATTATTATTAAGGGCTACTAGGTGGATGGTGAAAAAGTTTAATAAAACTTACCTGTTTTGACATGGTATGTAGATGTTACATGAATTTATATAAAACGTAGGCCTACAATATGGCACAATTAGAGTTGATCCACGTTGCATTTACTAGCACTAATCTGTCTAATCAGGATAAAAATTACTACTACATTGCTTGAAAGCAAATTGCGCCACTTTATCGTTCTTTGATCAGCAAAGTGACTTCCGACGATGTTTGTGCGCTGGCACATACCACGTAGTGTCAGTCCGCTTGCCGAACGTAGCAGCTGGTTCCGAGCTAAAAATAGTCATTTGCGTGACGACACTAAAGACGTAAACGAGCAGTCGCTTAACCCTTTAGAGCCCAGAGGCAATTATAGTGCCACATCAAATAATAATGAAGTTGGTATACTGGCGGTTGATGCCTGGACTGTTACATTTGGTACAGCGAGGAGGGGACTGGGCGGAGTTCCAGCCCGCCCAGGCCCATCCTCGGTGACCGTGCGTTTGCTGTTGCCGGTCCACGAGCGTGGAACAGCCTACCATCTGACATTCGAACATCTACATGATCATTCAACACGTTTAAGAAACATCTGAAATTGTCTAACTTACATTACATTACATTACATCAGTCGCCAGTGTACTAATCACCACACTGCTGTATAATAGCCCGTTGCTGTGCAATTCTAATGCGGGCATTAAAGGGTTAACTTTGTGCTGTCAGTAAAAACACGCTCCGCCATATGCAGAAGACATCCAAAACATCTCAAATGAACTCGCAAGAAAATAGACTTTAAATGTGTACGACTGATATTAGCGACAGCGAGTGCATAAATCTTACGATTTCGATCGTTTACTCTTCGGTCGTTTTCAATTAGCCATTAATAAATTCAGATGCTGGAGTAAAAACCGTACAGCTCATTATAGTAAATTACTATAAATAAACCGCATTTTTTATTCTTGTTACCTCCGACAAAGGAGGAGGTATTTGCCCGCTTTGTCTGTCTGTCTGTTAGCAAGATTACTCAAAACGCGTATATGGATTTGGATGAAATGTTGCGTGTCGACAGATGTCGGGACATGTACAAACTGATCAACTTTTGAGCCCGATCCGGATTATAGTCCCGATGCCGGAACCGGATTGCTTTCTCCGTTAGGCCTATCGTATCATGCTACGCGGAATTTTACGTCTGGAAAATCTGACATACGTATTGGTCGCTGCAGCGAGGCGTGGTTTTACAATGGTTTCCTTCACTGAGGCAGTGAGCCGTAGAAACACCTTTGCCGGAGGTACATGTGCTCTACCGAGTGCCCTTCTACTTACGTATATTGCTGTCTGTACATGTATATTGCTTTTACCAGCAACTTCACTTAGAAGCGGTCTTTTCATTTTTTGTTCTATTAGGCCTAAAGTAAGCCTGAAATGGAAATGGACAGTTTACAGCACTGAGTATATATAGGCGGCCGTCGCAGAAACGAATCGAAATCTGTTGGCAAATTTTATGTCATAAAGTGATGAAAGTAACAAATCCGCTGATGAGCTAAGGTGACAGTACGACCGAATCAAGCGTCGTCAAAGCACAGCACCGATCACGATATCGTAGCGCGTTGCAACACGGCGCAGATGGTGCCGCCCTTCCATAGAGGCGAACGGAACCAACGAAAGCCGTTTTGTGTAGCATATTAAAAGTTCCGGTCTTTTCAACAAAGTATTATCAGTCCAGTCAATCACATTTGTTGATTCTGCTGCTTCTGTTTTTCCTACGCGTCCGTTGCACCGCATCACAGTTTCAGTTGCGTCAGTAAGTTTCCTTGTGTTCTCTATTTACCTCCCACAAAAGAGGAGGTAAGTTCGTTTGCCCGCGTTTGTTTGTTTGTCTGTCTGTCTGTCTGTCTGTTAGCAAGATTACTCAAAACGCGTGCATGGATTTGGATAAAATGTTGCGTGTCGACAGATGTCGGGACATGGACGAACTGATTAACTTTTGAGCCCGATCCGGATTATAGCCCGGAGGGCGGAACCGGATTGCTTTCTCCGATATCATATGCGCTGCAACGCGGAATTTTATTACGTCGGGAAAATCCCACGTACAGGTATTGGGCGCCCGTCGGTGCAGCGACGCGTGGTTTTAAAATGGTTTTATTCACCACAAGCCGTGGGAACAACTTTGTTGGAGGTACATGCGCTGCACCGAGTGCCCTTCTAGTTCCTTATACTTCCCAAACATGCGGTAAGTGGAGGTCGCATACCAGAGCGCGCAGTAATTAAAAATAAGCACCCTACTCGTGGTAGGTTATGTCTCCCGACCGAGCTAAGTTCTGCGTTGTCTTGCATGCGCGGCGCATGGGCCGAAAAACACAAAATTCCGCTTCCTAGAAGTTGTGTCCATGCAGACCCGTAGAATATACGTGCCAAGTCTCAGCGACGTCGGCTATAGCGGTCTGGGAGCCTTGGGATGTTGACACCGCACGGACATTTGACCGGTTTTATAAATCATCTCGGGAGAGATGAGTAATAAAATTATACTATTCTACAGCGCCATCTGGTCCGAAGTTCAGAGACACTGGACAGGGGTGTGAGGAAAAATTCCACAAGATTATTACGTAGGTAGGTACAACGTAATAATGTTAAGCAAACGCAGCAATGTTGTTGTTTTTTCAGTGGAGAAAACTTTCAGACGTTAGGCTATATCAAGGTTATTCAAGGTCAAATGGAAAATGATGAAGGAAGCTGAATTTAAAGTGCACGTGTACAACGTATACGCTTGTTACGTGACCAGCTGAGTTTTAGCGAGATCACAGAGACAGACATCTGCATCAGAGCATCGCGCGGTTTTTCTGTGATAGCTGAGCTTCTTGTTTGGGACAATACTTACCTAATTGCCGCAACGGAATGCTTAGCAACTGCCGTGGACTGCGCTGGACCACAACAGACCTTAGGGGGCCTGGCATGTTGCTTAGAGGGTTCGTTTTCATAGGATACGATACGATACGATACGATGCTGTGTATTTAACGTGCAGTCAAAAACTGACGGGTAGCCAGCTTAATCTACTACATAAAATCAAACAAAAGATTTAAACAAAAAAAACGAATTAAAAATAAACCGATGAGCACGATAAGTCCGCTCCAGTCCAATGATCCGTGATGGCACTCTCGGTGGATACCAAAAGTTTATAAAGGCGGAAGGATTTGCTGAACAGTAGGTCTTAAGCCTTGAGTGAAAGAGTGAAGGAGTATTGAGTGCTCAGAGTGGTGACGATGACAAAGATGGCTTGACAAAATGAATGAGGAGGTGAAACGAGACATCAAGACTGGCGAGGCTGACGAAGTTGATTCCAAAGACGTATGGTGACGCATATCTATGAGCTATCTGTGATTTTCAATGAGGACATGGTTAGTGGGGGAGAAAAGGTCGCAACAGACGAGGAGCGTTACTGACGGGGTTTAAAGAGAGATCCGGTTAGAAAGATAGCTAGGTAGGCTGCCATACAGTGCATCGCGGCCTGGCCTTCGTTCAGCCAGCCGCCTGTCGTACCGGTAACCGGCTTTGGCGTCAAAATTCAGCGAACGAGCCTTCAGTTATGCGGGACCTGCTGCATGGAACAGTTTATCTGATTATATTCAATCCATCACTAACACTGCTAGCTTTAAACGACAGCTCAAAACTTTTCTGTTTTCTGCATGCTCTTATTATTGAACTGTGTAATGTCTCCCGGACTATTGTGTAGGTAGACACTAAACCCTATTATGATGATGATGATGATGATGATGATTCTGTCGAATCCGTCGTGGACTTGTAGACTTGTAATTGGTAGTTCCGTTTTTTATCATACGCAATGCACCATAATTTACCGTTGCTACTGCTGCTGGTGGTGGTGCAACTGCCGGTAAACGCGTTCAAGCGCAGCAATGTGGTCAGACTGCGGCCATCAGATGAACAAGGCTTCGTGCAGGACGGCATTTAGCGTGCGACAATCAATGCAAATGCGGGCGGCGGCACCATAGTAATCGATGCCAGCACGGGACCGGACGGGGTGATTTATGAGCAGCGTACACTAGCGGCCACGCCAGCCAGCCATCTCCGTGCCCGCTTGCTAATTAAACGCTTAGATGTGAGTACGCAGACTGCATCAGCGTGGCCCCCAACGTTCAGTCACTTGGCACTGCATTCTGCAGATACAGATGACTACTTATCGATATCGTGTAATTGCACAGTTTTCTATTGTTTCATTGCTCTTTTTGTACCTGTAAATTGCCGCTGACTTTTTTACTATTGTATTTGTTGTGTGCAATTTTGTGTTTTTATTATACTAGGCGTAGTCAAATGGCAGCTGTTAGTGCTTTTTAGACTTGCTGTCCTGCTCATCATGTACTTGCAAACTTATTCTTCATTCATCGATCAAATAAATTGATTGATTGATTGATTGATTGATTGATACAGCACAAACCACTACCGTCGTCAACGACCTATAAGAATCTGATTGTCTTGAGATAACTATCTTGCCATAGACTACATGTTTTCTCCGTGTTTATCTTGTTTACAGTCTCAGATCGTCCATCAGGAATGGATATACAGTAAAATATGACCTACATAAACGGAATTTAAAAGTGTTAGTACTGTACATCGTTTCTGCATCTTTAAACGGGTAAGAATTTCACTTGTGGTCATGCATATTGCATGGAGGTGAACGAATCGTTGTCAGGCAATTTTTAATTTTGCGTATCACGCGAGAAACTAATTAGCGCTGTTGGAACTGTTCGATCGGCGTTGTCGCGTCGAGGTCGTGATTGACAGCCGCTGATCACCATCACTTATGTGCAGTGTATTGATGAGGACAAGCACGAGTGACGTCACAGCTGCTGCTGCTGTCGTCATCATCGTCGTCATCACGTGTGTGAGTGCGTGCATGCGAGCGTCACAAAGCGTCCAGTGAATGGCTGCGATAGACTGTCGAAACTTAGATTCATTGGTGCGTTCAAAAAGCTATCGGTGTGCTCCTAGCGACCTATTCGTGTCCTTTTTGGATCAAAACGATCTGCGTTGAGCCACGGCCGGGCCACGAAGGACTACGAGTACGCCTAAATCGTTCTGAGTCCTCTGACAACGTCTTTGGACGCATTAACACGGAAAAGACCATGGAAGCAGCAGTCATACAATCTTTAATACGGCGGCTCTGGCCGTGGCCGATGACGTGACTGTATTTCAAAGATGGATTGCAATCACCGACAGCGCCCAGCGCAAAAGCCTACAGGCTGACGTCGGGCATTCCGGCCGAATTCAAGCAGAATCGTGGACGAGTGAAAGCAGCAGTTTGACGACTGGCTTAAACGTCATGGACCAGGAAGCTGACGACGCGTGCAGCCTATACGACCGGACGAAAGGCATTTTATCCGTCGCGGCATCGAGTAAAATAGAGATGAACTGCGCCGAGGTAGCAATTTCGCTTTCAGTCGCACGCAAATGTCGCTTAACGCCGACTTGCACAGCGTCAGTTTGGTCGAAGAAGTGAAATAAGGTTACGACTTTGACCGCAGCAGACCTACGCAAAAGACTATAGACTCGGCAACCCGCTGTATTACGGCGTGTGCTCGCTCCGTGGTGGTCTTCAGAATCCTCAAGCGACACGACAATACCGATACCGATACGACATGCAACTCTCCATGCAATTTCATGATTACACTCATCCGTTCTGAATTGTCTTGACTTCTGAGTACTAACTTCCACAGCTTATCATGCAGTATTGCATAAGCTAACATATTCACCAAGGCTGAAGTTCTTGTGACAGGTCTTTAAATACTTTAGTGTATTTGCCGTGTATATGATACATACAAAATGTCCCAAGTTTGACTGGCTATAGCTTTAACACACATCCACCAATTTTTATAAGTTTTGGCACATGTCATCAGCAGACATTCGAAAATTGGCTACAGGTATAACTTTCTCAACTACCTCGTTTTTACTTACTCTATTTTGCTGTGAAGTGAAACGACGGAAATGACGCGTTTTGCACGTCACTGTCATAGTGTCGAGAGTGCATTCCACATAGCATCATCGACAAGACAGTTGACCGCGTGCATGCGTGAAGGCGAAGGAGCATCATTTTGAACATCTGCTGTAAACAATCGGTTTTTTGCCGAACTACCCGACCACAAAAACAGGCTCTTTTCAGAGCCACCCACAGTCTACCGAAGAAAATGCATTGCACTTTACGTCTGTAGAGTGTGGCAGTTTGCAAGGTAGTGTAGGCACATAAGAATATAGTTCAGTTGAAAATTTTACATAAATTCAATAGCTGGATATTGCACCTCCAGTTATCACCAAAAATTATCAAAATCAGTCAACTCAACTTTTATTTAAGATATACCAAGTCAAACTTAGGAAATTGTTACACAGTACGCGTCATTTCCATTACTGCTGCTTCAGAGCAACATAAATTAAGTAGAAACAAATAACTAAGAACGTTATACGCGTAGCCGATTTTTGAATGTCTGCTGATGACATGTGCAAAAAATTATAAAAAATTGGTCGATGTGTATTAAAGTTATAGCCAGTCAAACTTGGGACATATTTATTGAGACACAGTGTAGATTCGGTGGCCTCGACCTTTGATCAACGGTTTAATTCCTAAGTCTCGACACGTTATATTTCGTAGTAGCAACAATTTCACCACTTCAAAGATATGGCTATTCGCTCAACACTGACGGCATATTTCTTGCTCAGCTCTGAGACCACGTGACACTGACCTTTCACTGCTTTGCTCCGAACTGGCTAAACTGGACCCGACCCGACCCGACCCGACCCGCCCTTTCCTGTAAATTTTCTGACCCGACCCGACCCGACTCGGCCCGACCCTCGGGTCGGGTCAAGAGTCGTGCAACTCTGTTCTCGCCCACCTACCATCTCCTCATCGAAAATAACAGATCGCTCATTCAGATATGCATCACCCCGTCTCTGGAATCAACTCCCTGATTCATTCCGTCAGCCTCGCCGGTCACGTCTCGACTCACCTCCTCATTCACTTGTCAGCTCATCTCTATTATCATCACCACTCTCGTCATCCATCACTCCTTCACTCTTTCACTCCAGGCTCAAAACCTACCTTTTCAACAAATCCTTCCCACCTTAGACTTCTTTTACCTACCGGACTGCCTTCATGACAACGGGACTGGACCGGACCTATCATGCTCATCGTTTTATTTTTAGTTT
>Ga0209149_1000506_pt1 | contig 16447 bp, 10 predicted proteins | sample WorMetTyACAVOLI2_FD_187423 | JGI IMG/M metagenome (GOLD analysis project Ga0209149, IMG submission 187423) | Marine gutless worms symbiont microbial communities from Max Planck institute for Marine Microbiology, Germany - Olavius algarvensis... ... | reverse complement strand
GATGGTATTCGGGCATTTTGGCCGGGGAAGCGTCCCTTGCGCTGACGGACTATAGCTAACCGGTATATAAATCGGTGTATGTAACGTGTGGCATACTACTTCTTATTCTGATTCGTTCTTCTTTACCGTCAAAATGTAGTCGTAGTGGGAGCAGGTCGGTTTAGCCGATCCGCTAAGTTCACTACTTCGTCTGAGTTATTATATCTGCTGAATCTGCTGTACAATACGCCGAGCGAGTGTTGTGACGAATATAAACTTATACAACTTTACCAGAAGAGTTCCGTGTGGTGTTTCGCTTTCTCACATACATCTACCTTTGAGTTAATTCCCGCAGTCGCCACGGCTCAACCAGGAGCCCTGGTGACAGGTCTGTCCGTCTGTCTGCCGAAGTCGTTTCTTGGCCGTAACTCTGCCGAAAATGATCTGATCTATTTTAATAAAAGACCGAAATGTTCCTCGTCGGACTCTTTGTCGGTTGCAAAATTTATATACCCCGCCTGTATTTGGCGAACCCACAGGGGGTGACCCCGGCGGCATTTCGCGAAGATGTTTGATACTCATAAAACTAGAATGATTGGGCTACTGTGTGGCGAAGAAACTATGACAATATTATGTTGAGCCGTTTCATAGAATACCGGAACGTGACGGACGGACTGACTGACAGACGGACAGAATTGCTATATCAATATCGCGCGTCACTGTGTTGACGCGCGATAAAAATCCTGTGGCATCATGTGTTTGTTGGAGACAGATTCATGAAGCAGCATGTAGGCGATCTGCACGAGCACGTGCGGACGTCGAGCGGAGTGAAGGCGCCGGCTGACGAGTGGCAGACAGTACTGCGACGAGTCAGAAGTCAGCTGCCGCTACGCGTCGTGTCATGTTGTCGTCTTGCCGGCCAGCTCGTCGACAGCTGTCAGGTGAATAGCCGTGCGGTCAGGCACCAGCTGCAACTAGCACTGAAACACAACCACGCCACAACAGACAATCACAGAGACAGTTCACGTTTAGTGCACATGTTCCTTGTGGCACGAGCGACTTGTGTTGCTATTTTTAGATCAAAGTTCAAGGTCACAAGGTCACTTCAGAGTGGCTACATGTAGATTTAATTGCTACGTTAATGTCACGCAACAACGACAAGCTTTAGAACTGGAAAATGTATTTATCGGAGATGGAATTTCATCTCACTACTCGGGACGGAATAACTCATAACCTTACCGAGTGACCTTGAATTGAACCCTTCAAAAAATGACCTTGACCCTTGACCTGTGATTTAGAGATGTGCATGGGAATGGGAACAATTGTAATCCCATGGATATGATTGGTCCCATAGGATTCGCATGGGAATGGGAGTGACAATGACTATATCATTGGAACACGATCGTGAAATTGTAGGGAAGGCCGTCTATCGTGTCAGCCATCAGACCACGTTCACCAATGCAGTTAATGTTTTTTTGCACCGACGCTAGCGGGCGCAGTGTTTGTGGTGATCTGTCTGTGTAACTTTGTTACGAGCTTGCAGGTGTCGTCATGAAACTTACAGAATAGACGGACACCTTACAATTAAATTCGCCAGGTGGCAGCACCCTGTAGTGGGGCGCGGGTCGAGGTTTGCTGTGTTTGTGTGGTTGCAGGTTGTGTCGACAAGAATGGTGTCGAGTCTGTTGGCCGCCTGTGGACACAAGTACACGGTGCAGAGCATCATTCAGTCTGAACTGCGTGTGCTCAAGACGCTGCAGTATCGATTAATGATCTCCACTCCGCTCGTCTACGTCGAAACCTTACTGGCAGTGCTTGGTCTGATTCTTTTCTCGGTTATATTGAGCGGAAATCATTTAAAATTGCCTAGTCCCTAGCTTTGGAAACTTGATTACAGTTACAAAACTAGAAATCAATATGCATCACCTCCGAGGCAATGCAATACTGGCAGCTAGGCCCCTTGAGCGATTGGGACGAAATTTTGTGTCGTTGATGGATTCCTAAGTCTGTTCTCTGAAGCAAAATTTCAGCATTATGGCTATAGAAACGTGGGCTTAAGTAACTCAAAATCTCGAAAATTTTGATTTTTTTTTGTAAAAATTTGCCCCTAAGGGACAAATCCCCTTAAGTGATTTTACAAAATTAGATGTGGAGAGGGTGTCCCGAAATCGCCAAAATTGGTAATTTTTGGTATAAATTTGCCCCAAAGTTGTATATCCCCTTAAGCGATTTTTACAAAATTTGGCATGAGGAGGGAGTCCCAGGCCCGCACTTTCGTGCCAAATTTCACCGTTGTTGCTTTTAAAATGTGTGCTTACAGCACCCAAAATCACAAAAATTTTGGGGGCTGTATTCCCACATTTCTGCTCCGATAAACATGAAATTTAGCAAGGGGGAAATTTCACGTTTATTGGGGCAATGTGTCGCACCAGCGGGGCAAAAATAATTTTGGACCACTGAGGAAATGCAATTTACCGGCATGGCTGTCGGTAATTATGCTTCAAGCCGTACTGCAATAACAATGTCACTTTGTGAACGGAAGAAGACGGCTGCAGATGCTGCACGATGCAGTGATGTGTAGTCAACGCTAAAATCTTGAGGCCAAGGCCCTCAAGGCTCAGGCCAAGACCTTTAAGACACAGGCCAAGGTCTTTAAGCATACGGCCAGAGCAGAAATTAAGAGACGCAGTATGTCTGACAGCCTGACAGGATACGTAATGAATTATAAATTTTGATTGCTTCACATTTGTTGGACAGAGAAACGAATTGTCATTTGATTTCATTTCGATACGCAGTTTAATCAATCATTAGTGTAGGCCTAGTGTTGTCCCAGACAAACTTTTAACTTTACTTCTCAGTAGTTGTTGCGCGCGTCAAGCGTTGAGCGTGATGTCAAAATATGATCAATGCAGCTTTCAAGGCCAAGGCCATAAAAGTTTGGTCGACGCACCTCTGGCATGATGAAAGGTGAAGATTACCGGTACTTGTACGGAGCTGAAGACAGCAGCTGAAGACAAGGATGATCCGCTGATGAGAGGTGACAGTTGTCACAGGCGGCAGGAGACGGATGATGGTGGTGGTCATGATGATGGTGGTAGTTGTTGTATTCTACCACATTCATAGATCATTCACGTTGTTGTCCCTGACGTGAGACGTGCAGCAGTATTCTCCGCCGGCCGTCTGTAACCGTTTTATCTGAATATCTGCTGTTTCAGCCAGTAGAGCATTACAATAGTCTAGATATATAAACGTTGCTCTAGTGCTACTTCGTGATAATTAAATTAACAGTTGATTGCGCCATCGTTCTGTTGTACTAGGGGTGCACCCCAAATGAGCTCCAACTGTAACTATGTTTATAGTGAAAATGGAATATACACTATACAGTAGTTAAACACGCCAGTTCCTTTGAAAAGCAGGGGATGATGTAAAATTAGGCTGCTGTGTGGTTGTGTGTGTGAGAGCACAACGACAAGTCGGTGCGAGTGCCAAGCCACCATCAGACGTGTGTTGATCTGCTCGACGTCGTCTACCTGCGACGTACAGACATCTACCGTCAACTGTCAACTGTCGTCGCCGACAAGCACGAGACACCGCAACGCTCCACGTAATGATGATAACAAATAACAATAATAACTAGAAGTTGTAGTCGTCACAACGCTCTCGACTACATTGTAGGCTGAAAGCCGTCTTGCAGCTGCTGCCTGTAGTCTGCCCCGCATTGTGTACCAGTGTGCAAATCATCTAGTATGGACATACTAACATTTTACGAAATTCAATATGGCCGCCGTCCGCCCATTCGTGGTGGCTATCTCATGTAAAAATTTCATCATGATTGGAAAACCAGAGACCTATTTGAACTTTTTGTCATTCATACTTGAAAGTCCTCTTTGTGGGCCCAAATTTTCATTTTTGGGGTTTAACTCACAAAATTTTGGGGAACATCGTTTGGGTCCCCAAAAGGCACATCCTTACGCTGAATAACGCGTTTTGAGCCGTCTTTGGTGCAGATCGAACGCGCCATGTAGTAGCATTGTGTATACACAGGCATTTCCCATAGGCGAAAGTTTGGGCAACTTTAGGGGTCCCCAGCTCCCCTACCAGATGTCGCAGGAAAACCCAATGTCACGGACACAAAAATGGCAATGTGATTTTTTGACCGTAATTCCGCCGCACACTGTCTGATTTACCTCAAGTTAAGTCCAGAATTGTTCCTCGACAGTTCCTCGTTTACGACATTTTAAAGGTAGGACGGTCAGAGTTCAAGCCAAAGACACGAATATGCCGACAGTCGTTTTTGGGTCGTAATTCTGCCGCATGAGCTCCGGTTTACAGACCACAATGTTCAAATTCCGGGGTCGGGTTTGCTTATTATGTCTCGCTCTGTAGATTTTCTCATTTGTGGACATGTGTGTGTGCGTGTCGTAGTAAGACCGTTGTGGCAGAAGACAAGCTGCTACTGGCTGCGTCAGTCATCTGCGCTGCGTCCTACTTGGTCGACCAGAGCACGACTGACCGGGTTCGATGCACCACTGCATTCATTGTCATAGTTAGGCCTATATCCTCGCTATAAATGTACGATACTTACTTACTTGTATCCGATCTGTCATTTGCTTAGATGTTAACAAAGCAACAAGTACTGCTTATAGTGAAACACACATGTGGACTGGTGGGCTGGCCTGTAAATGACTTATTTGTTGGTTTCTTTGTTGATCGGCTTACCAGAGTTGAAGTCATAAGTGTGTTAACTTTTTATTGTTCACACTTGAAAGTCCTATTCGTGGGCCCAAAATTTCATTTTTTGGGTGTTTAACACCACAATTTCGGGGTATGTCGTTCGGATCCCCAAAAGGAATAACACTAAATCTAGGCCTAAATGAGTTGGTTTCTGTCTTGTAGATAGGCCGACCCGACATTTAGGGTAATCGGTATTTCTATTTGTCTAAACTATGAAAGGTTATTTTCAAGGTCAAATTGTAAGAATTATCTTGCGACTTCATACTGAACATACGTTCTGTCATCACATTATGTAGCAGTGGGGAAACCGCTGTGTTGTTCAACAAAGTGAAGCGATTGTTCTGTTCAGTCTGTGTAGGCAGTCGTCGTTGAACGAATGCGAGCTGTATGGCAGGCTGAGGCTGAGGTTGAGGTTGTATTGTGAACTGCAGATCGTGGAGAATCTGACTCGCGTCACCAACATTTCTGATGACGACATTCTCGACCTAGCAACGATCCTCGTTCAGCAGGTGCTCCATGGCAACGAACAATAGCAATGGATCCAGGAAGAGAGGAAGTGTTCGCTGCAGTGGCGTAGCTAGAAATTATCTGTAGCGGGGCAGGCCGCAGCGCCTCCCCTCCCCTTCCCCTCCCCTTCCCTCCTCTCCCTTTCTCTCCCACCCTCTCCTACCCTTCCCGCCCCTTCCCTTTCTCTCCCCTTCCCTCCTCACCCCTTCCCTTCCCTCCCCTTCTCTCCCCACCCTCTCCTACTCCTACCCTCCACTCCCCTTCCTTAGAAGAAGTACCCCTTAAATCCAACTAGGGGGTTTGGGGGAGCGCTGTAAGCTCCCCCAGCGGGTCCGGGCGGAGCTCAGTCGACAAACGATTTTGGGTGCATTTTGAGCTAAAAACAGCCATTCTGGTGATAGCAAGTTTGAAGAGTATTTTCCTGAAACAAAATGCTAATTAGTGACTGTTTTGAAATAAATGTACCAAAATCCGGAAGTTAAACAGGCTCGCAACATTGAGTTAGCCTTTACTGAAGCGCATTTGACAGATTTGGAGCCTGAAAGCTGTATATAGCGCTATTTTTTGTGTTTTGCCGGGAGACTGCAGAGCTGCTAGTCACGGTTCATTTTTATCGCGCGTCATTGATAAATCTGTCCGTTTGTCTGTATGTATGTCTGTCTGTCTGTCCGTCCGTTACGTTCCGGTATCAGATGAAAACGGCTTAACGTATCGTCATAGTTTTTTCACCATACGGTAGTACAATCATTCTAGTTTTACCGGCAGCAAACATCTTCACGAAATTCCAACGGGGTCACCCCCTGCGAGGGTGCTAAATACAGGTGGGGTATAAAAATTTCGCGATTTTCTACCAATAAATCGCTATATCTCGCCAACGATACAAGATATCGCCGTAGTTACTACGGAAGGCGAATAGGAACTCGTATGCGATCTATCAAATGCTGCCATTTCCAATGACCTTGGACGAACCCTAACCCTGTTTTCAAGGTCACACCACTCTTTGACGCTAAATATCTCAAAAACGGCTACAGATACGGCCATAGTTACTATAGAAGGCGAATAGAAAACCGTACCTAAACTTTTGAATGGCACCAATTTCAATGACCTTGAGTGACCTCTAACCCAGATTTCAAGATCACGATATTATTCAACAACAAATAACTCGAAAATGGTACAAGATAGAGCTACATTTACAATGGCCGACCAATAGAAAGTCGCATATGATCTATCAAACGGCGCCATTTTCAACAACCTTAACGACCCCTAACCTGGTTTTCAAGGTCACCCCACCCACTGTTTGACACTGAATATCTCACAAACGGCTACAGATACGGCCACAGTTACTATAGAAGGCGATTAGGAAACCGCACCCAAGCTTTCGAATGGCACCAGTTTGAATTACCTTGTGTGACCTCTAATCCAGATTTCAAGGTCACGATGTTATTTAACGTCAAATAACTGGCAAATGGTACAAGATAGAGCTATAGTTACAATAGCGGACTAATAGAAAGTCATACATAGTTTATCGAACCGCGCCATTTTCAATGATCTTGAAGGACCCCAAACCCAGATTTCAAGGTTAGGCCATTCTTTGACGCTGAATATCTCCAAAATGGCTACAGATACGGCCATAGTTACTATGGAAGGCGAATAGGAAACCGTACCCAGGCTTTCAAATGGTACCACTTTCAATGACCTCGAGTGACCTCTAACCCACATTTCAAGGTCACGATAATATTCAACGTCAGATAACTCGACTAATAGTAAGTCGTGTATGATCTGTCCAATGGTTCCGTTTCCAGTGACCTTGAGTGACCCTTAACCTAGATTTCAAGGTCAAGGGCTATGAATTCCCTCAACGTATTGTGTGCGCAGCTGACGCACGATCTGTTTGCAATAGCTAAGTTCTTGTCTTGTTCCTTTTCTGCCGGTGATTTCGATTTTTGTGTATATTTGTCTAAAAGTCGATGAAGAAAGTGATTTTCTTTTTTCGTGCAAACTTCAGTGTACTGTTACTATTAATAGTGAGTTATGCCCGTAGCCTGTTGAAGTAATATGTTACTCTTACTCATATCATATTGCTTGTGTGTGTAGTTCCTGGAGTCAGCAATTGGGGGTCTGCGTATTGCCTGAAGTGAAGCTACCACAACGCATAACTCAAATGTTCCATTTGCCTACTATAGATCGAATAGATCGAGCCTTTGCTTCAGTACTGGAGTTGTAGTAAAATTGTGCAATAGAAACATGCAGTGCAGCTCAGGGTTCTCGGCTATGGGGGTGGGGGGGGGGGGGGGGGGGGGGGCAGCTGCCCCCACTGCCCCCCCCCCCCTGGGTACGCCACTGGTTCGCTGCAGCTTACTTACTTGAGTCAGCCAACAGCAACACTGCTATTCGTTGCTGTTTTTGCAATAATTAATTGTGAAAAGCTTGAGCGTAACGTTGCACGTTCCAGGTTGTAGGCGTCGTCTTCCTGTGAGCGTTATATGCTCGACTTAATATCATCTGCTCTAGCAGCGTGTGCAAAAAGTTCTCGCCTGTTTATCTGGTTTGTCTGTCATGTCAGCTATTGTTCTCATCAGTTCAACAGATGGCTGCAAGTTCACATATTATCACATTCGCACTGTTTCAATTCTTACAAGGAAACTGGGTAATGAGCATTGTTGGGGAGAGGAGGCGGTTATTAGTTCTTCGAGACCCTCCCCATACCCAGGGGGACCTGGGGTACCAATTGACTTGTCAGTAACGTGTCGGGGAGATTCCCGGGGGTATCGTTTATGTTATTTGGTGGGATTGGGGGTTGATTAAAGAGCTTTCTTTAATCCCAAACTCTCCAACAATTCAAACACTGCGGCTTGTTAGTCTGTAAGCAACATTTTCGCCGAGGATGATGCTGTAATAAAGCGTAATTAAGTAAATTTGTGTAATTGTGTTATCGTAATCACTTGGCTATAGACCACCCATGTTGAGCGCTGCTGTACGTGTTGAGTGTGACAGACATTGTTATTACTTGCAAACTTGTTTGCTGTTAGTGTTAGTTACATGTTGAGAGCGTATTTAGTCTTCATATTCATAATATATTGTCGTTACAAAGAAGCTGTTTCGAATTTCGTATTTATAATACGTATAGCATCGGCCTGTACAAGGCGCACCAAATACCTCCCCAAGGAAATTTGCTAATTTAAATTTTAAAAAAAAAACTATGTAAAGCTATCACACAAAGTTTACACACTATAATTAAGCTATGGCGAAATTATCTGCTGCTCTAAATACAACAACGAAAACTATAAAGATACTCAAGTAAAAGCCTACGACATCACACAAGAAACTAGATGAGATAGGCGAACGTTACCGCCTCGACCACGCTAGTTGTAAAACAACACTCCTATACTCAGTTGACCCGACCCGTAACGTTGCTTATCTCATCGGCGAATTGCGACGTTTTCGGCGCAATGGGAGCATATCATGACTTTTGATTATTGCGCCTTATAAACACTCTTACTTACTTGCTGATCATTTTCTTGTTGACTCTCTATAGCAGTTCTATGGAATAACCAAACAGCGTAGAAGGCCTAGAATGCTGCATAGATATTCAAATGAAAGCTACAACAGTACAAAACTAACCATGCACTAAACTGAAAAATAGCGAAATGTATAGTACAAAAATGAAATTATTATTTTGTTGCTTATTTTTGATCGGAGGCGTATTCCGTAACTGGAGCTTGCCTTGCCTGCTTGCTTTGGCGTGTCTTGCCGGCAACCACACAGGAAACGCGTCTACAGAGTGTTTGTTTGTTTTACCTTATGTTATCTTACAGGAAACCGTGTTTCGAACGGTTCCATCGCGTACTACTGCTACAAGTAGCTTTGCTGTCGCAGACAGGGCGCGCGATGCTTCGTGTCTGTCTCTAGTTAGCTTCAACAGTACACAGTTCGTCCATGTCCCACCATTGTCGACACGCAAAATTTCATCCAAATCCATATGCACGCGTTTTTGAGTAATCTTGCTGAAACGGAAAAATCCGGTGTAAACCCGGTTCCTGGATCCGGACTATGATCCGCATCGGACTCAAAAGTTGATCAGTTCGTCCATGTCCCGACTCCCGACACCTGTCGACATGCAAAATTTCATCCAAATCCATGCACGCGTGGTTGAGTAATTTTGCTAACAGACAGACATACAGACAGACGAACATCGCGGGCAATCGCATATACCTCCTCCTTTGTCGGAGCTAATCATCGTATCGTATAAACTTCATATCTTGGGGAATGTTAATGATACTTCCGAGTTCATAGGCACTGAAACACCTTGCCATTGTTAAATGAATAAACAGCGGTATGGCTTATAGTGGTAACACGTTCGCCTCGATCAACGTAGTTGCGCTACGTCAGACCCGGTTAGTACCAGGATGGGTGACCTCTGTGGACACTGGACAGGTAAACCAAATCGGTATGTAACCAGCCAACTAGGTCGACTCAGCCTTCTACCCCCCATGGGACGCTAAAATGAGCATCAGCTACCGGGCTGAGTAATAATAATAAATGGCGATGGTGGGTGTAGACTCTGGCAGCATACAAGCGGACTCACAGCCTAAGTCGTCTGGCTTGGTCTTGGGTCGTCGGCGGCTTGGCGCCGTTCTACATTCATCAAATGAACCGGGTGAACTCTCGCAATGGCTTTGCCATGATGACAGCACCATAAACATTATTTTTAAGCGCCTCACTTTACTTTAGTAAAAGAGGCGCTTATTGAGATAGGCTGTGTCGTGACGTCGTTGGTCGTTGGTCGTCACGCGCGTGCACTGTGGCCAAACGGTGCATCCTAGGCCTATAGTTACTATGGAACACTAATAGGAACCCCTACCCCCAGGAATTCAATGGTACAAATTTCGACCCCCTCGGGTGACCCCTAACCGGGGAATGAGCCCCCCGTGAGGCGCTTTTTGTCAAATTACTTTGACCTCTTGTTATTATTACTGTAGCAGAATAATGACAATCAACAGTAACTGGTTATTTTTACCGCGCGACGCGTATGCATAGCGCGGACTATACCGTGGCAAGATGGCTATTTGCTCAAGTCTCTCTGTCCGTCCGTCTGTCACACGTCTAAACGGTTGCACATATCATCAATGTTTTTTTCACCGTCAGGTAGCTCCACCATTGAAGTTTTTCAACACCAAACGGGACGGCAATATTCTGACGGCGACCCCCTAACGACAGCGTCGAATGCATGGGGGTATGAAAAAATCACGAATTTCGACCAATATCTCGTTTATCTCGGAAATGATGCAAGATAGAGCCAAAGTTACTATGGAAGGCGAACAGAAAACCGCACCCAAGCTTTCGAATGGTACCAGTTGGAATGACCTTGAGTGACCTCTAACCCAGATTTTAAGGTCACGAAATTATTCAAGGTCAAATAGCCTAACTGAAAACGGTACAAGATAGAGCCTAATTTGCAATAGCGGACCAATAGAAAGTCGTATATGATCTATCGAACGGCGCCGTTTTCAATGACCTTGAACGACCCTACCCACGGTTTCAAGGTCACGCCATTCTTTGACGCTGAATATCTCATAAATGGTACGCGATACAGACATAGTTTCAATAGAATACTAATAGGGACTTACACACGCCCTACTCAACAGTGTCATTTCGAATGACCTTGAGTGACTTAGTAAAATATTCAATGACATAAAGCGTCGCGCGGTCTCTCTGCGACAGCCGAGCTTCTTGTTGTCTACCAACAGAAGCTGTGTTGTTAGAACTGTATATGTGACAGCGATGTGCGCGCCGTTTTTACGAAATGCTCGCTGTTCTTTGGTTTGCGAACATCTTTCAAGTACTTCACAATCTTCTCGTTTTTCTTCATCATACCGTAGTAAAGCTGCACACGATCAACAAGCGCCCAATTAACCACGCACTGGCCTGTGAAACAAAACATGAGCTGAAAACGGGCGTCGTCACGCAGCAGGGTCCACTCCAGGAGTGCGAACCGCGCAGTGAAGGCCACGTTGTCTACCATCTGATACAGATCCGAGTTTTTTTTCGGGGTGGTAGTCCTCCTCCCCCGACAACACTACGGTACCCAGCAGTGGTCATGGAAATATTCCTATGAAAATTTGGACCCCCAGCTATAGAAGTCTGACTACACCCCTGCAGGTTTGTTTAACTACACCCTGACTAAAAATAACTTCATCTGTGCAACAGTAATAATGGAGAGTGCTGAGGATGGCAATGCCAGAAACCAACGGAAGACAAGATAAGATTGAACATAAAGACGAAAGTCGACGTAGGCCTACGTGACTACGTGTTTGTCCACGTGGAATGAATGAAGTGAGACATAACAGACAATCCTCAATATTTCGTTGTCCAGCTATTTCAGTTGTTATACATGTAGTGTTGAGAAAACTTTGAAAACGGAAAAGCATCAATAGCCCCAGGCAGTGGCAAACACGCATCGCCCCGGTTTAAAAAATATTCGCCAGGTGGCGCTACCTATCATTTGTGGTTTTTGGCCAAGTGGTGGCGATTTTGGTCCACAGAATTTAATGCAGTTATCTCTGTATCAGTGCCGATCTATGGTGAAAATTTAACCTCATAACCGTTTTGCCACAATCCTGCTGACAAACGCACATACGCTACCAACAACATACACCTCGTCACGGTACCTTCGTGTATGTACAGGGTGTTTCAAAAAAGTAGCTTCCGTAAAACTTTTTGGAATATCTTCACTTCGGTTAAGTCTATTTGCGTGAAATGTTGCAAATTTATTGGAAATTCACATTTACATATATCTACCATTTTTTTATAGATTTATCTTAATATTTCATCAAATGGCGTTAATTTTTCACGAGTATCCATCGTTTTCACTCTGTCAAGTTTTAAGTTTTCTTCCAGACAATGAAAATGCAGCTTTATGGAAATGACGTCATTTTTTCGTCATCGCGTGTCTTAGTGTCCGATAATTGTAGAAAAATCGATAACTATCTGATTTTTTACTATTAACATTTTTACTGACATTGTTGTAAAGCTTGATAGGACCTACCAATGGGAAAATTGTCTTACAACGACAAACTGTGTATGCAGACGCTGTGGCAGGTCTCCCACTGTCTGGTTTACGCAGAATGGCTGAACCAGTGTGGTCGACTCGACCGCAGACTTTCTTAACATGCTCAACTTTCACAATTTGTCAGGGTAACTGGAAATCATGGCTTTCGCAGGTATACGTGGATATAAATTGTCAACAAATCTGCAAAATTTCACGCATATTTTCACCAAAGTGAAAATATGCCAAAAGTTTTAGGGGGGGGGGCTACTTTTTTTGAAACACCCTATAGAAAAGTTGACGTGTTAGAAAATGGCCAAACGTATCGGTTTCAATGACAGCTGAGTGCTGACCTTGATGTGTGGATAATCGTGAAATGCTTCTTCACCAAAGTAGTCGACAACCATCAGCAAGCATTCCATCAGTCCGACGTCGGCTAGAGTCAGCGCACTGCCCACCAGGTACCCAGTCTTGTTGTCAGTCAACGCCTTGGACGGTAAACACGTACAATACACAACACTTGAGTGACGTTCGTTTCAAGCAGTTCAACTAAAAATCGCAATAATACTTCTGGAAGTAGAGACTGACAAAGAACAAAACTGACTGACGTTAGTAGGCCTACAATGCAGACAAATTTTAGCGAATGATAGACCACCTTGTAGGATCTATTAGTATTATTGTAGTCGTCGTGATCGTTATCATTAGCGTTATCATTGTCATTATCATTATACATACGGTGGCCCCAAAACTATTTACGACTAAATCACTGAAGCAAAAACTAACTGATGAAATAAATGAGGCTAATTTTTTAACTGATTTTAGATAACAGAAACCATGCTAACTGATTTAGGTGATTTAAAGATTGAGCAATCAAAACGTGGCCTCATTTTTTGGGCCACCCTGTACAATGAAACAATGCATTTACTTTTCACAGACACTGACTTTCTCGAATGCAGGTAGATATCTGGGCAGCGCTTTCTGTTTCACCTCAGCCTTCACCGTTTCTTCGGGATCAAAAACCATCCGTAAATATGCTCGCAGAAAGTCTCTAGTGCCTTCGTACAGCATTTCTATCCTTCAACATAAACCGTCCACATTTATAGTACACTGTCTACACTGTGCTGCAGAAAAACGTGTACGATAATTTTGGAAAATGTACAATCAATGTGTTTACAAAAATCCCCTTTTTCTTGCGCAACTCCTAGAAAAAAATAACGAAAAAATTTCAGGCGATATATTTGTGAAAATGCTGATTCTATGCATTGAAAAATAATTCGTCTATTTGTTAGATGCTCTTAGTTAATAGCAATGTAAAGAAGACATCAGTAAAATTGTTGTTACAACAACGGGATTTGCCAATGAAAAAAACATTTTAACAAATGACTGTGGAGTATAGTATGGAGCAAAGCACTTCTGCAAGACGTTTCCTGACAGAGGCTGAAGTCTCAATGGGCTAAATACACTATCAATAAATTAACTGTGAGATCTTTAACTTTGTCGATATTCTCAGTTGTTGTGCGGGCAATGTACGGTTGATCATTAGGCGGACGTAGCCTACCAGGCCCGGATTAAGGTTGGCGTAGGCCCTAGGCACTGCACAACCGTAGGCCCCTCCGTCTCTCTTACCAATTTTAGTAGATTTATTTTAATATTTCATCAAATGGCGTTAATTTGTCCACGAGTACCCATCGTTTTCACCCTGTCAAGTTTTGAGTAGGCCTATTCACCCAGAAAATGCAAATGCAGCTTTTCGGAAATGACGTCATTTTTTCGTCATCGCATGTCTTAGTGTCCACTAATGTAAACAATCGATAGGGGCCTAACTGTCCGATTTTTACTACTGACGTTTTACTGACATTGTTTTAAAACTTGGTGGGACCTACCAATAGTTTGTCGTTGTACGACAATATCATTTTCCCATTGGAAGGCCCTACCAAGCATTAAAACGATGTCAGTAAAACGTTGATAGTAAAAAATCAAACAGTTATCGATTGTTTACAATAATATATTGTCGGACTTTAAGACATGTGATGACGAAAAAATGACGCCACTTCGGATGCTGGTACACTGCATTTTCATTTTATGGGCGAATACTCAAAACTTCACAGGGTAAAAACGATGGGTAGGCCTACTCGTGGAATAATTAACGCCATTTGGTGAAATATTGAGCTAAATCTACGAAAATTGGTATATGTATGTGGATATGAATTGCGAACAAATCTGCAAAATTTCACGCAAAAAGACTTAACCGAAATGAAAATATTCCTAAAGGTTTTTTTGGGGGGGGGGCTACTTTTTTTGAAACACTCGGTAGACTGGCGTAGCCTAGGCCTACGGATAAACCAGTAGGCCTATCGTATATCTATCGTATGAAAGAACGCTGACAGTGAGACGTACTTGGCTGCGTCCATGTCTGTCTCCCCGTAGAGACGAGCTTTACGTGCGAGGTATCTGGCGATAGCTCCAGACTGGACCAGCTTCATTCCATCAATGCGCAACAGCGGTACTTGTTGAAATAACAACTCTGCAGCAGTTTGTGCAAGCAGCTCAGCTGTCGCAGACATGCTGTGTCGCTGGAAAATTTACTAAGTCACTCAATCATTGGAAATTACACCGTTGCGTAAAAGACGTGTGCGAGTTCATTTGTTCCTTTGTAAAATTATCTCGTTAACGAACGCGCTAACTTGTTAAATAATTAATCGCGATTAAAAAAAAATTAAAGCCATCAAAATTTTAACGAAAACACGACGAAAAAAAACAACAGTCGTTCATTTCTTTAACTTTAAAACTTTATTTCACTTATCAAATTTAATCAATCAATTCAGTTTTCTTCAATCAAACAATCGTCGAAACTCAAGACTCCGTCATTGTCAACTGTCAATAAGTTGAGTGACCTGCACTAATCAGTCACTGTAATCAGTCGTCAGTACTAGACTAGTAGACTAGCGTTCAACAGCAGTGGACCGACACCGTATACCTGCAAATGGAGTACAAACAAATTCAAAAATGTAACAAACAAAATGTGCATTAAAACTGCGATTAACGCCCGATTAAAAATTAATCGCGCAATTAACGCAATTAAAGAAATTAATTGCTTGACAGCTCTGAATTATATCTCTATCTTGTACCGTTTCCGAGATTCAATGCTGAATAATGCCGTGCCTTTGAACTCTGCAGGGGTTAGGGGTCATTCAAGCAAATGCACAATGGCACCATTTGATAGATTATATACGACTTCCTATTGGTCTGTCACTGTAACTATAGCTCGTATCGTCTTCGAGTTATTTGACGCTGTATCAAGAGCCGCGCCAAGCAGCCTCGCTAGACATAGGCAGCAGTCGCGCGAAAAAACGCAACTCATCTCAATTCGACTGGAAACTTTAGTCCACTTGCTCACGCTTACTGAGAGGTCTTGGCCTCCATTCGTTTATGTAAGTATACAGAAAATTTGGTTGCTGACTGTTTGGCTGGCTATAGGCCTATACGGTGCTATTCTAATATTACAGTTCAGTGACGTAGCAAGGATATCCGGTGCCTGGGAGCAAACATCCATTACGATACGATACGATACGATAGTGTGTATTTAACGTGCAGTAAAAAGCTGACGCACCACACGGAAACATCGGGTGAGGCCCCCTTCATCTCCCATCCTCGTCCCTCCCTACCTACCCCTTCCCTAGTGTCAGTCATCGGTCGCTTCATGCACAATCGTCCGGTGCCCTACCCAGTCCCCACCCCTGTCCGGCGCACCGGGGCAACTGCTCGTCCCCGTCCCCTCGCTACAGTCGTTGTTTTGGCCTTCCAGAAAAAAAGTTGTTTTCACTGTCCAACATTTTGCATGTACCCCTCCAATGAAATTATGCCTGGGCTGCTCCGTTTAATGGTATGCTATCAGAGCCACTGCCCGTCTAGTCTGAAACTTTCATGACGTCAGTTGTAGGTCAAGTTGATACCGTTTTCCTAGTAATGTGTGAAACGGTATAGGTCGGGCCCTAACCAACATCACAACAAGTGTGTTAGCAAGATACAAACCCGCCATACGGGGGTGCACTTCCCGGGGGGGGGGCTACAGCCCTACATTTTTGGAAAGCTCTCGTCAAGCTGATGTCAAGTTCTAATTGACATGTTACGCTGCGACTTACCGTTTTTGAGATATTCGTTGTTAAATGGCCAAAATTTCGG
>Ga0209149_1000505_pt1 | contig 16450 bp, 10 predicted proteins | sample WorMetTyACAVOLI2_FD_187423 | JGI IMG/M metagenome (GOLD analysis project Ga0209149, IMG submission 187423) | Marine gutless worms symbiont microbial communities from Max Planck institute for Marine Microbiology, Germany - Olavius algarvensis... ... | reverse complement strand
CTTCTCTTTCTACTAGGCTAGCACACGCAGCGCGTTTGGGGTTCTTTTACAAAAAAACGCGCTATATAAATTCACTGTTATTATTATTATTATTATTATTATTCACGGAATCAGTCCGTGGAAGAGATTGGAGGCTACAGAGTAAAAAACGTGGTACCTATGATCAACACTGAACCAATTTAAAACTGGTCAGGGTGGATTGCAGCCAGCCTTGGTTCCGCTTCCACCAGGCCACTGTACTTTAATATATATAAGAAACTTAGCTATCGCTCACAGATCGCGCGTCAGCTATGCACATAAAGTAACAACAGTACAGACATGACATTCAAAGGTCACTCAAGGTCATTGAAAATGGTACCATTCGAAAACTTTGGGGTATGGTTTCCTATTCACATTACATATTATTTCTCTTGGTATTATTTCCGAGACAAAGCGAGACATTGGTCGAAAATCGCGACTCTTTCATACCCCAATAGAGGGTAACCCCTCAAAATTTCGCAAAGATGTCTAGTACTGGCAAAACTAGAATAATTGTGCTACAATACGCTGAGAAAGTATGATGATAATGTTAATTCGTTTAGATTCAATACCGGAATATGACAGACGGACAGACAGAACGTGACAGATAGACGGACGGACAGAATATTGCTATATTAGTATCGCGCGTGAGCGTTGCTGTGCTGACGCGCGATAAAAATTACTCACGTGTTGCGCGCGTATGCGTGTGAATGTTCTTACAGGCGGCCAAACGGCTGGCCAGACCCGGACCAAAGTCAGCGTACGGACTGACCTTGAACTAGGGAGAGTTTAATCAGGTCAAGGTCAAGGTCAGAGCGCCGTTGGCGTGAGAATGGATGGCGCCGAATCAATAGATAGAATTGGCGAACATGAACATAAACATGAACATACAGGAAATCTGCAGTACGTGACAGCAAGTGAATCCACACCCGGAATAATGTATACGCATTATACAGCTTAAGTAATACGAATCGATTCGCTACTGGGTGACACGATCTGAACACGTGGCCGTTGTCGGGACAGACCCACAGCGTGACGCCGTGCAAAAACGTACCCGCCCACGGTCAAAATGACAAGTGTCCAAAATGTCAGAAGTCACTGTGAAGTAGAGACCGACCGAAACGGTTTTTATCAGTTTCGCCCGCAACCGAAACCGAATCTATGATGATGTGATTCATCTATCAAGGTATCCTATACCTACAAACTGCAACAGATAAACAACAACAGTGTGGCCACCACAGGAGAGAAATATAAGCTGCAGTATGTTCACTGGCGGACGGACGACAAGACATCGGTCATACTACAAAGCCTGAGCCACTTCAGTAACTCAGTAACGGTCCGGACAGTAGGGCTGTTAACCTACGGCGGCATACCGAAACCGGGTTCCACTTACGGCCGTAGCGGAAACTTGGCCGAAACCACGTTCGCCGAAACCGAAACCGGACAGAAAGTCATTTTGGAGGCAGTTTTGGCGCCATAACCGAAGCCGTAGCCGAAATTCGGTCGGCCTCTACTGCGCAGGCACTCAACATACAGAAACATAGCCAGGAAAGGAACGCGTGATATGGTAGGTTTTCAGACGATTTCCTCAAAGCATGTGAAAAGGAAAGATTGTCGAAGTGAAGACCCACGACAGACGACAGAACACTGTCAACACTCCTGTAGTCTGGTTACACGATTCTTTCGTGTACTACGAATACCACATCCAGCTGAAAAGGGCGCTCTTTTATAGCTCGAACTAGCCCTCTCCCACCGTTCCGCCAACTCGAAAGCCAGCTCCGGAAACGTCACATCCAATGACGGCTGCTATTCCCTCGCAGCGTCACATTCCGGACGTCTGTGGCGTGGTGAGAAAACTATTCCGGCTGAACCCACTGGATGTTGTGGCGCCCGTTATTTTCCTTTCGCTCGGTATGTCCTCGTTTTTTTACTACACCGCGAACGCTGACAGACCGTACATAACCGCTGTTGTTCTTACCGCGCTGGTCTATCAACGCGAAAATGCCAAACTTGAGCGCAAACGGCAGGCGCGAGGATAAATAGACTAGCAATTGCTACAAGATGGACGGATGCTAATTCGCACTTCTCGTGTTACAGCAGTTGGAACCAGACGCTCGGCGATTGTGTAGCGAAAGTCAAAAGACAGACTCGACTTGACTACTGTGGGAATTCATTTTTTTTTAAACTAGAGGGTATACACTAAACACTGATAACAGATGGCCTCCTGTTGTATGCCTGGCCGGCCATCAATGGCTCTGTTCACACGCACCGCTAAATTGGACCCTGGGGCCCACGGTGCGAGGTGCACATGAGCTATGACCGTCCATCATGCAGTAGGTACTAGTCGCCAGAGAAACAGTGGGTATAGGCCGTGCAGGGTAAATATCATGGCACAAGGTCTCTCCACTCCCGATCCCTCCCTCTATATCTCGCAAAAGATACAAGATAGCGCTATAGTTACAATGGAACGTTAATAGGAACTCGTATGCGGTCTATCGAATGGTGCCATTTTCAATGATCTTGAGTAACCTATAATCTACATTTCAGGTCACGGAGCTACTATACATGTATTAACGGCTACCTCCCTTCAGGAAATAGCACAATTCGACCTCATCACAGAATAAAAACCCATAACCGATTTATATAAAATTTGGAATATATGATTATGTCCAATATATGATTATGTCCACGAGATATGACCCAAATCAAATCTTGTAAAAATCGGTTCAGTGGACGCTTCTGGGAAGATGGGTGAATACAACATCTCTTTGACTTTCTTACAAATCTGTTTTTTTGTAATCGCCTACCGGTCAGATCCCTTGACGGATTTTCACGCGCGACAGCTCAAAAACGCAAAAGCACACAATGATGTGCCTTTTTGGGACCAGAATAAGTAAATTTAAGGGTATCCCCAATTTATTCTAAATACTCCCCAAATTCTGTACAAAAATTGATAAAATCAGCAAAAATGACCTTCATTGTCACGCAGAAGCGCCAAAATTTATTCACTTAATAGGAAATCGGTGTAATAAATCTGAATCTGACGTCAGATTTCCGACCGGAATCAAAATATGGCGAGTTCCGTGGCTAAGCAATGTGTCGTTGTACAGCGGTTGCTAAAATAATATAAAAAAAACAGCAAATATTAATGTAAAAACACAGCTTACACGCGTGTTAACGGCGAAAGCGCACATCTAAAACAGAAAAATTAATATCAGGACTGCGATTTTTGTTGTGATGCACATTGACATTTTATCGGCAACTAAAGTGTGTGATGTGAGGTGAAAAAAGTTTGATAATAAGCTTTTGTTTACTCATTTTGACACAATACACGAACGTCACAGTCAGATAAACAGACATGCAGATGGGCACCGCACGACGGCACTGGACGCGCTTATGCATAGGATCGCGCGGCAAAAATGGATGGGTGCGTGACATAAGTCTGTTTCAGACTTTCTATGCTGTTTCAGAGAGGCCGCGCGATGCTTTGTGTCCGTCAGTAGTTAGCCTCAACAAAATAATAACTCGTGCGGAGTCTTTTATTATTGTTACGTATAGGCTTCAGATTTACCACTGCGTAACGTTGTCTGCGTAACGTTGACTCTTCCTGTCACACACTTCGTCGTTGTTTCCTGCCATCAACAAACTCCGCCGCTTACCAGCGACTAGTGTTATAAACTCGCCATGGTCCGTCGCAGCTAATTGTATTGCACTTATCACTGGAAGGGTTCACAGCACGCAGTGAAGCCAGATATAGGCTCAGAATCGCGATTTCTGCCTACCCCACCTGCATTCGATGGGGGTTTCCGTCGGAATATTGCCGTGCCGTTTGGTACAGAAAACTAGAGTGGCTTGGCTACCCGACAGTGAAAAAAAATTGAAGATATGTTTATTCCTTTTGACACAATCCACGAACGTGACCGACGGACAGACAGACAGACGGACACACACACAGACACCGCATGACAGCATAGGCCGCGCTTATGCATAGCATCGCGCGGCAAAAATGCAAAGCCGGATAGATACGTCTTACCACCAGGCGACAGTATACAGAAGCCTACAGCTAAGCAATGGAAGTCCATGACGAAGCTAGTTGATAGAACAGAGTGTCCGGTCGGAGTACAGTGATAAGCCTGGCGGCAGTCAGTATGAGAGGTCGATTGGTCGGTCGGCGTCTTATCACAATAGTTGGTGTGAAAGACGATCACCCGTCATCACCTTCCCAATATCTATCCAGTCGTACCCGGTACCAACATCGTACGTTTCTTTCCGCCGCGTAGGCCCATAACCCGGCGCTAGAGCTGAGCAGCGTACGTTCACGTTCATTCAACGACAACAGACCACGTGGTCGGAATTGTTTACAGACTCCAACATAAATATCTGTCCGAGTCAAAGACTTAATTGGTTTTCATTCGGCGACACATTCCTGTACCGAAACGCGTCAAAACCGTAACGAAATTGGCAATGGTAGAACGAACTGCTTATTGCTATAATAACTCAACCAACCGTATGTTTTAGTCAAAGGGACGAATATCGTAGGCGTGATAATGGAGGCCCCGTAGGCGAGAGGCGGGTCACTGTTTCTGCACGGCACTGACAAAAGCAGTACAAGAAGCTCAGCTATCGCAGAGAGACCGCGCGACGCTTCTTGTCATGGAATCTATTGCTAAGTCACTCGATGTCACTCAAGATCATTGGAAGCGACACTGTTGAGTAGGGGGTGTGTCAGTCCTTATCAGTATTATCATACCGTTTCTGAAATATTCAGTATAAAAATGGAGTGACCTTGAAACCGGGGGTAGGGGTTGTTCAAGGTCATTGAAAATGGCGCCGTTCGATAGATCATATACGACTTCCTATTGGTCGGCCGTTGCAAGCATAGATCTATGTTGTACCATTTTCGAGTTATTTAACGTTGAATAATCGTGACCATGAAATCTGGGTTAGAAGTCACTCAAGATCATTCAAAATGGAACCATTCGAAAGCTTGGGTGCGGTTTCCTATTCGCCTTCCATAGTACGGTAACTATGGCTCTTATCTTGCATCATTTCCGAGATAAAGCCCGATATTGCTCGCAAATCGTGATTTTTTCATACCGCCGTTGCATTCGGCGCCTTCGTTAGGGGCTACCCCGTCGGAATATTGCCATCCCGTTTGGTGTGGAATAAGTAGAATGATGGGGCTACCCGAAGGTGAAAAAACTTTGAGGATATGTGTAACCGTTTACACACAATACCGGCGTGTGACGGACGGACGGACAGACAGACATCTTGCCACGGCATAGTCCGCGCTATGCATACGCGTCGCGTGGTAATAACTGTACAAGAAACAACTCGAAAAACTCGAGAGTCTTTTATATTCACTCCATCCGGAGGAAGGGCATAGGCCCATTACAGCCAGTGCTGTATATAACAGTGATGCTGTTTTTCATGTTCCGTATTGACGCAGAACAAGAACTTAACTATCGCAAACAGATCGCGTCAGCTGCGCACACAATACGTCCAGGACATCTATAGGCCTAATTACCCAGTGACCTTGAAATCTAGGTTAAATATCACTCAAGGTCACTGGAAATGGAACCATAGGGTGGATCATACTCGACTTACTATTAGTCGAGTTACTTGACGTTGAGTATTATCGTGACCTTGAACTGTGGGTCAGAGGTCACTCAAGGTCATTGAAATTGGTGCCATTCGAAAGCTTGAGTGCAGTTTCTTATTCGCATTCTATAGTAACTATAGTCGTATCTGTAGCCATCTGTGAGATATTCAGTGTCAAAGAATGGCGTTACCTTGAAAACCAGGTTAGGGGTCGTTCAAGGTCATTCAAAATGGCGCCGTTCGATAGACCATATGCGACTTTCTATTGGTCGGCCGTTGTAAATATAGCTCTATCTTGTACCATTTTCGAGTTATTTGACGTTGAATATTATCGTGACCTTGAAATCTGGCTTAGAGATCACTCAAGGTCATTGAAATTGGTGCCATTCAATAGCTTGAGTGCAGTTTTCTATTCGCCTTGAATAGTAACTATGGCGCTAGCTTGTATCGTTTGCCAGATATAGCGACTTATTATTAAAAAATCGCGAAATTTTTATACCCCACCGGTATTTAGCGCCCTCGCTGGGTGTGACCCCGTCGGAATTTCGTGAAGATGTTTGATAGTGGTAAAACTAGAATGATTGGGCTACCCTATGGTGTGAAAATTATGACAATATGTTAAGCCGTTTTCATCTACCGGTAATACCGGTACGTCACTGATGGACAGACGGACGGACGGACGGACAGAATTGCTATCAATATCGCGCGTAAAAGCGGGATGCGACGGATAAGAAGCACAGCTACAGCTGCGCTATGAACACGTTTATTCGCTAAAGGGCATATTTAAATTTAAATGAATGAATGAACAGACATAACAGACAGAAAATATGCAAGGCAGGCTTACACTAGATGAATACACCGGTCAAAAGATAAGAGTGGTGCGTTTATGGGAGCCACGAGTAAGCCCCCGCCGCTGGGATAAATTTCACGGGGGTGATGTTTTTCACAGGGAGAAAACATCTGGGACACCCGTGGTTCGTCAGACAAGGCACCATGTTGCGATCCGCTGACGTATGCGATCTATCGAATGATGCCATTTCCAATTACCTTGAATGACCCCTTATCGAAATTCAAGGTCACGCCATTATTTGCTGCTAAATATCTCGGAAACGGTACAATACAGAGACATAGTTATAATGGCATACCAATAGGAATTTACAAACGCCTTATTAAGGGTGTTATTTCGAATGACTTTGAGTGACCTTGAGTGACTTAGCTTGGTCCGAGTTGCCAAGCAGCGCTGCGGCCGCTCACGGTCGCCAGCATTATTGCTACGTTTGCCCAGGGATACAATAAGAATTTTTGTGGTGGTTAGTCAACGCTGCAACAGTCTGCCACCAGCGTCCAAACAGATCATTCACACCGCATCTTTTGAGCGTCAGCGAAAAACTTTTTCGTTTCAACAGATGTTTTATAGACATTTTGGTTTTATTTCGTTTTTTAAATTTTTTAAATTAATTTATTACTTTGTTTAAGGCACGAAGACTTTGCCATTGATGTTGCGGCGCGGGGCTACGTTTGCCCAGGGATACAGTAAGAATTTTTGTGGTGCTTAGTCAACTTTTAGTGGTTAGTCGACTTGTATAAGCGGTCAAATGTCCGTTCGTCCGTCCGTCCGTCCGTGCGGTGTCGACATTTTCAAAACCCTAAGGCTCCGAGACCACTGGGCCGACGTCGATGAAACTTGGCAGTATATTCTACAGGTCGCGGGACAAAACTTCTAAGAAGCGGAATTTTGAATTTCGGCCACGGCTCCGCGCGGGACCACCCCGAACTTAGCCGGGTCGGGGCTTTGCTTTGATCTTCACATGGCCGAAAAAGTCATTACTTCGGCTGGCCTTGTTAATCAACCGACACTATCTGTTTTGACATAAACTTGGATGTTATGTTCCGTCTGCGAACGTAGGCTTACCTGTTGGAAACATTGGTTCTGCGGTAGTCCGCCGATGCCAGGCGGAGTGGTTGAGAGGCGTCTGATGGTGCAGAAGGTCGTCGACGACGGCACGTAGGTGGGCAAGGGTCTGCTCGTAGTTGTACAGCTGTCGTCGCTGGCGGTCGACGTCGCGTCGCAGCTCTTCGATCTCACGCGTGCGGTCGTCGCGCTGTGTCGTCAACAGATCGCGATGGATCTGCATCTCCTCGCTTAGGTACTCCACCACCTGTATTGAGTCAAAAACCAATAAACGTAGGATCGTGCGGTTTTCACCGGCGGGTAGCAGAGATGTTCAACACTTGAAGCCGAGATCAAGGCCGAGGCCAGAACCTCGCGATCGAGGCCGAGGCCGAGGCCGAGGCCAAGGCCAAATTTAAAGAGGCCGAACAGAGCAATGTATTAATAGAATATTTAACTTAGTGATTCAATAGATGTGTTTGAGCCTAATAAGTAAGTAACCATTAGTGTGAGTGCAGCAACAGAATGCTTATTCTTTCACTACAGCATATTCCGAAAGCTAAAGACATCAGGTTCCGTAACTAAATGCTATTAAATTTCGAGGCCGTGGCCAAAAGCTTAAGGCCCGAGGCCATATTGGCCTCGAGGCTTTAACATCTCTGGCGAGTAGCCCAGGGACGTCACCACCTGTACCCAGTTGACACCAACGCTGCAACAGTCTGCCACCATCGTCCAAACAGATCCTTCACACCGCATCTTTTAAGCGTTAGCGAAAAACTTTTTCGTTTCAACAGATGCTTTATAGACATTTTGGTTTTATTTCGTTTTTTAAATGTTTTAAAATTAATTTATTTATTACTTTATGTTAATAGACAGACAGACAGACAGACACGCCGTCTGTCGCTAAATCGCGCTCTAGCGTGGTTGAGCGCGATAAAAATGATACGCATGCACTGGCAGCATAACGTCAACGGCGCGTGAGGAATTTCCTCGTTACGTCCTCGTCGCCAGCTAACGTCATTTTGCAAATGCCCAAACAACACGTGTTCTCGAAGTGCACAATAGAACAAGAAGCCCTGCTGTTGCAGAGAGGCCGCGCGATGCTTCGTGTCTGCGTGTACGTGTAGTTAGTTTCAACAGTACAACACCTCGAGCGCAGTCTTTTATTACGCCCCCGACCCCGTAGGGAAGGGGGAAATAAGCGTTCGTTCGGGAAATAACAGTTCGTTCTACCATTGAACTTGAAGCATTGAACCATTAATTATTTCCTTCGTAGGGAAGGGGGAAATAAGCGTTGCTTTTGTCCGTCCGTCTGTCCGTCTGTTTGTCCGTCCCTCGCGTACATAGCGAATAATTCAAGAACCAAAAGGCCTAGAGTGTCCAAATTTGGAATAAAGGTTCCCCACTTTATATGCGACTCGCACACCAGTTTCAAGGTCAAACGGTCAAAGGTCAGGGTTACAGACGGGCGGGGACATACCGTATCGGCCGAACCCGGCGGCCTTACTTCTTGTTATTAGTTATTTCGGCTTCAGATTTAACAATTCGTACAATAACTATGTTCTCTTCTGCGTACCCGTCGACTAATAAAAACGTCCATCCATCCATCCATCATTTATTTAAGCAAAGCGAGCAAACGCACGCTTCATGTCATAAACACGCGGGACTCGTGAAGATTCGTTGATGCGTGGCGCTTCGGCGTGACCGTCTGCCGATATAAACAATCGCTGACACTTAGTGCTATAAACTTACTCGACGGTCGAAGTTGTTGATGACACTCGATACTCCACCAGTCGTCGATCACAAAGTCAGATATTGGTCAAAAATCGCGATTTTTGCCCTAGTTACGGAGTCCCTGTTGGAATATTGTCATCACGTTTGGTACGAAAAAACTGGAAAGGTGTGGCTATGCGACTTTGAAAAAAGTTCGAGGATATTATTACTAGTTTTGATAGAATACAGGTACGAACGTGACGGACAGACGGACGGACATACAGACACCGTATACGATGGCATAGACCGCGCATATGCATAGCATCGCGAGGCAACAACTGATGACTACGTATTTTGCGCTTTATCAATTCACAGTTTATTATTATCTCGAGTTCTGCTGCAAGGCTGATCACAGGAGCATAACGTCGCGAACACATCACACCGATTTTGCGTCAACTTCATTGGCTGCCGGTCAGACGATGAGTTGAATTCAAGATTGCCAGCTTGGTATACCAGGTGCTGTCAAGCAAAGTACCTACCTATCTGGCTGACGATATGCATCTCGCCTCATCTCTTCGGGGAGAAAGTGCTCTGTTACTCGTGCTTAGAGTCGTTAATTTTGATGAGAGACGTTTTACTCCAGCTGGACCACGTATCTGGAACAACTTACCTGCCAGTCTGCGAGACAAGGAAGTCAGCTGCACTGAATTCAGAAAACAACTGAAAAGATTCATGTTTCAGACGGACTGCGGCGCATCGTGACTTTTTTGATTATTGCGCCTTATAAATACTCTTACTTACTTACTTACTTACCTCGCCGCGGCGAAAGCCGGCAACGTATTTGTTTGGTTGCCTGTGTTTGTTATGATGTTTGTAACAACGTTCGCTTGTTGGCAACATTGCGGCGAAACGGTTATAACTATCGCCACAAAACTTTCAGAACAGACTGTAATTGCTCTAGGATTATGTACAAGAAACAACTCCGTAAGACCTGAAAATCAAGAGACAGCCTTGTCAGTAGGCAATCAGGTATACAGTACACAACGATGAACTGGTGACATAAGTTAGCACTGACAGCACTGGTGATATAAGTTACTATAAGTGACAACTTGCTAGAAGTGCGAGTAGCTTAACCTTCTCGAGATAATGAATTGTGATGGACTGATTGAGTCGCTTCGCCTGTTCCGCTAATCTTCGGCCGAGCCTTGTCTCCAGTTCATCCAGTTTTCTGTTGACGTATCGCTGCGTTGACGTCACGTGATCGCCCACGGCAACATGGCGGTCGTGTTTAGCACCGGAAGCCGACGACGCCGACATCGGGTCATCGGCGCGTCGTACGGCGGCCGACAGCGCGACGACGGCCGTCAACCAGGCCGCTACGACTCGTCGTCGCATCGCGAAACCGTCTCGACGTCAGAGAAGACACGGCGTTGTGATCCGCCGACGGACGAGAAAGTGTTCGGCACGGACAAGTCGAGCCGACTGAGCGTCTGCGATCGCCCGTCCGAATCTAATTGAGTTCAACACAGCGCAGTCTACGAGCCGCTAAACGCAATTGCCTGCCGCAGCAACAGCTGCCACTACTACCGCTATCTTACAGTCGTGATGAGCCAAGTTCAATTATATCGGTAACTACGGCATCTTTCTTTTATTCAAAAAGCAGACTTTACTGCATACGTACATGCACATATTTTTGGCGCGGTACGCCTGCATAAGCGCGGCCTACAAATGCCGTCGTGCGGTGACTGTCCGTGCAGTGTCTGTCATGTTCGTGCATCGTGTTGAAACGTGTAAACATATCATCATACTTTTTCACTATCGGTAGCCACATCATTCAATTTTTTCCCATACCAAACCTTATGACAATATTCCGACAGGTACCCCCTAACGTGGGCGTCAAACGCAGGTAGGTTATAAAAAAATCGCGATTTTCAACCAATATCTCGATTTATCTGGGAAATGATATAAGTTACTATGGAAGGCGAATATGGTACCTTACTACGCCTTCGAATGGCACCACTTCCAAATTTCAATGACCTTGAGTGACCTCGATTGACTTAGCAAAATATTCAATAACACGAAGCATTGCGCGACCTCTCTGCGACAGCTGAGTTCTTGTGTTAGGGCCTTCGATGTATTGTTTTGGTGGTGGTGTGTGTGTTCGTTACGGAGAACGGTTATATAAAATTTGAGATCAAACTATTAAACTTTCGGCCAAATTGGGCCACAATCCAAACCATCACCTAGCGAATGTCGATAAAGCTCGGGACGAGGTTTGCTGTGCCTCACTTGCTTTTATTGCTGGTCCGCCTTAAGGACCATGCGTTAATGGTGGTTGACGTCGGTCCGTCCGTCATCCGCCGTCCGTTGTAGTCTCGAAAACAGTGCGTAGTAGGCCTACAGTTACTATTGAACACTACTAGGAAATTTTACCCACCAGGAATTCAATGCTACCATTTTCAACCACCTAGCGCGACCACTAACCTGGATCTTGGCCCCAATTGTGGAATTCTGGTGCGTTTCTTCATATTCCTACAGCATCCTGTTCGACTTTCCCGTCACATCACAGGTGTTGTCAACAGAGTGCGACCGTCGCAACGTGTTCACAACACTCGTTGTTCGTTGTGTTGACAATACCTGTGGTATGACGCTAAAGTCGAACAAGCGAGCCAGCTTTTTATTGCAGTGGTGATATGATTGTTTTTTTGCATCAGTTTCCTCCCTACATCACCCTAACCACGTTTTAGCTTTACTGCTTCCTGATAAATTAGACACCTATCCCCAGCTGATTCCTACTGTACGTATTGGTCCATTGGGAGTGCTTGTTCAAGCTGAGTTTTGACAGTATACACGATTACGATGATAAAGCACGGTCGATGACTTTTACTTGACGTCAGCGGCAACACCTTCGCCGCGTCTCGATGTCAACATAACATATTAATTACTTAAGCATGCCCTAATGTCCGACGGCGTCATCTCCGCTTTGTTTTCAGCAACAATAATATTATTATGTTTAGTACTTTACATATTTCAATAGATGCACAGATATTACTATCACCGCCAGCAAGAAGTAGGCCTACGTACATAACCCGAAACGTAAAGTACGAAAGTAACTACGTAATACCCGTGGAAGTCCTGTCTGCCTGTGCGAACGGTTTGGATTAGCTGCCAATTGCGGTTGAATGATGGGTTCAGGACGCGTAGTAAAACAGCAAAGCGACTACTTGAGAAAGTTGAGATGGAAGAGCCAAACAGCAAACCGCTGTTAACCGTTGAAATGCCGGAGTTTGGGAAAAGGAGGCAGATATCACCATGGAACCTTTGTTTATATTTCCATGGGATCACGCAGTGCACATCGAATTAGGGCGGATACGCGGCGTTAAACATCATGATTAACTAAGGAATTTTGCACCGTTCAGATGCAATCCTCGCATCATTATAAACGTGACGATGATACGATGTTATTTCTAATCCTCACCTCGCCCCGGCAATGGCCGGGATGTATCGTTTTCGGTCTTCTGTGTTTGTTTGTGATGTTTGTCACGATGTTGAACTTGCTATACATCCGCTTGGAAGCTGCATTATGTATCCCTAATGAAACTATTTAAAACTGGAAATAATGAAATTATTCGTGAATGTTGTTCCTATTTCAAATTTGCACTGCCAAGCGAACTATTAGATAATCGGAGGGTTAAATTGTAAAACAATTTTATGCTATGTACTGGTATACTGCATTATTTTGGCATCAAGATATAATATGATAATGTATTTAAGTTAGTTAAGTTATTTTATTCTTTTATGTTGTTTGTTTTCTTGCTACCGCTTATGCTGGTGAATAAAGATTATCATTCCAGTATGTTCATCTTGCTTGTACGTGCTTGTAACTCAACAACAGAAAGTCATAAAAAAGTTCAAATTTGATCTGCATGTTTTTTCTAGATGCGCGTAACTCGCGGTACCATTTCAAGGTCAGTAGGTCAAAGATCAAGGTCATCAGGTACAAAAATGCACCACAACTGATGAATAAATGGCCAGCCTTATACGATCTTCATACTTGCTGAGAATGCGGCCAACGAAATGTCACGTGCCGAAAACGCGCGCACAATGAGATCAAACGTTGCCGCCAAGAAATCACAACACGTGGATGTAATTTTGACATTTCCGAAAGAGCAGAGCTGTATATCGTGTCCGCCATCGGGCCAACCGTACCGAACGTCTATTTATCGCGTCACGCTCCCGTATTCCCTATCCAAACGGCTTAACGTATTATCATACCTTCTTCAAGTTATGATAGTCCTATCATTCTAGTTTTCCCAGTATTAAACATCTTTGCGAAATTCCGACGGAGTCATCCCTTACATGGGCGTTGAATACAGGTGTAATATGTAAATTTTGGGATTTTCGAGCAATATCTGGCTATGTGGCTATGTATACAAGATAAGGCCACAGTTACCATGGGACGGTAATAGGAAATCATATGCGCCCTACCGAACCGTGACATTTCTGATGACCTTCAGTGACCTTTGAAGGTCATTTCGGTGACCTACGTACTCTTGTTACTTTTACGCGCGATCTGTTAACGATAGCTAAGTTTCTTGTTGTTATTTTTGCAGTATGCAGTACGGTTAGACATCTAAATGACTGTCGTTTTACTGCATTTGCTAGGCACCGTATCAGACATTTGCGTCGACTAGACACATTCATTCATACTAGTCGACTTGGCAGCAAGAACAGTCGGTAATTTTTAGCGAATTAGTCATAGCAGTCGCACTGCTGCTAGATGCTGAGACCGAGTACCAGCTGAAATCGGATCCGAGTCTGTGACGCGGATCCCTGTATAGCTTGCTACTGATACGGGGGTCCATGTTTTGAGACTGAGAATTAAGCCTGCTTGGCCGTGGAATCCACGCTCCTAGCGTACGATGCATCTCCAGGTGCTACCATATTATACAGGGTGGCTAGAAATCAATTTGCAGGATTTTTGTAAACTAAAACTCAATAAAGTTGGCCGCCCTCATTCATTTAGTAATTTATTTTGGTCAATGTCAAAAAATCACACTAAGCAATCGGGGCTTTTTAAGATATGAGCAAGGTCGACTCAGCCTTCTACCCTCTACGGGACGGTAAATGAGTATCAGCTTTCGGATGAGTAATAATAATGGCGAGGTGGGTGTGGACTCCGCCCGCTTATACGGACGGACGGCACAAGTTAGTTGTCTTGGTCTGAGGTCGTCGGCAGCTTAAGGGCGCTGGCTACACATTCATCAATTAAACCAGATGAACTCTCGCATGATGACAGCACCATTAATATTGTACTCCGTATTATTATTATTATTATTATTATTATTATTATCTGTTAAAGATTGCATAATTCAAGTGCTATCTGGCAATGTCTGCAGTAAGGTACATTTGCCACAGCTGACTGGACGTCCTCTTGACTACGCCCATGGCACTTTAAATATACAGAAATAAGAACTTGGTCAATGCAAGACTGAGTGACTGACACAGTAGCTCCCCCACGGTACATTGTCGGATCTACTGGCGGGATCCCTGGAGCAATGGCCACCAAAATGCGACAGCAGTGTCCCGGGACAGACCTCTGTCTTTGTGCAAAATTTCGAACAAATGCGTTCAGCAGTTTCGAAGCAGGTGCGTCCCGAACAGACCGACACACAGCAGATTAACACAGATGAAAATATTGACCGAACTGAAAGTAAGTAACAGCGATGATGAAGGCGTCGCGCGCCAGACGAACCAATAAACAACGTCGGCGGCACAAGAAAGTAGGCAGTAAGTAAGTAATCTCTTTCAGTCAAGCGAGAATAATAACTGCAGCCATCAGTGCCGGTCGAGTATCGCACGAAGTAGTGAGGGACTGTTCGTAAAAGACTTAACCGATTAGAAATGTGTTCGCAGAAGCTAACAGACAATGCTGCAGAAAATAATATCATTTAAATAACATAGCTTTAATTCAACGTTTGAAGAATGGAACTATAAGTTACTCTGATCTAAGTACCGTTGGTGCGTTGAGACATAAACATCACATTTTTTTCAGAAATAGAGAAGTTTGACAAATTTGACAAGGACTTATACATATAGGCCGACACTACAATAAATATTCCGTTATAACCAATGAGCGCAAATTAAAGGACGGGAGAAGAAAAACGAAACGGAGAAATGGAAAAAAAGTAGTGAAGTAGTCTGGGATTTGTCCACTTACTTGATTTCGGGGTAATATACGTAGACGCAGACGTAGAGTAGTTCACAGGCGCAGGCTGTTGCCTCTATGCCTGGCTCCATAATACAATTTTTAATAACATTACAATGACGTTTAATATACTATTTTCACTTCGGCTTCCGGTTCCATGAATTTCACTTAGGAAATTATACATAAGTTCCTGATTGGCCCAAAATTTATCTAATCGACTCTTGGAACAATTTACAGTATCAGCATTAACGACATGATCGAAAATACCCTGTGGTATCCTGGTACTGAATTGTTAATCTGATTCTTGGATTCATGTATTACAATCGCGTTTGTGACTTTAACAAACTGGAAGCAAATAAATTAAATATGCTTAACAGTCCCGCTAGGAGAATCGATTTTAGTCAATTCGCGAAAATTTCGATTTGACGTTGCAGATTTGCTCATCACTAGCAGGAGACATCTGCCGCTGTATCCGCCCATTCTGTCTAGATTTAACGCCGGCAGGTGCTGCAAGTTGCTCCTACTCACAGCTGTCTAAACAACAGAAATTAGCTCTAAACTTAACTTCATAACCGGTATCCAGTATTCAATTTGATGCACACTCTTATTGGTGTAATATAAATAACTTTTAGGAAAGTTATTGATTTCATTGCTACTCATTGTACTGACAGGTTTATCTAAATGTTTGTAGCTTTGATTTTTCTTTTATGTTCTTTGTTTTTTCTTTAGTAAGATACGATAGTTTGTATTTAACGTGCAGTAAAAAGCTGACGGGTAGCCAGCTTAGTCTACCACACGGAATAAACAAAAAAATAAAATGTGAAACTAAAAATAGAATGGTAAGCGAGATAGGTCCGGTCCAGTCCCGTTATCGTGAGGCAGTCCAGTAGGCAAAAGAAATCTACGGTGGGAAGGATTTGTTGAAAAGGTAGGTTTTGAGCCTGGAGTGAAAGAGTGAAGGAGTGATGGATGACGAGAGTGGGGATGATGACAGAGATGAGTTGATAAGTGGATGAGGA
>Ga0209149_1000504_pt1 | contig 16462 bp, 10 predicted proteins | sample WorMetTyACAVOLI2_FD_187423 | JGI IMG/M metagenome (GOLD analysis project Ga0209149, IMG submission 187423) | Marine gutless worms symbiont microbial communities from Max Planck institute for Marine Microbiology, Germany - Olavius algarvensis... ... | reverse complement strand
CACTGTGGCCAAACGGTGCATCCTAGGCCTATAGTTACTATGGAACACTAATAGGAAACCCTACCCCAGGAATTCAACGGTACAAATTTCGACCCCTGGGGTGACCCCTAAACGGGGAATGGGCCCCCCGTGAGGCGTTTTTTGTCAAATTACTTTGACCACTTGTTTTATTACTACTCGTCTTATTTTGATGTACGAAAATGTCACTTATGCACATCAGCAGAAGCTCACAGCGTCTGTGTTAGTGAGTGTAAGTGATGAAAATGACTTTTCCTGCGCTTTGAATATCACAACTTGCTGCAAATACATACGGACTCTGCCACATTATCTTGAACGTCTGAGAAAGTACCGGTAGTCACAACGAACCTTTCCTCTAGATCATCGTATACCAGTATCAGACTAGTCAGCCTGATCAGTCTGCGTAGTCCGATTGAGACCGTGCAAAAATGTCTCCCGCACACTTCTAGTGATTGTTGAGTGACAGTGACTGAGTGAACTGCTTATTGCTTACAATTTTTGCACTATTTACAATTTACTGATTACTGCTTTTCAGCTGTTGGTATATTCTGTGAACTGTTATAATAGACCTGACGTAGCTGATAGGAATGCAGTAAGCCAAAGTAGTGTAGCTGGAATAACGTACGGTTTTTTTCCGCTGGCATGAAAAAGGTCCAAAATCTGAGGAAAACGACCCTCCCCCTTTATCAGAAGGCTGGCTATGGGCCTGGAAAAGTATCCAAATGCAACTTCACGTAAAAAAAGTCACAAGTCAAAGTTAAAAGCATCTTTTTCATATTTTAAAAAGAGGCTAGCACAGCTGCATGCCTTATAAATCTGCGTTAGTGATCATTCAAGGTAAGTGAAAATGGCAGAATTCGGTAGATCATATACGACTTCCTATCAGTCTGCCGTTGTAAGTATAGCTCTATCTTGTACCACTTTCGAGTTATATAACGTTGAAGAACGTCGTGACCTTGAAGGACCACTCAATTAAGGTCATTAGACATAACACCACTCGACAGATCGCATACGAGTCCTTATTCGTCTGCCATGGTAACTATAGCCATATCTTGTATTGTTTGCGAGATAAAGCGAGATATAGGTCGACAATCGTGATTATTCTTACCTCTTGCATATAACACCCCCACCCCACCCTCGGAAAACGGTTGCGAATATTTTCGTCTTGTTTTCTTGGCAGTCGAGCCAGATGGCTAGGCTACAACATGGTACAAAATATTTGCTGCAAAGTTCAACCCTCTGACTACGGATCACCAGCGTCACAGACAGACGACAGACGGAACTGCAATAATAGGCGAACGTAACGTAGTATCGTTCGACTAAAAACGACATTAGGCGCTGAAAGAAACGGTAGACAACATACACAGTAGAGCCTAGGCGGAAGACAAACGTCACTACGTCATCGCAAAATCAGTGCAGACTGCAGAAACTAGAAGACTAGTCGGAAAGATCAGCGTCCGTTTGACTGTAGTAATCAGCAAAACACGAGTCCGGAGACCGGTGGACTTGATCGAGCAGACTGTGCTCAGCGCGCTCGTCGTTGTGATGGAACTTGACGTCAGTGAATACGTGCGCGTGTTGTTGACCTGACAAAGTCCGTCTGTATCCACCAAGTAGCAGCGTCATATCAGCCGCTGCTGCTGCGGCTTCTTCGTAAAGACGACTTTTTTCGTTCATCTCCGACCTGAAGCCACAGCAAAACTACATTGCTACGTGATAGTACTCAGTAGGCTATAATGCAATGTCACGACCAAATTGCACGCAGCCGAGCTTTCACGATTTTGCCAACGAATACTGCATGCTCGTTGCGCAAATACTCAATAAAAATATAATATACAGGAGATTCACAATTCGTAAGCAGAGTTGTGTAAAACACGGTTTTCTGGAAGTAAACCCGGTAGGCCTAGTCTGGCCTACTGTTGAACAGTAGTCAGGCCCGTCTTTAGTGGGTGGCACTATGGCCCTGTGCCAGGGGACCCGCGCCTCTAAGGGTCCCCGCGCTCCGGCAGCTGATTGTTGCAAAAGACGGAATCATGCACCCTGCATGATATTTCATTGTTTCTTAGAACAACTGGCAGTAAGTAGGCTAACATATGACATGGTCTCACTCAGACATCGATCATTATCGTGACAGCCCAGGACCTAAGACATCCAGGTGGTGGAAAATTTTTGTCCCTATTTACCTTTACTGTTTAAACTGCACGAAATTTGGTCTGTTGATTCTCGGAAAAATCGTTAAAATTGTTGCCACCAGATGTCAGATTTTATGGCTAAAATGCACCAAATTCGATTTCGGCTGGGGCTCCGCCCCAGATCCCACTGGGGAAGCTTGCAGCGCTCCCCCAGATCCCCTAGCTGGGTTTAAGGGGGCCTACTTCTAAGGGAAGGGAGGTGATGGGAGGGGATAGAAGGTAGGGAAGAGAGGGGAGAGGAGGGAAGGGGAAGGCGGAGTGGGGTGCGGGGCCCGCAGGCCGGCAAGTCCCATGGGCCCCGCACTGGCAAAAGACGGGCCTGACAGTAGTTAGGCATTAATCAACGTACAATAGGTTGTCACTCATCAACTCATTCTGTATCTCTGCATTGCAGTGAATGCATTTTCATTCCATATTTTCATCCCTGTCGTATCATAAACGAAACGAAAATGGCGAACTGCTTGATTTGATAAAAATTGATTAAATCAAGCAGTTCGCCACGCTACGCCACGCTACGATAGTGTGTATTTAACGTGCAGTAAAAAGTTGACGGATAGCCAGATAGTCTACCACACGGAATGAACAAAAAATGTTTTAAAAAACTAAAATAAACCGATGAGCGTGTAAAGTCCGGTCCAGTCCCATTATCATGAAGGCAGTCAAATGGGTAAAGAAGTATATTAAGATGGGAAGGATTTGGCGAGTTTTGAGCCTGGAGTGAATAAGCGAAGGAGTGAAGGATGCTGAGTGTGGCGATGATGACAAGGATGGGTTGACAAGTGAATGAGGAGATGAATCGAGACAGACTGGCTAGGTTGACGAAGTTGGTTCCAAAGACGTATTAATGCAGCTTTATTGACGCTAGCAAATAAAGGAATACGCTAAGTGAGCGGAGTTCTTTTCGTATCCAGCCGAACGAGAAACTTGGAGAGCAACGGCGCCGTTCTACTACTGGTGCGGGAAGGTCCAAGCGATGGTCAAAATAAGCGGTTCTTGTCAGCGCACTGCGGCCAGACTGGTGCTTAGCGACTCACTGCTGAGACGACTGCTGCGCGATCGATTTGTGTTAGGCGGCAATTTGCAGCAATTACACGATGTCATCGTGCACGACTGAACGCAGCAGTTAACTGTGTCGAGTGGCTAGACGAGAACACTGGACGGCTGCACGACGTAATCACAGCATCATCATTGCAAGCACAAACCAGCGGCAGCACAGCTGTGGCAGCAGTCGTCATTGGCAAGCACCAGCATCATCACTATCTCACTGCAGTCTATCAGCAATGAACCATAACATAAAACCATAAAGCAGTAAACGTAGAAGTTACGCGAAATAAAAATGTACACGATGTCCTGTGCACCTTTTTGTGTGACGTTCAGTTTAAACAGGAAAGCAACAGTAGTTAGATCTGTTGTAATAACTGCAGATGTATAAAATAGCACGCATTCAGAAGTGGGAAATGCGAAGCAGGCCGCAATGTGAGCAAGTGCGCCTGGTGAGACGTGACCAAATACGAACTCGTCGCGTTGTTGCACGTCGGCCGTGACAGCGCCAAGTGACGGCGGTTGGTCGGCGGCGAACGCCGACGGTCCGACGGCGCCGCTAGAATGAAGAACGAGAGAGTTTCTGAGGTTGAGGTTCATGTAGCTGGCAGCTGCCGCAGCTGACAGTACAGCTACTGCAGCGGCAGGATGACGAGTCATTAGTGATGACGGCGTCGTCGGCCGTGAACTCGAGTTGTTGTTGTTGTTGCGAGCGTGCGACAGACTAACTGTCGTCGTCGTCTGCTGATGTTTCTTCTGCCGAGCACGAGAATTCTGGAACCAGACCTGCACAAACGTCATCTCTGCCAGTGTCCGTGGCATCACAACGTCTACAAGCTGAACTTTCAACAGACGAACGACTGTTATAAAATGGAATCAATTTAACGTCTGACTATATTCAAGTGACTGTCATACGATACGATACGATACGAGTGTGTATTTAACATGCAGTTTAAAGCTGACGGGACCAGCAAGCATAAACGCAAACTGCAACTCCACTCATAGGGTTTAAAAACTAGACATATAACACACATCAAACTGATCAAGTTGCTTTCCTGCAAGTCATATTGTTCATATGTACTTCCGATGTTTGTTACGCTCAGTTATGCTGAGGTTGGTTGCGTGACATAGTGGTGGAACGTCGGTTTTTGACCGGCGATCTTTCCCGTCCTATGCTCGACCTGCAGCTAACGGGTGACAACTTATTTGGGTAAACCCTCGGCTATAGGTCAGCCAACCAGGCCAACTCGGTCTTTCATCCTTTCAGAGTCGATAATTGATTAGTAAGCTGCAACTAGATGTCTGCTACCACAGTCAATGGTGGCGCCGTCTGGTGAACGCATACGAAGGTAGAAGGCAGGTATGGCGTTGTTTGCAGGTAAAACTGTGTGATCCACACCTAAGCGCCTTCAGTGAGAGCCTAAAATAAAGGCGCTATATAAATCCACTTACCTGTACCTTTACGTAGAGCGCGACATAGGCATAGGCGGCGTATAGGTCCGTCTGTCTGTACGTCGCAAACTTATAACCAAACTTATAATCATGCGTCGAGTAGTCCAGTGACTCTAGTTTGTTAGGCCAACCGCGTACCCCAAGTCCCAGGGTTCTGAACCTCTTTCCGAGGGCTTCAAACGATCGAGTGAATAACGGCAAAAATGCAAACTTTCGAGTTTCGACCAACAAATCGTTATATATCGAAGACAACAGAAGATAGGCATATAATTACAACGGAAGACTAATAAGAAATCGCGTACGGGCTTTCGATTGATACTAATTTCGATGACCTCAAATGACCGTAATGCACCATTCTTACCATATATAGCTTTCTCCAGGGCTCGCTGTGTAGAAGTGACCCATACTATCAGCGGTAAAAATACAGCCCCGGGTCTGTAGATTTCAGAGATGTACAGATCGTGCATAAATTCGCAGAATGAACGATCCCTAACCCAGACTTCAACGAGCTACGCCATTATTAGACGTTGAATATCTCAGCCATAGTTACAGCGGAACACCCATAGGAACTCGTATGCTATTTCCAATGACCTTGAGTGACCCCTAACCTACTATCCAGGGTCATTATATTCCTTAATGTCAAATAACTCGAAAATGGTACAAGGTAGAGTAAGAGCTATACTTACAATGGCAGACATTTTCAATGACTTTCAATGACCCCTAACCCAAATTTCAAGGGCACGCAGTTATTCGACGTTGAATAGCTCAGAAATGTTACAAGATAGACTTTTATAGTTACGTGGAATAGTATTAAGAACTTACACACGCCATAGTCAACAATATAATTTCGAATCATCTTGAGTAACTTAGCAAAATTTTAACGACGCGGTGAAAGTAGCGCCAGTTAAGCTTTTGTAAATCAAAAATTTTCACATGGCGCTTCTTAGGGATCAGTCCGAACGATACCGTTATATGAGACCGGAGTTGTGTTCCTGCCTCTCATATGATGTTGAGCTCTACCTGTTAGCGATAGCTGAATTTGTTTTGTATATACTGTTAACACATTGTTTAAACTGTTGATTTATTAATATTTAATAATAATAAGAACATCATTTAATAATAAGAACATCATTTAATAATAAGTGTTTCAAAAAACAACCCCTCTGATTATTTTGCATAACTCTTAGAAATATCAACCGATTTGAATGAAAATTTCAGACACAATAGCTGAGGGAATGCCGAATCTACATATCTAAAAATGATGGGTCTTTTCTGGGAATATTCTTCGTTAGCAGCGATGTAAAAAGAACGTTAGTAAAAGCGCCGTTAAAGCAACGGGATTTACCGCTGAAGATGAATATATTCAGTCCTCATAAATAAAGAAAAGTCTGAAACAAACCGCTTTCTTAACATGATTCCTGACACAAGAAAGTTTTAGTGAATGAAACACTTAACGGTGGAAATGACAGCAGCTGGTATCATTGACTCGTGTCCGGGTTGTAGTCGACCACACACTGCCCATCCGATTGCAAAGATCAACAAAGTTAAAGATCTCGCATTGATTTTATTAATCAGTGTATTGAGCCTATCAAGTCTTCATCTTTTACCAAAAAGCATCTTAAGCAATCGTTTTGCTACACTTTTTACTCACAACCGTCAACTGAGATGTTCATCTTCAGTGGTAAATCCAGTTGTTGTAAGTGCACCTTTGCTATTTATATCGCTGCTAATAAAGAATATTTACAGAAACAAACAAATTATTTTAAGATACATAAATTCAGCATTCCCTCAGCTACATTGTGTGGAATTTTCATTCAATCGGTTGATAGGCCTATTTCTAACACTTGTGCTATATAATCCAAGGGGTTGTTTTTTGAAACATGGTGTAGTACTCGTTATTTATTGGTTTTCATGGTTTTAACAAGTGAAAAAAAGATGTTGTTATTGATTGTAGTTATCAATACCTGAGTAACGCGCTTGGACAGTCCAGTCTGCTGAGCAATACGTTCCAAATCTTGTCCATCTGGATTACTATCAACGCGGAAGTTTGCATGAAGAATTCGCAGTTGTTCCTCGGTGAAAGACGTTCGGACGCGCTTTGTCTTTAGCTTATGCCCGGAACCGTCTTCGCCGTCTATTGTTTGATGCAAATGCCACGTCGGACAACAGCAGTATACAACAGACAACATGCACTTAAGTTCTTAACGCATCACAGTACCACACACGCATGAACTAGCAATAACAACACAGCCGCTTAACGGCCCTTCTCCCATGACAATCCCGGTGAGCCAGTACCAGAAAAAGACTCGTTATTTCTGGACTTTAATGTAGCCTACCTGATTGGAAGCTGGAACTGTAGCCTGTCATCACGTAATGACCGCCAGCTGACTTGCAGCAGCCACATAAACGACAACCAGACAACCGAACGTCCCACCAGGAGATGCGAATGGAAACAAGAACTTAGCTATCGCAAACAGATCGCTCGCGCGTCAGCTGCGCACACAGGCCGACTCAGCCCCAGGCCGACTCAGCCTTTCATCCTTTCGGGGTAGATAAATGAGTAGTAGGCTGCAATTAGATATACGCAACCTCGGTCTGGGGAGGCGCCATCTGGTGAACGCTTACGGGGTAAAGGCAGGCATTAGTGTAATTGCAGGTAACACTGTGTGATCCATGCCTGAGCGCCTTGAGTGTGAGGTACTACAAAAAGCGCGCTATATAAATACACTTACCTTTACTTTTACAATACATTGAGCCTTGAGGGCATCTATAGGCCTAAATATTACATCGTGACCTTGAAATCTAGGTTAAGGGTCACTCAAGGTCACTGGAAACGGAATCATTGGATAGATGATACAACTGGATTAAGATGAGGGCAATTCTGAGGCCGTAAGTCGGCAGGAATGAACTTCGAAGTTTCACGGAGTAGCTCTGCTCGATCATCTGACGCGCACGCCGAGCTAGCGCACTGTCTTCCTGGAAGATGTAAGCATCAAATTAATTTTCCCCAAGGTAGTGAGAAGCAGTATGTAGGCAAGGCGGGTAAACCAATAACTGTTGTGTTTCAAATTTACTCGGTATACTATGTGCCAAATATTATACTAATCGGTCAACGTTTGTAGAGACCAAGTGAAATAAAAAGGCTGACTTTTTTGACCACAGTGTACTTTAGCACTAGCAGTTAGTCATTTCGGCGAGTTACACACGCAGACTGTGTCGGAAACAGTCGCGTTTGCTAGCGCCGTTGCGTGTACGGACGACAGATAGAGGGACAGGTCGACCAACTGAGTCTGATATCTGACTGGAGTGGTCTGAAGAGGTCAACAGAGATCCTGCCCTGCCTTGCCGTGTCCGCGCTGTGCTGTCGTCTCGACTGAGTCGATGTCTAATGTAGTTGTGCGCTGCGTCCGTCCGTCCGTTCGTCACAGCGTCGACGACCGCAAAGCTACAATCGATGCGCTCTCAGTCACAAGTCATCTGCGCGGTCATCGCACGGCCAATTCAATTACTTTACTATCGACGTTTCGACGTTTTCGCCCGCGCAAACAATCGAATATAGACGTTTTAATTCGGTGATTCAATTTGCTTGTCTATCGGTGTCTGCGGTGACCTATAATGACCGACATGTCCACTACTGGACGTGACTGTACTGAGGTCACTGTGCTACAGTGACGTCAGCTCTCCACGGACACTTGACCGGTGGTCACGTGACCGACGCTGGTTTTACGTGAGAAGACGAGATGCAAGCGACGCGCAACTCTGATGACGTCAATGTTTTCTGCTATGCCAAAATGCACGTATTCCGGCAATCTCACACGAAAAGTACCAGGACGGTATAGCTAGGCCTGTATACTGTCAAGATCGGACAAAAATTGACGGAAAATGTGATTATTGAAGATTACCTTCTTCACATGTATAGGTTATTATAGGCCTGTTCTGGGAATACAAATGCTCTAGACACTGTGTTCGAAAAAAAGATTCCATCGACTGTCTTTCATAGCTCATATATAGAACAAGAAACTTAGCTATCGCAAACAGATCGCGCGTAAGCTGCGCACACAATACGTGGAGGGAATCTGTAGTAACTCTGTGGCCTTGAAACCTGGGTTAGAGGTCACTCGAGGTCACTGAAAACTGGTACCATCCTAAAGTTTAAGCGCGATTTCCTATTCGCCTTCGCCTTCAATAGTAACTATGGCGCTATCTTGTCTCGTTTGCGAGATATAGCGAGTTATTGGTCGAAAATCGCGAAATTTTTGTACCCCACCTGTCTTTAGCGCCCCGGCAGGGGGTGACTCTGTTGGAATTTCGCGAAGATGTTTTGATAGTCATAAAAGTAGAATGATTGGGCTACCGTGTGGTGAAGAAACTGTGACAATTTGACACAATACCAGAACGTGACGGACAGACAGACGGACGAACGGACGGACAGAATTGCTGTATCAATATCGCGCGTCAGTGTAGCCTGCCTCGATGGCGCTGTTGGTAGCGTCGCGGTACGCGCTGCCTGGTTACGGTGATCGGTGACTCTGGGTTCGTGGGCCAGGCTGGCCGGATCATTGTGTCAGATTATAGCGGCGTGTGCTTTGAGATTAAATTCTCGGGCAGGCACAGAAAGTTCGACGGTGTCTTTTTTAATCTGTGACCGTTGGCTAATAGTGTGTTTAGAGACGCTCAGTATTAGTCGCTGCTTGAACCACTGATAACAGATGGCCTCCTGCTGTATGCGCTGGCCAGTCAACAATGGCTCTGTTTACACGAACCGCTAAATTGGACCCTGGGGCCCACGGTGCGAGGTGCGCATGAGCTATGACCGTCCATCATGCAGTAGGTATTAGCTGATAGAGAAACAGTGGTTATAGGCTGAGCAGGGTAAATATCATGGCACAAGGTCTCTCCAATCCCGATCCCTCCCTTAGCCCTACACACCTCTCTATAAGGAGAGGTCGCGCAACAACTACACACACCATCAGGTTAGCCTGATGGTGTCGCACAACACTACACTACACTAGTCCCTTCACTGGGGTTACACATTGGGCCAACCTGTGAGGCAGGCCTCAGCGTTGGCATGCGAAGGGAGCGTGTGCCACCCAAAGGATAAAGATAAAGATCGCGCGTCAGTGTGCTGACGCGCGATAAAAATAAACTGATTTATATTAAGACAATAATAGCGAAGGAATGTTAATTTTATTTATCTGAAATTTATGTCAATTTGTTACATATTCTTTGCTAGCGAACGAAAAAAGTTACGAATATGTCAGTAAAACTGGTACGAAGCAATAGGATTTACCATTTACCATTACATGTCTCATTAAATGGTCGCCTGTGAGCAAAAAGCGTAAAAACGGAGCAAAATACTTCGTTAAGATGTTTCCTGAAGATGTTTCCTGGCAGAATGTGAAGTTTTCATAGAAGACACTAATTAAGGGAAATAAGAGCGATGGCGTAGCCAGGATTCGTCCATATTCCGTTGCTTCTAACAAAGTATATTTAATAAATACACTAAAATTATTGCGCAGATAAATAGAATCCACGTTAGCGCAGGGACTCTACTTTTTGAGTCCAAATTTCAGACGAAGTTCACAGCGGATCACCTCGAGCGATTGCGTTAAATGACACTGGAGTAGACAACAAGCACAGCTATTGCCCAGACAGCTCGCGTTATGAACTCACGACAAGATCAGTGATAGCCGTGTCACCGGCTAATCCTAACCGTAACCTTAAATACGACTTAGGCCTACTTAAATTTTATTTAACTGATACACTTAACAATACATGGAATTCTTCACCCAGTTATGCTGTGTCAGCTAACACAATAGACTGTTTCAAAAGCAGACTTGACAAATACTGGCCTGATCAAGATACTGTTTATGATTTCCGTGCAGAAATTCAAGGGGCCGGAGTGAATTGATAGTTAAGAATATTTAGTTTAAAATTAACAGTAAATATAATTTCCAGAGCCTGCGTCCGTGTTCTACTTCACGCATTTGTCTACGTCTATAGGTCAGTGCACAGTGTTCTGATACGCAGTAAAAAAGAACTAGCATATTAGAATTGTATTCGGCGTAAGCACATCACCTAACATTTGAGGTAACTAGCAAGATGAAATAAAATAACCGTTGTGAATATTTTCACATTCTGTTTTTTTCATTAAAGATCTTTTTGCATAGTTACATATTATTATAGGTCGGTGAGTCATCTGTGTTGCTTGATGAATGTCGATGTCACGTTGTTTGCACTCGTCCTTCACCATGTCAATCCATCTTTTCTTGGGTCTTCCTTGTATTCTTGTCCCATGCACATATCCGTGGAGTGCCAGTTTCAGATATCTGGTATGATCCATTCTTTGCACATGACCAAAATACTGCATTCGCCGTTGCTGTATGCGATTTGCTACGTCCCGGGGTAGACCAACTCTATCAAGACGTAGGTTGACGATGGCAAGTATTAACATAAGAAAGATAAATTGCCCATAAAGTGTAGTCAAAGTCAGGGTCACAACCAACTTTTTAAATTTGGGAGCCCCTCCTATCTCTGGGATTGGTGAAGCTACACATTTCAAATTTGCGGCGTAGTCCTGGTCACGTTATCCCCTTTTTATGTGCTTCACTCACACAATAAAAGGTTCATTATGCGATTGACCGCATCGTGACGTCAGTCGTTGGTTGGTCACGTTCGTAAATTGTAGCTAAATAGTGCATTGTAGGCCTACAGTTACTACTGAACACGAACAGGAAACCATAAATCATAAAGAAACTAAATTCCGTGTTTCTTTTCGAAAGAAGGCAAGGTACATTTAATTAATTCCTGAACAATAGCAGCTTCTGTGAATAATTTCGCGACGTCCGTGGTCTACAAGGTGGTACAAATAGATGCGGGGTAAACGTTGCCATTTCTGAAACACTGCACGTCGAAATGTCAGTGTGCGCTAAAATGAGGTCATCGGACGATGGTCATAGCCGAAAGGCCTGGTATGAGATCCTATTAGTGATCTATAACAAGTTTACCTCTAACCTCAACCGTATTTACCGCGCGATGCTACGCATAGCGCCGACTATGCCATCGCAAGATGTTTGTTTGTCTGTCCGTCCGTCCGTTCGTCTGTCTGTCTGTCCGTCCGTACGTCACAGGCCGGTATTCTGTCGAAACGGCTAAACATATCATCAAACTTTTTTCACCATCGGGTAACCACACCATCTAGTTTTCCATACCAAACGTCATGGCAATATTCCGACTGGACCCCTAACTGGGGCAAAAATCGCGATATTTGGCTTTGGCTTGAGCGTCGAGTGTAGTCAACAGTTTCGACCATGCAGTAAATTTTGCCACAGCAGACGCTGACGAGAATTGCCACGCATCAATGAACCTTGTTTATGACAGCAAAGGCTCGACGCCGGTACGCCGAAGAAAACAAAAAACATAATTTAATTGTACGCATTGATAAATTTGAAGCCGAAGTAACTAATAATTAAAGACGGCACTCGAGGTATTGTACTGTTAAAACTAACTACAGACGGACACGAAGCATCGCGCGGCCTCTCTGCGACAACAGAGCTTCTTGTCAAGATATAGATCGGACAAAATCGCTACCTTTCAGAGCCCCTCTACGTTACAACCCCCAGAAAAAAACGCTGCTAAATTTTCGCCATTCCAGGAGGTGCCTGGGTTATTAGATGGTATAAGTAGATTGCCGGAAAAATCTGCCATTTGGTTACAGCTCACACCCGTCACAGACGGACGGACGGAAAAACGATCGCCACAGCCGAACGCTACATCGTCACGCGCCACTAACAAGACGGCAGCAAGTGAATCTACTGTATATGTGTCACTGAGCATACAAGTGCAGACATAATACAAAAGCAAAGCAGCGTGTGATCTGCGGTCGTAGTCGGCTTAACATGTACACGGCTTAGAGCAGCAGCGTCAGTGAAGTTAGACGATGTCGAATTCCGAGCAGACGCAGTCAAGTGAAGTGAAATGCATGCGACTGGTCACTGATGCGCTGCGGAAGGTGGCCAATCACCGCAGGATGGCCTATCTGATAACTCTTGACATCAGAAAACAGTTTCTCTGACCTGACGCCTCATGATAAGCAATATTACGTCGCTGATCCTGGTTTACTTGCTGCAACAGCTTATCCAGGTAGGCTAAACCATGACAGTGCCATCAACTACAATCACCTAGGCCTAAGTCATTAGCCTATAGTAACAGAATAGTATTTGACATCCACGTCGAAGGCTATATACAGTTCGCCAAAAATTCAGCACAATGAATTTTAAAAAAATCTTATACGGAAATTTTAGACAATTTTTACAATAAATCTAATTTTATAGTGAACTTCTAGTTGTATAATTCCCATAGCTAAAGTCAGTCAACCGCACAGCTGCTCTGATTACAGACCGATTTCCGTCACTCCGATTGTATCCAGGATAATAGAAAAGTTATTGGTCAAGTCACTCCTGTATGCAGTAATAACTGAACCCGAGTGTAAACACTTATTTGCTGATCAGTATGCCTTTAAGCCACTGGGTCTACAACCTCGGCCCTCATCTCCATTTTTCACCAAATAATCAACCTGCTTCAAGAACGTGATTACGTCCACCTAATCTCACTAGACTTCTGCAAAGCATTTGATTCGGTCATACATTACAGTCTCGTCTCCAAATTAGCAGAATTCGTTCTACCAGATTGTTTTTACAACTGGGTGATTGACTATCTATTCTCCACTCCACGAAGCATCAGACCAAAGCAGGAAATATCAAATCCATCTTTAGGGCAATAAATGCCAGTATTATACAGGGTTCCGGATTAGGACCCGTTTCCTTGGTATTTACTGCCTGTGACCTTGCGTTATTCCCACCCAATATACTCCTTAAGTATGCTGATGATGCCTACCTAATAAAAAGCTCCCAATTCAGCCCTCATCCAACAGGAGTTAGATCGTGTGTCGCAGTGAGACAAAACGCCAATAACCTAAAGCTTAACTCATCCAAATCTTGCGAAATGGTCGTTCATCTCCCAACGAATAAACCTTAATCTCCCACCTCATGTTCCCAATCTAACCACAGTTGACCAGATCACTGCCCTTGGCATAACCTTCAATAACACCCTGTCCTCCGGACCGCATGTAAATCTTATAACTGCCAAAGCAGCCGCGTCTTTCTATGCTCTAAAAACGCTTAAAAGCCACGGTCTGAGCGGTCTGGCGCTGTGGGATGTTGCACGGGCTACTCTTCCGGCACATATAACATATGCAAGCCCTTCCTGGCGAGGATTTATTAACGCCGATGAAACAAATAAATTGCAAACCATTCTAAACAAGGCAAAGGCAAACCTTCTACCCTCTGATTTCAGTGCGCTCGATCAGCCGATTCTGCTTTGTTCCGTGCAGTTTTCACAGCTCCCGATCATGTCCTATACACCCATTCCTCCCTCCTCGCAAGAAAACAGGTTACAATCTACGTAAACGTAGCCATGGTTTAATGCTGCCTGAAGCTAAATCCAGCTTCTTGCAAAATAATTTCCTCGTCCGCATGTTGTACACTGATGTTTACTGACAGTATTCTGTATTTACATTGTTGTTCTATGTACCGTCACTGCGTTCGTTTGTCAATGACGTTCAACAAAGAAACTGATGATGATGATGATGATGATGATGATGATGAACTAGTTAAAAGTATTAAATGTAATTTCTTGATAGGCCTATTGTGCTATAGTGCTCTAATTGTCACTAACTAAGCCCATATTAATGCATGTCTATTGCACGTCTATTGGTGTTTAGGCCAATAGCAAATGAACGTAACATACATACATACTACACCTAATAATAACAATAACTAGAAATGCGATCGGTAGAGCGCATGTACCTCCGACGAAGGTGTTCCGACAACTCGCGGTGAATGAAACCATTTTTACCGCGCGACGCGTATGCACAGCGCGGAATATACCGTGGCAAGATGCCTGTCCGTCCGTCTGTCCGTCTGTCACACGCCGGTATTGAGTCTAAACGGTTATACATATCCTCACAGTTTTTACACCGTCGGGTAGCCCTACCATTCTAGTTTTTTCACACCAAACGCAATGGCAATATTCCGACGGGACCCCCCCTAACAGGGCGTCGAATGCAAGGGGGCTATAAAAAATCACGATTCTCGACCAATATCTCGCTCTATCTCGTAAATGATGCAAGATAGAGCCATAGTTACTATAGAAGGCGAATAGGAAACCGCACGCAAGCTTTCGAACGGTACCATTTTGAATGACGATGAGAGACTTCTAACTCAGATTCCAAGGTAACTATATCATTCAACATCAAAAACGGTACAAGATAGAGCTATATTTACAACGGCGGACCCATAGAAAGTCGTACACGATCTATCGAACGGCACCAGTTTCAATGACCTTGAACAACCCCTAACCCAGTTTTCAAGGTCACGCTATACTTTGACGCTAAATATCTCATAAACGGTTAAAGAAACGTCCATAGTTGCTATGAAAGGCGAATAGGAAATCGCACCCAAGGTTTCGAATGGTACCATTTGAATGACCTTGAGTGACCTCGGACCCAGATTGCAAGGTCACGATATTAGTCAATGTCAAATAACTCAAAAACTGTACAAGATAGAGAAATATTTGCAACGGCGGACTAATAGAAAATTGTATGTGGTCTATAGAAGGCGCCGTTTTCAATGACATTGAACAACCCTAACCCAGTTTTCAAGGTCATGCTATTCTTTGACGCTGAATATATCATAAACGGTTAAAGATACGGCCATTGTTTCTATGGAAGGCGAATAGGAAGCCGCACCCAAGCTTCCGAATGGTACCAGTTTGAATGGCCTTCAGTGACCTTTTCAAGGTCACGATTATTCAACGTCAAATAACTTGAAAATGGTACAACATACAGCTATACTCACAATGGCCGACCAATAGAAAGTCGTACATGATCTACCGAACGGCGTCATTTTTCATAACCTTGAACGACCCATACGACCAGCATCAAGGTCACGCCATTCTTTGACGCTGAATATCCCAGAAACGGTACGACATTAGAGACATAGTTTCAACGAAATACTAATAGGGACTTACACACGTCTTCCTCAACAGTGTCATTTCGAATGACCTTGAGTGACCTTGGGTGACTTTGCAAAATATTCAATGACACGAAGCGTCGCGCGGTCTCTCTGCGACAACTGAGCTTCTTGTAAAAGCACGCGTCGCTGCAGCGACGGACAGCCAATATGTATACGTGGGATTTTCCCGACGTAATAAAATTCTGTGTTGCAGCGCTTATACGATATCGGAGAAAGCAATGCGGTTCCGGCATCTGCATATAATGCGGATCGGGCTGAAAAGTTAATCAGTTGTCCATGTCCCGACATCTGTCGACACGCAACATTTCATGCAAATTTATGCACGCGTTTTGAGTAATCTCGCTAACAGACAGACAGACAAACGAACACGGGCAAAAACATGTACTTTCTCCTTTGTCGGAGGTAATAACAAGAAGTGTGGCCGCCGCGTTCGGCCAACACGGTATGCTCCCGCCCGCCTGTAACGACACAGGAATAGCATTTTGTTTCCCGAATGAAAAAGAGGTAGAGATGAGACGTACATACGAGTCAGACGATCTCTAGACACGGACTCCATCAAGACGCTCTGTCATGTATAATGTGTTGAGTAGTCTTGCTACGTGTGGTCGTCTAGGCGCGGCGACCGTAGCGGCGGCGTGGCGGCGCAGCCGGCGTGTTTGTTTGGCA
>Ga0209149_1000503_pt1 | contig 16473 bp, 12 predicted proteins | sample WorMetTyACAVOLI2_FD_187423 | JGI IMG/M metagenome (GOLD analysis project Ga0209149, IMG submission 187423) | Marine gutless worms symbiont microbial communities from Max Planck institute for Marine Microbiology, Germany - Olavius algarvensis... ... | reverse complement strand
GACGCTTCTCAGTGCCGTTAAATACGAGTACTAGCCTACCACGGTCGGCGTTTTCATGACCTTATCAGTACATGTGATGTGCCCGCATCTGCGTGCACGTAGTCTGTAACGTTGAACTAACAGGGAAAAGAACAGTTCCGATAAAGTTCGAAAGTCGGTGAACGTCGCTTTTACCCAACACTTCCGAACATCACTTGAACGACGCTATTGACAACAGGCACCGATTCAAAAATTTGAACAATTAAATCTAACTAAACTGAAACACGGTTCACTTGTGTTTTGTCATTTCACATCCGTTATTAAAACTTGTTGGGCATATTTCGTTACATGGGCCCTCACCGCGACAGCTCAGCAGATGTAGTTGACCATAAAATACAAGAGACGCAAAAATAATATCAACAATGAAAATAAGTAAAGCAAAATTATACAGTGAGTTGACGCAGCCCGCCCATGGCCCTCCTCGATCGCTGTACCAAATGTAACAGCCCACCCATCAACTGCTAGTGTAGTAAGTGTACCAATCACCGTATTGCTGTATAATGGCCCGTTGCTCTGTTGTTTTAATATGCCCACTAGATTATCGCGCTCGCAAGGCCGCGGCTTCGCCGCGTGGCCCGCGGCAAGCCGCGGGCTCGCAAGGCCGCGGCGAAGCCGCGGCGACACACGGACCCGCGTCCGTGTGTCGCGGCGATTAATATTAGGATTAAAGGGTTAATTGAGGCATTTCTCTTTAGTTGTAGGCGTGCGTTGAAAGCAAATGGCGCCGATGTTGTTATGTAATAATTGTGTAACTGCGAAGTGGTTTGCTGCTCCAGATAAACAACCGCAAGGCACGAGTGTGTATAGAGCTGTAGCACACGTGTATCAATTGCATTGTATAAAGCTTTCTTCTTATCTAACCAGCAGTTAATCAGTCCACACGGTGGTCCAAGGACGCCGCATCGATGTATGACTGGAATGCTGACTGACTGCGTCTAAACACCGGGGAATCATCACATCTCTCTCAACTGCCTGCATCTCGATAGTTGATATCGGTCTATGGCGCCAATATGTCGGCTCTTAAGTAACACTTTTTTATTAATTGTAGGCCTACATGTTAGACAAATGAGGCAACTGGTTCTCGGTCGAACGAATAGGCCTATGCTATAAGCTTGGTGCAGTGGTGTAGTGGTAGAGTATCAGACTCGTAACCGAGAGGTTGCGGGTTCGACTCACAAGCGCGGTCCACTGCAAGCAGCCTTGAGCAAGTTGCTAACCTACTGTGTGCTCAGGCCAACTCAGCCTCCTACCGTCAGGGGGACGGGAAGTGAGTAGTAGCTACGGCTACGGTGTGAAGGCTTAGTGTGGCTGATTGGGGCGACGGTGTGTCTGCTACCTGCACCGTGGGTCCAATTGTCCGTTAGCGCGGGCAATGGATGGCCACATAATGCGCTGCGGCACCATTGGCTCATGCCAATCAGCTGCCACTTCGGAGATTGTAAGCGGCGCTATAACAAGTGTCCATACCTTTACGTTTACAGCCATTGCACACAGTACGAAATAGTATTTTGCCGGCAGTCGGAAAGATCATGTTTATGGCGATTTTCTGGACTTGCAAGTCTTAGCATTTATATTTGTACTTGCAAGTACTTGACGTCAAGAAAAAACCTTAAGTTGCATTAGGCTTGAAACGGTCATCTATTGTACTTATTATACTTTTATGGTAGATTAATTTACAGTTGAAGTTTATTATTCAAGTGTGTCATGTTTTGCAGTTTCGTGTCATTTTATATAAAAAAAACTTTTTCGTGAATACTTTTATAAACTCATGATAAACTGCTAGTTTGCTTGTACTTATTCCACTAAAAGTCTGCTAATTTATCTGCAATGAGAATAAGATGGTTTGTTGTGTGCAGAGAAGAAGCGAAAATCGAGTAAACTAACGAAAACCAACGACAATGACAACGACGACACCTGCGTGGACAACAACAAAATTGACGACAACGAACCGAAAGAAGAAGACCAAAGCTTGCAGAATAGACACAGTCGCGTTGAAACGGAGAACGGAGAGGAAGAGGACGTGGTATCCGATCTTCCTGTCTACGGCAGCCTTCGCAAAATGTCATGCAGCAAAACGCCAACAGGTAATAACAGTAACTAGAAATAAATATGCATCACCTCCGCGGGCACTGCAATACCGGCAGGCCCCTTGAGCGATTCTGACGACATTTTCTGTCGTTGATGGATTCCTAAGTCCGTCCGTTTTGTTATAAGTAAAATTTTAACATTATAAATATAGAAATGTGGGCCCGCTTAAGTAGCTAAAAATCGCGAAAATTTCCAATTTTTTTGTAAAAAATTTTCTCCTAAGGGACAAATCCCCCTGAGCGATTTTTACAAAATTAGGCGCCGGGGAGGGTGTCCCAGGTCCGTAGCCTCACGCCGAACTTCACGGTTGTGGCTTTAAAAATATGGGCTTACAGGCGTCAAAATCGCCAAAATTGGTAATTTTTGGTATAAATTTGCCCAAAAGGGGTATATCCCCATAAGCATTTTTTTTACAAATTTTGGCATGGGGAGGTACTCCCAGGCCCACACCCTCGTCCCAAATTTAACCATCGTCACTTTTAGAATGTCGGCTTACAGCCCCCAAAATCACTGAATTTGGTAATTTTTTGGTATAAATTTGCCGAAATTGGGTATACCCCTTACGCGATTTTTATAAAATTTGGATTGGGGGAGGGAGTTCTAGGTGCGCACCTGCATGCCAAAATTAATCGTTTTGGCTTTAAAAATGTGGGCAGCCTCAAAAATCGCGAAAAATCGCAATTTTTGGTATAAATTTGCCCCTAAGGGGAAATTTAGCGGTCCAGAGAAAAAGTTGACAGACATGACAGACAGACGGACAGACGGACGGACAGACAGACACGGCACGACGGCATAAGCCGCGTTTATGCATAGCATCGCGCGGCAAAAATGCCACAGAACAACCAACGCAACACTCATACACAAGACAACGCAACTTGTTTCCCTGATAATGACAATGCTGTGGTTGGCCATAGTTGGAACCAGATTTCGGAACCGGAGGTCACCCGTTGGGGCCAGGTAGTGACCAGTGGGACCTGTCTTCACCAGTGGGGACGTAATAGTTCCCGTCGTGGCGTAAGGCCTCCTGTTAGTTGATCCGGTTGCGTCACCGAGCGGAAATGACGTGGACCCGTAAGTTAGTTCCTGGAGTCGAGTGATTTGATGGTGAACGACACGTATAGTGACATAATCAGCAACGCAGGTAGTATATACAAATATACGATATATTTACACAATCCACACTTCACAGCTCCAGTACGGAGTCCTGTCCGCACTCCACGATTCTCGTCCCAGAATAATCTCACTACAAAGTTCTACATTGCACGAGCAGACTCCGCCCCGCCTACCACGCCACACGCGCCCATGTCACTCACAGACTCACCCGGCCCCAGCGTCGCAGCGCGGCGCCGTGGCTCCAACTTCCACCTGGCCCCAACGGGTGACCTCCGGTTCCGAAATCTGGTTCCAACTGGTGGCAGCGGTGGGACCTGTCTTCACCAGTGGGGACGTAATAGTTCCCGTCGTGGCGTAAAGCCTCCTGTTAGTTGATCCGGTTGCGTCCCCGAGCGGAAATGACGTGGACCCGTAAGTTAGTTCCTGGAAGCGAGTGACTTGATGGTGAACGACACGTATAGTGACATAATCAGCAACGCAGGTAGTATATACAAATATAGGGCCTACAATATATTGGGTTTCAGGTGTCGTGTGAAAGTGAGAATGCTTTCGCACAGTCGAATATCAGCAAGTATAAGAGAGCTCCAATCATGTGTGGTTTGATTGCAGAAAGTACAGAAAACGCTGGCGATGACTCAACACGCGAAGGTCTGTGTGGTCTATATTTACACTTTGCACACAGCAAGTTTCTCTCCCTTTCTGTTCTTTGCTTGTCGTTTTGTCTCCTGTTGGCCTCCATCGCAATTTATGATTGTACAAGACGTGCACGCTTGCTACGTTGCGCTATACGCAGCGCATTACCATGAACTAGACTGTGCTCAGAGAGCGCAAACCTCCGCCAAGGCGTCTAGCCTCAACCAAAAGTGATCCGAGACTCGTATCCAGATTTCTGGATTAATCCGTATTCGGATCAGGATGTCTGCCGGATCGTTCCCAAAATGTTGTGGATTAATTACCTTGTCGGCGTCAGTCATTTCGCCGAGTGTCGTGAAAACTGGCCGGCGATTGTATGAGAAATGCTAATAAATCTCCTAAAATCCCCTATTCCGCATTGGTGACGGTATTGTAAAAGTGATCCGGAATCCGTACCTGGGACCGGATCACCACCAAAGTTAACCAGTTCTTCCGATTGGTAGGCCCAATCATAACATTATGTTTCAATGAAATGGGCTACTGTTGCAGTAACCTGACAGACAGACCGACGTAATCGCATAACGTTTCCCGCCTTGGCGGAGGTAATCATGCAGCTGCGGCTGTTCCAATACGTGTCAGACCCATGACAGTCCGCTCCCTCCGCTGTTCCCCGACGGAAGTTTGTGTGGTTTTCGCTGTTGCCACTCTAAGCATTTGGCCATAATTGTCGGTATCACAATGGCTACGGTTCCGCCCGGACGTAATTATTAATTTTCCGCGTTTTAAAATTTCGTTCAGTGCAGGCTACAGCTCCGTCCAGTTCTGCAGTCACCTTTATTCGACCGCTGTTTATCTGGGCTGCGAATTTCCAGCCCAGCCCGAGTTGCTAAATCGTCTTTGGTTGGACCCCTACCTGCGTAACCACCCCTAGTGCCTTAGGAACTTATTAAACGAGTTTGTATCTTATAGGTGTGCGTGCGATTTTCACAGTTAAATGTTCCTGTGGTGAAGCAGACAGCCATCGCTGTCATTGTTATTTTGATAGGCCTGTATATTCTGCTACTTTAATCGGCCTCCATTACGACAAATAAAATATATTGATTCTTACGCGTGATTTGCATAAACTTGCTTATTTCAAATGCTTTATTAGAATTTTTCAACTGCAGCTGTTTGTTGTTATGTTCGCATATGTCACAGGATTCGTTAGAGAAGAAATTAACGGTTTCCAGCAGTCCAACACGGCACAGGTCAGCTCAAGTCCGACTGACAGTTAGCAGTACAAAATGATTTAGACTTGTAAGCCAACCTTGTACCTCCAGCCGTCCTTGATCCGAGGATTGGTCGCTTCGTGGATAATTTAACGGGTAGTTAACCGTTTAGTGGGCACATTAAAACCGCAGAGCAACGGACCATTATACAGCAGTACAGTGATTGGTACACTGGCCGTTGATTGGTGGGCTGTTATATTTGGTACTGCAAGGAGGGGCCTGGGCGTACTGCGGCCCCTCCCAGTTCCCTCCTTGCTGTACCAAATGTAACAGCCCACCCATCAACAGTCACTGTACCAACTTTATATTATTCGATGTGGCACTGATCGAGGACGACACTGGGCTCAACGCCAACGACGCCTGGATGATCGCACATGACCGCAAGTTTTGGAGGGCGCTACGACCCGTGGCCGGTCAAACGTTCCACTGACTGACTGACTGACTGTAATGCCTTTGCACTATAAAGGGTTAAAGGGCTTAACTTTGCTGCCTTTGGTTTTCGTTTCTCGCATTGTTTCGATGGAAAATACTTCGAGTGGCGGTTGTATTTGCTGAGCAGACTCGTCGTCGAAACCGAAGCTCGACAGATCGAGTTCCGCTGATTTCTGAAGCGAACGACGATGGCGAGATCGCCGTCTCAGGTAGGCCTACTCGACTGTGCCACACTGCCACAGCAACTGGCATCTTCGTCGTCAGTTCGCACTCCGCACTCGTTTCATGACGCTGACGCCAGCAGCGCACGTTCACATTCAACAAATAACATAGATTTTCGATAATTTCGCCATCAGTATACTTTCCCAGTGCACTTGTGATATTCAAGAACACAATAATATACCGTGTGCCGTAAAAATAATCCACCAACAATAAACAGTCCTTAGTCTTCGACGTTTCAAAAACAACAATATGTACATCTAAAACGCATCATAATAATACACGTAAATTCCGCAGTTTATTTTGCAGTTTACTACAGATATATTTGACCGCATTTTACAAGTTTAAATTAAACTGGGTATTTAGTTTGGATCAAAAATTAAAGCATTCTGAAACTTTAATGTGATGTTTCGAGTGAGCATGCATAACAATAGAATGTTTTGGTGAGTATAATGACTTCTGTGACTGCTGCTAACGTACGAAAGTTTGCCGTTTATTTTTATTGAGCAATGATCAGTTGGATCACTATATACTAGTTTGTGTGATATGAAAATAATTCTGCAACAGTTATTTACCCAACATGGCATAAATACAATGAAGCAAACTACTGGCCTAAAAACTAAATACAATGTTTTATCACATCTAGCAACTACAGGGCATTCTATGGAGACTGATGCTCACTCACGCCGACCACGCTAACGGTAACCATAACCCTAATCTTGACGTTTGACGTTTTACCTTTAAAATGAATGGAGATGTAGACATCCCAATTAGTAACTGCCTACCAAGTTTGGTCACTCGAAATATCTTTAGCCGTTTTGTCTGTAATTGCAAACAGATAGCCATACACACTAACTAACTAACAGACGGCACTGAAAGCCCTACTCTATGCTTGACTACTGTCGATGTTTATAAAGAGTAGAGTTGTTGATATGCATTTGCAAGCTGCCAAGTCGCTAATCTTGCTGAAGGTGTAATGCATGTCTATTGTAGACGTGAATGAGGCTGAAGTAGACAACAACCGTGATATGTACAGGTTTGTGCCATCACGTCGGCGCATCGTGACTTTTCTGGCGCATCATGACTTTTTTGATTATTGCGCCTTATAAATACTCTTACTTACTTACTTACGTCACTTTTTTCGACATGTCGTTATTTGTTTTGATTTTACCGTTGTCGTTTTTTTAATCTGGCCAATAACTGTTGTTGCAATTTCCTTCTTTTCATTTATTACTCATGTTCATACCACAGTGTGTCCAAAGAAAAATAATAACCCTTCAAATTTTTTTATCCGACAAAATTTTGCACGGTTGTTGCAAAAATATTCTGTTTTTTTTGCAAATTTTGTTTAAATCGGTTGAGATTTAGCTATTTTATCATGCAACGCGTAGGATTACATTGTTTACCGCGCGATGATATGCATAAGCGCGGCCTATGCTGTCATGCAGTGTCTGTCCGTCTGCCTGTCTGTAAGGTAAAGTAAACGCGGCCATTTGTAAAGCGCATCGTCACGAACACGTCTCTTTTGCGCTACCGCTTCCCGTAAGTCGGCGCTGATCTCCGCTAGCCAGCCACCAGCCAGGCATCAGCAAACACTGCGAGACCACATGCATGGGCTGGTGTGTAACGCGATATGCCTGTTTACTCCCCCGGCTTTTGCTAGGTACTCATTTTAGCCTGCACAGAGGGCAGGCTCAGGCTGAGTAGAACATTACGTTCGTGGATTCTATTGAAACGAATAAACGTATCTTCAATTTTTTCATAATCTGGTAGCCACACCATTCTGGTTTTTCCCTACCAAACGTCATGGCATTATTCCGACAGGGACCCCATAACGGGGGCGCCGAATGCAGGTGGGGTAGCCTAGCAAAAATCGCGATTCTCGACGAATATCTGGCTGTCGATCGATGACTGGTGGAATGGCGCAACCTTGAAGTCTATCGACTATAATGTTGCTATGACATTCATTCTTAATAATAATAATAATAATAATAATAATACTTATAATAATAATAACAATGCGAACAACAACTGCGACAGTCCACTGTGACTGTGGAGTTCACAGCACAGAGCACCACGCATCACTGAATCTTGTTTAGCTTGTCGCTGATGTTGACGTTGTCGTTCGTACTTGTCCATTTGATGCCTACCGTCCATGCCTGCAGCATGGACCACCACGACGAAGAGAAGAAAAGAGAACAGAATTTAATTGTATGCAGCGGTAAATCTGAAGCGGAAGTAACTAATAATAGAAGATTGCGCTCGACGTATTGTACTATTGAAGCTAACTACTGATAGACACGAAGCATCGCGCGGCCTCTCTGCGACAGCCAGGCTACAACATGTTTTTTCGGACACACTGTATATACTTTAACATATAGGTGAATGTAATTAGCGGTAGCAAGCAAGGTGTTGTTTTGGTCGCATGTGTTTGTGTGATGCTGTTTCTTACGATGTTTGTATCTTTGTTTTTAGCAAGATTGCAGGAACATAGTTGCAGCCATCGTTGTGAAACTTCTGAAATATTCGTTTATTGGCTCTGCGATCATGCCATTAAATACGCCAGGTGGCAGCACCATGCAACAGGGCGTGTGGTGAGGTTTGCCGTGCCTGACGCTGCCTGTTAGCTATGATTGTGTGATACTATTTTCTAGACCAACGTCACGACGAAGAACGAGAGTCGATGAACCGGATCTCGCGGCTAATAAAGACGGCACGACGTCTGTCTGTACGTTAAACCAGTGTTAACTGATAATTAGAGTCTTCAGATGTGCATCTCAGTTGCTTGCTTCATTTCAATACGAACTTCTACTTTGCAAATGTATCATCATTGTTGTTTTGATCAATGCTGTGCCACTCTAGCGATTTGATGCAAAAATAGATTATTTGATTGAGTCTTCGTTGATATGATTCGGTCTTATGTTGTCTCACTACCGATTCTGAATTTATGATGCTAATTACGTTTCTATTTTGTGATGCATTATATGCTAGTTTTACCGGCTTGTTAGCTGTTGGAAATAGGTGTAGGCCTAATTTACCTGTATTGCATCGTTGTACGTAGCTGTTTTTTGATTATCTATACTTCAACGACAACTTACAGAACAGAGAAGAATTGCGTCAGGCACGTTCAGGTCGTCAGTGACGCCATTCTTCTCTGTTCTGTGAGTTGTAGTTGGTGCATAGATAATCAGTGTCTTGACAATGTCTTTACTCCAGTCCAACGTCATTTATCTAATACTTGGTCTTGCTGGTGACGCTCTCTTTCCTGCTGGTGTTTCCACAATTACTGTGATGATGAATGCAGCGGATGTATCTACAACGGCGCCGCTGTTGACTCGTAGATCGTCGACGGTTGACTTGTCCAGAGCGGCTCAGAGGCTGCTGCTTCGGGTTCGTACTTGTCCATTTGATGCTTACCGTCAATAGGTAGAATGGTTTCTTTGGTATTGCAACAATAGCTGGATTACACACAACAGTTGAACAGTGAAGAAAAAATGCGAAAAAAGTTAAACTATACATGCAGTAAATAAATAATAAATTAAACAACTATAAAATGTTGTAAGAGCTATTGGTAATTAGTAAAACTGTATGGAATAAACGATCTATGACATCGAACAATTCTGTAGTAGTCATTGCTAGATCATGATTAATTTTGACTCCCAGAGGTAGCCATACTTTTGGGTAACAAAGTCGAAAGATGATATTGATACGATTAATAAGACACAGCCGGTACCAGTGACAGCAAGGCAGACACACAAGCGACAAACAGCGCCTAATAATAATGTATATTTTGTATTTATCGAACTAGTCTACATCTTTCCATTTTTCAGGCATTCGGTTAGTCACTTTTGTATCGTATGAGCGCTCTATGTTACTCGACATAAAGGTTATATTAACCCTTTAGACTCCGAAGGCAGTTATAGTGCCACATCGAATAATACGAAGTTGGTACACTGGCCGTCGTGGGTGGGCTGTTACATTTGATACAGCGAGGAGGGGCCTGGGCCCCGCCCAATCCCCTTCTCGCTGTACCAAATGTAACAGCCCACCCATCAACGGCCAGTGTACCAATCACTGTATTGCTATATGACGGTCCGTTGCTCTGCGGTTTTAATCTGGCGATTAAAGGTTAAACAAGTGTGGCGCGTTATGGACGCCACGGGTAAGCCCCCGCCGCTGGCAATAAATGTCATGGGGAGAGTTCTTCACAGGGAGGAAACATACACTGTATATTGGAACGGTGACGGCCGTTCTGCGGCGGCCGCGGCCGGAGCGTGTCAGGCGATAAACAAGCGAACAAACAATTAAACAAACAGACAAACAAATGACAGATAGTCATTTCCGTCGCGTAAAACCCCCGCTCTTGTAACAGGGCTTAATAACATGGTCACAAGGTTCCGTATAGCCTAATATTTGTTCGCAGTTGTCAAGCAACGGCTCCACGAGTTCAACAGATATATTTACGCCGCCGACACCGGAGTGGACGTACTGCAATCCGGAGATGGAGCTGTTCAGACAGCGCCGTCTTTCTCAACAGAACCAGCCCATACACCGCCTGTCTCTGGCCGATATCATTACCGATTGGCCTTCACTGGAGTACATTGAAAAGCCGGAATATCGCATGCCTGAGGTACAGCTAGTATATACCAGTATCTCTGCTGTCGCAAAGAGTCCACGCGAAGCTTCGTGTCTCTTATTAGCTTCAATAGTAGGCTATAATACATCGAGCGCAATTCCGCTTCAGATTTAACGCTGCGTACACTATTCTGTTTTTCTCTCTTCGTCGTAAAAGTCGTGCGTTCTACAGGTTGTGATAAATATAGCTTCACTGATGCGTCGCCGTAGGTGTGGATCGTCGAACTTATTGACAGGTCCAGCACGTCATCGATCGATAGCCATCACGACGATCGCGATTTTTGCTTACTCCACCTGCATTCGGTGCCCCCATTAGGGGGGGGGGTTCCCGTCGGCATATTGCCATGCCTTTTGGTAGGATAAAACTAGATTGGCTTGGCTACCCGATGGTGAAAAAAAAATTTAAGATATGTTTATTCGTTTTGACACAGTTCACGAACGTGACGGACGGACAGACAGACGGACGGACACACAGACACCGCATGACGGCTAAGGCCGCGCTTGAAAAAAGTCATGCAAAAAGTCATGCAATATTTGCAAAATAATAATTGAGATAAAAGATACGCGTGCCGTCGCCATAAACAAATAAAATCAGAAAATATGCCTTTAACGTTAACTTCACGGATTTATCATCTCAGCTAAGCTAACTTGGTTTAGTTCTGTGTTCTGTGGCAATCAGTATCGAGTATTGACAACTGCAGTACACAGAAACATAGCGCCGAGCAGAATGCTGTTAATAAACTCGTGAAACTTTCTCGCTGTATTTCAGTAAAATGTATGACGACGATGAATGTATTCCATGCGTTAACCATTGTACCGATAACAGACACTGAATGTAGCAGGTTGTCTCACTCGACTTATGTTGTTGATTGTAGTTCAAAGAAAACGAAGCCGTGGAAGCACAGTCAGTTGAGTTGCGGAAAATGGATCCGGCTGCTATTTATAGAATGGTAATCTCCGACGCTGCTTTATCAGTTTATTCTGAGAGTTATACTCGGCCCGTTAATGATGACGAAATACAACGAAACAAGCTGCTTGGTGGGCTATTGTTCTCACTGGCAGCCGGCCATATATATTTTTATTTTTCTATTGTTATTTTATGGTGAATAAATATGACGATAATGATGATGATGATGATGATAATGCTTATCTCATTCGTTGGGTAGTTGTGCAGTTGTTTTTCAGAACGAAATGTCATAGGACCGTGATGTTTCTTACTATCAATAATGACAGTTTAACGGAAAACAAACAAGAAATTCAGCTATCGCTAACAGGTCGCGCTCAGCATCATATAAGACGCAGGAACGCAACTCCGGTCTCATTGAAGAGCCTCGATCAGACTGATCCCGTACGAACCGGCATGTGAAATTCGGTATTTACAGAGAGGCCGCGCTTGAAATAGACGTGTATGAGTGAAATGCATTGTTCCGTCCGTTACGTAATTTACAGTACAAAAAATATAAAGCTGCAGTCGAAAAAGCTGCAGTCGAAAGTCATGTCGCATTGTATCAAATAGCTGTTGACACAGGCCTACTTGCCTCAGCCATAAGCAAAGCTTCAGTTAAATGTCAAAATACCTTCCAAAATGAAATGCCATAGTATTATGTCACCAGTGTACTTTCTTAGACACTGCAAAATACGTTTTGAAGTAACGTGACACGATTTGAAACACTGTTTATCGTCAGTGCACTGGAGATTTTTATTTTAAAACATGTGATTTGTGAGTATTATGTGCAAAACGTTTGTATAGGACTCGTGGATTGAAGAAATGGTGGACGTGACGTGTGTTGAGAAGGACAACAAAATCGTGTTGTCTTGCCAGTATTCCAATCCGAACGCCAAGCTGCGCTGGTTCAAAAATCATCTGGAAATCTTCCACGGACATAAGTACAACTTCGAGACTAGTGAAAACGGAACCTTTAATCTCGTCGTTTGTCGCGTTACGCTCGAAGATGGTGGACGATACACCTGCCAGACGGATGACAAGGAAACATCGGCCTGCCTAACTGTTGAAGGTATTGATGTTCGACATCATTCACGTTGACCAGCTCATAGATCTACTGTGACGATCAACTGGACGCTGTATCTGGGAAGCGATCGCAGTTGGCTATATATACTAATGATGCCAATTTGACATATTTTTTTGCACATTTGGCTCCGTTTTAGTGAGTTCTCAGCTAATCTTCATCATCAGCGTGGGCCCATCTGTCGAATGTTTGCAAATTTTAAACTAAACGCTGCCATGGCTGCAAGATTTCAGCATATGCATTATTTGAGGTGCCATGAACATACGTGTACCGGGTGGGCCAAATTAAACGGGACCAATGCAGTTTCTTTCGTCGTAGTAAAGTACGTTTTAGAGAATTTTGATAATCTTTAGCAGGTGAAATGACAGTTCATTTACGCACTTTGAGAAGCATAAAACTTAAATACTTTTCGCCAGAGGGCGCTACAAAAGCTAATGATTTTCTCTGTAGTAGCATTTTAGCTATTTACTTACTCATAACTTTTACATTTAAATAATTTTATTAACAAACAACTTTCATGGTAAAAAATCGTCTGCTTTTGTTAGTATTTATTTGTTAGCATATTATCTAAATGTGCTGTAATCTTTTTTTTTGGGGGGGGGGAATAGGTACCTGTTTTGCTAAAATAACGCGTATTGTATTTTCTGGACTCTGGAGTACTGCACGACTTTCTTTGCAAATAGGCCTATTAACCTGTGATGATAGACGTGGCGCCCCGCGCCCTCTATCGTGTTACGCTTTCATTAAGATAAAATTGGCATCTTGCCACTTGTTGCTCAGTGTAGTTTATACGTGCCAAAAATCATTTGATTTTATAAATGCGTCGCTTGTTACAAGCAAAAATGTAAACTGGCCCCGTTTAATTTGGCCCACTCTGTATTATAATCTGCTGTTTCTGATGAATCTGATGCATTTACTCCGTCTCAGTCCGAACTGCTGGGCAGATGACGACTTTGGAGTTTCGAGTTCTAACTGAATGCAGTGCACATTAACTTCAATACACTGCATTAATACTAATACTGTTACTAGTTAAGCATCTAAAGGGGCAATCGGTCTAAAATCGGCAACCTCTCGAGTGCAAAGGTAATTATGGTGCCACATCGAAAGTTGGTACTCTGGCAGTTGATAGGTGTCTGCTACATTTGGCACAGCTCGCCCAAGCCCCTCCTCACTGTGCCAAATCTAACAGTGTACCAATCACCCACTGCTGTGCGGTTTTAATGTGTCCGTTAATTAACATGGGTAAACCTGGAAAATGGCCAATAAAACCGTTGTGTGTATGACTGATGCTATATGTAGCAAAAAAGATGGAATATCGGTTCACCAGCAGACTGCCGGAAACAGTGACTGCCAAACAGAAGAGTGAACTCGTCCTTGAATGTTCGTTGTCCGACGATAAACCTGGCGTTGTTTGGAGCAACAACGGCATCGTCATTGAAGTACGAACGTTTACAGTCTGCTTCATTATAATAATTTATGAATTAATGTGCATAAACTAAGCGTGAATTTTACAGCATGGTATAATGCTTGAGAAATATGCTAAATTTATGGAGCATATCTCTTATAAACATTCTCATATAATATCTTCAGGCTTCCATCCGTGTCTTTGTGGTGCTGTTCGCTGATAAGATGCGTGCTATTTCGCTGCCGCTATATGACAGCTGGTTCCACGAAATGTGCTGAATAGCAGCAATAGCTGGGCTTTGTCACACAGGAAAGAGGTCATGCGTTCTTAGTCCATAAACTCTGCAGGCTTTCACAGATTTGCTAGTTTCTGAAACATTGAATGGAGAGAAGCAATTAAGAATTTTGTATAATCAGTAGAAGAAATACGAAGAAATATGAAGACGCGGAGGTAAATTATAAATGACTGTATAGTTATTTTATGATAAATGATATGACACACTAGGCATCGTTGTCTGTTGAACTGCTGCAGTACACTCCTGGCTTGTACGAGATATTTCGAAGAGACGAGCGCTGCATACTAAAGATTCGTCATGTTAAGAAAGAGATGAACAACGCCGAGTTTTCGTGTGAAGTTTGCGGCGATTCGACCGTTTGTAGGCTAACGGTAGACGGTACGTAAATATCCTCAGTCTGTTTGTAATAAGCATGCGTCATTGTGCTTTTTTATTTTTTGTTGTTGTTGTCTACAATAAAAAAACAAGAACTTAGCTATCGCAAACAGATCGCGCGTCAGCTGCGCACACAATATGTCGAGAGCATTTATAGGCCTAAATATTACACCGTGACCTTGAAATCTAGGTTAAGGGTCACTCAAGATCACTGGAAATGGAATCATTGGACAGATCATACACGACTTACTATTAGTCGAGTTATTTGACGTTAAATATTATCGTGACCTTGAAATGTGGGTTAGAGATCACTCAAGGTCGTTGAAAGTGGTACCATTTGAAAGATTGGGTACGGTTTCCTATTCGCCTTCCATAGTAACTATGGCCGTATCTTTAGCTATTTTGGAGATATTCAGCGTCAAAGAATGGCCTGACCTTGAAATCTGGGTTTGGGGTCCCTCAAGGTTATTGAGAATGGCGCGGTTCGATAGACCATGTATGACTTTCTATTAGTCCGCCATTGTAACTATAGCTCTATCTTGTACCATTTGCGAGTTATTTGACGTTGAATAATACGGTGACCTTGAAATCTGGCTTAGAGGTCATTCAAGGTCATTGAAACTGGTGCCATTCAAAAGCTTGGGTGCGGTTGCCTATTTGCTTTCTATAGTAACTATGGTCGTATCTTTAGCCATTTCGGAGATATTCAGCGTCAAAGAATGACCTGACCTTGAAATGTGGGTTTTGGGTTGTTCAAGGTCATTGGAAATGGCGCGGTTCGATAGACCATATGACTTTCTATTAGTCCGCCATTGTAACTATAGCTCTATCTTGTACCGTTTGCGAGTTATTTGACGTTGAATAATATCGTGACCATGAAATCGGGGTCAGAGGTCACTCAAGGTCATTAAAATTAGTGCCATTTGAAAGCTTGGGTGCGGTTTCCTATTCGCCTTCTATAGTAACTGTGGCCGTATCTGTAGCCGTTTGTGAGATATTTAGCGTCAAAGAGTGGTGTGACCTTGAAAACAGGCAGGGTTAGGGTTTGTTCAAGGTCATTGGAAATGGCATCATTTGATAGATCGCATACGAGTTCCTATTCGCCTTCCATAGTAACTATGGCGATATTATATTGTATTGTTTGCGAGAGATAGCAACTTATTATTACAAAATCGCGAAATATTTATACCCCACCTGTATTTTGCGCCCCCGCAGGGGGTGACCCCGTCGTAATTTTTGCGAAAATGTTTGATGCTGGTAAAACTAGAATGATTGGGCTACCGTATGGTGAAAAAACTATGACGATATGTTAAGCCGTTTTCATTTGATACCGGAACGTTACTGACGGACGGACAGACAGACAGACGGACAGATTTGCTATATCAATATCGCGCGTCAGTATGCTGACGCGCGATAAAAACTTAGTTTGAATATTTTATTGATTAGTATAAGGCGAGCCATAGAGAGCTTAAGACCGCGCGCGGTCATATGATGCATCCGCATTTGCTGCATGGCAGCACCGGTTTGACGTCGATTAGAATTTTCTGTCATATCTTGCTCGTTGTTTCTGGTCGAATTTCGTCCAAAATGTAAGCAGTTCATGTGTTGATGGTAGTAATTACGTCGCACAAATGTCATCAAATTCCGTTCAGTATTCGTAGAAAGCGAAACGAAAATGTCGATGTTGGCATCGGGACAATGGGACATAGTGAAAACATAATCCTCTTAGCTGCGCACAACCTGCACACACTGCACTGAGCATATTTAATGTAGCTTAGTAAGTAAAGTAAAGTAAACGTGGATTTGTATAGCGCATAATCGTGGAGCACCACCTCTAATGCGCTACCGCTTCCCGTAAGTCGGCGCTGATCTCCGCAAGCCAACCCGACAGCCAGGCATCAGCGAACACTGCGAAACCACGTGATACGGGTTGGTGCACCACGC
>Ga0209149_1000502_pt1 | contig 16479 bp, 8 predicted proteins | sample WorMetTyACAVOLI2_FD_187423 | JGI IMG/M metagenome (GOLD analysis project Ga0209149, IMG submission 187423) | Marine gutless worms symbiont microbial communities from Max Planck institute for Marine Microbiology, Germany - Olavius algarvensis... ... | reverse complement strand
CCCGAACTCCGTAGAATACGGTAATTCTAAAACAACTACATTGCTGCCCTCGGCTAAATGTACGCGTCCACTCTTCCAAGGTCGAACTGGCTGCAGCGGGCGTCCATCCGGTTGGCATGATATCGTCACATGCCAGCATCTAGTTCCTTCTGTGGTGAGAAAACCATCCCTTCAGTTACTGTGCACTACCCTCTGTTTTGGATGTCATGGGGAAAACCACAGCTGGTTCTCTGTTTTAATCATTCACAAAAGACTAGAAAAGAGCATGTGATGCTATAAGTGTAGATTTTAAAGTCAATTCTGTGTACCATAAACTGTTGATATTGGATCGGATTAATTAGTTATTACCGGCAGGCCTGCACGAAGCGCAGCCATGCCGGTATTGTTTTTACTCGGTCCAAAATGGGTTTTTGCCCCACAGGGGTGACACATTGCCCAATAACCGTGAAATTTGGCCTGCGGTCTGCTCCCCATGCCAAATTTCACATTTATCGGGGCTGAAATGTGGGAATACAGCCCCAAAAATTTCAAATTTTGGCCATAAATTTGCCTGTCACGGGCGACTCGTTTGCACTATTTTTACGAAATTCTCAGCGTTTGTACACATCTATAGGTAGCTTTTAATTTGGTTGCTTTCGGGGGACATACAACAAAGTTATAAGCATTTTCCCACGGTGGGGGCATTTTCCTACAAATTTTCAATAGCACCTAGCGGCGAAACTACTAATTAGATCAAAAAAGTTAGGGGGTGCAAACATGAGACGGACCTCCTCTATCACCATGCCAAGTATGGTGGTGATCGTGGGTCGCGTGCCGGCTATAGACAAAAAAGTGTGATGTTTTTTTTGTTTGTTTGTCACGCTTTGGAATGACGAAGCTTGTGATAATGGAAACGCAATGAAACGGTGTACTTTTCAAAACAATTATGGTGTCATTGCATAGAGGAAGGTTTGTTTCTGTGGACCCCAAAAAATTTTCCATAGGGGCAAATTTATACCAAAAATTGAGATTTTTCGCAATTTTTGAGGCTGTAGGCCCAAATTTTTAAAGCCAAAACGGTGAAATTTGGTATAAAGGTGCTGACTTGGGATTCTCTCCTCCAAGCCAAACTTTATTTAAAAAATCGCTTAAGGGGGTATACCCTTTTTGGGCAAATTTATACCAAAAATTACCAATTTTGGCTATGTTGACGCCTGTAAGCCAACATTTTGTAAGCTCCGTGAAGTTTGGCATGAGGCTGGACCTGGGACACACTCCCCCACGCCTAATGTTGTAAAAGTTGCTAAAAAAATTGCTAAAGGGGCCTGCCGGTATTGCATTGCCCCGCGGAGGTGATACATGTTGATTTCTAGTTTTATAATGTAATTGTGCTGTGGTTTATTTGAGACACACTGAGATTGCATAATATGTAACAAGTTATATAATCAATGTTAAGTCTGTTGTATTGTCTGATTCTTTACCACCACTGTACTGTGTTTATTCATCAGCAGGTTAAGTGTGGACGGTTTCAGAATCGTCACTTTATACTGTCATTTTATATTTTTGTAAACAGTTCTTGTGAGTAGTTAGCATTAGTGGAGATAGAGGTGATAATTAAAAGTCACAGTGCTGTGTACCATTGGTGTCACTAGCCACGATAGCCACTGCAGGGCCCGGGCCCCACATGAACGACAAATGTAAGATATGGAGCTAAAATTAAGAACAGCGTTTACCGTTTTGTGGCCTCTTCTCCAGGACAACCCAGATGAGTCAGTATCAGAAACAACTGCCCAGTTGTGGTATTTTAATGGCCCCGGTTGGTAGCTGGAACCGTCCCGCTCTCACCTTTCACTGTATTACCGTTAGCCGGCTTGCAACAGCCACACAGATGACAGCAAGAGAAACCAACGCCGCACCCCAACATTTTATGCCAGATGCTGTTTTTGCCGCAACCATCTTAATTTCCGTGGGCTTGAGCCAGCCCACAGTATGTTGGATTGCACACTTTGAGGCCTGGTTGTACATAAAATAATGAAAGATATGAAATCAAAGTAAAATATGGAATTAAATATTAAAGTAAAGTAAAGATGCATTTGTATAGCGCATCGTCACGAACACACCTGTAATAAATAAGTAAGTAAGTAAGTAAATTTATAAAGCGCCATAATCGTGAACGAATCAGAGGCGCTGAATAGCGCTACTGCTTCCCGTACGTAGGCCCTGATCTCTGTTAACTGTCCCTCAGCCAACACTGCAAGACCACAGATGTGTCACGTGATGTGCCTGTTTACTCCTGCACCTTTGGTTAAGTACTCAATGCGCCTACCCACGGAGGGATGCTCAGGCTCAGTTTACCTAGATGCCTGATTTTGCACCGGAAGTGGTTTGCCGGTCCTAAAACAGTCACCCATCTGCGCACTAACCAGGCCCAGCGTAAAGTAACTACTTTGATTGAGACTAACGTATTACGGCTGATCCAAACCGGCACCAATGTAATTGAATTACAGGTTCCAGAGAATACATTTTTCTAAAATGGGCGAAAGTATTGTGAACAGGGTCAGGCACAGGGCCATATTTTCCACTTTTGCCACAAAGTGTACCTTCAGAAAACCCCATGAAATTTTTGCCAAGACAGCCTACCTCTCCAATGCACAGCATTAACTGTGACAAACTGATGCTTTGGCACTCGTTCTGGTAAATGCAACGTCTTTGTTATATATTTTCTGTGCGACACTAAGCTATCGTGTCTCCATTGTTGTCACCGTGTGCTGTGTTTGGTTTTTCTTTTATTTGTTGCAGTATATTGTAAAACACGTAATATCACATTCGTCAATGGTGGTCTGTTTGTTGTTCTTGCGAACATTTCATCCATGCAAAACACACATGGATGGTGCCTGAACGCTGGCAAGCTCATTACACACAACATCCGTAAAGTTTTCGTGAGAGGGGGATTAAGTGAAGTGTAACAATATCCTGTGGACTCTGTGTATGCTTTCGCCATCCATCATTGTTGTATTATTAAGCGCCTCACTTTACGTTAGTAAAAGAGGCGCTTATTGAGATAGGCTGTGTCCTGACGTCGTTGGTCGTTGGTTGTCACGCGCGTGCACTGTGGCCAAACGGTGCATCCTAGGCCTATAGTTACTATGGAACACTAATAGGAAACCCTACCCCAGGAATTCAGTGGTACAACTTTCGACCCCCTGGGGTGACCCCTAACCGGGGAATGGGCCCCCCGTGAGTCGCTTTTTGTCAAATTACTTTGACCTCTTGTTATTATAGTTAGTATCTCACATAGTGTTACGTACGATTTATACCTATCTATGTAAATGGCAGCAGTCTGCGTAGCAGTGCCAACTAAGAAATAATGTGTTGCCATCACAAAGCATATCACAAAACCAGTTTCAAGTTCAGTTTTATGCAGTCGATTATACAAATCCAAAACATATCTTCAAACTGGGATATTGTTTTGTTAGCAAAACTGGAACAAAAAATAGCGACAAACACCGAGTCTGTAGTTTGATGTTTGCATTCCCATTCTTATGAATCAATGGTGACTTACAGCTTTACTCAGCATTAACTGACAAATATTGGTCTGTGGCGGTGGTCTGGTTCCCAATACATTAGTATCACGTTTTCTTGAGTAACTATTTTTTAGTCTTCATATTTTTGCTTATGCAGACACAAAAGTAAGGGAGATGATAAGAAATTGTGAAAGTTATGGGTTATTTTAATTCACCCATGTATCTGTGCACAGCATATTTTCTGCATTTTACAGCTTGTAGTTAGTACGTGGTCACTCAATCATGATGGCTGTCCGCAGTCTGTGTATTCATCTGGCATTTTTGTACGTCATAACTTATAGGTCATGATGTGTTGCAGCTTTCTTATCATTCTAGTTTATAGTGTAACATATTGCGATGATCGCGATGGTACCGGTAAAATATCTATCGTTTGTCGTCTGTTGTAGTCAGAAATAGCTAAGCTGTGTTCCTATAACAGATATCGTAATGTATGTCAGTCAGTTCCTGCCCGCTTCATTGTATTAGAAAATGTTGAACAGCTTGGTCTGAAATTGCAGCTTTTTATGTGTACAGTTGGGTTTATTGTCATTGTCATGTCAGTGTTCTGGTGAAATAAAACATTGTAAAGACTATATAAGTTTCCGAATTTTGGAATTGTGGATGTGTACGTTTTTGTAAATATAAGACCGCTGTTATGCCACCAAAATTCCGGGGTGGTCAGTCGCTAAAGCGCTATGCCCCCAAATTTCCTTTCGCATGAAAACAACATTATATCATCAACATATACGAGTAATCACGGAAGTAGACGTTAAACTAAGTGGCATATTACAATTGAAAAGTTGTACAAAAAACAAATTGAAACAGAACAAAATTTTTAAAAATTATGATCCGACGGGATCGAACTGCGAACCTAAAACGCAGCAGGCGAGAGCTTTCCCACTACGCCAGCAGGCAAGTCAGTTGAAGCGGTCTTAAAGCGCCCATATAAGCTGTAGCAAGTTATAGTGTACACATGCGCAATGCGCTGCTACGATCTGCCATTTTCGGGGACATAGTCACTGTGTAAATATAATGCACAGTCGTGGCTAAATCAGTTTCTGTTAATGTAACGTGTAGTCTGCAAAGGTCTTGACCTGTACATCATACGTGTACAGTCTACAAATTTCAGTTTTGGTTGGTCTTAACATTGACTGTGAACATTCTGCAACTTGGTGTTCACTGATAAATCACGTCGTAGCTTAATATAACAAAACTGTCGTGTCCAGTACTTTAGCTGTACATCACAGCTGCAGTTTTATACAGGTAGTCCAGCATACTGTAGTGCAGAACACTTCTTCTGCAAGAAAACAAAATACAGCTGCAGTAGTTCTCTAATGATGTAACATTTTACAGTGTGATCACTCATTTACACTAGTAATATTTCAACGGTCATTTGATCAGTATTTAGTACTTTGACTGTCGAGCGTCTAAAGGTCATCTGTCCTGTAAAACAACATCCCATTGCAGCAATCCTGTTAGCTCCATGGTGGAGATATTTGGAGTACGTGACCCGCCTTTTTGTAGCTAGAAAAAAGAGGCAAATTACAAGTGTGTGTTTGCCGTAGCAACAGTTGATGTTTTAATATATACTAAATTGTGGCATTAGCTTCATTGGTAGTAAATATAGTTTATGTGTAAATTATGTGCTTTATAATTTTGCTATATAATCTATATACATAGTCTTTATCAACTGTTACATTACACTGTTGTGATTTTAACGAAAATAAAAATTTGGTTTTGTCTTGTATATGATACGAGATACTGTGCAACTGTGCGCTGAAGGCTTCAATTGTTACATGATAATGTACAAATACTGACATACAGTGAGTTTGAAAGAAGATGATTAATCTACAACTACTTGATGTCGATACCACCAACTTCTGTGGAGAGCGAACGCGCGTTCTCCGCCGTTGGGGGTTTCTGCACGAAAATACGCTCTCGCCTCCATTTTTTAAAGTAAATACAAACTGAGGCGAGCCTATTTTCGTGCAGATTGCAGAATGACAAAGACGTGTAATTTCGCCGCATATAAACTATAAAGTGGTCACCGGACATTAAACTAATGACGATTGACAATGACAACGATCTGATGCTGAAAAGTGAAAAGATTGATCTCCAGACTCACGTTTTGTCTGCAAGTAATTGATGATATTTTTACTGTCTTAAGTCTTCACTTTGGTGTGTTAACTTATCGTTGGCTTAGTATGTATTTAGTACATCCAGCAGACGACGCTGATGCGCATAAAATGCAATTTGGAGACGATGCATAGGCCGGAGAATGACCGATTGTCGGGGAACGTTACGAGCTTGACGGCCGTTAATAACGGAACAGTGCCCGTCCGTTGACCATTGGCAAACCCGAACCCGAGACCCACGTTTGGAGCTGCCTGGTTTGCAAACCTTGGATCAAATGTATTATCATTTACATTTATTGTTATTTTAGCGTAATATCATTTCACTGAACATGTATATCCTTAGCCCACCATTGCTACGACTGACATCTAGGAAGCCGTTGTGGCTAGATTTGCAACCAGTTGACATCAAAAGTCGATGGAGGCATAACTGGAAGTCGGCTCAGGTGGTCAATGCTCACCTAGTGTGTGACCCCACAATCCCGCAACTAGGTTTCGACCACCCTCGGCAACAGTGGTCTCTGCCGAACCGTTTTCACACGGAACAGGGACACTGCGGTACCTGCAGAAGGAAATGGCGACTTACAGACACTGATCTGTGTACTTGTGGCGAGACCCAGATGATGTCTCACATTGTCGAATCCTGTCCCCCTGACAAAACTGAATGGCGGATGAAGATGCTGTTTTATGGCTGACCAGTTATGGTTCATGAAACGTATACGAGAAAAAAAAGACTGAACTTGTGCAACAATATCCAGTCCCAATCATTATGATTGTATTGTACTAATGATTGTTTTATATTATTGTGTTTTATTCTCTTATTATTGTATCTTGTTTTCACCTCTCTTTAGCCTCATTGCTACTATTTTCTAATGATGAAGTTCACTATTTAAATGTGGTGACACTGAACATGCCAGTCTTAGTCGTGATAAAAAACTGAGCAAATTCACATACACCACCACGTACAGGAGTTAGAACCTTTTAAAAACAGTCCAGTTTTTGGCCTATCCTGTACTATTATCAGTGTCATAAAAGTAAAAAAGGTGGGCTGACTTTTTGGCCTGCCACGTATATGCAAACAATACTGCAGGGCTGTTCAGTGGCACATGCACATAATCGACAATGGCACAACATAAATATTCATGAACTTGCTGGGCCCACTGTGACATAACAAACTGTACGGCTGGCTGCTAATGATTGTTGGCAGGCTGAAGCACATTGGATCATTTCACTGTTTGGATTAGTCTTTCGCTGAGCGGAATCGCTACGTATACTCACAGGCCTCAAGCAGTAAATTTTCGTGGGTATTTACACGTCCTCAAATACTTGTTATTATCATACCAAGGAGAAAGAAGTGATGCAGACGAGTAACTTGCAGACGATTGTTGGCAGGCTGAAGCATGCTGGATGTAACCACGACAGTTTCATCAAAATATCGCAGTTAGACGTCTGCAAGCCTATCTGTCTGCATCGCTCCTTTCTGCTCAAGTGTAATAGTAATAAGTAACAAATATTTGAAGACATGTAAATACCCGTGATAATTTACTCCTTGAGGCCTGTGAGTATACGTAGCGATTCTGCTCAGCGAAAGACTAACCCAAAAAGTGAAATGACACACTATGTGCCACAGCAGCGTAGTGCCAAGGTATGATGCAGCTCGGGTCCAAAACGATATGAATATTTATATATGCTAAATGTCACTGTGTCACCAAACAGCCCTATCAGCTAGCCTATAAGCATACAGTATGAAAAATCATGACAGTGTGACACGAGGTGTACACTAGACTGTGTGAACATTGAGAACTGACATTGATTCTACTCTGACTGCAACAGTTCCATGCAAACACACTGATGAACTCATAAATAAACATTAGTTGTGTTTATACCTAACAATTATCTACAACTGCGCACCTGAAACACCAAATGCACCGGTCAAATTCCGACTGACGTTTCTTTACAACGAATAACATTCTTTTCATATATAACCAAATAAACAGCAAACAAAATTCATCAGGATCTCATGGTAACACATACTGTGCAGTAACACAGGAATTTATGGGCCGATAACGGTAACAACACAGCATTATAAAGTTGTGAGCAGCACGAGCATGTACTTTACACACTACACAATGTGAGTGAAGTCAACTGAGTGAACAAAGCTAGTCTGCAATAACTTTCCAGTTAAAATATGCTTACAAGAATAAATTACCAGTCAGGTTTCCCACTGACAAGATGCTGTTTGCAGGACCTAACTCCTTAGCTTAGCTCTTTTGCACATCTTGAAGTACAGCTTCCCTGGACTCACCTGCAAATTGTCTAACATCTTCCCATGTAATCTTTATGTTCTACTGAAGTATTCAACAAATGATTACTCACTGAGAGCGGATTAGAAGCCTGTCTCGGTGGCACTGTCGGTAGCGTCACAGTACGCGCTGCCTAGTTATGGTGATCGGCGAGTCAGGGTTCTGGCCCGATCATTGTGTCGGGTTATAGCGGCGTATGCTTTGAGATTAAATTCTCGGGCAGGCACAGAGGGTTCGACAGTTTCCTCTTTAATCTGTGACCGTTGGCTAATACTGGGTTCAGAGACGCTCAGTATTAGTCGCTGCTTGAACCACTGATAACAGATGGCCTCCTGCTGTATGCCTGGCCGGTCATCAATGGCTCTGTTCACACGCAGCGCAAAATTGGACCCTGGGGTCCACGGTGCGAGGTGCGCATAAATTATGGCCGTCCATCATGCAGTAGGTATTAGCCGCCAGAGAAACAGTGGTTATAGGCTGAGCAGGGTAAATATCGTGGCACAAGGTCTCTCCACTCCCGATCCCTCCCTTAGCCCTACACACCTCTCTATAAGGAGTGGTCGCGCAACAACTACACACTACACACACCATCAGGTTAGCCTGGTGGTGTCGCACAACATTACACTAGTCCCTTCCCTGGGGTTGTGCATTGGGCCAGCCTGTGAGGCAGGCCTCAGCGCTGGCATGCAAAGGGAGCGTGTGTCACCCCAAACAAGAAAGAAAAAAAAGAGCGGATTGGACTGGAAAGAGTTCGAAGCACATTTAGGAGCTCACGGCTGCTGAACAAAAACATGACAGTAAAGGATAGATACAAAAGACAAAAATAAACACAAACTAAACCAAAACCTACTTCATTCACGTTATGCAAAAATGCAGCTTGGTTATTAGTGCACTTTGTACAACTGCTAATTTCTAGTTGGCTACAATCCGTAGAATACTGTGGAAAGCAGTTTACTATGAAGACTAACTGTTACCACAGCCATTGTATATTTATGTATTGTTCCACCTCATTCTCTATGCAACATCCTTACAACAGTCTGTAACGATGCAACCTGTAAACTAGCGAGTCTTATCGCCAATAAAAATTAATTCATACAACTTGAATGGTCTGGCAGATGAAAAACTCTTTTAAAAAGATGTCCATAACGTCTGAAGACGTGCCACTGCAGCAAAATTCTCTGTCACACACAGCAATGTGTGGCAGCTGACGGCTGTGACAACCAAACATAAATAAAAATCAAAATGTGCGATAGTTCTGTAAAAGCTGCTGCCTCGGTTCAACAACTAACGATTAGTTGCCATTCGACTGCAACCAGACACTGGCGCTAACACTACGCTGCTGTTACGCTAAAACTAAAAACAACAAACACAGCGTGACTATCAGTCAATTTCTCCGAGTCTGCAAAGTTATGTGTCCACTTGTAAGGGACACAAGTTCACGTGTGGCCTACAGGATGACAGTATCTACAGGGATGGTCACCACCGTATGTGATACAGCTTATGTAACTATGCAAAAACACAAACAATAAAACACACATCTGCAATGTACAGCTGTACACTAACAGGTGCTCTAACACGACGCAGTTTCTCTCGACACAAAGGCTTTGTTGATTTGCCTCACGCTAGCTGCTCTAACCAATGACACACTCCACTTGCTAGCAAATAACTCCAAAACCTTTTGGCTATATTAGAGCGTAACCAATTTCATAGGCCATCAGTTTCATATCTGGCACATTTTACGTCTAAGCCGGTAGCGTCAATGTCGCTGGCATCAACAGGAAGACAACGTTTCACTGACTCATCAGCGGCACGGAGCTGACTGGAGTCGACTGAAGTGGATAAACCATCAGCTGGCGCACTCTCAGTTCCATCCTGTAAGTCACGTTAACACACAGAAACTTTAACAAGAACTTAGCTATCGCAAACAGATCGCGCATCAGCTGCGCACACAATACGTCGAGGGCATTCATAGGCCTAAATATTACACCGTGACCTTGAAATCTAGGTTAAGGGTCACTGGAAACGTAACCATTGGACAGATCATACACGACTTACTATTAGTCGAGTTATTTGACGTTAAATATTATCGTGACCTTGAAATGCGGGTTAGAGGTCACTCAAGATCATTCTCAAGATCATTGAAAGTGGTACCATGTGACAGCTTTGGTACGGTTTCTTATTTGCCTTCCATAGTAACTATGGCCGTATCTGTAGCCATTTTGGAGATATTCAGTGTCAAAGAATGGCCTGACCTTGAAATCTGGGTTTGGGGTCTGTCAAGGTCATTGAGAATGGCGCGGTTCAATAGACCATGTATGACTTTCTATTAGTCCGCCATTGTAACTATAGCTCTATCTTGTACCATTTGCGAGTTATTTGACACTGAATAATACCGTGACCTTGAAATCTGGCTTAGAGGTCACTCAAGGTCATTGAAACTGGTGCCATTCAAAAGCTTGGGTGCGGTTTCCTATTCGCCTTTTATAGTAACTATGGCCGTATCTGTAGCCATTTGTGAGATATTTAGCGCCAAAGAGTGGTGTGACCTTGAAAACAGGGTTAGGGTTCGTTCAAGGTCATTGGAAATGGCACCATTTGATAGTAAGCAAAGCATACGATTTCCTATTCACCTTCCATAGTAACTATGACCGTATCTTTAGCCATTTCGGATATTCAGCGTCAAAGAATGGCGTGGCCTTGAAATGTGGGTTTGGGGTTGTTCAAGATCATTGAAAATGGCACGGTTCGATAAACCATGTATGACTTTCTATTAGTCCGCCATTGTAACTATAGCTCTGTCTTGTACCGTTTGCGAAATATTTGACGTTGAATAATAGCGTGACCTTGAAAATGGCACCATTTGATAGATCGCATACTATACACCATTCACAGCTATTATGCACTCTGTGTTGTCAGTTTGTCACACACAATAAAACTTGACATAGCAGTGCATCAGTACACGGGACTCCAGCAGAAGACATAATGAACATAAGCATGGCATCGTGTAAACTACCAGGCAACAGCAGGTTGCAGTGCTCATGGCTGGCTTGTGCATTACAACCTGCCTCCATTGTTTTGCCACAGCATGTCAGCTCAATAGCTAGTTCCTAATCTAGTACCTACCCACTGTCATTTGATACATGTTGATTAGTTACCTGCTACAGCACTTAACATGTTCTGCAGCTCAAAATACTGGAAGCTAAACTGTAATTATTTCCCATGGAAACCAAAGGGAACATTAACCCTTTACACTCCAAAGGCAATTATAGTGCCACATAAAATAACACGAAGTTGGTAAACTGGCTAATAGTGGGTGGGCTGTTACATTTGGTACACAGAGGAGGGGCCTGGGTGGGCTGCGGCCCTGCCTAGTCCCCTCCTCTCTGTACCAAATGTAACAGCCCACCCATCAATGGCCAGTGTACCAGTCACTGTATTGCTATATGACGGTGCGTTGCTCTGCGGTTTTAATGTGACGATTAAAGGGTTAATTAGCTGCAACTGGAGAATGATCACCTTTACAGTTCACAACGTCAAATGGAACATGATACCTGATCAACGGACTCCACCTTTAGCACTTTTGCATGGCCTTCAGTGGAGAATGTTGTCAGGGCCGCATTTTCTCCAAACAACTTCTTTTCAGCTGCTTCACGAGACTCTTCGGCCAACAAATGTGACGCTGCTACTGCAGCTTCTGCGCTCATCCCATCAGCTGATGCAGCGCCTATCTTTACAACTCCTGCTGCATGCTGTACTGGGACAGTAACTGGATCAGTGCCAGTTGGGACTTTGGCGCTGGCAGAGCCAAACACCACCTGGAATGGCTGCAAACCGACACCACTGCTCGGCATCAGGTACGGCCGGTTGTCGTTTGGCAAACGGCCGATAACAAATGCTCCGCCCTGCAACAGTTTCTGAATGATGGCAGCCTGCGACGGCTGAGTCGTTGCGGAAGCGGGCGAAACAAATGTTGGTGGTGGCTGCGGAAGCTGCTGGCTGACTCTTGCCCTCTGTGGAGTCACTACTCCTGGCACTAAGCCGTCACCCAGGGGCTTCAAGACTACCACTGTTGCAGGTTTATCTGCGCACACAATAGCACCATTGTCACATTTTTGCACGTAAAAGGCATAATTTAAAAACGCGTAAAATCTGAACACAATTCACTGGCATAACATAATACGGTGTCAAAGGTGACATTAAAAAGATCAACAGGGTATGGAAATGGGTATTGTAGGGTTTAACATCCCAATCGACACATTATAGGTCCTTTTGGAGATGATTTTATGGGTCAAATGGCCCAACCCAGTGTCACAGCACTGAAGGACAATGGTTAGTCAACCACATCGAGGGACAATCCCACCAGGCTCAGCTCCCCAAAAGGTAAAAATCAGAATGTAAGAAAAATTTTTTTAAAATACATATAGAACCATGAAAACCGAAGACACAAGAGATACTCGGAAGACACAGCCAAGCAAGATCAAAGCCCAAAAAATCAAGAGGAAATTATACCGGCTTCTCTAGCACCAGCATTTCCAACAATGGTTCCACCGGCCAATGATGTTGCAGGGATGATGCCAGTTGATGTGACTAGGCCGGGTACAGCAGCACCTGGCTGTGCCGCAAAGTAGAAACCGGGACGAGCTGCGGCTGCCGCCAGAGAAGCAGACAATGGGTGAAACGCAATGCCGCTAGTAACCGTCGACAACTGTGGTGGTCGCACAATTCCTGTATAACAGTAACAATACATTCACAACGTTATTCATCCAGTTTAACATAAACACACATCTACTGCAAATAAAGACTACAAAAACACACCGAGACAATACGAGTCAGTTGTAGGCACCGGTCCCACAAAATAAGTACACCACCTGAATACTGTGCAGCAACCAGCAAATTACTTCTACCAAATTTCGCCAAAAAATATTTATAAATGACAGAGTTATTGTTTTTCAAATCTTGATGACAACGAATCACACTTTCCAACATTGTTCTCTCCATGTCCGTATCAGTCTGTTCAAACATGAAAGAGTACAGAGTTTGTATGGAAATTCGGCTTTTAGTTATTTTACACTGTAGCTACTATTTCCTCAAAACGTTAATTAAAACTCCATACTCTTCCAAAAACATCAAATTTGTTTGTTGACAGAAAATCTTGAAGTAAGTTGTGACATCACTTCCTGACAGGCAGATGAAGTATTAATTCAAAGTCAGGAAGTGTACTCTGTTGTCATTAAGATTTGAAGACCAATAATGTGGTCATTTAAAGACTTTTGAACCAAATTTAGCAACATCATTTAGAATTCATCCAAGGCAGGCAACCCTAACTTTATTGTATTCCTTTTCAATATAATCACATGCTGCACAATGTTGTTCATGGGTGTCTTTTTTGTAGGACACAGCATTATAGTTGGCAAGTACTTACCATAGATCTTTTTATCAAGCTGGGTTTAAGATACGGAAAACGTCAACTACGTTTTCAAATTTATGTTGAATAGATTAGATCACTACTAGCAGATTAAAAAAAGATCAGTGTTGTTCTATATGCAGTAATATGATGACACATTATTAATAGGTACTTATTATACAGCAGCAAGTGTATCAGTAGTATAACATGACAGCATACTGCTGAAATTGTATAAACTAACCGGCTACCAGGGCACATGGCTAATTTATCATCAAGCAGCATTGCTGAGATAACAAGTACTTGGTTGATATAGAGTACATTACAGAGTGAGCTGTAGCTAGAGTATCAACAACAATCACGATCACATCATCAGATTTTTACTTACACCAAGTTAAGACGAGAGCCTTTCCAATTAACTAGTTCTGCTGTGCTTGTTTTGCGAGCCCCTTTAACCTAATTAGGATAATTTATGCAAATATTCAAAATCTGCCCTGTATGTTTGTAGCCCCTTGCCCTCATATCAGTCACACCAAGTCTTATCAAAATCAGACATAAGCTCAAAGAGAAGAAACAGTTTAAGCAAAAGTTGATGAACGGACCGATAGACTGAGTGATGACAACTCACCCAGTTAACCCATCAGCTCCACTGACACAGCGCAGCTAAAAAGTTAATCAGAACAGCCCTAAAAATGATACCCAGCCAGGAAATAATCTGGGACATTTTATAACTCACGATGTCATCATGTGGTTTTCTAGCAACCGGTATAAAGTTATTTAACAGACAATCGCCAGTGCATGACAACAGAGTGAATATGTCTGACCCTGTGGTGACACTGGAGCAGAACGAGACACAGTCAGATCATTTGACAACTGAATGAGTCTCTGTGACACGGCTGATGACATCATCGGTCGTACACTCTTTACACCAGCAGCTGCATCGCCGCCACTGATACCCTCTAGCATTATGTTTCCATCGCTGTTACATGGCGAACCAGGTGCCGACCTGCTTGCAACATTTACAACGTAACATGACACGCATCGTACTACAACTACAGAATAGTTCAGTGTTTATTAACTTTTACATAAACATCAAAAAGGAAAGAGAGATTTTAAGCCCAGTGCACACTGGCGAGAGATTTTAAGCCCAGTGCACACTGGCGACAAAGTCGACTGTTGCCGACATGGTCAACTTGCATTCGACAGCTTGTCGCAGTCGACACTGTCGCCAACTCAGTGGACTTCGTTGCCGACACAGTTGACTTTCAACAAAGTCAACCGTGTTGAATTCAACTTTGTCACCAGTGTGTACCGGGCTTTATAGTCACTACACATTACATTAGCCTCAGACTATAGAACAGTACACTACTACTACTACCAAGGATACTGCTTGTAAAAAAACAAAAGTAAACACAAAATTAAACAAGTACACCAAAAGATCACCTGATGAGTATGCTAGCAGATGAAGGCGTCTTGAAGTTGGATACAATACGCTGGCGGCGGCGTCTGAATGCCTGCTCTATCAGCTTTGACTCTGATGCTGGATCAATTCTCCAAAATGACCCTTTCCCAGGCTCCTCCTGTGATCTCGGAACTTTTACAAAGAAACGATTAAGTGAAAGATTGTGTCGAATAGAATTCTACAATCACACAACATTACACTGCCTATCATATGGACCGTCGTAAAGTAAATCACTGTCTCATCAGTTAACTGGGAACATTTTGCAATGATAAACCAGTGCAAATACCGGTCACAAACTATTACTGTTATGACATGCTACTTTTAATGCAGACCTCAGAGTGCTGGTAAAATCTGCAAACAAGTAACACCTATGTGCAAAACTGTTTAAAGTGAAACCAAAAAATAACGTTCAAAATCAAAACTAAAATGAAACATTTGCAAAAGCTGAAATATAACTGCAACTTTATAGCACCTGCTAAGCTAAAACTAGACAACAATATAAAACACAACTCGGCTTGACCTGTATTAGTTATAACTAGGCAATTAAATACAACTGCCATGTATTGAAAAAAACTGTATCTGTAAAATATAATAATACACAATAATAATTAGCATATTATTGTTAATAAATACAATTTATTTCAGTTACTCGTGTGTCAATAAAACCAATAACAACGAAAACATAACAGCAACGTAATTTATTACCTGCCATCCTTTGTCATTAGGCCGATAGTACGGATAGTTTCGACTGATATATGCATATATGCCACTCAAAGTCAACTGATGGTCTGCATTTGATGCAATAGCCTGGACAATTAGCTGTGCGTAGGAGTACGGAGGCTTTGACCGGCCAGTACCAGCAATCTGCCCATCACCACTAGCATCCGGAGAAGCAAGCTCTTCTTCCACTGCAACTGCAGGAGGAACCAGCTGCTCGGGTGTCTCATCGCCACTGCATTCACGTGCATGAGCAGCAGCATATGCAGCTGACGGCAGGTCAAGCGTCGGGCAGTTTCTCGCACCACTGCGAGGACTTGATGGACACGAATTGGCAGCACTACAGAAAAAAACACATCCAAACTTTCTGCAGTAAAAGTACATAACACAATGCAAAGTCACTGGTGTTATGAACACCAAGTGCACGATGCATTTCCGGTGACTCCCTGCTTAACCTTCCCAACACCAAGCACCTGCTTAAGTGGGAAACTAATGATGCAACCCTCGGACCAAATTCGACAGCAAGCAGAGCAGGATCCTGTCAAGTTGCCAAGAAGCCTGGACTGACGACTTTCTACCTGCTGGACGAGCCATGCATATCATCCAGCTAAATGTGGAAGGTCTCTCTTAGCCAAGGGCTCAGTCATTCACAGCACAGAACATGACACAAGTGACATCTGACTTCAAGAAACTGTTTCACAATAATCAGTTTTGACTTAATCATCTACAGTGTGTTCAGAAAAAAACACTCACTTATACTTTCTTGCATAACTCTCAGAAAAAGTAACTAATCTGAATCTTCTTCTTCTCGTATGCGTGTCATTTACCATAATTGGTCAGCCATGAAACAGCGTCCTCATCCGCAGAGTGTAGCCGAGATAAGCCACCATTCAGTTTTGTCAGGGGGCAGGATTCGACAATG
>Ga0209149_1000498_pt1 | contig 16550 bp, 12 predicted proteins | sample WorMetTyACAVOLI2_FD_187423 | JGI IMG/M metagenome (GOLD analysis project Ga0209149, IMG submission 187423) | Marine gutless worms symbiont microbial communities from Max Planck institute for Marine Microbiology, Germany - Olavius algarvensis... ... | reverse complement strand
GGGATAACACCGGATCAAAACTTCGGTGTAAAACCGGTTTTACACCGAAGTTTAACACCAAACCTAATTCGATGTTCGGTTTAAAACCGGTGTTAGACGCTGGGATTAAGGTCCGGTGTAAAACTTAAAACTTCGGTGTTCACGAAAAATAAAGTGACCCAATGTACACGTAGTCACAAGCTCTACAGGCTAGAGAAAGATAGTTAAAAGAGATAGGATTTCAGATGTTTTAGATGTTAACTATTATTATCACGTGTGGAGGACTCTGCCGAAACACTGCAAAAGACAGAAAATAGATGAAACGGACAAAACTGACAGATAGACAGATGTGTATCTGCTAAACAGGGTGAGTCCTCCACACGTTGTGATAATAATAGTTAACTACTTTACATATTACATCTTAGATAATTTTACTATTCTCTGCTTGCAAGACTAGTCCCAGTGTCTATATGCTAGGTTTATGTGTCTACGTACATTACTCTGTATTTTCCATAGACTATTACAGCAGTTAACGATTCTATTAAACATTACTTTGTTTCTTTGATTCATCCGTCCATCCGTCCATCCATCCACTCATTCACTTATTCATGAAAATGACATAAAAACACGAGAACTAACATTGGAATGTGAATGACAGTCAGCAGAAAAACTCCATCTTCGTGAGCTAACAGGCGGTCGTATCACGTGCTCAAAGTGATGCTCCGGAGACAAATCCATGTAGCTGTGCTTACCATCAGCAATAACTAGACACACAAAAACCGTTGCTATTGAAGACACCCGCCTTTTTAAAACATAAACCAATGCAAGATGCAAATTAAACACATTAATAGAGATGTGTGCAAGTGATATTCATTATACAACAATTGTAATTCTCAGTGCAGTTGTAGCAACTGAGAACTGTGAATGTAAATACAAACCTATTCCTATCAAATTTTACCATTATAAAGTGATATAATCCAAAACAAGAAAATGGCCACTGCAATAAAAAGCTGGCCTGCCTGCCGCACCAACCCAAACAAAATCATTTGCTGTGATGACACCAAAGACTGGGGGTATGAGTCAGTCGTACTTTCCCGAGAAGGGGGCAGTTGTCTAACCCATAGGGGCATCTGACAGAACATCTGACTGAGGCAACAGAGTCATTGTACCAACTTCCTAACAAAGTGTCATAGTAACAATGGATCTATCATGCTCAGTTTTTGAGATATGACAACGAGACGGACGTCAGCAGCCAACACATATCTGGCCCTTAAGGTGGCCGGCCCTGCAATAAAATTACAGCCTAGACTAAGCATGAAAATAAACTTAAATATTTATCACGCATTGCTGTCAGTCAGTGGTAGTTGCTGTCACATGTACTCTGTTGACACCAACATTAGGGATGTGCAGAATAGATTTTTTTATTTGGTTCGGTTTCGGTTTGCCTTTAAAACTCACGATTCGTTTTGGAATGAGTTTGGTTCCGTTCAGTTCAAAAAACGCGGTTCAGTTCGGATTGTAGTTAGTTACTACTCATGTAATAGCTGAGTAGTTAATTTAGAGCAAATATTACAGCAACCACGCATGACAGGACTTTGACGTACGTCACTGATGTCACTCACACCAATGACAACAAGTAAGTAATGTAATTGCATTCTAAAATATATATGCTAAACTCTGTTTCGGTCGTGTTTTAAGACGTTCTTTATCTGCACACTTAATGCAAGTAAAGTTATTTTTAGTCAATTTATATATGAATGGCAGATTACATGCAGTTTCTATAAAAAAAAACCGTCTGAACAGATGTCAAATTTTGGATGGTTCAGTTATTAGAAACCTAATCCGAACCGAATTTCGGTTTTCCACACATCCCTACCCAACATGCATGCAACATACTCTTTATTGTGAGAAAATGCAAACACTTTACTTCCTTGCTGTAAAATTCACCAAGAATTCGAGACTACTTTAAATAAGGTCCATAAAACAGGTGAAAACTTTCTGGTAGTATTACACGTGCTGTAGTGTAACCTCATAGCGGCAATGAAGTATGCGTCAGCACTATCAATGCTCAACATTCGAGTGCTCAAGAAATTCTCAAAATTGAACAGGCAAAAACAGCACGAACCGGCCTTCATGCAGAAGCCATTGAGCTGGCGCCAGACAAGACGCCGCGCACTGCGCACCAGTGCGTTATCACTGACGCCACCACTGGTTGATAGCAGCCCCCTCTCAATGAAACGCTCTTCCGTCATGCCGACACACAGCGCCAGCAGTATGTCAAAGAACAGTGACAGCTGACATACAAGCAATACAATGGGTGACTTGATAAAATAGATCAGACTTATTCTTAGACCAAACTTCAGTCTTAGTCCTAATTTGCGTAAATTGTTCAAGTGACAACAAGCGTTCGGTCTAATCTTCAAGATCAGTCCAGAATTCAATCCGATCTTTAAGATCAGACCAAATGCCCTGTCTAAGACCAAACTTAATCTGAACAATCGGCAACTGCATAATGTAACAATACAGACCTTTGCTGCTAATCTGTAGGAGATGAGACTAAAATCTTACAAAAAATCACTTGATTTTTTTTCTGATCGCAAAAACGTAAACAAACATTTGGATTAGGCCTAAATGTTCAAAATATCGTCCTTTTGCAAAAATTATCATAGACAATAGAATATATGGCTGTGATCGTCTGCGAAAAATTGTAAACAAAAGTGATGTGCTGATCATGAATATTAATTAGGTCTTAGAGTCTGGTCTGATCGTGTTCTAATCTGAACTTCGGTCTGATCTGGTAACTTGCCAATCAGATAATCCGTTTGGTCTAAGAACTAAGTCTGATCTATTTTATCAAGTCACCCAATGTCCTCATTATTATAAAGGCGTAATAGTGTTAACAGATGTATGCATATACAACTAGAAAACTTATTATAAAAGGCGTTCGAGCACGATGCCTCCAAATCTCACGATGCCTCCCGTGACCTTGACCTTTGTGACCTTCTGACCCGCAAAGATGATCGTTTCATGCTCTTATCCCGCGGACCACTTCTGCAATTTGTGTCAAAATCGGCTCATCCGTTTCAAAATATTGTGTTCACAAGTTTCGTAATGAAGAAAGAACAAACAGAATGGTAAAGAATATTATACATACTGCCAGTCTACACTGGCAGAGGCATTACCAGCTGAACAAGCACAAAATATAGGAGGACTGAATGCGTGGAATACTGACAAGACATGCACAACCTGTCCATGCCATTGTCAAAAGCTCCTAAGTTTTCTCATGCTACCACTATCCTTAACTATTTACACTGGTCAAAATCAATGAACGTATAACTACAAGCTACATTAGCTCACATATAAAATTCTCACTACCACTCAGCCTTCTTATCTCTATAAGCTTATCTCCGTTCAGCGCCCTCGCAATACTCGTTCTTCTGCTGTCACCATTTCTCGACCATCACCGTCTTCCTCTTTAAAAATTACCAATCACTCATTTCGTTTGGCATCATCCCACCTCTGGAATCGGCTTCCTGTTTCATTTCGTCAGTCTTACATTAGTCAAGTCTTCTTCACATTCACCACACGTCGGTCACAGTTCATTATCATCACTCTTACTGCTCACAACGCCTTCTCTTTTAAACTCTAGGCTCAAAACCTACCTACCTTTTCTACAGTCTTTCCCACCACAGACTGCTGGTACCTAACCCTGGACTGCCTTTCACGGACTAATACTGTTTTTCAGACTTATTACAATGTAATTTATATCAGAACGTATACCACATACACAAATTATTCACTATGATTGGAAGATATCAGAACGTATACCATACACACAAATCATTCGCTATGATCGGAAGATATCAGAACGTATACCATACACACAAATCATTCACCATGATCATGGTGAATCGGAAGATATCAGAACATATACCATATACACATATCATTCACTATGATTGGAAGATATCAGAACATATACCATACACACAAATCATTCACATGATCGGAAGATATCAGAACGTATACCATACACACAAATCATTCACCATGATCATGGTGAATCGGAAGATATCAGAACGTATACCATACACAAAAATTGTTCACTATGATTGGAAGCAAATGCCTGTGAAATTAAACGCCAGTTAAACAGCAAGAGTGCGCAGTCAACAAAAAATAAAAACAGAACTTACACAGATTGGCGTAGCTCCACTGTCAAGGCCGAGGTACGTACAGCAGTCAAGAGGTGGCAGCACATGGCAGGACAGCAGTCTCTCGGCAACTCTGGCACTCAGATACACTATCCCTGATACCTACGATACGCCGTGCTCTACTAAACCAATCAGTTAACAAACTGTAACACTGGAGATATTAAATCACAACCCACACATCACAGTGGAGGTCCTGGATTGTCCTGAAGGGGGTGTACGTCCTTACGCCACAACCTGGATCTGCTTGTGCATTGGAACGCAGCCATTTTCGAACTCATCCAATCTTTCGACCATATCTTGCTCCCATAGAAATTTCACGATGGTATCTCAAACGGTTCAACAGTTATCGTGTTGACAAACAAACAAACTCACAGCCAGAAACAGAAACTACTGAAAACAGTATCACCTTCACTGCTCTATTGCTATGTGGGTGGTAATTACACAAACTGAAACTTGCTAAAAATAACAGTTTAACTATCACAGGTACACACTGTTAGTTATTTCAGCGATTCACTGTGTTACTTCAGAACAGTATAATTTACTTACACACTAAGGGCCGGTTGCACCAATGTCACTTAACTTTAAGTAGAGATTAACTCCGGCATTAATCTCTACTTAGCGAAAATTTCGTTGCACCAACCACCATTTGCCGTCATAGAGTCCACAGACCGCTTCACATATCTTGGCAGTGATATCCACTCGTCTGAGCGTTCCACCCCACAGATACTCAGGCGTATTGGTCTAGCTTCAAATATTTTCGGCAGACTCGCCAACATCTGGAAGCGGACAGGATTGAGTTTACAGACGAAGATACGGCTTTACAATGCCCTTGTCATCTCCATACTGTTATATGGCTCTGAGACATGGACTCTCCTGAAGGCTGATGAACGGCGATTAGAAGCATTCCACATGAATTGCCAACGACAGATCTTAGGAATCTGTTGGTTCCATTTTGTCACGAACGCCTCAGTCAGTAGCCAAACTGGCAAAGAAGGCTTAGCAATCCGGATTTGTCGGAGCAACTCTCCATTTTTGGTCACGTGCGGCGACTACCGGAAGCGACACCAGCCCACTCCGCACTACGCCTGGCTGTGGACGCTCTCGCAGGCGGTAAACCACACGTCAGGCCGGAGTGGAAGCAGCCAGCGAGGACGACCCTGCCAAACGTAGGTGCAGCAGATAGAGGACGACACTGGGCTCAACGCCAACGACGCTTGGAGGATCGCACATGACCGATGACTGCAAGTCTTGGAGGGCGCTACAACCCGTGGCTGGTCAAGCGTTCTACTGACTGACTGACTGACTAACTGACTGTTACTTAGATCCTCACTTAACTTAAGCGGCGGTTTTGCGTCACTTAAGTTAAGACGCCGTCTTAAAAATGGAGAATTTATTATAAATAAAGTTTTGCAACTACCTGACAAGAAACAGCGTACTCACTGACTAGTAAAGCATACAATAATCATGATTTTGTACCACAATACTAGTTATTTCATAGTAGCCTAATCATAGCTTGCACGAAATTGTACTGCACGGCCTATACGCCAGCCTAGCTAATTAATATTCACTAGATTATACGAGGCTTTGCCGCACGCGGCTTTGCCGCGACATGACGCAAGGCCGGGCCGCGGCTTTGCCGCGTGGCCCGCGGCTTTGCCGCGACATCGTGTGCCACACCGTCGCGGGCACACACGCGAGTACGTACGTACCACGATTAATATTAGGATACGCCTGAGCTAGCACGCTGCACAGTCTATAAATTTTTATTTATAAACTGTGGTGCGCTATTTTCATCTGCTACTGGCCTATAGGTCAAGGCCATGCAAATCTAGGCTATGCTCTGCCGTCCACTGTACGCACAGTACGCATGCACTATTATTATTAATTATCTACAACTTGTTTATATCTGAGCGGCCAATAGGAATCGTCAAGGCGTGCTTAAAACTCCACTTAACTAATCAATCATTACTTTCCATTGGTTCAACGAACGCGAGGTAAGTGACGATATAATCTCCGCTTAAAGTTAATCAGAGATTAACTAAGTGGCGATTTAAGCGCCGTTGGTGCAACCGGCCCAAAGTAACTAATATATACACACAGTGAGCGGCAAGCTCATACTATTTACAAACAAATAGTAAAGTAGCATTTAAATATCAACATTTCAACAACAACAGCCCGAAGAATATACTGTCACAGCAAATCATAAAGTACTAACAAATGGACATTAATACTATAGGACTGTGCTCTGGTTAAAATTTTTGATCTAGATAATCTCAAGATTAATTTTTTAAACGTCAGTTGACCCTTTAATGGTCACATTAATAACGCAGACCAGCAATACGGTGACTGGTACACTGGCTGTTGATTGATGGGCTGTTACATTTGGTACAGTGGGGAGGGGCATGGGCGGGCTGAACTAGTTGTTAGCTAGAATCAGTTGATTTTTACAACCTTCTACAGACCACCACACATCAATATAGGCAACCACACTGCTCCTGCCCTCGCAACTGCCTTCGTGCATTCTGGGGCTGTTCTTTTGGATTTCTCTGGCTTTCTTTTAACTACTTTTTCGTTAACTTTGTTTCTTTAACTTTTTGTAGATGAATCCGACTACCTGTCTGTTGATGAACACATACTGAATATACGACTATCTTATTATATTATCACCATTATAAGCACAACTGTTCAGAAGAGAAACACAGAGCAAACCAGAGGCACGAAGCCAGTTGGCAATGACGGCAACGTGCAGCCTTGCAATGTTTCTTTGCTTTTGCACTGATAGAGAATGTCTTCAATGCAGTTCTGTAACACAGCCATTTACAACTGCTGTAAGCACATTAAAGGTAAAGAAGGGCCGTACTCCCGAAGGAGTGTAGGCGGGGTGCTCCTCTCCCCGACATGGGCCGTTGAGCCCGTAGGTGATAAACCACTACTGTCTGTGATGCATGGCCAGTGCAACGCCAGACCTACGGTTACCTTCCCACCATAAGCTGGTACTCATTGCACCTACCCGTGGAGGGATGACCAGGCCGAGCTGACCTGGGTGGCTGGTTACATACCGAGATAGTAAGCACAGTACGTGAATCTAATGTGAATGCAATTTATATAAAGGAAGTGGATTTATATAGCGCCTTTTTTTAGTACATGTACCTCACACTCAAGGCGCTCAGGTATGGATCACACAGTTCCACCTGCAAATTACACAAATTATATACAGCTAATGTTAACAAACTTGAATCAACTTCTGCAAAACTTTACTGAATATTCATTCTTTTGCTATTCCAAAGAGAATCTGCATTCCCCCCCAAAAAACCCAACACATCTCACCGAGGAGTCAAGTTTACAGACACCGTGCTGATGTGCATAGTCAACAGTCGCCGCAACAGTTATCAAACAAGCGTCACTCTGCTGGATTACATTGGCATCTAGACAAACATCATGTGGCTTGTTCATATGTCCATCACAGGCTCAGTTATTTCTAACAATTTCAATCTATCACCTACTATAGAAAGCACAGGAAAAGGCATAGTTCAGCAGTTAGGCAGTTATCAGTTATAGAAATTTATTCCGCGCAAACTGCATCCTAAAACATGCGATCAGTTGCTAGTTGTCCATGTGGCAGCGGAAGTGGTATGTCTTCAGCTTTGACCTAAAGCACAAAAGTGTATTGCATCGACGCAGCTCGTGTGGTAACCGATTCCAAACTCGTGGTCCAGCTACAGAAAAGCATGTTTGATGAGTGCAGAGCTCGCAGTGGTACGTACGGCTTTAACACGTTATTCAGGTAAGAAGGAGTGCCCAGTTTTACTGCTTTGAGGCACAGAGTGGCTGTACTGAATTCAATTCTGTGACGGACAGGTAACCAGTGAAGAGAATGTAGTAGATCAGAACTCAGTCAGTGACGACCAGCGTTGCAAACTATACGAGCAGCTTTCGACTGAACACGTTGAATGCTATCCAGATTTTGTTAACTAATTCCAACTAACAGTGAGTTACAGTAATCCAACTGAGAACCAATGATTGAGAACGCCATCGTGTTTGCGACGTCTGACGTTAAAGACGACCGAATGTGATGTAGTGCGCGCAGGTGGAAGTTACAGTTCCTGACTGTCTCACACATGCTGATCAAACAGATATGGTGAAGGACCTTGAGAGACCTATGTTTAACTCTTGCTTAAACTGAAGTGGTATCAACACTGGAATCTGAACAAAATTATTCCAAAGGTACAGGAAAATTCCCACTTTACCATCTCTCAAATGAAGAAGTGCACAATGTTAATAGACAATGGTTACTGGCTATCTTACATCAGAAAACATTTCATACTTTCAATGCACAATAACTACAAAAATATTTGATAACATCGGAACAACAGGACTGGACTGGACCTATCATGCTCATCGTTTTATTTTTAGTTTCACATTTTAATTTTTTGTTTATTCCGTGTGATAGACTAAGCTGGCTACCAGTCAGCTTTTTACTGCACGTTAATAACACACTATCATATCGTATCGTATACCTAAATATGACCCGATATTTTCAACAGATATCAAAATTCTACTCTTAAACATTAACTCCCAAAAACCATTCTTTACACAACTATAAACTGTAAAGTGTACAAACTAAGTGAATTTTAAATCTGAAAGGTGATGTCATGTAAAAATAAAAAATGGAACTACACTTAAACAAGAGGTTGTAGTACGGTAATATGATAAAATTCTACAACAATCCAAAGTCATAGTAATGTGTGGAAATGGGCCAGACTTCCAAAAGTAGGTGCCAGGCCCGGATCCCAGATTAAGGGTCACACCAGGGAAATGAAAATGGTGCCGTTGAATTACCTCAGTATGGTTTTCTATAGTCATTCAATATTGACTATGGGACTATGATGCAGCATCTTTTAGCCACAATTCATGAATGTGACCAAACTATGACCAACCAACAACCACTGTCGAAGGACCGACGTTGTTGAAACGGTTTTAGATGGGAGATAAGACAGCATACCAATATGTGGTTGATTTGAGACAGAGGGTCGCAGAAACCTGCGAGTTAGCTAGGAATGAGCTGGCCAAAGTACAAACACGCAATCAAAAATGTTACAGCAAAAAGACCAGAGTGACGTCACGACATGGTCAATCACAACATTGTGCCTCTCCTTATTGTGAGTAAAACACACAAAAATTAATATTTTGGTATTTAGAATTAGAGATGGGTCGATATATCAAAAATATCGTCGATAAATCGCTGATACTAATATATCGGTATTGTATCAGCACCGACCAGCACTGGCCCACTTTAGATGGGACGGAAGGTAATCTGCGTCCCCATCGCCCTCCCCTTAAGTACCTCGGCGAATACACCAGCCGAGGGAAACCAAAGATTCCACATGCGGACCGAATCGCATACGAGAAGAGAGAAGCACTTTAGATAATCGGTTTTTGATATATCCATATCGTATCAGTGACAAGTGAAATAACAGTTATTTTTTGATATTTTATCATACTTTTTCCGACTTTTTAATGTTAATTTAAAGATAGACAATTATATGAGTAAAACTGAGTATCTTATTTGACAATGTGATATGTCGTTACACCTCATTACATCTCTACTAGTCTGAAACGGAAGTTAAGAAATAACACTGATGTCACCGACTACTTTGCTGACGATAATGAAATACGTGAGTAGGCCAAAGAGCGCTGCAGTAAAGGATATCAATATCGATATCGCCGATATTTTAGGTCAGAAATATCGATACTGTATTGATATCGGCAAAGGAGATATCGACCCACCTCCACTTAGAATAAGTATAACCAAAATACTGAGAGATGTGAATTATTCACATTACCGATGGGAGCAGCGATGTTGAGAAACATATCTGAACTGCAAACCCAAACTCCAGCTGGTGAAGAAGCAGCCAACTACAAACAGACATTCTCAACACTTCAGTCACTTTTACCTACATGTTATGTGAACAAACATAGCTCATAGAAGATTTTCAGGAAGTGGGGCCGACCCAGTTTGTAGATTGATGTCACTCGGGCAAGCTTCAAAAATGGCAGACGTTCAACACATCCACCATATAAATAAATTAAAATAAATTAATTAATATAAATATAAATTAATTAATAAAAACAGATATTCACCATGGACGGAGTCCCTGCCGGGCTGTACAGACAAAAGGTAAAATGGCAGAGACCTGGCAAGCTTGACCGAATGCCGGCAAAGGTTGATGTTTTTATGGGCCACAATGTATATTACACTACTGCATTTGCAATAAAATATCACTCATTTGCATTAATTATCATCGTTTGAGATCAAATGAGTCAATACAGTACAACAATGCGGACACTTCCGTAATGCAAATATATCATCAGACCATACTCGCGTTCTGTGTAATGTGTCCATTCGTAAGATACAAACTGAGAAAAACTCTTGTCACATAAGCACATCCAACAATGTTCTATAACGTTATGAAATATTCTGTTAAATGCAGTTACATCAATATTACAATAAAACGGCTGTTCACAGAGTATAACACATCATTGCTCTACACTGACGTATTCTGCAACGGGAAGATGAGCATTAAAACCAGCAGCATCAATGCCAAGTTCACAATAACTATACCTTTGTAGTAACCGTCTCCAACAGAAGATCCAAGTTTGTAACTATGCCACTGAACTGTTCGCCAGGCAGCTGTTGACACAACGGCAGACTCGCAAAAGCTCTGCCACAGGCATCAAATGGATAGTTGCGACCCTGCCACAAATATAAACATCACTGTACTCACTGCACTACTACCACTACCACTACCACTACAGCTGCTACTACTACTGCTGCTACAGAGATGGTAATAACAGATGCTGACAACTTTGTTAATATGTGTCTTCATGGACAGTTCTGAGTCAAACCACACTCCTAGGTCACTAACAGTCTCAGAGCTATGAACAACAGATGATCCTACTGGGAGTGATCGGCATGCTGCAGGTATCCTTGGATAGGGTTGTACGAGTGCCAAACCAAATGAACTCTGTCTTTGTGGGGTTGATCACATACGATCACATATAATCATCAGTTGTTGGTTTGCTGGTCATGACGACATATTGTGGTAAACCAGCTGGACAGATCACGTTTTAATAAAGTATGAGGTCGGCCTCGACCAATTTTACATTGTGTTAGACCGGGGTTGGAAACATCCACAAACAGGGGAACTTAAGGCCAAAAATATATTTTGGCATAACCGGCACTGTACCAGACATGTGCACGTTTATCCCCTCAATTTCCTAGCCCAGACCCCGACCAATGTTGGTCCTACCATCCTAAAAGTTGTTTTTGGCAAGTTACTCTCCGAAACGAAGTTTTGTACCATATTTGAAGTTTAACAGTTGCAGAAATAAGTAGTGGGTCCCAAAACTTGGCACAATGCCAAATACGGGAAAACCCCACATTTTTGGGACAATTTGACCATGCTACTGGATTTCTTGTACCAACGTTTCCTATCCACTTCGTAGCACTTTGCTACTGCCTGTACCACTAATGCTGCCACCTGGTGAATGCATTTGCATTGCACAGTGCAGATTTTGCAAAATTTGTTTGTCATTCTTGTTGCAGTTACTCCAGGTTAGCCTTGGTCTTGAAAAGGTCTTCCGAAAACGGAGCCTTGGCATAGTGCATTTTTGTTGGCAGCATGCACTTTCTGATGCTCTACTAACAGTGTTAAAGCAGTGAAGAGTAAAAACATAGGGCTGCTGCAAAGTGCAAACCATAGTTTAGGTAACACAAAAGTAAAGGCAAAGGAGTGTATAGTTCTTCGTGAAATTCACCTCAGAACTACGGGATGCCACTTGTCAATGGGATCACACAGTGTTATCTGCCACCCGACAGAGGTGACCGCCCCGCCTTCACCCCAACCGGGCAGGTTGGTACTCGATTTATCGACCCCGTAAGGATGAAAGGCTGAGTTGGCCTAGTTGGCCTAAGTACACCAAACGGTCGACACTGTCGAACTCTGTTGGAGTTAGAATATCAAATACGTTAGATCACTAGCCGCATGCCGCAGAGCATCAGAATGCAGCCATTTTCAAACTCGTCCGAGCTTTTGACCATGACTGTGACGTTCGCAAAGACGAGTTACTTACTTATTGTGTCGCACTGTGTAAATATAGTTTCGGTTTCAGATCTAATTTTAGATTGTATATCCAGTTGTGGAGTTTTCCATGCGTGCTAAGGTCAATTGTGGCATGATGTCTGGCAATGTGTGGAATATTCGAGATGCCTTGCCAGTATATAAGTGTGCACTGTGCGATTGATCTTTCTCTTTTCTGTTGATAACTGGATTGAGCCATTTGAGCGGTATGTTGGGTGTTATCACTAGTTCACTGTTGTGAACGTATTTTATTGAGTGAGGTTAGCCGGATAGTCGGCTGTGTGGATTCATAGTGTGTATGAATCCTAGTTGGTAAAGTAATTTACCTTAGAGAAAAGAAATTACTTGTTAACTTCATTGTAGGCGAAGTTTGGCTCTGGCTGGTACATTAGACCAGCAGAGTAATTTGCATGAGTATTTGTTACTCAGCGGTAGGAGATTTGCATAAGTCAAATCGGTTGTTTTGCAGTTTTCTTATAAATATAAGAACTGTAGGATCTGTGTGATAGTCTGTCCTGATCCTTGGTGATAGGTAGACTGTGTGTATAGAGACTACTAGATGTTCTGGGTAGTTCTCCGGAATAGCATTTGTAAAAGAACATTTTCTGAAAATTCGGACTATCTTACCTAGTTTTAGGGATTCTGCTCATTTTCTACCTATTGTTGATTTTGTGTTCATCGTTAGTTATTTTTTTCTTGTGTTATTTGGATGTTTCACTTATAATATAAATTTCTTTTCGAATATATCGAGTTTGAATTATTGAAACATTGTAGTACTAGATACCCCGACATTCCCTCCGTCCTAGTTGTCACAATGACTTGCTCCCATAAGAATTTCATGATGATATCTCAAATGGTTCAAGACATACAAACAAACACATACAGAGACAGACACTACTGAAAACACCATCTTTGCTATGCTATTGTGCGGGTGGTAATCATACCATGTGCACGATGAGAATTAGAGACCAGTTCAACACATCGGCATTCACGACCTGGAACCGTCACATAAACGATATGTTACATAACACAACATTGACAACAATACACAACATACATGGACTTGTAGTACTCTCATAAATGTAAAACAACATTGACAACAATACACAACATACATGGACTTGTAGTACTCTCATAAATGTAAAAATACTGCAGTTTATACACAAGTTAACAGCGATGTGACACATATAAAACTGCAAAAATGACAAAAAGCGATATTACCCACCATGACATCACCTAAAATGTCAACGTGCCACCCACCATGACATCACCTAAAATGTCAATGTCCTGTTGAGTAATATCACCTTTTCAGACTTTCGCAGTTCTAGAAGTGTAAAATCGCCGTTAACTTGTGCATAAATTGCAGTTTTTTTGCAGTTTTATTATCATTTCTGTAGCTGTTGCATCATCATCATCACCATGTCCCGAAGTCTCTAGCTTCAATGGTAAAGGACCCCAAAATTTTTATGATACTTCCCTAGCACATTTAAACTTTAAATCACACTCATTAACTCCATATGTAAGTACCACTCCAGTAAAACATTCAGCAAATGAAATATTAACCATCAATCCAGTTCTTATGACGAAGCAGTCTCATTGCTACACATAGTAAAAGGCAGATGGCTCATATATGCACTTTTATTGCCATGCAAACGTTAACAGAAAACATTACTATTAGTTTGGATAGTAATAACAATTCTAGTGCATTTCCTGTAAAAGAGCAATCTGCATTTTTTTAAATATAACCAAAAATACATTATGCAAGATCTACTGCTGGCAAATGCTTCTACAACAGCATCACAGTTTGTACACTGTACAGGCAACCGTCCAAACATTTCCTTATAAATACATTTACGTCCACATTATGAATGAAGCACAGTTATAACGAAATGACTCTTCACACCGTATATCCTTGTTTTGCACTGATGTACTCTGCCACCACAAGAAGAGCATTTAAAGTGGCGCCACCACTGCCAACTTCACTCTTCGGGTCTTCAACAGTTAGCAATATCACGTCATCATCAATCTCACCTTTATCTCGTCGTATTTCCATCTCTACAGAAACACCAACAAGTTTATAACCAACAATTTTCACAAGTATCGACAGCCTTCGTGATTGCATAATTCAATAAGTACATAAAAAACTGCTATGTAGAACAGATAACCAATAATGGAATTAATGGAATGCTCATGTCGGAAAAGTGTCAAAATAAAGTATCACTTACAATCAAAAAATTGAAAGTCAAAAGTCAAAGGTATCAAATTTCAAAAATTGCCATGTGCCTTTGAAATCTGCACTGGGGGTCTCAAGGTCAGTGAAAATGACACGATTTGACAGACCACATACAACTTCCTATCAGTCTACTGTTGTATAGAGCTCTATCTTGTACCATTTTCTAGTTATTTGATGTTGAAGAACGTCGTGACCTTGACGGTCAGTGAAAATGGCACGATTTGACAGACCACATACAACTTCCTATCAGTCTACTGTTGTATAGAGCTCTATCTTGTACCATTTTCTAGTTATTTGATGTTGAAGAACGTCGTGACCTTGACGGTCACTGAAAATTACACCATTCAATAGATTGCATATGAGTTCTCGTCCATTGTAACTGTGTTTCTATCTTGTACCATTTCTGAGATATTAAGCATGCCTCACTCAGTGGACCACAAACGACTTCCTATTAGTCTGCCATTGTAATTATAGCTCTATTGTGGGCCATTTTCGAGTCATATGATGTTACAAAATATCGTGACCTTAAAGTCTAGGTTAGGGGTTACTCAGTGTCACTGGAAATGGCACCATTCTGTAGATCGCATATGAATTTGTATTCGTCTTCCATTATAACTATGGCCATATCTTGATATAGTTTCCAGATAAAGTGAGCTATTGGTAGAAAATCACGATTTTTTGTATGCCCTTGTAGGCTTGTACATAACAACCCCCTGGGGAAATGCAGTTGCCAATATTTTGGCACTGATTTCTTCACAACCAAGCCAGATGGTTAGGTACAATTTGATGCCAAAATATTGCGGAAAAGTTCAACCCGCTGAATACAGTGCACCAATGCTACAGATGACAGACAACAGACAGAATTGCAATGACAATAGCTAAACATAATGTACCGGTAGTAATGTTTGGCTAAAAATAGCCGACCTTACATTTTTGCAAAGCTCCCATCATGCTGTTTAAGACCTCCTTGACAAGAAATGCTATAATTTACTGTTTTTGAGATAATCATGGTCAAATGGCTTTCAAAGAAACTAAATTCCGATCCCCTCCCCCTTTCTTGATTTGGCATCTAAAGACACTATGGATATCACTCCCAAAATGCGAGATACGGTAACACATCCGAGATACGAATATACCATTGTGTGAAATTTCATGCTAACTAGTTTTTCTGCTACCGAGAACAAATGTTACAAAACATAAAAAAGTGAAAAGTAAAAAATAAATAGTAAATGATAAAGCAGTCCCATACAGTATATATGGTGGGTAATTATATTAGATGAAAATACTGCACGTGGGCAGATGTGGAAAACACTTTGTAACCAATAAATCTTAAATGTATTGTTTAAAGGTTAGTGATAGGACAAGATCGGCGATCTAGCGCTAAGAAACAAAATATTACTAGCACAAGATCGGTGATGTTGCACTAACAAAAGTTGATATAGTAAGATCGGCGATCTAGTATTAACAAAATTTGCTAGGCAAGATCGGCGATCTAGTAGTAACAAAATTTGCTAGAACAATATCGCCGCTATAGCCGGCTAAATAACAGTCACCAGATGGCGACAACAGTATGCACATTACAGAACACCCGAAATAACATGTGAACTTAAATAATAACTTTAACGTAAGACCAACGAACTGGGGGTGGGCATTAACGTGGATAACAATGCTATAACTGGCACTAACCCTTACGCCTGAACTCTAACCGACCCACGAGGCTGTATAATACTGAATAAGTACTAGAATACTGAACGGCACTTTTATGATGGTTTATGTTATAACTGGCACTAACCCTCAGGTCGCCGATCTTGCTATTATCAACTTTTGTTAGTGCAAGATTGCTGATCTTGCGCTAGTAATATTTTGTTTCTTAGCACTAGATCGCCGATCGGAAAGACTGCACAATTTGAACTCCCACAAAAACCTATGAAATTGGACAAAACTGAGTGAAACTAGCAGAATAAGTGTTGTTAGAGATGTAGCAGA
>Ga0209149_1000497_pt1 | contig 16564 bp, 9 predicted proteins | sample WorMetTyACAVOLI2_FD_187423 | JGI IMG/M metagenome (GOLD analysis project Ga0209149, IMG submission 187423) | Marine gutless worms symbiont microbial communities from Max Planck institute for Marine Microbiology, Germany - Olavius algarvensis... ... | reverse complement strand
CAGTTCTGGAGCTAATCAAGACCAAATGCATTCCAGCGTTGATGTTCGGAATGGAGGCATGCCCACTCAAAAAGCGAGATATTAATTCACTGGATTTTGTGGTAAATAGACTGTTCATGAAATTACTAAAAACTTCAGACATTAACATTGTAAGGACTTGTCAACACATGTTTGGTTTTGAAGTGTTCTCTTAGCCAGGCGCACTATAAAATTTCTGGAACAAAATGAAAAATTTATGAGTTGAGGTGAATCATTTCAAAATAGATTGCAGCTTAATAGTCATGTTTTTCACTATACTGATAATTGTCACGTTTACTTTGTGTTTGCTTATTGTGTTTTCTTTGTTTATTATGTTGTATGTGTTTTACAACTACCATTTCTTTGGTGAAATAAAGATGTATATATTTACTTTGACCGAGACGCGTTACCACCAAGCCAAGCCGACACCTTCGCTAGTTTTTAACATTCATGCGCCGATGTTTGTCGGTGATGTATAACTGTCGCCGTGCGGTGAGATATAACCACCAGTTGAAAGGTCGGTGCTTGCAGTGCGGTCCCGGTTGACGAGTGACGACTGAAGGACTGAAGACGTGTCGACCTGACATTGTGCGTGCAGTATGTTGTACAGCAACGTGATTAATCGACTAACCGTTGCGTTATGGGCTACACGCTGTGCGGCAGAGCTGTTATATAGGACTACATGGGCAGACTGATGCCTAGCAGTTAAGAAGCGATTAGGATTCACTGCGTGTCGACACTCACGACAGCGAAGACCTGCAGACTATCAACAACTCGTTCGCTAAATCGTCAAGTTGCCAACACGTCACCGTGTGCCGAGTGTCCTTCCTCCAGGTGGATGATTCAGCATTCGCACCCGCGGCCGCGGATCGCGGAGACCCCCAGCTGCGTGTCAGCCGCTGTACCGGCATCGGCTGCTGATGACGACGATGCGGAGGACCCCCGATCACTCTGCGCTGAGCAGGTGGACAGTGTTTGGACTGGGATGCTGTATATACCGGTAGCACAAGAACATGTCTGCACCGTACCGTCGGCACGGCAGGATGCCGGCCATTAATGACCAATTTGCACCCAACGCAATAACGTTTCCAAACCCCCGGCGGCACTTTCCTAGGGACGGCATTTTGAACGAAAAACGAAAAATTGGCCCGTTAGAATATTTGTGATCTGCTTTTTGAAATATCTTCCTTAAAGTCTTAAAAGCTATGTATATTGTATATTCTGTTCACTATATGCTGTCAGCGATGTTAGTAGCATAAACTTATTTGCAAGTTATTTTATTTTTATTGTTAAGGGCAACTGTTAGAGATTATGTCATTGTTGTCCTGTTCATCATTTGATTTGTACTGTATTTTATCCTATTATTATTTCGCCATGATTGAGCTAATAAAAATGGATGGAAGTCTAAGGCTTTTAATGTTTTTTCTGCTTATTCGTTTCATCTTTAGGTAGTGTAAGACGATTGATCGGTACTATAGGCTTATATCCTTGGTTCAATTCATCGTAATTTTTGTCGTAGCAGAACTGGTGGAGGTTGCGGTGTGAGTTTGTGTTCAAGTATTTACAACAAATTCGAACACTGATACTTGCGATGACATTCAAATTGCACGCTCGATGATGTACTAAGTCGTCCTTCATTTGATATCATGTAATTAAAGAAAATATTAATCATTCACCGATACACGGGAGCAATAGTATGAGAAAAATAAAAAAAATATATATAAATGATCAGCTTTATTTACCAAAGGTAGACATAATAACAGAATAAATAAATAATAATAGAAAATTTATAAAATAACGAACTTAACTAGATTATTACACAACATACAGCAAAGCGCAACTTACACTGATTAGATCAACGTTCTACACGGAAGTAATGTGACACTATTCATTATTAATACAGTCAATAATCATCGATTATGATACGTTGACTCGAATTTTGCTATGCGTTTGGACAACAGGGTGCTAGGTAATTCAAAGCCAAAGAATTCCTGGCAAGATGTTTACAATTTCAATATTACTGGTGCTAAAGAGCTTCATAAAATAATCGGTTAATAGTAAAGTCCAGTGACGCCATTTTGTACTTACTGAGTTCACAAACTTCCAGGTCAATATTATTATACGGCTTAGAAGTGATTCATCTGAACAAATCCCAGTTAAGCTTCCTTGATTTTGTAGCTAATCGGTTCTCTATGAAATTGTTTAAGAGCAGTGATATGCAAACTGTGGAATTATGTCGTGTACATTTTAATTTCGAATTGCCCAGCAACGTGCTCATTCGTTCTTAAAACCCGTTTATAGCGACGCAACTCAACTCAACTCGGCGTCGAGTTGAGTTGCGTCGCTATGGACACCCTCACCGACGCAACTCAACTGTCGCCGACGATCGGCAATGCAACTGACCTGCAGTTGAACAGCGTACGGCCAATCAGCGCGAAGCAGGTCAGTCGTGTTTTTGTTTCCAGTGCTGCATTGTGATGTGTGATATACCAACCAGCGACGTTCAGTTCCTGAGAAATTTGTCCTAGCGCCGCTGCTTTTTTTACACGGTCGCTGAAGGCTTTGGTCGATATGTCATATAAACAGGCATAGTTTTTCCATAATTCTATTAACTTTTCTTCAAATTCTTCACTCCAAAATTCCATCTCCCGGCAAACTCGTCATATATGACATCATGACCTACAAACTAAGTAAACTGGGTCACTACGTTCATTGATCGGTGACAGTTGTTCACGCTGTGAACGTGTCAACAACTCGACGTCGAGTCGAGTTGAGTTGTGTCGCTATAAACGCCCCTTGGGAACGCAACTGCAAAGACAGGAGTCCATTTTGGCATGGGACAACGGAACATATATCGGGACAACAGGAGAAAGTAAACAAATGCCTCCGCTGAGCATGGCCTGCAGAGGCAGCTTTAGTCTTCAGTAAAATTCTAAATTTCGCTTCAGAAGACGTGATTTTAGAACTATTTACGACGAAATGTATGCCAATACTGTTATATACGGCATCGTGTCAACTAAGTAACGGCGACCTGCATTCTCTAGACTTTACTTATAACCGGATGTGCATGAAATTATTTAAAAGTTCAAATGTTGAGTTAATTAAGGATGGTAAAAGTAATTTGTGTTGTCTACTGCCTAGTTTAAATGTCAAAGAAAGATCTCAGAAATTTATTTGTAAATACGAAACTTCGGTCAATACATTTTGTCAATACTGCAGTGTTCAGTTAATGTTCATAGTGTGTATTTAGTGTGTTGTTTATACTGTTTGCTTGTTTTAATTTTCTATTTGTTTGCTATCATTATAGTGAATAAAAAGATGTTATTAAATATAACTGTGCCGATTTCTGTTTTCACGTTTCTGTTTACGATAATCCGCGCCTGTAAAATGTTTGATCAACTTGCTTATACTTGCCACATTGCTAGTTTTTAAAATGTTATCTATTTCATTATTCAAATCTCAGTGTTATGTTCCTGAATACACATTTCTATCTGTATTGCCAGTTGTACATCAGGTATTTATGGGAAAAGCAAGTTTTTGTTGCGTTTCAATCAAACTGAAAACTTGATTCGCTCGTTATTCGTCGGTATATAAATAAATGCGAGGCGAAATTGCATTGATTTTACAATAAATACTCGGCCTTTTGTTGTTTTGTCTTCTGTCTTTTGGCGAATAAAGTTGTATATACAGTATACAATCTCTCTGTCATTGAATAAATGAAGACAGAAACATTTTAAAGTTTCTTCCTTTATTGAAACTGTAACGATAATCAAGATTATAAACGTGGTACTGTACAATTCTAAGGAGACACCTTCCCATCCCTCCCCACTTCCGATTTCCCCATTTCCTTCTCTCCGCTCTTTACCAGCCCTTCCATTTTTATTCCCGTGCCCGGCCGAGTCTCGGCCAAAATAGAATTCGATGCGTTTTAATCCATACTAAAGGCCGAATTCCATTACAGCAACACGACACTTCACAACACCATTTATCGCCGACTTTATACCCGTAACTTCACAAGAGGATATTTCTGCGATGTAGTAAACTTCCCCATAACATTTAAAAAATTGCGGTAATGGAATTTTGGCCGAACTAAGAACGCGTCTCTAGGCTACAGTGGAAATGGACGTCTGTAGAAACGAGTCATGATCACTTGCGTATGTAAGGGAAGATAGAACATCACACTGTCTAGACGCTTGTAAGCAGGGAATGATGGATCATAGACCAGATAAAACGATTTGAAGTCATACGAGAGGAAGCGTGGAACGAGTAACTGCAAGATAATCTTCAGGCGGAGCTCCGTCCGGAACCCACATGGGAGCTTACAGCGCTCTTCCAGACCCCCTTGGGGAGGGACTTGCTGCCCCGTCCATAAGTACCCCACCCCTGTTCTCAGTCTTTTAGGCCTAATTGCCTCTCTCGGCGCAAACCCCCACACTGAAAAAAATCCCCCGTACGCCACCGACGGTGACAAAACTACAGCGTTTATCGACAGTTGCACTGTGTCAATAAAAGCAGCGATTGATTAACAAGCGAACTACTAGAAATACACGACAAAATGTCAAATCAGCCAAAGTCGCAGTTTCGCCAAATACAAACGTAAGGGCGTCCGCACAGCTGCAATAAGACAAAACTAAAACAGCAGGTTTGATTGCGATAAACCAGCCTGCAACACAACATAATTGCAGTTTTATTGCACTTGTGCGGACGCCATAAAATGCTGCAGCAAACAGAGTTAATGGCAAGCTGAATTGACAATTAGTAAGACAAAAATGTTCGCAATTATGCACAAAAGTATAAGGCACGTCGGTGAACGGTGATACCGGCAAATGCACTCTCGACAAAAATAAAAGCGTTAAAAATTACGACGAAAAAACACGGAAGCGCATCGGAAAAATCAAAGTCAAACAGCCCGTCGAGCTGAAAATGAGCATACGTTGATAAAAATACAATAATGTTCTATAGGGACGGCACTATACACAATTACACATTGGTATCGGTCAGAGAGAATTGTTGTCGGCATCTAGCAATAAAATTATTGAAAACCTAAAAAGCGCCATGGACGTAGGCTTAAAGTGGTTTTTACTGCGCGACGCGTATGCACAGCGCGTATATGCCGTGGCAAGATATCTGTCTGTCCGTCTGTCTGTCCGCCTGTCTGTCACACGCCGGTATTGTGCCTAAACGGTTACACATATCCTCAAAGTTTTTTCACCATCGGGTAGCCCCACCATTCTAGTTTTTCCACACCGAACGGGATGGCAATATTCCAACGGGAACCCCCCTAACGGGGGCGTCGAATGCAAGGGTGTATGATAAAATGACGATTTTTTCACAAATATCTCGCTCTATCTCAGAAACGGTTATAGTTAGGTGGGTATATGCAGCGAGACAATTTGTAAGCATCGAATTTTCTTTCCATCCATACAACATTTAGCGAGATTTCCTCAGGGGCGTCTTCAGGGGAAACAAAAATGTGGTAAAAATAGCAATTTTTGGACTTACGCATTAACTTAAGCATGGTATAACTCGGAAACTATTGAAGATAGATAGGTACATGTTGCGAGGGGTTTGGCAAACATTGAATTGTCTTTCCATCCATGCAACATATTGCGTAATAGTCGCAGGGGCGTCTCCAGGGGAAACAAAAATGTGGGCTGCGGTACGTTAAAACGGCGATTTTTTGCACTTGCGGTTCGAATAACTGGGAAACTGTTGAAGATAGATGGGTACATGCTGCGAGACAATTTGTAAGCATCGAATTATCTTTCCATCCATACAACATTTAGCCTGATTGCCCCTGGGGCGTCCCCAGGGGAAACAAAAATGTGGTAAAAATAGCAAGAATATAAACCTGCGCAGGTACTTCAAGTTTAACCGTGAAGCTAACTGCAACACCTCTATACAAACTTTCATTGTGCAACTTATGCTACGTTGTAGTCTGTTGTGAACTTCTTGTCTACTTTTCTGACAAAAAGTCCTGCAATACCTCAACAACTTTACAAAACAGCGTCGCGCAGTTTGTCAGCGATAGCTGAGCTTCTTGTTTTCATTGCCAATTTTACCGGCCAAACTTCAGTAAGTTCAACAAGCAATATCTGACATCTACGTCGATTCACAAGCCGTGTTAACATATGTACAAAATTCGCCTCATTACCGTTACACAAGAAAATATTATCAAATATGTGTCTAACTAATAATCAACAAAGTAAAAGCGCCACTAATCAGTTCCTTGGCTAGATAAGGTGATAAAGCTATCCCGCAGTCTGCAGGGGGTGTCTCAAAATGTCAGAATTTTTATTTATTAGTTTCATTGTGATTAAAACGTAAAAAATTAAGTCATTATCTGGGAATCGTCATTTAATTGCTATTTGCAAATAAACGGCGACGATCTTGCCGTTCCGAGTTCACTTGTGACTCAGCGCTATTCCTTCAAACATTCAAATGTGTTTTAATGTAACGCTGAAAGGCTAACAGTTTAATTAGCGACACTCAAATGTTGTCAACAAGGGATCTTTAGCAATGTGATTATTATGTAATTGGGACATCGATGGATGGGTACAGAGACAACTGGATATCAGTCAGCCGTTTATGGTCACTGTACAATACCAATCGTAATATTACCCCTTGTAGGGAGCACAAAATGTCCAACGCACACAAATCGACGTCTATCGCCGCCTGTCCAAATCTACAATTGACGATGTCTTTAGAAACCGGAAACAGTACGATTGTCACTGTCGAAAAGCCGCAGGCCAGACGGCTGTCGATGACTGGAAACCAAGAGGTCGCAACATCGTCGACCCGAAGCCACCGACATCAACAGATAAATATCCGGCGCAACTATTTCCGTTTCCGGTTGTCGCCCCGTTGGCCGAGAGATAGTACGGCTGACGCGCGTCGTTACGGACGCCGCCGGTTGCTACGACGCCGCCAGCGTACTGTCCTTGGTCGAATAAAACCGGAAACGCGCCGGTGCCGTACTGGGAGAAATAGGCGTCGGCGGCGGAATAACTTCCGGTGTACAGCTTGTTGATGCGCGAAATGTTTCCGCTTTCTGGTGGACGAACGAGAACATCTTCGTCGACTTTGTCCTCGCGTTTTGTCGGATAACACGGCGGCGGGCGAACTTCTGTACCGGAAGTTCCGTAGGCGCCGAGGTCGGCGAAGTCGGGCGGTGGCACAAAGTCGTAGTACTTCCGGTTGGGGATATCCTCCCCGGAAGTGAAGAGGCGGGACTGTGACGTCACGGCGCACCCGGAATTCGGCGTGTTCGTCGACTGGTCCAGCCAGTGGCCGTCGTCGGCGTCGTAGGCGCGCGGAATCTCGGAAACTATGACGTCACTGGAACCGGAAGTGGTTGTGACGTGATGCAGGCCGAAATACTCGTCGATGATGGAAGCTTCGTCGGCGTTGGTGACGTTATGGGCGTCGTCTGGGAGACCGTTTTCACCGTTCTGATAATCTTCACCATCATGGACGACAACTTTGGCATCAGATACAGACGCAGCGCGTAACGTCATCTCATCCGCCATTGAACACACGCTGTAGTCCATTGAGCGACCGGTAGATCTCATCGCAAATGCTATCCATACATACAAAATTAATAATCATTAATATTACGTTAATTCTTATCATTACTAGCCTGTTCTATACCATTATTCGTGCACTACATTTTATACTGCATTTTTTATCACGTTATAATTGTAATTATTAATGGAGCTCTGCAAAGTAAAAAGTCAGCAGTCAAGGTCACGAGATCACGTGACACTTCGTAACATACGCGCCTGTAAGTTGCCGTATTAACGTTCAAATTTGGTAAAGACTAAAGGTTGTCAATGTCATTCATAACGAAGATTGCAATTTCAAGGTCAAAAAGCAAAGATCAAGGTCAGTCATAGTGTCTCCTGTGCCTTTTCTGTCAGTGTCAACCCCATTCCAATTCCAACCCCTTCGACATCACTGCAGTCCAGCTGGGGGCTGGGGTAACACTTTGAACTCCTCCAGTGTGTCCCGATGTACCTCGGCGATAAAAGCATTTTTAAGCACAATCAATGCATCCGGTAATCATCATCATCATCATCGTCTTCTTCTTTTTCTTCTTCTTCTTGTATGCATGTCATGAACCATAATGGGTCAGCGAGGAAACAACGTCTTTATCTGCAGAGTGCAGCCGGGATAAGCTGCCATTCAGCTTTGTCAGGGGACATGATACGACAATGTGGGACATCGTCTGGGTCTCGCCGCAAGGACACAGATCAGTGTCTGCAAGTCGCCATTTCCTTCTACAGGCACCGCAGTGTCGCTGTTCCGTGAGAAAACGGTTCAGTAGAGACCAGTGTTGCCGAGGGAGGTCAAAACCCGGTTGCCGGTAAATCCGGTAACAGGAAAAGTTGATGAGTGTCCAACTACGCAACGTGTTAATTCATAGTTATAGAATTAGCTGTCACACGATCAGTGACGAATTTCACACAGGGGCCATTCCAAAGGGGCCATGGGGCGCGCCCCCATTAAAATGTTGCCCCTCTGTCGCCCCCCAATGAAGTTCATGAAAAAGCATATTGCCACTTGATGGCTTTGACTCTAGGCACCAGAACAGAAAACGTGCTTTACAATAGTTATCATTTTGCTTGTTTTAGCCATTTTATGTTGACGCATATTACATAATAGCCGATGCATTGCTTCATATGGTCGCCGCACTGCCCATCCCCTCCAAAAAAATGCAAATCCTAGAACCCCCTGATTTGACGGGGTGTGTTCTCAGATTCGTGGGCGTGCGGGCTGTAGAAATGAGTACCTGATGGGCTGATTGATACAGTCACGTGACCAGCGCCAAGCTGCTGCTGGTGCGGGTGTTGATGTGACGGATGTTGATGACGGTTGCCAGGAGTAACGGGAGGAGTGGGCGGACTCGCCGCCGTCGCGCTGCCGTACCACGAGCCGTCAGGGGTCGACCCGACAGGGCTGGTCGTAGTCGACCTCGCCCGCTCCTCCCCGCCGCCGGCCGGGAAGAAGCCGGGCTGGATGGCGCCCGGGTGACAGTACGGAGAGTAGCCGGTGAGCTGTGCAGTCCCGGCGGCTTGCAGCAGGCCCTGCTGCTGCAGCTGAAGGCATCCTGGTGGCGACACAAAGCCGCGCTTCAGTGAGTCCAACAATCTATACAGTGACATAAGTACAGTAACCCGTTAGAATTCAGAGACAATTATTATAGTGCCACGTCGAATAATACGAAGTTGGTACACTGGCCGTTGATGGGTGGGCTGTTACATTTGGTACAGCGACTCAGCGAGGAGGCGACGACTGGTCGGGGCCGCAGCCCGTCCAGGCCCCTCCTCGCAGTACCAAATGTAACAGCCCACCCATCAACGGCCAGTGTACCAATCACCGTATTGCTGTATAACGGTCCGTTGCTCTGCGATTTTAGTGTGCCCATAAAGGGTTAAACTTCAAGATTAGTAAGACCCCTCTCGCAAATGCGGGGCCTGTGAGCGATGGCCATGTCACTCTGTTCGTCTGTTCGTTCGTCCGTCTGTCGCCTGTGAAATATGTTACGTCATTCGCTAGGTGGTAGCACCTGGCGGCGAGCGGGGGCTTACTGTATAGAGTCCAATACACTTGTTACATCTGCCAAGAAGGTTATTTTTGCCACGGTTTATTTGCTGGTTGGTTTGTTTCTCTGTTAGCGTTACTCAGAAAGTTGTGAATAAATTTTCACGGAATTTTGGGAAGGAGAAAACGTGAGAAAAAGAAAGAACTGATTACATTTTTCGGTAAACTTGGCTTTGCCTCTATAAATTCAGGCTTCTGTCAACTAGGCCTTCAAGTACAAGTACAAATACAAGTACAGACTTCAGTTGCAGCTCGCACGTACGAGTAGCGGACTATTAGACGTCTTTGATCGTTCATCAATGTCTCACAGTTTCCAATCAGATCACGATCATAAATCAGACCATCATTAAATCATTTTATTTTGCAACGTCAATTCGAAAGCAAGTCAAAAAAGTTAAAAACGTGCAGTCTTTTTGGATCCAACATTTACCTGGATGACACGCCTGTAAATCGTTCTCTAATTCCTAGCTCGTTTGTCGTAATGTATGCAGACAACATTTTACTAATAGCCCCATCTGTCAGTGAATTGCAGCGCCTCTTTCATGCTTGTGAATTTGAGTTGTCTTGTTTATAGATATGTGTATCAACACCAAAAAATCATGTTGTATACATATTGGCCATAGATGTGATGCAAAATGTACCAGCATATCAAACATGAAGGGTCATAACCTCCCTTGGGTTAGCGAAATCCTATATTTGGGTATATACATAATCAAAGGCCGACAATTTAGATGCTCTGTTACCAATGCCAAACGTTCATTTAATCGGTCAACAAATGCTATCTCTGGCAAAGTTGGGAGGATAGCTTCCGAAGAAGGTACTCTCCAGTTAGTGAAGAGCAAAATGCCTGCCCATTCTCCTATATGGGCTTGAGTGCTACTCTCTGCTCAAAGCTGATCTACACTCTCTTGACTTTGTGGTCATGATATTTTTAATGAAATTATTCAGAACAGCAAACAAGGACATCATAGATGAATATCGCTCCTTTTGTAACTTTCCCCTGCCAACCGAAATGCTAGAGATAAAAAGCAACAAATTCTGTAAGAAATTTAACTGTACCAAGAGCATGCTGATATATTTCAATATCAGTGTTAGCTAAACGTTTTTCCTTTGTTGTCATCGTCATACTGTTACACACTTTAGTTAAGACAGTTAGGTCATATCACTGTTTGTTCGTTGCTGTTCCTATTTTTTCCCTTCTTTTATTTCTCCTACCATTCGTGGTGAATAAAGATGTTCAAAAAATTCTCTTGGGAACAAGTAGGCCTACTTGGTCGCAAGTACAGATACAAGAAGTCTGTAGAAATTTTGTTTAACACAGAGAAATACGGCATCATCAGCAGGTGGACGCTAATTCTCTTACGTACTCGCGAGATGGCGCCACTACACTATACTAAGTAGTGCGCTGCGAATAGTGTGATGCTGACTACTATACCCTGTTTTTTGACATTCCTTTTAAAAATAAATATCAGCCGTGCATAATTTCTAAAAAAATCACATGTCTGGTTAATGAAGGAACAAAGAGTGTATCGAATATTAATAATAATATCGAATATTATTATTAATATCGGTCTTTGACGTACACGGGCTGGTTGTGTGTCGTGGAGTCGGCTGGTAGAACTCGTCCTGCGCGGTTCGGGTACGGTCGTTTACGGGCACCTGCGCCGACCCCGTCTCCGGCCGGCCGTGATCCCGGTGACCCGGCCTGGTCGCCGCCGCTGGCTCCGCCAGCCCCGGTCCCCTTGAGCGCCTTGCGGCGCCGCGGTTGGTACTTGTACTCCGGGTGGTCGGCCTTGTGTTGTTGGCGAAGTCTCTCAGCTTCCTGGACGAACGGTTTCTTACCTTCGTCGTTCAGCAGCCTGAAGACAATTCATCTTTATTTACCACTGAGTCATCGTAACAACAGACAATAATAACTTAACTAGTACAATAATAACTTAACCCTTTAAATTAACGGGCACATTAGAACCGCAGATCAACGGACTATTATACAGCAATACGGTGATTGGTACACTAGCCGTTAATGGGTGGGCTGTTACATTTGGTACAACGAGGAGGGGACTGGGCGGGGCCCCAGCCCGCCCAGGCCCCTCCTCGCTGTACCAAATGTAACAGCCCACCCACCAACGGCCAGTGTACCAACTTCATATCATTCTATAATTACAGGTGCCCATCAAGGGGTTAACTAAACGCAGCAAACATAAAAGTTAAGCACAATTTTACAACGCAGCAATTAATTTCTGAAATCGCCGTTTCAACAAGGTACTTGGCAACTCACATCCAAACAGTGTTTGACAATGATTTACAATATCCATATTAGAAGTCTTAATTAATTTCATAAAAAAAGTCTATTCATCGTGAAATACAGTGATTGCATAGTTCTTTTATCTCGGTTGGACACATCTAAAGCATACAGCAGAATAGGCAAGCACTTTTGTTTCAGCAGCTGGTCCATTTCCTCCTCAGAAGCCAATCTACCAACTTTGGCAAAAATGCCATTTGCTGCTCGATAAAAAGACCGTTTGGCAATTCCACAGTAAACTGAATTACAATGCGAAAGACAGCATTACTCGTTAGTACATGCTAAATCTCTTGTGTAATCCCGAGATGGCGCCACCTACTTATACTAAGTGGTGCACAGCGACTCTAGTGTGATGCCATGCAGCTACTACCCTGCTTTCTTAAATTTGATCCGAAATAGGGCACATTCAGAAGTTACCCTTTACATTTTAACCCTTTTCTCTTTGTGTGCTACCATTTTGGTGAATAAAGATGTATATAAAGGGAACATTAGAAACGCACAGCAACGGATCATTATACAGCAGTACGGTGATTGGTACACATGGCAGTTGATGGGGGGGGGGGCTGTTACATTTGGTACAGCGATGACGGCGTGGGCGGGCTCCGTCCAGTCGCCTCCTCGCTGTACCAATCACCGTATTGTCGTATGGTCCGTTGCTCTGCGGTTTTAATGTGCCCATTAAAGGGTTAAGTGATTTAAGACAGGGAAACCAACGACGCCATTCTCTTGTGTCAACACCATGCACCAAACACATTGATGTATAGTGACGTCTTTGTCACCTGAATGGTTGTGGAGTATAGTTTAATGCGTGTGAGCTCTGTCCCTCGACTTATAGGTCTCGGGTAGAGCTGTCGCTTGTTTTATGCCGCAGCTGTAGTACTGTTACACGGACATCATAACTCTATGATTACGAGCCCAACACACAATGCCGCTGCAGTCTTTCCCTGCAAAAACCTAACGGCATATACGAAGTGGCGGCTAGTGCTGTTACAATGTATGCGAAACCCATTCGGTCGATACTCGATACTCTATGTTCGGTAATCGAACACCGATCGGCGCGTGGAAGGCGGTGACGTATTAATAACAAACGTCGACCGGCGCCTCTTGCGGTAAACTACCTGATCCCCGGGTGTGCTGGAACAATTAGCATGAGACGGTGGCAGTGGTGTGCGGAGCCGATCAAATTCGGTCCTCTGTCAGTCCGCCAATCCGCTACCTAACGCCCGAGACACTACGATCTCTCGCATTCTCGCATAATTCAAAGAATCTGTGCGATAACCCCGTGGAGATATCCCCTCCGAAGATTAACCCACTAGAAAAAAATTAGAAAACAGGCATTAACCCGTACGCCTGACTCTATCGGACTAGGGGACTAGGGTTAATCTTCGGGGGGATATCTCCATGGGGTTACCTCCGCGTACCAAATCAACAGAGTAATGTCACATCGAAGATGAAACAGCTTACGACGAAATTCATTCTTATATTGGCAAGTCAAGAATTTAACCCTTTAATGGGCACCGGTAATTATAGTGCGACATCAAATAATATGAAGTTAGTACACTGGCCGTTGATGGGTGGGCTGTTACATTTGGTACAACGAGGAGGGACCTAAGCGGGCTGGGGCCCCGCCCAGTCCGCTCCTCGCTGTACCAAATGTAACAGCCCATCCATCAACGGCCAGTGTATCAATCAGCGTATTGCTGTAATGGTCCGTTGCTGTGCGGTTTTAATGTGCCCACTAAAGGGTTAAATAAGGAAACGATTATCGTCCCACAAACATTCACTGCTGCGTGAGTTGATGAGAACATTGTTTCGACAAACTCATCTTAGCATTTTTAATATAAAAGGTTTTCATAATTATTTGTTTGATCAAAATATTAAAACTGTTACGTCTGCTTCTGTGACAGTCATATGCACACGTTTTAGACATCTATCACAGTCGATCAGTTACACTTCTGTATGGTGAGGTATGTATACACTGCATAACGGGGGAGGTAAAAAATGGTAAAATATACAGCGGAGTGACAATTTTATGGGGATGAATATTTTTTTATCTCACACCCGACGTTCTTGCAATTTGTGCGGATATGATTCATGGGGTCCGTACACCACTGGAGTGGATAGTAGCGCATGCAGCCCGTGTCAAAAGCCCCATGCCCCATAGCTCGGCCACTTCTTTGGCTTCGTGCCTGGACGTATCTAGAGTCTAGACACCGTTAAAATTCGCGCACTATAGAAACGTTGTCAGTCAACGAAAACGCAGTTAGATAGACAGATCGTAGTTTTTGCTTTCGACCTTGGGATGACTGAAACTTTCGCTCCAGATTTGATTGTCATCCTGCGCCCAACGTTTAGGCCCAAACGAGACGGGCCACGCACCTTACTCGTTCTGTTTTTGACGAAAATATGAGCACAACCGTGGAACTACTTTTAGACCCCATCAAGGCCGTTTGCTACTTACTACAGAGGCCTGGAAGCAGGCAAGTAGCGATTCTAACGGTCTAATACGGAATACCGTGGCATAACGTTGCTATATAACTTCATCGCAGCCTTTTGTGTCGTCAGTAACAATAGCTAGAATTGTGGCATGTGCTGAATATTTACTAAACAGTAAAGATTAAACAAAATAAATACATAATTAAACACGTTAAAACAAATTTTACAACTCAAATATTTACAATAAAACACTCGCTGACGTATAGTACAGTATCCGATCGCTAGATGGCAGTGCCTACTTCCAGGCCTGTGCAGTAAGTATCACACGACCTGGACCCCATTAATCCCAGAATCCATGCGATAACCGCCTGGAGATATTCCCCCGGGGATTACCCCGCGAATAAAATTTGAAAACTGGCACTATACCCGTACCTGACCCCATCCGACTGGAGGGGTGGTAATTTCCGGGGGGGGGGCGGTATCTCTAGCTGGTATCTCCACGCACTTTAATCTGCAGCCCATAACATAATTTGACTTACGGTCTGTCGTCGTGTATAAAACGATGTAAAGTTTTATTAAAATTTTTCAAGAAGTTTTACGCTGCATGCCAACGCGCGGTTGTGTTCTGCCTCATTTCTGTTTGGACTGTCATTCTGTTTGTGACAACGTATACTGTTTATTGACTATGTTCAGCGCTCTAGCAGCAGTTTGTACCGTATATTGCGCTATAGAAATTGTCTTAATTACATAACATTACATTAGCCCGAACTTTAATCTATGCTTTTAGACTTCAGTTATCGTCTGTGGATGAATTAGCCATAGACAGCTGGTAAATATGGTGAACGATCAAATTCCCCGAACAAACGTCTCTAGTTCATAGCCCTTGTCGTACGTGGGTCGGTTAGGGTCAGGACGAATAGGGTCATGAGTACAGGTCAGTGCCTGCAGGGTTTTGCATGTCCTATGGCAGGAAAAGCAGGGTACGACTACGACCTAAGGGTATTTGGGCTGGGGGCTGAACTTTTACCAGCAGTGTGGGAATTGCCTGGGGCGGGGGGGAAGGTTGGGGGGGGGGTTCAACCCACCACTTAATGTCTTCAGCCCCCCCCCCCAGTTGCGCTTGTTTATTTGTCTTGGGGGTCAGATGTAAGCCACACAGATCGCAAAAATGTCAAAAATACTAAATTATCTTGTCGACACATGGATTTTTTAAAGCTCAAAATGCACCAAAACCCGCTTCTTGGACCTCGCTGGGAGCTTTCGACGCTCCCCAAACCCATAGTCGGCTGGGGAGGGAGACACCCCCATTCCCTTCCCCCTCAACGCCTTCGGCGCCTCGCTTCCCACCCCTAGTTCTCTTCGGCTAATTCCCACGCTGCCCACGCTGTAAATAACCTCCCCCTCCTCCTACCGACAGAGTCGGCGCACATAATTATAGTGTACATTGTGGACGTCGCTGACAAAAAGGCCATGCAAAGCAATTGCTTAAACGGCCGTCGATTGACATCTTGACGCCATGCATAAAGCGACTTGACGTAAGAATGTCGTTGTCGGCCATCACGTCACGGACGTTGCATAAAGCAAAGGACAGTTTGTCATATCAGGTTCGACTATTAACCCCTTAAGCCCAATGCACAACAGAAAACTCGCCGATTATAACCCAAAGCAAACGACTATTCAACCGGCCAATCACGCTGCTGTTACTATGTTACGTTCGCCTTGTGTGATCGCAAATTCGGCAGTCGTCTGTCTGACGTCTGTCCGTCTGTGTGTTCGTGTAGCCTACTCAGCAGGCTGAACTTTTCGGCAATATTTTGCACCGTCTAAGTTTTCTTATTTTTTTCTAATTTTTCATTTTATATTGCTACCATTTTATGGTGAATAAAGATTCTCAATAGCCTAGGGATCCGGGCAGTTTGTGTCAAAATTTTTGGGGAAAATTCGAAGGGATTCTAGGTGATCGTATGCAAGTTAAATGGAAGGGGGTATGAATTACTATGAAAATTGGTGTTTTTCGACCAACCTCTCGCTTTATTTCGAAAATGATACAATTTATGACCACACTGTTAGAATGGAAGTTTGCGATCTATCGAATGGTGTCGGGTTGACTGAAAATGACGGACATGAAAATGACGGACCATCAAAATTGCAGGACATGAAATTGCAGGACATGAAAAAGACGGACCAAATAGCAGGGCATGAAAA
>Ga0209149_1000496_pt1 | contig 16589 bp, 11 predicted proteins | sample WorMetTyACAVOLI2_FD_187423 | JGI IMG/M metagenome (GOLD analysis project Ga0209149, IMG submission 187423) | Marine gutless worms symbiont microbial communities from Max Planck institute for Marine Microbiology, Germany - Olavius algarvensis... ... | reverse complement strand
TCTTACATTCATAGGTTTTACCATCTTATAAGTTATTTTCATATCCTATCCATCATATAAACCTTGAATGGCACTAAATAGCCTTCTTGTGCTGATGTGCCGTTAAGAAACTACACACTCACTCACGCCAGATATTCGTTCAGAATCCAGATTTTAGCCTACCTCACCTGCATTTGATGCCCCCATTAAGGGGGGGGGGGTTCCTGTTGGAATATTGCCACGTACACTGAAGACGTTTCGTCATACACTGAAGATGTTTCTTTTTGATCAGTACTCGGCACACTGAACGCATTAAAGGTGTTTTTTGCGACGATGCGCTATATAAATTGACATTTACATTTACATTACATTGCCATGACGTTTGGTACGGAAAAACTAGAATGGTGTTGCTACCCGATGGTGAACAAATTTTGAAGACATGTTTATTCATTTTAACAGAATGTACGAACGGGGCAGACTCACACGCAGACAACACATGACGGCTGAGTTGCGCTTGCATAGCATCGTGCAGCAAAAACCTTTGGTGTGGCTTTTACAAGCTTACTAGTGCCAACCAACACTGTTAAAGCACTCAATGCACCTGTTATGCCACCAAATCACATCTCAACTTCATTAACAATGCCTGCATCAAGCACACAGCACGGATGAAAAATATCTCGGTATTTTCAAAAGTGATATTTTTGAGAATATCCAAAAATGTCCTAATACTTTCCATACTTCTGACAGATATCTGATACCTATTCACTGTGCACATAAAACCACATGTTGCTGTTATTATTATTAAGCCAGTTAAGAGTATCTTTACTGATGAAACTTGTGCAAATATTTAAAATTCTAAATACTTTAAACACCACACGATATTTCAGTAGTATTTAAATATCATATTATATGTCAGATATATAACAATGATACACTCCATGATAGCCAATATTGATATTTTCAGCATTGAAAGTGACAGATATATGTCGGATATATAACAATGATATACTCCAGTAACCATGGCATGCAACAGTTAGACAGTCTAGCAGTAAAAAACTGAAGCAGTAGGAGACAAACCTGTTTCATGTCTTCACTACATGTACTCTGTGCGTGCCATAGTAAGTCCGCCTGGCCTTTCAGCACACGCACGTTCCAAGCAAAGTGCTCCACCGTCTGCACGTACAGCACATTGACACTGTCTTAACGCTCAACACACGACTGCACGTGTCTCAGTCGTAACAGTTCGCCGTACGCTACAGTAGATGTGTCATGTCCAGTGTCGGCACGGCAGACAGACGGGGTGTGATGCATAATGTGGCCTCCTAGCGGAGGGTCACATAATAATTCATCCATAAAAACAACAATGCTTCATTTAAAATCTTGCAATTTTCAAAATACATGGTTTTATTCATTATATTTGTAACAACATTAACAACAGCTTTTAGCTGCTTATATAGTATCAAGAAGAGTTTTCTCAGAAGTATAATTCAATGAAATACTAAAATGTAATTATTTATAATGCTACAAATTTTAATGATTAAATAATTAATCATTGAAAATTTTAGTTAATTAAAAATTCTTATTTGATTAATGTTCACCGTAGCCCTCAGCGCCAGACAGTTTAACAGCTGTCTGCCCCGTAGAGAAGAGAAGAGAATGTTCACCGTCTTATACTTGCAGAAAACATTTGTGCATTTTGACATGTGATTGGCTCCGTCGACGATACGTGAACTGACAAATGTCTTTGGTCCAGTGGCATTTAACTTTGTTTTAGTGGAGCAACACAATAGAAAATGTTGCAAAGTAGTAAATCATCATCACTCAATATATGTGTGCATCCATATAAAAATGTACCATAAGTCGGAAATTTAAATGTACATGAAAATGTACCATAAGTCGTAATTTCCGACTTATGGTACATTTTGATGTACATTTAAATTTTAAATTTCCGACTTATGGTACATTTTCATATGAATGCACACATATGTCTCTGTGTCAAAAAGTAATCAAAATTAAGATGTTCAAATAACTAAAATTTTTGTTTGGTGGTTTTTCTTAAAATTGTTAAATGTGTTAATTGTTGTGATATAGTCACAGAACGTTTTGCAGTGACAGATGACAATGAGAAAGACTGATTGCTATAGAAACAGTAGAGTGATTCAGTGGTACAACTGGACGCACTTTGTTCAGTTTTTTGCCTTTGATGCCATGCTGGACAGCAAGGTTTTGTAGATCTTCATAGAACTCCATGGCAGCTGCTCGTGCATTCTCCAGCTAACAGTTCACACACATACAACCTCAGCGGTGTCCCAACGTTTAGCTCATCGGCCTTTCCGAACATTTACTTCTTATGTCTATTAATCCATCTTGTAATAACGAGCAGAGAAGCCTAGTTTGTAACGTATGCCTTTAACAGTATGGTAGTTAACAACACATATACAATATGCTTAAATTCTAACATAATTTTTTTTTATTTTTATAATCTTCTTCTTCTTCTCGTATGTGTGTCATGAACCATAACTGGTCAGCCACAAAACAGCGTTTCATCCGCAGAGTGTAGCTGAGATAAGCCGCCATTCAGTTTTGTCAGGGGACAGTATTTGACAATGTGAGACACTGCCCGGGTCTCGCCACAAGGACACAGACCAGCGTCCGCAAGTCGCCATCTCCCCCGCAGCCACTACAGTGTCCCCGCCCCGTGCGAAAACGGCCCAGCAGAGACTACCGCCGCCGAGGGAGGCCGAAACCCGGACGCCGGACCGGGAGGCCACACACTAGGTGAGAACCGAATTATTATAATGATATAAAACTACAAAACCTACTCAACCCAAGAGAGTTGAGTATGATGCCTCTACCAGGTCTCCTTGACCTTTAACCTCCTGACTCCCAAAGTTGATGGTTTCACACCCTTGTCCTGGGGACTACTTGGCATCAAAACCGGTTCATTCGTTTTCAAAATATTGTGTTCACAAGTTTGGTAACAGACGAACACAAATGGACAAACAAACAGACAGGTTGAGATGCCTCCACCTGCCAGTCTGGCCTCACGAGGCATAGAATGGTAAAACAACAAATGATCTACAGTGTGTAAGCTAAAACGTTAAATACAAATAACAGTTCTATAACACAACAGAAAGCAGCAGCAGATTTGACGATGAAATCAACCTTTTCATGGATACTGTCAGCTCTGTCTGCCAAACACCGGCACTCATCGACGTACTGTAGCACAGCAATAAACAAACTCATTACAATGCAGTGCAACAATCACTGCTAACGCACATTTACTCTCCTTCAGATTCCAGTGTGACGTACACATTCAGCAGTGATCAAGTGTGCAGCCTGCTATATGCACACAAGTTTACAATAAACTAGAGCCTCTCAGCTGAAATAGCTCCGCTGTGTTTTGTAGGCACCCTTGACCTAATCAGTATAATTTATGCAAATCTTCAAAATCCGCTGTGTAACTATGTAGCCACTTGCCCTCATATCATTCATACCAAGTTTCATCAAAAATCAGACTTAACCTGACAGAGAAGAAACAGTTAAGTAAAAGTTAGCTCACCAATCAACCCATCAGCCCTGCTGACCTCTGGCGAGAGAGAGAGACAGTAGGTTCTTAACGGCACATCAGCACAAAAACAGGCCATTCAGTGCTGACCTCTGGCAGAGCGGAGGTAAAGAACAGTAATCTTAGGCACAGAATTGCTCACAAAGTTGAAAACAGAAACGTTACTGTAAAGACTGCTGAAAACTCAGCAGCGTAATACAGTGATAATTTGATAAAGAAAACTAAAACTAATACACCAGCAAGTCAGCAATGACGAGCTCTTCCCGTCTCCGGTTTATGTACTGAGTAAACTCATGCGTCAACACTGACATGGTTACCAAACCACAATGCAAAGAACACAAATGAAAACTTATAAGTATAGTCGGGTATAACGTCCCACTCAACACATTATAGGTCATTTCGGAGACGATTTTATGAGTCATGTGACACAACCAACAGTGTCACAGCACTGAAGGATGAAGGTTAGTCAACCAGCAGCATAATACAGTGCTCAGCTTACTAAAAGGTAAGGAGAAGGATGTAAACAAAAATTTTTTTTTGTAATATGTATATATTACACCATGAAGACCGAAGATACAGAGGCGCTCGGAAAACAGAGAGCTAAACCAAGCAAGATCAAAGCCCAATACAGTCAACTGACCTGCAGAACTGCTCGTATCTTTGTGCACCGTTATAATACATGTAGTACACAATACTGTAACACAGAGGCAGGTTTTTAAATATTCCCCTTCCTACGGACCAACATCAAATCTCAGATGTGGCCAAGTGGAGGTAAGGGGGAGAACACAAAGGTACAAACTTTTCGTTTCTGACACGCTTTAGCTGGCATTAACGAGACATCTATTTTTCGTCATATGACAACGTGAGTTTTTGTTTTCATAATAAATAAAGCTGGAGTGCAAAATAGCCGCAATGTTTTACCGTTCTCACGTCCACAGTGCTGAGAAAAAAACTAGTGTAAAGTAGCATGCAACAAAGCAACACAGTACGCACCGATTCAAAGAGACTGAGTGTTTTCTTTATTGGATCTGGCACACTGCTGACAACTTCAATAACTGGATACTAGTTAACACAACCACAAACAGAACACATGACCATCAGTGTTACACAGGGACCACTTGACAACAAGCATAGTCTCAAATGATGTATTTAACAAACAGCTCGGAAAAAAAACATCTATGATACAGATCAATGAGGTAACTGAAAGATCAGAAAATAATGACAAACGGATAAATCATAAAAATCAGAACAGAACGAGCTGGATAAATACTCAAAATATATCAACAGTCAAACTAGAAAAGCTACAAAACACAACGGTCAAGAACGATGCCTCTGCTACTCCTCCAAATCTATCTTCACCGTCGTGTCACCTTAAGTTTGACCCCCAAAGTTGACTGATGCCCTTGTCTCATAGACTATTTGTGCCGACTGGCATCACAGTCGGTTTATTTGTTTTCAAAATATCTTGTTCAAAATTCTGGTAACAGAGGAACAAACATATGCATGGACAAACGAATGGACAGGTTGACCAGACAATAGTATGGGTATAGTAGAGTTTAACGTCCCATTCGACACATTTTATTTATATTCCCCTTCCTCCAGACCAACATCACATCTCAGATGTGGCCAACTGGAGGTAAGAGGGGACAATGCCTCCGCCTGCCAGTCTGCCTGTCAGGATAATAAAAAGTAGTTTAATTTAGAGCAGACTTAAAAATTCATTTACTTCGTCTTTCAGCATAACACGCAAGTTTGGTTCATCGCCGTCAGTGGAGCTAAGTGTCCGCGTCAGCAGAGCACGAATTGTCTGTTTGATGTTGGAAATTGGCGCAAGACCACAATCCTGCTTCAGAGCTACAAGAGCGGCCTGCACGCGATCCCACAACTCAGCCACTTCACTCAACGGCTGCACGGCGACCTGTCACCATTCAAACATATCACATGCATAGACGCAGGCACTTCTGCATATGTCATCACTAGGGATGTGCGGAAAACCGAAATTCGGTTCGGTTCCTAAAAAACTGAACCATCCAAAAATTTGACAGTATTCTGACAGAAACTGCATGCAATCTGCCATTCAAATAAAAATTTAATAGAAGTAACTTTACTCGCATTAAATGTGCACATAAAGAACGTTTTAAAACATGACCAAAACAAGGTTTAGCATGTAGATTTTAGAATGCAGTTACATTATTTACTTGTTGTCGTTGTTATGAGTGACATCAGTGACGTTAAAGTTATGTCATCCACTGTTGCTGTAATATTTGCTATTATATGAGTAGTAAATAACTATAATATCCGAACCAAACTGAGTTTTTTAAGTTAACCAAACCAAACCAAACTCATTCCGAACCTAATCAGTTTTAAAAAAAATACGAACCAAAACCAAACCAAAATTAAAACATCTATTCCGCACATCCCTAGCCATCACCTTTCATACGAATGTCCACAAAAAATATTCCCTTCTGTTGTCTTGCACAACTCCTAGAAGAATCAACGAACCTGAACGAAAATTTTGCCACTATATCTGAGAAAATACTACGTTTTATGCATCAAAATAGTCTTTTTGTTAAATATTCTTTCTTAGTTGTAGTGTAAAGTGGACGTCGTCAGTAAAAGTGCTGTTACAAGATGGGTTTATCCCATTGGAGATAAGCATTTCATTAATTGGTTGTGAGTAAAAAGTGTGGAGCAAATCCACAAGATGTGTTCTAACACAGTGTGAAATCAAATCTTAACTGGCTAAAGACACTTTCAATAAACTTAGTCTGAACCCTTTAATTCTGTCTGTTATGTAGGCAATGTGTGGTCGACCACTACATGGATGTGGGTAAATGCTGCAGGTGCTCTCATTTTCTCCGATCAGTCTTTTTAGCCGACCAAAATTCAATCTTCTGCCAGAAAACATCTTCATCCAGCACCGTTACTGACGTCAAGTCCACATCGTTACTAACAAGAATATTTAACAAACAGACTAATTATTTTCAGACATACAGAATCAACATTTTCTCCACTATGTTGGCTACAATTTTTGTTCATATTCGCTAACTTTTCTAGAATTAATGTTAGAAAACAAAGGGGATTTTTATGTGAACACGGTGTAATATAGTGCCATGGTGATGCCATTTCATGGACAGATACACTGCTGCATCATGGACTATACAGTATCCTGCACTCACCTCACTAGAGGTAATCAACATGCCCTCGCAGTAATATAGTTAACACTTTACACAATACACATCATGAGACAGCATAGCAGTAAGTCACATACCGTTAACGTGCATTACCACACAACCAGCACCACTAACAGTAAAACACAAAATTCATTAAAAAAACTGCAATCACACACAGTGACTGGCACTGGCACTAAGCGAACACTGTCACTACGTGGACACAGTCGCCCACTCCATACCAGTAATGCAACAAAACCAACAAAAATCGCTTGTAACAAATGACGTAGGCACACGACTGTAGCTTAAAGTAAAAGATATAAGTTACAGTTACATGCAGTATGTGTACAGCGAATATGCACATTCATCAATCAATCAATCAATCAATCAATCAATCAATCAATCAATCAATCAATCAATCAATCAATCAATCAATCAATCAATCAATCAATCAATCAATCAATCAATCAATCAATCAATCAATCAATCAACGAGTTTAATTCAGACCACAAGGATCCATAGAAAAAACACAGAACACAGACACAAAAGAAAGTAACACACATGACAGAGTAAGCACAGAAAAGACAGACAGAAAAACACTTCTACAACACTACGCTAATACAGAAACAAAAGTAAAAATCTACCACATTTATATATAAGAATACGACTCAATAACAAACAAATTTGAATCGACTGACGCCCGCCTGCACAGCACATACCAGCGCTCACTGAACACCAGCGTGTACTGCACACATGAGCACCAAGCAACCCAAACCTACTCACTTCAAAATTGCACCAAAGTGTATAACTAGCTCGTTATATTGGTTACCAGATGCAACTTATAAAGAGTCGGTTACAAACTGCACACAGTGAACTATTCTCGGTCGTCATTACTTACTTTAAAGGTGTCGTCAACAACTTTAATGCCAAGCGTTTTGAGTTTCATGTTGGCCCCGGACTTTTTCTTTCTCTTCAGCAGAGAATTGCGTCGAGACTTCTGAAAATCCACAGACAACAACACTAGACGCCTTAGCCACACTCAGCGGCACATTCTGCTCCTGACACTGAAGTCAAACATGGACTTCAGCAAACACAAATCCATGCATACATCAAAGAAAAGTAACAGTTAGAAGCCACTGGACACGGAATCTCATTACCCGTGTCAGACTAGCTCACAAATTCACCAGGTGACCTTGAACCCTCCGAAAAATGACCTTGACCTCGACCTGTGATCTTGAAATGCGAACCTGTCCGAGATTTTTCTCCACTCTAGTAACTACCAAGCAAAAAGCAGGTATCTGTAATAGTTTTAATAATAATAATAATAATAATAATAGACATATTTCTATCCCGCTATAGGTCGTAACTTCAGAGGCGGTGGTAGCACAGGTCACGTTGTTACTGCTGTTTGATATGGGCCAAATCGAAAATGTGAGTCTTAAGATTTGAAGACTGTTATTGACAGGCTTTCAAGTACTTTTATTTTTAAGATTTAACTAGACTGTCATACTGTTCTAGTTTTCAAGTTATCATAGTGACAGACACAGACACACGTCATACAATTATCAAGAACACATGTAAATATGATTAACTTGGAATCATATGTGCACGTGTTCTTGATGACTGTACGACAACCTAGAGTCAAATCTGAAAAATAACTGTCTTGAAACAGACGCATTTAGCTGAAAACAATATGATCTTGATTCTTCGTAACGGGTATTAAAAATCTAAATTGCTTTATCCCAATTTCACTTTCCTCTCATTGTTGTCTGCATCTTTTATGTTGTTTTCACTTTTGTGTTTATTTTGCTATTTTCTTTTACTTTCTGACTTTGTGTCGAATTAAGATAATGATTAAATATGACACACATATGACTTTGCTACAAGTGAACAACGTTTACCATTATAAACCACTAACTCTACTATTTACACAGTATGTACACTCAGCAGCCTGTTATTACTAACATCACAGGTTGGTTGCGTGGTACAGTGGTAGAACGCTGGCCTTCGACAGGCAAACTTTCCCTGTCCTGCAGCTGATGGGTGACCACTTATGTGGGTAAACTGTCCGCTATAGGTCAGCCAGCCAGGCCGACTCAACCTTTCATCCTTTCGAGATAGATAAATGAGTAGTAGGCTGCAATTAGATGTCGGCAACCTCAGTCTGGGGAGGGGAACATCTAGTGAACGCTTACGAGGTAAGAAGTAATTGCAGGTAACACTGTTTGATCCACATCTGAGTGCCTTGATGTGAGTTACTATAAAATGTGCACTGAAGGCATAAACACACTTACCACCTTTACTCTTTACTCTTACTGGATGTGTGATGTGTGTGATACAATTGTCAATTCGACACCACACAGTTACCACTGTGCCTTGATCACTGTACACCTTGATCACTGTACAAGTATGATATCATATATTAACAATGTCACTGCTGTCTTAATATCATTCTTAACTGTGTATAGCAGACAGCATCACATGAAATGTGAAGAACAGAGTCGTCTACTCACTCCACCGCCCTTCCGGTTAGTAACAGCGACATGTACAAACAACGTTGAGTTGACTAACACTTCACCGGTGTTTGACCGCAGTCGCACGTGTCGGAATCCTACAGACCCACATACACAGTTCTTGTTAACGAGGGGCACGGCTTCTCCAGCCCTGTAGGGCGAGATGGCCTGGTGCATCCATGGGCCATCCCCAGAGAACCAACATACATATACACGCAGAGACACTCTCTCGGCTATCGTTTAACTCGCCTGTCTTTATTTTTCTTATAGTACAAGAAAGCCATGTGAAGTCCTTTGTGACACACAATGACCAGAGTCAAACCACTGAAGGCATAAACATACTGTACATTGAGACACTCAATCAAAAACAACATGAACTTCACACATCACAAGACACGACAACACAAGAACAAATTAATTTATAACAAATTAATTTATAGCTCCACGAACGACTAAAATACCTGCCACAATGTCACTGGGTACCGTGATAGGGTAACAGCAGACTAGATATTATTTTTGACAGCCTGTGTTTGTAACTTTGTTTGTTATTTTGTTTGTTTGTAGCCATATTTATTATTTGTTATCAACATTATTGGAAAGCATTTACAGCTAACGTCATTAAGCTTTCAGAACAGATGGAGAATCGTTCATGGATCACGCTACTAAATGTGCCATGTGGCAGCACCCTGCAATTGGGCATCGGGCAAGGTTTGCTGTTCTTGTTTAAATAGAGAAAAGCGTTTACATAAAAGAGGCAATGAGTGGGTGGATATGATACGCTGTACATATGTTGTCTGTGCCGTTATCTTCATCTTGTTCAAATTCATAAAATATCCAGTTCTCAGTTGTTGGAGCTTCTTCTACTGGGCCACTAATTTCAAAGCTCTATCCACATTAAGCACACACATTATTTAGAGATTTAAATGGGTGCATTACCTGGTTGCATACAGGCGAACGGAATTGTGTATTGCCCAATGAACTCATCACCGATGAAATCATCATCAAGCACCGCAAACCTGACCAACGCTAATTCTGGAAGGTTTATGTGAAACTCAAAACTCTCGTCAAATATTGGATTAGCTACAAACAGATGCATGCACATGATGATAAACAGCTGTTTACACTGCAACTAACATAGATGTGAATACACCCTCATGAACATAATTACATAACTAACAGGTTTTATACCATGGCAACAGAATGTAATCCAGTAACAGCAACACATCTGAGCAGATAACTGATGTTGATGGTATGGTATGGTATAGCAGGGTTTAACATCCCACTCAACACATTATAAGTCATTTTGGAGACAATAACACAGCAAATCACTGGACTGGTGCAAAAAACTGATCTTCCTAACCAGTCACTGGCTGATACTAGCAAAACAAAAATAACCACAACTGACAACACAAGAAACCTAAACAACAACTGATACAACTACAAACATATGCAAAACCATTACTAATTTGAGAAATAAAGCCTGGTTCAGGTTGCCTTTTACACCATTCGGCCAGGAAACGTATTGGGCCTGTTCTACAGCTCCCGCAGCCCGCACGGAGCGATGATGATAACGATCACACATTTTGTTATTTCATTTTTTACCTGGTTTGTAAACGTGGAGTTTAAAAATAAAGAATAAGCTGCACCTATATGGGACTAAGGGAGCAGTTTCTAAACGGGACATAAGCTGTGCACATGAATCATACCAGTATTGTTGACAGTCTTTGTCCGTTCCTCGGCACAGTCCGCGGCTATTCCAAACACTTCTACTGTGACATACGGGTCGACAGTGTTACCCTTGGCACCAGAAGCCTTTGGCTTCGGCAGCTGCTGACCACTAATAACCTACACATGCAAATAAATTCACAAGCACAACCTTGTAAACAAAAATTTCACACTGCAAAGTGCAAATAGAAGCTTGCCCACTTCCTGTTCTGTGATGGCATCGTCAAAACAAAAGACAACGATTGTGAACCATAGGTTCTCAGCATTGCACCCCACTTACAACAGCTGACAAAAACGGCGATGAGATGACGGTCATGCTTGGTTTACAACAGCTGTGGTCTGATGCCAAGTCGAACAGAAGGCCATATTAATATTTGTACATATTTTGTATTTGAAACCCCGAGTATCTCCTGAGGGCAGCTTCTGGGCAGCATGTGAATGCGGCAACAGAGTCAGCAATGCCAACTTCCTAATGTATTCAATAGGGTCTATCTTGCTTTGTTTTTGAGATATGACCACAGGATGGACTATGGATGACGGACCAATGTCCTTGGCGGAGAAGCAATAATACATATGGAGCCTAACGGTCGATAAAATGTTCAACCTCGCCACTGCAACTGTATGCAACAAGACTGCAGTCCAGTTACCATGCAGTCTTTTTGTGACCTCAACATGTAACCGGTATCAATACGTTTGCACTGTAATGGTGTGAAGTGTGGTTCAAAAGTCTACTGTAAAATCCTTACTTTCTAGAAGGTAATTCGGAAATCAGACATCAACTGGCTGGTGACTGGTATCATCACGGCAAGTAAGAAGTTGACAAGCCAAAGCACGTAGGAGGAAACAGTAGATATTAACAACACATTCAGAGACAACTGAACACATCAGAATCAGTTTAACTGAACACTTGACAGAGAGACTAACAAATCACCCACGGATCATAATAATACATACTTTAATGTGAAGTATTTGTGGAGACATGACAGAGAGACTAACAAATCACCCACGGATCACAATAATACATACTTTAATGTGAAGTATTTGTGGAGATATGACAGAGAGACTAACAAATCACCCACGGATCACAATAATACATACTTTAATGTGAAGTATTTGTGGAGATATGCCTGGAATTATATCTCGTGTGCCAGCCCTGAAGTAAGCAATTTCGTCTCGCATGACGGCCGGCTTCAGCACATAACCACAGCCGCCATTCTGCATGAACCTCCCGTCGTTGAGATCCATCATCAAACCACACGTCTGATAGTTCAACGCAACTGCAAGCACACGCATCACTTGTCATCCAACGACTAACGACGGCAATGATGATCAAATGATTGACGGTGCTCAGATGCTTACAGCATTCACAACAGAGCACCACAAGACATCACAAATGCACAATGTATTTTTTATTGTAAAATTTTACCACCGTTAAATTTCGCGTATAATAGGCACAATTTTGACCTTAAAATGTGTCTGAGAAAGGGGTGCGTATATATACGAGTAATAAATTTTTCGAAAAATTACCGAATTCAAGCCAGCTAAGTCATCGTCATTCACTTACTTACAAATGAAACTATATTAATGGCAATACCTTTGTTTACTGTTTCGCTATACAATTATACTTTCTTTTTGAAAAATCTAATTATGGGATCAAGGTTGACAATTGTAATCTTACTGTACGACACATCGACTACTTTCAACGTAGCAGTCCATTATATGCAATGCAAGCATTTGGCGACGTTCACCCGAAGCCGGGTGCGTATTATACACGAGAACTCTTATTTCCTCATCAACAGCAATGAAAAGTCGGCCTGCGTATTATACATGAGTGCGTATTATACGAGAGATTTGACGGTGTAAGTAAAACGCCACAATAGGTTGTCCAGTTGTCACATTACGAACATATATGCCATCTATATACACTTCGTACTAAACTTTCTCCTTTTCCTATTTTGACCTTGAATGACCTTAAGAGACAGCAAAGTCACAGACTCCACATAAATTTCTATTAAGTGAGTAGTTTTATTAAGGCCATATATGCTATAATTTTATAAATAGTGAACCAAAAAACGCCAGTATAGTACAGTTCGGTTTCATGTCCAATTCAACACAATCCAGATCATTTAGGGAATATTTTACGGGTCAGCTGACCCAACCAACAGCGTAATAGCACTGAAGGACAATGGTCGGGTCAGCTGAGCCAACCAACAGCGCAATAGCACTGAAGGACAATGGTCGGGTCAGCTGACCCAACCAACAGCGTAATAGCACTGAAGGACAATGGCTAGTTAACTAAGTGACAGGCCAATCCCACCAGGCTCAGCTTGGCAAAGGGTAAAGTGAAGAATGTAACAAAAAATTTTAAAAATATATACAGCACCACGAAGACAGAAGATACAGAGGCACTTGAAAGACAAGAGACCTAAACCAAGCAAGATTAAAGCCCAGTCTAGTTGACCTATGTTGTAAGAACTGCTCGTACCACTGTGCAAAATTACAATGGCACACAATACTGTAGCACAGACACCATTCTGTTAATATTCACCTTCCTCCAGATCAACATCACATCACAGATGTGGCCAAGTGGGGGTAAGGAGGTGGGAAACATTGGAATGGACCTTAAAGGTCACTCGAGGTCAGGCTGTTGAGGCTCCATAATGGGAAGGCGGAGTCTTGAAGTCAGCCAAAGATGATTAGCAGCTAGCCATAGTGCTTACATATATCTTGCAGGAAAATATCGAGCTATTCACTAATGCTGTGTGTGTGTATGTGTGTGTGGAAATAAACAACCACAAAGATTTTCAACACGTGACATGAAATCACATGTGAACCTGTAAGTCAGAAACGTTTTCACGAATGCTCAACACATATTGGTTATCTACCATACAAGTCATAACGTGAGTCCAGTCATCAGTCATTGACGAGCTGCGACGAGATAACACTCACCTAGCTGACAACCACAGTTCCACAAGTCCTGTGGATTATAATTGCTGGAGTCGACTCGCATACGATTTGGATAGACGCGCGACAGAAATCGTTTGTTGTGATTAACAAAATCTTCTGGACAAGTGTTGGCCATGCGAAGTGCGGCAGACTCGCTAAGCGAACAGACGTCATAGCACTGACCTACGACACAGACATATTCCAACCTATACACAGTCTAAACACCCATCACTCTCAGTCACAGACACCAACAGGCTAATTATGTCATCACCTACAGATCAAAAAGCACTAATTGCCTACACCTCAGTCGGACACACAGATCTGCCAGTTATTGATGTTCTATCAAACTCAGAATTAAGACAAGGCAGTTAAATAATTACACTAACCCGCTGCCTGATCTCATCCTCATCATCTATGATCCTCTTAACCAACTTATTACATGCAAAGAACCGACTGCTCTGGACGCTGTTGGCTACGAGTGGCGCTATGCACTTCTAGTGGTGTAAACCAGAAATGACATATGAAATGATGGTTATGCACTTATGCTAATGATGTTTTTGTCAGCCAGTAGAACGGAACTATCAGGAAACTATGCACAAGTAGCCACAGTTAAACATTTGCACAGCAGTGGATAAAACTGAATAAAAAGTACAAAAAGTAAAGTATGTGGATTTATCGCATCGTCGCGAAGTGCCTCTAATGCGCTACCGCTTCCCGTAAGTCGGCGCTGATCTCCGCAGCCAGCCCTACAGCCAGGCATCACCGAACACTGCAAGACCACCTGATACGGGTTGGTGTATCATGCGATATGCCTGTTTACTCCCCCGGCTTTTGCCGGGTACTCATTCCAGCCCAGGCAAGCTCAGGCTGAGTAGGCCTAGGTGCCTGGTTCCGCGCCGAGGTGGTTTACCCAACCCGTCCAAAGACGGTCGCCCACCTAGGCACTAACCGGGCCTAGCATAGAGTAACTACGTTCATCAGCCGATAGTCTCCCAGACAAAACCTATTGGCTTAGTCAATTATTATATGCCCATGTTATTACACCATTACATCCCAGCCACACTCTACATTCAACAAATAAACTTTTCCTGGACATTTCATCTCAAGCGATCGTTTAGTTAGTTGGCTCCTACAGTCTGGAAAGGATAAACTCTCAACACCAGACTTTCAGCCACTACTGACACCTTCAAGCGTCACCTGAAAACTCACCTTTTCAAGCAGTTAATCTACATTATTACCAAAGCTGCTACCTAAGACTGCCGACGAAGCTGCTACCTAAGACTGCCGGCGCCTCTGATGCACATTCACTGCTGACATTATGTCTTATAACAAATGTGACGTATGACACTTAGTACCGGAGTGTTACCAGCTCACACTAGACCAAGCCATCACACAATTAACCCTTTAGACTCCAAAGGCAATTATAGTGCTACATCGAAAAATGCTAAGTTGGTACACTGGCCGTTAATGGATGGGTGGGCTGTTACATTTGGTACAGCAAGGAGAGGCCTGGGTGGGCTGTGGCCCCGCCCAGTCCCCTCCTCGCTGTACCAAAAACAGCCCACTCATCAATGGCCAGTGCACCGATCACTGTCGTGCTACATGATGGTCCGTTGCTCTGCGGTTTTAATGTGGCAATTAAAGGGTTAACCAGTTAAAGCAGCACACCTACTGAACCAGCTCTGGTACAACACATGTCAACTGAGACACATGCAGTGAACTCACCCTGCTGTTGTAATGTTCTCAAGTCGGAGAATCGGACGGATTGACAGCACATTGTAAGCTCGGACAACTCCGAACACAACTTGTACTTCTTCAATGGCATCGTTTCCTGCGACATGGCATCACACTTCAGTAAACATGACACAGTCCAGAGAAAGATAGAGAGAGAGTAGGTTCTTAACGGCACATAAGCACAAAACAGGCCATTCAGTGCCATTCGAGGTAAAAATAAAAAGCAAATGGGATAATCAGGTGAACTAAGGGAAATACTTAACAACGTTTAATGTTAAAAGCAAGGGAGTTTAGCTACTATTTATAAAAGGAAATAACAAGATTATAATTCCTGATAAAAATGAATTTCTTTTATAAAATCTATGATGCTTTATGCATTGACATTTTCGAATACATCTTTCATTGATGAAGCACTAAAATACCTGGTACGGATAGCAGCAAAATTAACACATTCCAGTCCAGAATGGTGCAACTCGGTCAAAGGTGACAATTTAATAATCCTTCAACATGTCAAAGTCTTCTTTATCTACCATACTCTGTGGTCAGCTGGATCGGGCTTTGATCTTGCTTGATTTAGCTCTCTATCGTCCCACAGCCTCTGTATCTTCGGTCTTCATGGTGCGATATATATTTATGACTATTTCTTGTTAATTCTCTACTTTACCTTCTTGTGAACGGAGTCTGGTGAGATTGGCCCTTGACCTGGTTGACTAACCATTGTCCTTCAGTGCTACGCCACTGTTGGTTTGGTCATCTGACCCATAAAAGCATCACTTATATGATCTATATTGTGTCAAGTGGGATGTCAACTCCACTACACTATATTATACTATACTGTGGTGCAGTGCTGCTAGCGCTATTGTCATTATTATTTTACTTACTAAAACGTCAAAACGGCTGATACAAATGTGAAGCAGTGTGACAATGTACACCGTGTCCAAGAAAAAAGGTGCC
>Ga0209149_1000495_pt1 | contig 16630 bp, 13 predicted proteins | sample WorMetTyACAVOLI2_FD_187423 | JGI IMG/M metagenome (GOLD analysis project Ga0209149, IMG submission 187423) | Marine gutless worms symbiont microbial communities from Max Planck institute for Marine Microbiology, Germany - Olavius algarvensis... ... | reverse complement strand
ACCATTTTAGAGTACTGCCCGATATGCCGTAGTACTCGAGCTTAGCCAGAAGTCTCTTGTGTGGAACAGAATCAAATGCCTTACTAAAATCAAAGATTGCCACATCTGTCTGGGATCCACGATCCCAGACAGATTATAATCGATAACATCGGCTTGTACTTATAACACGCTACCGATGCACGGCATCCACACTACGCTCCCCCGACGTGGTGGTGTAAGACTGATGAAGAACCGGACCTCTAGCCATTCCAACTTTTGCTTGTATCTCTTTTCTTGTTTTTAAACTGGGGTAGGGTATTAGGGTATACCCTATAAGTATTAAATAATAAGTCTAGAAATAATGATGATGATGATGATGATGATGATGAAATAATAATAATAATAAAATTTAAAAAATAATAATAATGCCTATAGGAAGAGCAGCATAATAATTCCTTCACAAATCTGAAATTTTACGGAACTAGGCTGCTGTACAAAGGCGGGAGGGTCGGCCATCGTTAACGCCGATACTCTAGTTTATGACGTCAGTGTCATTTACGTTACTGGTTTAAGTGAATTTGGTGAATAGTGAGGCTAACTGGCAGACACATAGTTACACTGCTAGGTGGAGCTTACGTTGAACACATGCGGTTGCGTTGTCGACGGCCATGTATCCAGCTAGACAAACACAACTTGCGTGTCGACAGATGCTGAACTGGATTGCTTCCAAGCAGTCCTGGTCCCGTTCACAACCAACCTCGCCGCCGATCCGTCGACGTTGGCAGTCGACACTGCCGCTCGTCGGAATTCCATATCCGGTGACGCATGCGCAGAAGCCAGTCGGGTCGCACGTGGCCGACAAGATGGCCAAGCAGTCGGTGACGGTTAAGCACTGGTCGCCGACAATCCGCCGCCGACAGACGTCGCTGCCGTTTCTACCGGAAGTAGTATGTTCGGGTAGATATCCGGTTGGACATGCGCATCGGCGGGTCGGCGGGTCACAGCGACCGTTGGGGATCGCGTCGAAGCAGTCGGGGTCGTTGCGACACGGCGAAGTGTCGCTCAGTCGCCGACGTCGGACACACGCGAAGCGCTGGACTTCCGGTCTGTAGCCGGACAGACATGCGCACCGGTCGTCGTCGCCGCACACAGAGTTCGCGAACATCGTCTTGCAGTCGTCGGAATGTTTAATGCAGACCGCGTCGTCGTCGTTGTCGATTCGTCGTCGCTGACAACTAACGCCGTCTTCCACGACCTTGTACTCGAGTCGACACGCGCATGCGCCGCGGACGCAGTCGCTTCCGGTAAACGCGTCGACGCAGTCTGACGTCACGAGGCAGTTCGACCCGACGCACCGACGTACACATACCGGCGACGAAGAGTCGGCGTCGACCGCGTAGAAACCGGAAATACATTGACATCGACCGTCGGCGCCGCAGTGGCTGCTGGGAACTGCGTCTGTGCAGTCGGCGGCCTCGCGACAGAAGCCGCCGATCGGTCGTAGGATGCACGCGTTTCCGGTTCCATCGTCCGACGTGCGCACGTCACACTGACAGCGACCCAACGAGTCGCAGTGACTGTGTGGTATCGCGTCCGAGCAGTCCACGTTCGTGCGACATGTCGGCTTCGAGATCCGCGCGCACGACGCGTTCAGAGACCGACCAGCGACGAATCCCGCGCGACAGAGGCACCGCCCACTTCCGGTATCGCAATAGCTACCTGGTACCGCCGCTTCGCAGTCCGCCGTCCCTCTGCACCCAGGCGCGTCCTCGAACAGCTTCCGGTTTCGACAGCCGCGCCGCCATTTCTGTGCCGCGATGTCATATCCGCCGATGGCGATGACGTAACCGGAAACGCAACGGCACGTGGTGTCGATACACTCGCTGTTAGCGACCTCAGAGCAGCCTTCATTCGTCGCACACTTGACCGGTGCTGTCGCCATGCATGCACACGTGAAAGCCGCCTTGTATAACTACTTCCGCCACTTGCTATTACGTGGCATCTAACCGGAAGTAGTAGGTGAGCCGAGGTTAGATCGCTAATGCAATGGTTAGACATACAATGCGATTGGCGCATACTCTGTCTCCACAACGACGACATTTAGACGTTGATACAGCTAATCGAAGATCTGCATTAGTTAGATCATAGCAAATTAGCACTGCAGCTTCTGCCATTGTACGCTGCGCTGTGACCGACAACTTTTCAAAAAACAAACAAGTGCGTCACCAAGACACAAACCCGCCATACGGGGTGCACTCCCCCCCGGGGGGGGGGCTATTGCCCCGTGACTTACAATTTTTAGAAAGCTCTCGTCGAACTAATGTTAAGCTTCAATTGGCATGCAGCACTTCGATGTACCGTTTTCGAGATATTCGCGGTCAAATGGTCGAACATTAGGCCAAAAATTTCGGATTTGGGCATCTCTGGGGCACCGCCCCCAAAAGGGGAGAAAATCTGTCCGGGACCGATATGTACCATCATGCAAAATTTTACGCCGATCGGTGCCACCGTCGCCGAGATATCTGTAACCGGACAAAGAAAAAAAACAGCAACCAATATAGCCTTCCATACTAACGTATGGCGGGTAACAAGGATAAAAAAATTGGCGAAATCTGCGCAACACAAATACATGCGCCAGATGGCTGCACACGTACAAAGCAAAGCAAAGCGTGTACAAACATTTTAAGGGCCGTTTATAGCGACGCAACTCAACTCAACTCCACTCGACGTCGAGTTGAGTTGAATTGTGTCGCTATAAACGGGCCTTTAGGCGCTCAGATATGGATCACACAGTTTTACCTGCAAACAACTCCATGCCAGCCTCTATCTCGTAAGCGTTCACCAGATGGCGCCACCACTGATTGTGGTCGCAGACATTTGATTGCAGCTCATTTATCGACCCCGAAAGGATAAAGGCTGAAGTGACCTGGTTGGCTGACCTATAGCGGACGGTTTATCCAAATAAGTGGTCACCCATCAGCTGTAGGTCGAGCGCAGAACAGGGAAAGTTCGCTGGTCAAAGACCAGTGTTCTGTCGCCGTACCATGCAACAGCGCTCCCGGGCAGCAAGTCCATCGGTCCAGCCATTTCGTCACGATCCATCCGCGTGACCAGCCAACGAATCAACCAACGACATCAGCTGCATCATGCGTCGCAAAATCTTCGCGTATGCACAACAACGGACAGACAAACAGACAGAGAGACAGACAGACATGCTTTTATTGCGGGATAAATTGTAGCAGACGACACCGGATCACCGACAGTAGAGCTGCTGGACGTGCACCAGTGTTATCACAGCAAACCAATCTCAGAATTAGTAGAAAAACTACAGAAGATAAGTTATCAAAAATGCTGAACTGATACATGCGAAGCAAATGTGAAAACACAGCATGCCAACGACATGATTTGCTAAAAACACGTGTAGACAGCAATTGTACATGTTGCTCGTAACACACAAACAACGCCAATTACAGCAGAATGCCAACCGTATTACATAGACACTTTCTTATTATTATGACCCCGACCGTAGGCAAGGGGGCAATAAGCGTTGCTTTTGTCCGTCCGTCCATTTGTCTGTCTGTCTGTCCGTCCATTGCGTACATAGCGAATAATTCCAGAATGCAAAGGCTCAGCGTGCCCAAATTTGGAAGGAAAGTCCCCGACCTTAGATGCGACTCGCACACCAGTTTCAAGGTCAAACGGCCATCAAAGGTCAGGGTTGGAGGCGGTCGTGGGCATACCGTGTCGGCCGAACTCGGCGGCCAGACTGCTTGTTATTATTATTACTAATACTACTACTACTACTACTACTACTACTACTACTACTACTACTACTACTACTAAGGCTGTAATGTGTAAAGCTTTGACAATGTATTATTATCGCAAAACGACATAATTAATTTGAAATTACATTCACATATACACACTTCACAGTGTACGTGGTTAAATTGTGAATGGCTCATTTTACAGTTGATGAATTAATAGAGTAATAATTCTAACGCATCCAAGAGTTGCCTACAATGCCACTTGAATGACCTCGAACCACCGTGACACCCTATATACAGGGTGGCGCATAAAAAAGTAAACCATTTCATTTCGTTGCCTACAACGTGTATACCACACGCATACTAGAAATTTCCATAACCTATCGACAGTACCTAAAACATTAATCAAAATATTGTTCAATATGTCCACCCTTCGCTGCAATAACTAAAGCCAGTCCGATTGCCTGCTCAGTCAAAAAAGACGTAAAAATGTTTATCTATGACATCATTAATGACGTCACAAAGAATATGTAACACGAACAATACTGCAAAGAATATTAACTGTCTGTCGCTTCCGCATCCTATCTCTGGCATCTACGTTCTACAAGAATGAAATCATTGTTGAGCAACGATTTATACGTAAAGTATGTTCACAGACTGCATGGTGGTCCACTTTTTCTGTGCCACTCTGTAGTTTTTTTTCGAAGCAGGCTATACATACATACATACAAGTGATTTATAACGCGCACAATGTCAAACAAAATGGTTGAATCTGAGGTTATGTAGAAATGAATGAATATAGAGCCATATAATAGGCGGCGAGAAGATGGCTCCGGGTCCTGTCAGTTGAGTTCAGGCTGAAAATCAACTTACGGATGTCGCAGGCGCCGTCGTCCAGCTGGCGGTATCCGGCGATGACGTCACACTGACACGTCATAGTGACGTCATCACACCGGCTGTGATCGACCACGGCGCTACAGTCTTCATCAGTAGAACAGCCGTCTCCCAACGATCCTGACAATCCAAAAGACGGTAATGTCACGGAGGCAAGTACCTTTATTTTCCAGGAGAGTGAGCACACTTACAATATAAGGCCGCTGAGGATAGCTTTCGTTTAAAATCCACTTCGACCTATTCATCAGGAAAATATAGTTGCAAGATGTGGCTCAACATCAGTTTCAGTTAGTCCGATGAGGATGATGGAGTTTACAGAGACAGACACACTCATGACGTACTTGAGGTGCACATGAAGCTGTCTGGGAGAGTGAAATGCCCGGCAGAACATCTACATCGACCGTCAGCGGCACAGAGTCCACCTTCGAGTACCGAACAGTCGACCGTCGAGGTACATAAGTCTCCGACCACACCTGCATACGAACGCCCGCATTATGCGTCACAATATACAACATAACATGTCGCTCGAATGGAGCCCGGACAGCGTCTGAGATCATCGAGTTCGCCAGCACTCGTCGTACCAGCTACTTGAAGGTCGTCACTGGGTGACTGAGCGTTTATTGTCGTTGCTGCCAGGGCGTGGAACAGTCTGCCGTCAACAGTCACTGCTGCGTCAACCCTGCATTCATTCCGTCGAGCCCTGAAAACTCATCTATCCACCGCATCTTTTCCACCATCTTAGCCTCGTTTTATCTGCATTCTGAGCTAACGTAACATGTTTTGCCTATGTTACGTGACCTTACAGTCTTCTGACTTTGTCACCCTAATCTGTATTTTTTTTACATTAGGCTCTACATTACATTACAAGAATTTCGCATTGCAAAACAAGCTGGCCCGCCTCCTGTTTGACTTCTGCGTCGTCAACACAACGACGATGATTGTTTACAACATGTTCCGGCCGTCGCAATCTGTTTACAACAGTTGACAACATTTTCGGTGTGAGGACCGTCGTGCTCGGTTGACAACAGGTGTGGTCTAATGCCAAAGTCGATGCCTACATTAACCGTTTAATGCCCATATCAAAACCGCACGGCAACAGACCATTATACTGCAATACAGTGATTGGTACATTGGATGGGTGGGCTGTTACATTTGGTACAGCGAGGAGGGACTGGGCGGGCTGGGGCCCCACCCAGTCCTCTCCTCGCTGTACCAAATGTAACAGCCCACCCATCAACGGCCAACGTACCAACTTCATGCTATTTGATATGGCACTATAATTGCCTCTAGACTCTAAAGGGTTAACTAGCGTGCTGGAGAGGGGCGCGGCATCTGCATTAAGTGTATCACTTTCAAAACAGTCAGACGCACAACACGAAGCCCCAAAGCGAAGGTGAAGGACAAGAGCAAAGCGAAACAGTGTAGTCGAAACTGGAAGTCGTACGCGGTTGGCAGGCCGTTCTCTGCTGGTTTGGGTGATATCCGTCGTCGCACTGACATAGCTGGTTGACGCATGACGAATGAGCGACGTAGTCGTCACAGAAACAGCAGTCGACTGCCGTTGAACAGTTCGTGCCGACCAGCTTCGCTACACAAATGCACACAAGAGAAGTACAATAAGTCGCAAAGAGGCCGCGCGATGCTTCGTGTCTGTCAGTAGTTAGCTTCAACAGTACAAAACGTCGAGTAGAGTCTTTTATTGCTAGTTACGTAGGCTACAGATTTATCACTGCGTGCAGTTAAATGCGCTGTTCTTTTGTCTTTGGCGTAACGTTGAGGCTTCTTGTCATAAACATTTCGTCGTCGTTTCCGGCTATCAACACCGCCGCTTACTACCAGCGATAAGTGTCACAACTTGCGGGACGGTGGTCCAGCGGCGTCGTATTGACAACACCTGGCCTGTTGCAGCGTACAACAGCAGGCAGTGAAGCCAGATAGGCTCAAAACCGCGATTTCTGCCTACATCACCTGCATTCGAGGCCCCTGTTAGGGGGCGGGGGGGTTCTCGTCAGAATATCGCGATGCCGTTTGGTACGGAAAAACTAGAATGGCGTGGCTACCCGATGATGAAAAAATTTCGAGATATGTTAATTCGTTTTGACAGAATGTGCGAACGTGACGGACACACACACACAGACAGACAGACAGACAGACACACAGACACCGCATGACAGCATGGGCAAAAACGCGGTTTAACTTTAGCCGTTTCTGACATTTTGACCCTGAAAAGAAATGATCCCTCAAGGTCATCCAAGGTCATTGCCAATCAGAAGGCCCGGTGTGAGTTCCCCATAGTGACATATAACAATTTCATCTCTAACTTCAACCGTTTTCGAGACTGTATTGCCGTAGATCGCTGCAACATTTCTATACTCATTCTACCCAACAACACATGTCAAAAACACTGCGAATGTTTTGCGATTTTTTTTTGCACAAGACCGAAATGTCTGGTTGCCGACAAACTCTGCCGTTTCGCCAGGGCACATGTGCGTTACCGATAGACAGCACTGCCCGATACACAGGGCGACAGTAGCATCACGCGCGCTAGAAGCAGCACGCGTTTCACGAGACAGACGGACAAACGAACAGACGCACAGTCGAACAAACAGATGGATATCTCCATCGTGTTCAAGCCCCAGCTTTAAATACATTTCAGAGTCACTGTTTTTCTATGAATTTTCTTAAATATTCGGTTTAGGTCAAACGTTTATGACTTTATTAAAATGTCATATAAATATCACTTTGTAGATTAATTATCTTGTGACTATCCGAACAAGTTCCACGGAACCAATAAATACTGAAAAGTTTTACACGAAGACTCAGCGCAGTGCTGTGCGTGTTGAAATCAATGGATACTCAGCGCTGTGCGTTTTAATCTACTACAAATTGTAATGTCGGTGTCGGTAATTAGTCGCCTCTCTCGAGATGACTCGTACAATAGCTCTGCTGTCGCAGAGAGGCTGCGCGATGTTTCATGCCTCTCTGTAGTTAGCTTCAACAGTCGGAACGTTGACAGCACGCGATGAAGCCAAATGCTGGTCGAGTAGCGATTTTTGCCGCGCGACGCCATGCATAAGCGCGGCCTATGCCGTCGCGCGTTGTCTGTCCGTCCTTCCGTCTGTCCGTCACGTTCGCGTATTCCGTCCAAATGACTAAATATATCTTCAAATATTTTTCACCATCGGATAGCCACACAACTCTAATTTTACCGTACCAAACATTATGGCAATATTCCGACGGGCACCCCCCCCCCTAACGAGGGCGTCAACTGCAGGTGGGGTAGGCAGAAATTGCGATTTTCGACCAGTACATGTATATCGCTTCACTGCGTGCTGTCAACGCTGCGACCGGCTAGATGTTATCAACACGGTGCCGCCGGACCGTGGCAAGTTGTGACACATACCGTTGGTAGTAAGCGGCGGAATTTGTTGATAGCGGGGGGACAACGACAAATTGTTTTTGACAAGAATTCTCAACGTTACGCCAAAGACAATAGAACAGCATATAATTGTACGCTGTGGTAAACCTGAAGCCGAAGTAACAGTCTAAGGTAGTGCGCTCGAGTTATTGTACTGTTGAAGCTAACTGCTGACAGACACGAAGCATCGCGCGGCCTCTCTGCGACAGCACAGCTACTTGTTTCATACCACACCTGCATTCGACGCCCCCGTTAGGGGGTCCCCGTCGGAGTATTGCCATAACGTTTGGTACGGAAAAGCTAGAAGCGTCTCTGTAGCTCTGCCTATGGCGCTTTACAAATTTGTTTATGATATGAGAATAGTGTGGCTACCCGATGCTAAAAAATTGAAGATATATTTATTCCTTTCGACAGAATACACGAATGTGACGGACGGACGGACAGACAGACAGACGGACGCACAGACGGCCGCCACACGACGGCATATGCCGCGCTACGCATAGCATCGCGCGGCGGAATCCAGTCAAATGTCCGTCTTCGCTTTCGTCCGTGCGGTGTCAAAATCTTCAATACACCAAGATGCTCCGAGATCGCTACCGAGGTCGACGAAACTTGGCAGGTATAGCCTACTCTATGGGTCGGAGAACAAAATTTGTAGAAAGCGGAATTTTGAATTTCGGCCCCTGCGCCGCGCGAGGCCACCCCGAACTTAGCACGGTCGGGTGAGATGACCCACCCCGAACTGGATGCTTATTTTACAATAGTTACTACATATAAAGTTATTAGTGGCTTGGATTCTGCGCCGCTATTTTTGTACAGACAAAAGCCACTAGTCGGTGGGTTAGGCTACTCCGCGGTGAAATGAAGGAATGTTATATACAGTAGTATAGAGCGAAACGACCATCTACGTCGGCGTGTAAGCGATCGAGTATGGTCTACGTATCATCCCTGACCTTTCATCCGCATCGTCATCAACGCTCGTATTCGCCGAAATGCCAGAGTTTATGACCAGCATGCAGCTGGATGCTTCAAGCACGCGCATCGCCGAGTGAGCAAACTGGGTTGTTTTATTCTCAGCTGGTCATATATGATAATGAGACTGTCAGCTTATTGCAAAGCGGCAAACATTATATATTATGTCAGAACCAGAGATGTTAAACGAGACCAAATGCTTGAGCCAAGGCCAGACACTTGAGGCCGAGGTCGAGGCCGAGGCAAAGTTTAACAGACAGAGTCCGAGGCCAAAGTTAAAAAAGTCCGAACAGAACACTATATTTCACAATGAAAATATATGCCATAAAAACACCTTGCGATCATTAATGCTATTATTTCTCAAATAATAGTGAATGCATTTTGACAAGTCAGTCCGACTATTTATTTTAAAGTCCACATCAGTTTTTCAATAGGCCTAATTGTTTGCATTACATTAAAAAAACCAGGCATTCGAGCGCAGCATTTGACATGTGTGCTCGGTGTGAAGACATGAGAAGTCCACTCTGAGAGAAGACTCTCTCTACTGGAGCAGAACTGGCTGGCACACAGAACAAAGGCTGAAATAGAGGTTGCAGTAATGCGAAGTCAGAATAGAGTTTGGAGAGTGCAGAGGATTCAGCTGTTGAGTCAAAACTGTCAGAGTTGATGAGGATGATATATCTGAAGAGTTGATTCGATGGTTTGTCATAGGCGTTCGGATTCTGTGATGTGGGTAAACAGTGCTGTGCGTCTTTTTTTTGATGGCGGTTCGGAGGTATTCCGAAAGCTAAGGACACCAGGTTCCTTAAAGTTAAATATTAAAGTTCGAGGCCGAGACCAAAAACTTGAGGCCGATGCCAAAGGGTCCCGAGGCCAAGGCCAAGGCCGAGGCCGAGGCCAGAGGTTACGAGGCCGAGGCCAAAATTTTGGCTCGAGGCCAGTTTGGCCTCGAGGCTTTAACATCTCTGGTCAGAACTCCACGCATGAACGTACTTGATATAAAGTCGTCAAGTTAAGTATTGCAGTTTCATCCACACGTTGGCCCAAAAAGTGACTCCTCACCTCTTTTGAAAGCCCCGATTCACTTGTACGATTTTTTGGAACTTATCGAAAACAGTAAGTAAATAAACAACATTATGGCAATATAGTATACCGATAGGGTCCCCCCTAACGGGGGCGTCGAATGCAAGGGGGTTTGAAAAAATCGCGATTTTCCACCAATACTGTGCTTTGTCTCGGAAATGATTCAATGTAGGTCCATAGTTACTGCGGAATGCCAATAGGAACTCGTATATCTGTCGGTGCTATTTCCAATGACGTTGAATGACCTTCAGTGACTTAGCGAAATATTCAATGACATGAAGCATCGCGCGGCCTGTCTGCGACAGCTGACCTTCTCGTTCCATTTGCGTCTGACATGGTGTATATGCGCTGCACGACATACCTTCATCAGATGCGTCCAGACAATCATCCTTGCCATCCAGAACCCATTCCATCAAGGCGCAGCGACGACCGTTGCTACAGGAGAACATCGAACTGGGGCACGGTATCGACACTGCACATGCGCACATGTGATCATCATAAACAAGCATACGACTATCTTCATTAGAGGCAGTAGTTAAAGCAGTGGCGTCGCCACGGGAGGGGGGGGGGGTCAGTACCACCAATATGCGTGGGGCCACCCCGAACTTAGCCCGATCGGGAGAGATGACCACCCCGTGCATGCAGGGTGCTTATTTTACAATAGTTACTACACGTAAAGTTAGTACTGGCTTGGATTCTGCGCCGCTATTTTTGTACAGACAAAACTCAGTCGGTGAGTTAATACGTGGTGAAATGAAGAAGGAAGCAGGCGAAATGTTATATAACTATCGGATAGCCAGACCATTCTAGTTTCTCCATACCAAACGGTATGGTAATACTCCGACGGAACCCCCCCCCCCTTACGGAAGCGTCAAATGCAAGAGGGGTATGAAAAAATCGCGCTTTATCTCCAAAACGATACAACACAGAACTGTACGGTACTTATAACTTACAATGGCCGACCAATAGTAAGTCTATATGATCTATCGAACGGCGCCCATTATTCAGCTTGAACGGCCCTTACCCCTGATTTCAAGGTCACACCATTATTCAATGCTGAATATCTCAGAAACGGTACGAGATACAAAGTTTCAATGGAATACTAATAAGGACTTACAGTACTTACTGCTCAACAGCGTCATTTCGAATGACCTTGAGTGACACTGAGCGACTTAGCGAAATATTCGGTGACTCTCTCCGCGATAGCTGAGCTTCTTGTTACTCACCGTCAGTATGCCACTAAAGTGAACACGACGTGACGATAGACCAGCTATGCTGTCCACGGAATAATATGGCGTTAACCGACTTCGTCTCGTGCCGAAGTAAGTAAGAAAGCAACTATGTAATAAGTTGTCAATTTAACATACAACATAGTATATTTAATTCATTTCTGCATAAGTTAGCAGCGAAACTTATTTTTGGTAATGACGTACCGTTTCCACTAGTTTGACATACGACGGAGTGGCCTACTCTTCCTGACGAACATATGTCAGCGAGGCGAGGAAAACATGCTCACAAGACGTATATCCACTTACTGAAAGTTGACGTGAAAGCTCACACCGCCAGACGCCGCTACATCAATTTTCGTTGAGGTTCTGTCGCAGAATAGAAATCTTCGCCTCTGTTCTGTGTTAAAAACTAATTTTTCAATGTTTTTTTAATTATTGACAGTGGCGCTCGTGAGGTGAAAGATAGACTATAGCACGTACTTGGACCGACACAGGCCGTCAAATTGTGTACTGCAAGCCACGGTAAACACTATGTATCTGCAGGCGTCGTATGGTGTCGATTGACTTCGTCCATGAGAGTGCGAGATGGGACCGGCTGCTCAATCCTGCTCAGCATTCAGCAACACCTTTGTTGCTGAATCTGCTTATAGGCCTATTCTACGTTTTCGCCTATATACGCAGCAGAGCTTACGTAGCCTATGTCAACACTAAACGTTATCATATACGTGTTGAAGAGATTCATTCAGTTGGTACGATCAATAACGTAGAAACTTCTTACTTTACACAACTGAAAATGTGTTACCTAATGACAACGTTTCGATGTCCCTCGGACATCTTGATCACGTCTTGATTGTTTACAGCTTACATGAAACGTTGTCATTAGGTAACACATTTTCAGCTGTGTAAAGTAAGAAGTTTCTACCTTAGTTATCATATACGACTTAATATTAGTCTGCTGTTGAAACTACAGCTTTATCTTGTACCATTTTCGAAATAAAGCGAGGTATATGTCGAAAAACGCCAATTTTTCATACCCCTTGTATTTAACTTGCACGATCCCCTAGAACCCTAATTGGACTTTTTTTGCCCCAAATTTTTAATACAAACTGTCCGAGTCTCTGGGCTATCAGGCGGTGCAAAAATATTGCCGAAAAGTTCAAGTCTGTGCCTAGGGTGCAACAACGTTACAGACGACAAACGGACGGCTCATGCCATAAGCCGAACGTAACGTGGTAACAGAACAGAAGGACAGCATCACTGCTTAAAGCCCTCGCTTTAGCGAGCTGACATGTACGATGCTTTTAGCGTTAGATATACGTAACGATGTGGTGTGTTTATGTCACACTTGCCTTCGTCGGAATTATCTCCACAGTCATTAACCGAGTTGTTGACCAGCTCGAGAGCGATGCAGGTGCGTTCGTTTGCGCATGCGTACTCCACAGTGCTGTTGCAATGGCTCGGCGTGTCGTCAGCGTCAGCAGAAACACAATACACTATGAAACAGTTACACATAAAAGTTAAAACCTGTGCACCACTGAAAACATGCGTTTTTATTTGCATACTTGATTTCGCAGCATGTGCAGCATAAAATTAAACGCAGACCAATGTAACAACTAACAAGTAGCCCTGCTGTCGCAGAGAGGCCGCGCGATGCTTCGTGTCTGTCCTTAGTTAGCTTCAACAACGCAGTCTTCTGTTACTATTACTTCGGCTTTAGATTTACCACTGCGTACAATTAATGCTGCTCTGTTGTCTTCGGCGGCGTAACGTTGACTGGCTTCTTGTCATAAACACTTTGTCGTCGTCTCCTGTCAAACACAAACACCGCCGCTTACCAGCGACCAGTGTTCGTCGCAGCTGAGTGTATTGTATTTGGCAGTCGAACCGTTCACAACAAGCGATGGAGCCAGATATTGCATGGCTGAGAATTGCCTACCCAACGTGCATTCGACGCCCCTGGTTAGGAGGGTCCTTGTCGGAATATTACCATGACGTTTGGTATGGAAAAACTGAAGATATGTTTATTCGTTTTGACAGAATTCACGAACGTGACAGACGGACGGACGGACGGACAGACAGACACCGCATGACGGCATAAGCCGCGCTTGCATAGCATCGCGCGGCAAAATGTACAACTAATTATATTAAACTAAATCGTTTTTTTAAATTTACGCAAAACTCAATTACATACAAATACACTAGAAGGCACTCAAACAGTGAATACCTCTGCCAATGTTGGTTAGTCCTAACCCACTACTTAGTATGGGTGAGTGGCGCCATCTTGCGACTACACATGAGAATTGTCGGATACTAGTAAGGTCGTTAAAACTACGTGGAAAACGTATGGTTCCTGATAACCTCAAAATGTAACTTAAATGTATCAAGCTAGACTAAGCTGGCTTCCCGTCAGCTTTTTACTGCACGTTAAATACACACTATCGTATCGTATATTCACAAAATTTCACGAAAACTTCGAAAAATCATCTCTAACTGTCAAGGTCATTGAAATGCGACTTTCTATTAGTTTCTTTATTATAACAAGACGGCTATGTTCTATCGTTTCCGAAATATGGCGACTTATTTGTCGATGATCTAGGTTTTTCGCCGTTATTACCACTGCAGTCTTTTTTTCTCACAACGGAGGTTCTGCTGGGACCTAGGGTATGAAAGTTGGTCTAAAAAAGCTAGAGTCCCTAGGCTACCAGTTGGTGAAAATCTCGTTATCCTATGTTTATTAGTTTTGAGTCAATTCCAGCGTGTGTCGGACGGACGGCAGACGGACAGACAGACACGCGCTCTAGCATAACTAGGTGCGACAAAAATCACACAAACAAGCCATTCTTGTGTGTGTGCCCTCTAAAGCCAATCAATGATACGTCGTCCGTAAATAACAAGAAGTGTGGCCGCCTCGGGTTCGGCCGACACGATATGCCCCTGCCTGCCTCTAATGACACAGGTACAGCATTGGGCCAAGACGCTCAAACTGATCGCGTGACCTTGCGACCTTGACCTTTGACGTCGTAGCGCCTGTGGCTGATGCGGGTCGCCGTCCTGCATCCGTATACCAAGTTTGAAGTTCGTAAACCTTGCCGTTCGAAAGATATGGTGAATGATGGGTGTCGTCAGCATTAATGGGCATGGTGACCTTGACCTTTGACCTTTTGACTTTGAAACTGGTATTCAAGTCTCATCAAAGATGGGGAACCTTCCTTCCAAATTTGGGCACGCTAGGCCTTTGAGTTCTGGAATTATTCGCTATTATTCGCTTTCAGAACTTATTACAAAGACTACGGTACGAAGTTCGGAATCACAGAGACTTTATTATACGTAGGCCTATGCTATACAAAAAATGTTACTAAGCATAAAACGTTGTAGGCCTCGATCTTTTTACCTATTTTATACTGTGTATACAAATACAATCCCAATATTTAGCTGTTTTAAGTTGCGTCTGACACCTTTTATTAAACGAATATTGATGATGGTGGTGATGATGATGCGACGGACGGACGGACGGACAAAAGCAACACTTATTGCCCCCTTCCCTACGGATGGGGCATAATAAGATAAAGCTATAAAACTTACTTACAATAATACAGCCTAATAGGAAGTTGCATATGATCTATCAAATGGTGCCATTTGTATGATCATGAGCCGTAACCCAGATTTTAAGGGCATGCCATTATTCGATGGTTAAAACTTAGCCAAATTTTCAACGAGCTTCTAGTCATGTTTGTCTTGTGTATCATCGCACCGACAGGTTCACTCAGTTGGATAGCGTATCCATCCGCATCTTGCACGTCCTGCTCAGCAACTGATGAACAGGCCGCGCATTCCTGTATAACAGAATATACTGAGGTCATCGACAGGTGGAGCTGCGTGTCTTGATTTTGCGACCGCCGAGAGGGCATATTTTTCTCCTGGCGTTATTTTTTTCTATATTGCTGCTACGGCTGCTGAGGCAGCGCTGTCAAACAGGTGCAAGATGTACAGTGTACGTCATAAATCAACATCACCTGGGTCAGAGTCAGGATGCTGCAAGCGTCGACCAGCGTGCCGTCGATAGATGGATAGGGTCTATTACGTTCATGCCGACGATGATGGGGTATGAAAAAATCGCGATTTTCCACTAATATCTCGCTTTATCTCGGAAATGATACAAAATAGAGCTACAAACTTACAATGACAATATGATCTGTCGAACAGCGCTATTTGACGTAATAACAACATCCTGTTTCAACTCCACGACATGATGACAGTATAGATATATACGTAGATGCTGCTGAAAGTTGCATACCAATACCATCCACGGTCCTCCAAAAAGATATAATTGCATTACGGGAGACGAGGAGAGAGAAACAACAAGATACACGTGGTTCGCTACTGCTCGTGGTCTTCGGAATAGCAGTGCACACAGTGCACGTGCCACATCTTGTTCTAATCAATGCATCTGCACTCAGTTAATGACGACTGCGAGTTCCGCATCCCGAACTGCTTCCAGCAGCAGCAACAACGACGGACGCTGCACCGGCATGCAGTGGCATCTGTGCCTGCAGTCAGGGTGTAGGCCTAAGACAAGTATATCGCCACTGCGATAAGAAGCTGGCCCGCCTGTTGTTCGACTTTGGCGTCATACCACAAGTGTTGTCAACGCAACTGACGACGGTTGTTAACAACAAGTTTCGACGGTCGCAGCCTGTTTACAACAGCTGACAACACCTGCGGTGTGACAGCGGTCTAACTCTGTTGATAACAGCTGTGGCCTGACGCCATGTCGAACATGAAGCCGTATTTAATATTTGAACATTTCATTTGAAACCAAAATCCCCCCAGAGGAGGCATCTCATTTGGCAGAGGATCTGAATGCGACAACAGAATCAGTGATGCAATCTCGTAATAGCGTTCCACGGTAACTTGCTTTGTTTCTTAGCCAAAAGCAAGAAACCAGCGTACTGAGCTAGTAAATGCAATGGTTATAACGCCATCTAGCGAATGTCGATGAACCGCGGAGAGAATGTAGTGCCGTGCACTGCTTGTTATACTGTCTTTCTCTACCGTACGGCTTGTACGTTTGGCTGCCCTCTGTGATGAAATCAACTTCAAACTTCATACGAGAACGCCAGAGACGTTACATCGCCATCCGCGAGCCGCAGTGCATCGGAATACAGCCATTTTCGAACTCGTCCGAGCTTTCGACCATATATTGCTCCCATAGAAATTGGGACACATGAAGATTATAGTAGGCGCAATGCTATAACAGTGCTATAACTGGTGCTAACCCTTACTGCTGAACC
>Ga0209149_1000494_pt1 | contig 16657 bp, 11 predicted proteins | sample WorMetTyACAVOLI2_FD_187423 | JGI IMG/M metagenome (GOLD analysis project Ga0209149, IMG submission 187423) | Marine gutless worms symbiont microbial communities from Max Planck institute for Marine Microbiology, Germany - Olavius algarvensis... ... | reverse complement strand
ACCGTCCGTCAACTCTTTCAAGAACAGGCTAGACAAGCACTGGGAAGATATGGACGTTACAAGCTGCATTGCTTAACAAGTCCATCATCGTACAAGTACAAGTACAAGTATTCATATGATTGCTAGTTGCTACTCGTCAAACGTTCGGTTAGTGGCACATCACTAGTGCTGAGCCAATTAAAACTGCACTGTTTTCCAGAGAGATTTATTCCATCTCTCTGACTGTTTTCATAGATTAATTTTGCTGGAGAAAACACTAGACTAGTCTATTTTGTCAGTTCAATGTGGTTATTTGGGTTACATTGTATAATGAAAACAATCAAACTGCTTAAAATTTAAAGTTTTGCAATCAAAATACGAGTTGATTGACGTCTTCTAATCAAAACTAACAAATAATCGTTAATTTTCGCAAAACTCAGCAAATTTTGTTAATCATTACCAACCGTAGGAATTGACAAATAAGATAACTCGGTATCATAAATAATAGTCTAACTGACAAGAACAGTCATTCGTTGAAAATTACATATTGTAATATTGCACAGCAGCTGGCAAGTGACGACATTGACGTGCACGGTCCTCGTTCAAATCTCGTACAAAACCTCAAATCTTCGTACGATTCTCGTAGCGCACTCGCAGTGAAATTGTGTCGATCGTACTTGTCATCATGGCTTTTTCATACTCAATAACTCATTGGTTTCTTTTTAGTTTATTTTCTTTAAATTTTTCTGTTTGGTTCTGAGCGGCAGACTAAGCCAGCTACCCGTGAGTTTTCCGGTGCACATTTTTAAACATTCCGTATCCTATTGTGTCATCATCAACAAGACAGTATTTACAGGTGACGTGTTACTACTAGAAGAACACGGAGTTGTATTGCTACGGCTCGTAGTATACTCGTCTATTCTTTCGTCTCTTGAGTCACAACATCTCCACAAAATCAGTGATTAGATTTAGGGTTGGGGATGGATTTAGGGTTGGGCCTTAGTGTTACGGTTAGTTTAGGGTTCAGATACGTTTAGGGTTATAATTAGTGTTAACTTAGGACTAGGAACAGAAGTATCCAACTGCTATTACAAAAGTGAAATGAAAAATTCTAATATACAGATATGCTGCAAAAGCCAGTTCACATATGTATCGGTGATCAGTTTCAGCACATATAGGCTATGCAACTAGATGAACATCTTATCTATAGCTTTGCTGGTTTACAGTACTCTGAGCCAAGCTGTACTATGGGTTTTAACACATAGCGAAGAAAATCTCATTGAAACGAACTGTAAATGGTACACATTTCAGTGTTGTGCAATAGGGATGGGCCTTTCGGTTAATTTGGTAACTGGTTATTAAACCGAAAATACTAACCGGTTAGTAATTAACCGAAAACTGTAGCTTCACCAAGGCTGTCGCCGACGCCAAGGTGGGGGTGGGCTCAGCCTCACAGGGGCATATGTAAGAAAACCTTCAAAATTGGATAATGTGTCAAAACCATGATTGAATTAAATGAGCGACGCTTTTGCTACAAACACTAGACAGTAAGTGACTAAATTGATTGTAATATTCTATCCATTTTCTAAATTTTATTTTTAGTCACGCCGCCATTTTCGGTTGCAGCTAGGTTAACCAATTAACCGAAAATTTTTCATTAACCAGTTAGAACTGCGCCCATCACTATTGTGCAACACGTAGATCTACTGACTAATATCATAAGTTAAACAAACGATACAACCCAATAGTAATATTAATAGCCCAATAATCAGACAACATCGTATCTTACAAGCAATGTGAAATAAAGTTAAGTATTTACACATTTACACACAAATGCCTTACTACATGAAACGTATTGAGTCTCAATTCAATGGAGTACAACCATAGCACGTCAGTATATGATGAAATGAAATATATTCAATACGATAAAAGTTATTACGCACGTAATACAAAACTGTAATATGTCTAAAGCTGTGGTTAACGACTGCATTAGCTCTGAATAACTGCTAACACAAAGCGGCAAATTATACATCGAAAAAGTTAACTAAAACAAAGTCAGGGGTTGAGTGTTGAATGAAAAGCAATAACCAACTAGAACGTCGGAGACCTTGAATAACCATTGTCCAAAGGGGGTGTAGGTCCTCACTTCACCCCCGGGATCTGCCACTTTTGACCACAACTTGCTCCCACAATGATATCTCAAGCGGTTCAGGAGTTATCACGTGGTCAAACAGGCACACCGACACACCCACTAACAGACACTACTGAAAACAATACCACCTTCGTTATGCTATCACAGCGTGGCTGGTAAGAATGAAAGTACGGCAGTTACGTAGTATGAAATCAACAACCAGGCAGGATTTGAAGGGCAAACAGTCGTTTAAATTCTCGTATGCATGTTGTCTAACATGTTTTAAAACAAAATTGACCGCTTCTAGCGTCACTGACACACGAGAAAGAAACTGTAAATGTGACACTTGGTCGAGCACAAGCAGGTGGCACGACTTGTGACCACACAGCAGCGTCTCGCAAGCTCAGCTGACCGCCATGACACCACAGCCATCCACTGCCTACGTTAATGAACAACTGGACCTGCAGTGCAGCATGCACACATACCATCACTCCAATAAGGTGCCACCGGCTTTCACCCTGTAGCCCACAGTTGGCAAGCTCACTTCCCATTCTACTCCATTGTTAAGTGACATCAAAATGCATGTCTCCTCTGCCACAAATCAAAACAAGAAAATCAAAACTTGACAGAAATGTTTCCTTTTCTGTCGCCCAAACATGGCCAAGAACAACTAATTTATAAAATTTTTTTAAAAAATTAACGGATTTTTACATATTTTAAACCTGATTGTCACGAATTCTCGAACTATGATCAAGATCGTTGGGTCAAAAATGCCACAAAAGACTAGTAGTGACAGGTAGCAAATGTTGACGAAGCATGCGCCTTGAAATCAGGCAAAAATCCACACACTAGCACTGAGCTGTCTATGCAATGGTAGCAACACCTAGCGAATATTACTAAACTGCGGCGAGAAAGTGATGCACTGCTTGCTCAAAATTTAATTCAGCTGTTATTGTAATGAGTCACGTGCAGCTGGAGGCGGCCACGTGAGTAATTCACAGGAAACTATGTCATGTAGTGCTACGTTACATCAAAACAAGGGATGTGCGGAAAACCGAATTTCCGTTCGGATTCGGTTTTTAAAAAACCAAACCGTCTAAAAATGTGACATCAGTTCAGACAATTTTCCGATAGAAACTGCACACAATCCGCCATTCAAATGAAAAGTGATTAAAAGTAACTTTACTCGCATTAAATGTGCAGATAAGGAACGTTTTAAAACACAATTGAAACAGAGTTTAGCATCTAGATTTTAGAATGCAATTATATTATTTACTTGTCGTTGTTGCTTTGAGTGACGTCAACGTCATGTCATCCACTGTCGCTGTAATATTTGCTATTACATGAGTAGTAAATAACTATAATATCCGAACCGAACCGCGTTTTTTGAACCCAACCGAACCAAACTCATTCCGAACTGAATCCGAGTTTTTTCAAAAACCAAACCCGAACCGAAATAAAAAAATCTATTCCGCACATCCCTAATAAAAACGTATATCCTCTTCCAGAATTCAAAATGACAAAATCAAAAATTGACAGAAGTATTCCATGTCCCATCAGGCATCACATGTACATAGAGAAAAACCAGCTGAATAACTCTATGGTTGTCGAAGTCTGCTAAAACAGCTCGACGCGCTTCTTTAGGTCGTTTCGTTTCCACTCAGCAAGGAAGTAGAACTCTTCTGGAGTCATGTGAAACAGCTCCTCAAACTCCTCCCTAGATAAATATTGCTACAACAACACAGTACAGCACAGCATAACTGCCTGATGTCTTTATTACTAGGGCTGCCCCGATTACAATGTTTAATCCAATTATTAATCTTTAAATTATTTTTAAATGACAGTATATTGATACTATTAATCACAATATGCATGTGTGTATGCAGATGGAGCCAAGTACTGACTATAAAATGACAATGTGGACATAACATACAGTTTAAAATATATTTGTTATTAATAACTACACTTGTGTTTTCTTGCATATTTTCTTGCATTCTGTTTTCTTGCTGATTCCAACATCATAAAAATAATTTGTATTCTTTTTAAATATTCTTTGCCAGCAGCAATATAAACCGGACGTCAGTAAAAGTGTCGTTACAAGAAAACGAAAGGGGGTGTTTTTTTCTGAACACAGTGTACAGTACTTGTGACTACTGCTTTGCTGTGATGCTGGATGTCCATTCACACAGACGCTGCGCTGCGCTGCCGCTGTGTGACAGCCAGTGATGCTAGATGTCCATTCACACAGACGCTGCGCTGCCGCTGCGTGACAGCCAGTGATGCTGGATGTCCATTCACACAGACGCTGCGCTGCCGCTGTGTGACAGCCAGTGATGCTAGATGTCCATTCACACAGACGCTGTGCTGCGCTGCCGCTGTGTGACAGCCAGTGAGTTAATAACTGGTATTTAAATGGAACCTTAGAACAGTCAACAGTTGACTCAACACTCACAACCCTCGTCTGGTCTTTCTTACTTACAACTTCTGCAGTTAAGTGTCCATACCTCTAGAGCATTTTTATCAACGCCAGGCGGTAGCGTGTGATTGGTCAGCCGCAACTGCTCGTACGGGTAAATCTGCACAAATTAAAGCCAAAAATAACAATAAATACTCAAAATGACACATCAGAGCCGTCTCATGTAATTTCTCGAGGCGAGAAAGTGTCGGTAACTGATATTTGAGTACCGATAATCAAATATCAAGTACTCGGCACAACCCTAATAAACAGAGAGTGTAATAAAGATGTAAGTTACTACGTCGCCCCAGTGACAGCTGGTAACGTACGGGGTGACCACTCTCCAGACAATGTGAAATTCCCTGACATTACTCTGACGGTTTGCGACAATCCTCCGTGGCACTCGGCATGTTATGCCCGTACTAGTGTTACTGTCAGTGGTATGGGTAGGAATGCAACAGTGCATGATTCAAAACCATATATTTAATATTTAACACAGAATAGACTCCTACTAAATACCTGTATAGACACAAATATGCAGCTTACAATAAACAGTTTTAGGCAACTTTTCCCTGGATACTTTCCTGAATTTTAGTAAAATCCCTGACAGATGTCAAATTCCGTGACATTTCCAGGTTTTCCAGACAAGTGGTCAGCCTGAACGAAGTGTTTTTAGTCACCTGTGTGTGTACAAGACAACGGCTACAGCCACAGTCATGAGACTTTCACAACAGCCCGCGGCAATGGCTGTGCGATCATGCTATCAAATTCGCCAGGTGGCAGCACCTGCAATCGACACGCCTGGTTCCACTTCATGCCATTTGTTTATAGAATGAGAGTGAGACCTTGACTGGTTCATCGGCCTTGAAGAGACTTGGAACGCTGCGTCCGTGTAGCAGCGAGTATGGAGTCCGACGTCCGTCAGACATGGCGGTCGAACGTAGTCGAGAGTTCCTCTGTAGACGACGCACACAAACACGCACACATGGCGGCACAAGCCGTTAACTTTAGTCATCTGCAAAAGACTTTTTTGTTATTTTGGCCCACCCTGTTGCAACGGATGGGGCACAACCATGGTTGTAAAGTTGGGGTACAAGGTGTGAGATGTGGGGATGTGTGTCCCCTTCCCACAATACACTGTCACATTTGTCAAAAGTTGGGGAGACCAGTCCCAATGTTGGTTGCACCTACGGCAACATACAGGGACGTTATAGTCTATACAGTCGTTACAGTCTATACAGTCTATACTCGTACTAAGAAGAAGAAGAGTTTGCATAAACAGTTAAGGAACAGTTTAACAAGTTTTGGTAATAATGGCATCTAATTTAATGTAATGTAATATACTATATATTATCCCTCAATAAAAATATCAAACTCTTGCAAGCGTTCCCTGATAATTTCACTCATGTTACAGTTTATTACAGTGTTACAGTAATTTTGTGAAATCTGTGATTTCATGAAATCCCAAATAATTTCCTTTAATTATCAACATTTATCGACAGTTATTACAGGAAATAACTGGCACTGATGTAAATCACTAATTAAACGACATCACTGTAATATATATTTCCGTGATCACTGGACTCGTGTCATCGTTCATTTGTGTAATCTATTGAATACTGCCATTTCCGATGACATTCAATAATAACCGAAGAAAAATTGAACGTATTTTTGCTGACAAAAGACGTGCAGTGACATACTCTTAGACCAGTTGTCGGATCATAGTCTGCAATGTCTGACTGCGACGAATCTACAGCATCAGAAATAAACACAACCAACTGTAGTTCGTGACAATGATAATAATCATAACAATAATGACAGCACAGTCTGTGTGTGTGTGTTCCAACAAACACGCAAAAACAGCACAGTGCACGGCTATGTTAGGCATACAGAAAATTACAGAGAAATGTGTAGGGCAGCATGAACTAGTTGTTTTTCGTTTTGAAATGTGTAGTTTTGAAGAAAAATGCAATAAACAACACAACTGTCAGCGAACAGTTTGACAACCTGGGCCAGCAGTGAAGTGAAACATTGCATTGCATAAAATTTTTCACGGTTTTTTGCTGTTTTCTCAGTAATCGCGTTCTCAAAATGTGATCTAAGTGATACAAATGCTTTGGTCGGAGTGGTCTGAGCCAAGCTTTGGAGTGACTGAACTACGCTCAGCAATCTGGAAGAAACCGTCACTCAATCTCACATGCCTGTCGTTCTACATTTAGTGAATGTGGCTGTTAACCACACAGATAGATAGACAGATAGATAATGTTGATTTATATAGCGCATCGTCATAGAAAAACCTCTAATACACATAGCGACAAAGTAGGTTTTCCACATCGGTTGGATGCATCGGAGCAATTCCCTGCAGCAATCCACACAATTTGCTGGCAGTGATCTATGCAAAGTCCTCAGATCACGTTTTAAAACGTTTCCATAAAATTTATTCAACTAAAATGCCTATCTGACAATGGTTTTGCTATCTGACAATGGTTTGTGGAAATGTTAATTAATATAGAAAATATGGAACAGCTTTTGTTGATATCACTGTGAGAAGGTTAATTATTCTATGCTGCTATGTTTACATTTGTTCAGTCGTACGTTTAACTGTTTTGGTAAATATAAAACAAATATATCTATAAAATAAATGAAAAATTTACTTGCCGGACAATTAAACTGACACACTTATAGATAGGGTCCTATTTGGAATTTTGCAAAATAACAACTTATAATGATTGCATGTTAAGCATTTCTGCGATTATTTTACAGGGCTGAAACAAGACCACAGATCACAATTTAAAAATTAGAATTTGCAGATAAATTTAACAAACATTTGTACACATGTAAGATGTGGATGGCTTACAGCAGGAAGTGTGTTCAAGAATGGCGCTACTGCTTCCCGGTCGATGGACGAAGTAGCTGTCAGTTACGTCCTGCATAGTCAAATATACCGACATATAATCTACTGCTATACGGTACTATAAACTATGAGAACAAAAACATGGCTCAGCTGTTGTCTTATGGGGCGGGGGGCGATTCACGCTGAGTCAAAGTAATTTTAAGGGGTGTAAAATTGGGGAACTGAATCGTCTAACAGTGTGACGTCTTGTATCAGAGTTGACAGAAACGCCTAGCTTTTTGTGCACAGATTTCTTTTCAAATGATCCAAAAGTCATTGTCCAAAATGTCCAAAAGTCCACCGCCAGGCCTGAGAGGTTCCCATGCTTCTCCAGATATCTGAGTCGGCAAACTCTTGTAATCGGTTTGGGAGTTTTGATTCTGTAGCAGTCAACAATAGTCCATTACCATAGAAATAACAGTCGCCATTAGGTTAACAGAGTGCTGGCACTACAGCAGGCGGCCTGTGATTGATATTATCACAGTTATATTGATAAAGAACAGCCGTAACTCAGTGTTGGAGGTGATAGACGCTCAGCTGGCAGACTGGCTTCACTTCCAGCTGAGACCAAAACTGCCACATAGTTAAAAAAGCTCTCATCTCACATGATGCATGTCTGAACCATGAAACGCGCAAATTTGCAGTGTTATGTTACCAGGCATCTGGAATTAATTACGATATATATTTAATCTGACTCTATGCAGAAATGATGATCACTGATCGTAGTCCACTGACCGAGAGGTATTCATTTCGGCTGTCAGACATGTACGAACGAAGTCCATATCCAGGCCGAGGAGCTGCAAATAAAACAAAATAGCATTCTTATTTGCGCATAAAAATTATGTCAGCATCACAGTTTGTGTTTAATCTACTGAACAACAATTTTCTGACGCTGCAAGTTTCGTTTCACACACTGTAACACAAAAATACTTTTGAGTACATCACCTAATAAAAGTGTTCAAAATTTTGCATATTATTGTTTTAATAAGATATCTGAAAAGTAACATCAAGAACTTCATTGTATTTATCATTAGCAAAAAAACATACATTTTATTAGCCGAGCATTCGGCTACTGGCTTTGCAATTCCGTCTGTTGTATGTCTGTCGTCTAGGACTTATACGTGATGTACTGAATGGTGAGATTTGCAATGACCTTGAATGACCTTGACAGACAGATGCAATTATGTAGAAAACGGTGCCATTTTCAGCCACAGTTGGTAATAATCACTTGCAGGAAATAATATCCGAATACACTACTAACTATGACGAGCTATAACTGCTAAAGGTAACATTAAAAGTTTCTATACTGTTCCTTACACAGTTTGATGGCTCTGATTACAGGAACTTACGTTATGTTACTTGTGCATAAATATTGTAAGCTATTTATTGCAGCTATTTAGTCCACTGAGCTATAAATATTTATTTTATTTATAGTTCATGTATTTAGTCTATGAACAACGATATTCGAGGAGAACGTTTGTCTGAAAAAACTCCTTTCACGCATCTCAGACATAACATGTTTTTATTAATGACACAAGAAATATTCTGGGGGTTGCAGTGCACTAGCAATTCTAACTGTGACGAATGGCAGGTCAAGTTAAGGTAAAGTGCGAAATGCAAAAGTGCATTATTTGAATGCATTATTTGCTCTATGCTGACATGCTGGGTTTCAGTGCAAGTTTCAATAATGGCAGGCTTAAGACTACGTGGTTAGGCAACTGACACATAACATGTAGGGTAAGAGTACAGTACAAGCAAAGTACAGGAAGTCGTTTTTTCACACTCCGTGAAGGCTTGTAATGCTACCGACAGAACTTAAAACACTCAAAACAGTCACAGTAGGCCTATCTGAATAGTGTTAAAGCCCACTCAGTTCGTGCTGGAATGCAACTCTCTTCCTCAACATATTCATAACACAGCTACGGTTGCTAACATCTTTTCTATCTGTATTTCACAGCACAGTGGGCACGTACATGCCTTGTTCTGCTACTGTCATAAACATCGTTTTAGACATAAAATTCTTTAATTTCAAAAAAACAATAAAAAAGATAAAGAGCTGCAGTCCGATAGAAAATTAAATGTGCCACAACAACAAGGACAACAATGAAAGCAACTCCTACACAACAGCACAAAAAAACCGAAAAAGCAAATGCTTGCACTGAAATATATTTAACCAAAGTACAAAGTATGTGAGCCATTTCTGGGACAACCTGCAGCTGACAACACTTATCAAGCGAGTGCACAACACTGATTGCCAGATACAGCACGTGTCACACGTGACGACGCTTCTTTACCTATCGACTTTGATGCAACTTGTGGGCAATTTTTTCAATGTGTCACAGTGACGTTGAATAGTAGTCTGAGACTAATCTTTTACTTTTAGCAATAAGTGCCAACTTCGTTACTTGTTTTCACCACTAACAGTCATATTTGAAAACAACAACGTTCAGTGTGCAGGCACGGAAACACAACATAGAAATCACACAGGAACAGAAATGAGGAAACGACGCCAATTACGCAAACGTCCGGCGGAAAAGTAAGCAGAGAAATTAGCGACAAACATGCAGTGCAGTCTCTGTGATGTGACAACATGGTGCCAGCAGGGCTGGATTTAGACACGACAATACGGTGCCAGCAGGGCTGGATTAGATGACAACATGCCCCGGAAATGGTGATATCAGGGCTGGATTTAGACATGACAGCATGGTGCCAGCAGGGCTGGATTTAGACATGGCCAGTACCTAGACCACCCGCAGCTGTAGAAGCCATGCTGGCGACACTGGCAACCACTGAACTTGACAAAAATGACGTCAAGATACTTAATAAACAACTATTTAGCTTCAAAGATATTCATGAACATAACGCATGTGGTTAGGCACTGACTAGAGTTCAGCCACAGTTCTCAAGCCAAATCTTTAATTTTAACGTCTTCTGTACTAGGCACCACAAGCTTAGATCCCCAAACCTAAAATCATATAGCTCTACAGGCTGCAGCTAAAAAACATCCCCCACGAAAGCTGCAATTTCTCACAACTCGCTCAGTAATTTATTATGAAATTTTGTAGCAATATTATCCAGTGTTGTTTGCATTACTACACATTTGATAAAATTCTGTGAATCTGTATAGAAATGACAGGATCTGAAATACAAAAGTACATTTTTTGTAAGTCATCAGCCACCAATGCAGAACATTAACTTAACAATGCACCAAAACAAAAGCTAAATTTTGTCAGAGAAAACTGGGCATTTTGCAAAAAAAGTCAGTGATTACGCATGTATAAGGCACTAATTTAAGAGTAAGAAATTTTTATAGGAAATTTTGCAACAACAGCTTCGTATCGAAAGTCCATTTCACGCACCGTTTGAATGTGCATTTTGCCTTCAAATGATATCTTATCTAACAACAATAAAATTATTTTTATAAACAGTTTGTTAGATGAAACAGAGCACAAAACGTAATCGATGACGTCATGACTGACGTCACTGTTCCGCTGGTACTCGACTTGATATGGACATTGTCTCTCTGTGCTACTGACTGGTGACTTGCAAAAATCGTACTCTTTATTTCGGGTTTTTACCATTTCTACACAGATTAACAGAATTTTATAAAATTTTCACCTTTAATCCACACAACCTTTACCAATAATTGTGGAAATTTTGTATGGAAGCAGTAAGCCACTTCTGAGAAATTGGAGATTTCGTCGGCGGACTTTTTTCAGCCACACCCTGGATATCCTTGCAGATATTTATTGACAGGAAAATAATACTGCAAATTTGCTTTTAATAGTTTGAGACGACCCCTAATACTGTGAGACCCTAATCCGTACTGTGTTTAGCTCATGGCTAAATCTGGCCCTGCGTTCTGTGAGAACCGAGTTCATCGGGACAGTTACCTGGTAGACTCTGGACTACATTATCAGCAGAAACACGGTGCTGGAAGTGCCGATCGACTGACAGTGAAAACACCAGACAAAACTTAAACTTTACTCGGACACAAACTAAACCAGAACTATGCTAAAACATCAACAGAAAGCACCCGACGTGCAGCATGTAGCTGCTTACTGCAAGACCAGTGGCAGATCCACATGGGCAGTGTATACATCTAGCTTCAAATACAACTTTGGTTTGACGCTTTATAGCAAAAAATTACAAAAATTAGCTAACATCATAACTTTTATGCCAAGTTGATCTCTACAAAAAGTGGACAAAATCGGACTTGAGATGGTCTGCAATGAAAGGACAACCATTTAGCAAGCGGGCGCTGCCTGGCCCCACTGGGAGCACCCACTCCCCAAACCTCTAACTGGATTTCAGGGAAAGGGTAGAGACCGGAGTAAGGAAGGGAATGATCCCGCTTATCTACATTTATGGATATGCCACTCACCAAGAAGGACTTTGCCCAGCAGTGAAAAAACTACGCAACAGTAGACTACAACACTTCTAACCAAGACGTCTCCATAAACTGTTGATTAAACAGAGACTCACAAGAACAGCGGCGTACTTGAGATCTCTCAATGGACGATAGACGCAAAAGGGGACGGCATCGGAGCGTGAAAGGTCAACGAGTGTAGGGTTCTCGGGAGCCCCTCCCCACCAACTAGGCAGTCTGGACAGCGCTGTATGCTCCCGCTGTGGAATCCGGGATACAGCACTGGCCGCCTAAAGATTTTGCCACATTCTACTCCAGATGTCCTCTCATGGCACTTGAGAACTGACTAGTGGGAGTTCCTACTAACCATTGAGGGTTGTAAACTGACCAGTGGGAGTTCCTACTGACCAGTGAGGGTTGTAAACTGACCAGTGGGGCGTTTTAACCCTTTAACTCCCTCAGTACACCACTGCTCAACAAACACGCCGACAACTTAACAAAACTATATCGTGTGTACAACTACGCAGATGTGTGAGATGCATAACTACACAATTAAAACTTAACATTAAAACTTTGAAACCTTGTTTACGTCCAACAAAACATGAACTCATGAAACACAAACGAAACGACACAACAGTCTTAGATACAACACTGAGTCGAGCAACAACAGCAAAATAAGTAAGTAAAACTCACATAAAAAGTTGGCCGGACTTGGCGTCCGATATTTCGGCTCGGTAAAGCTCTCATCCAATGAAGGCAGCTGCTGGCGTAGGTCAAGGTCACGTGATGGTGCTGTAAATAAACAACCAAATTACACGTATTTATTAATTTAAAATGCTAATTTCAATTAGATAATACCACAAATCATATGTCTACTATAGACATATCACTGTAATCAAACTAAACATCTGCCGTCTGAAAGTTCACACAATTCATCCACACTTTAACAATGCTGCCCAGTGCCGACCTAGTAACTTCCGGCGCCTCTGATTCAGTTTTACTGCTCACATCATGAGCCTTACAAATGTCTCTATACTACAGTAATAATATATTATTAATCTAAAAAAAACTTCCATAGAAGTTTGACATTTTTGTAAGGGTAGAGATGAAACATCTAAAACGGCAAAAATTACTTTGTTAAGATAGAAAAAGCATAAATACGACCTTACATATGAGCCCTATGCCGAAATGTCAAGCGCTGCATATTGTTGGGTCGTGTATGGACAAATTTTTATACGAGACCAGAGTACTTGCTAGCTATATCCAATTCAAAGTTAAACTTCCCACATCTGATAGCACCGAGATAACAGCAGGTGGTCCTAAGATTATACTAGAGAGTCCTGTACCACTAGACGCCCCCTGGCAGAAAAATATATTTGTACTTAACGCGAGTAGGCTACTTTACCATATGTAGTGGCGTTTTTAATTTCAACCTTCTAGCTCTGGTAGTTTCCGAGATATTAGAGGGTCCCAAATTTACATTAGGGGGCCCTGCACCCTCGGGAATCCCCCTAGCGGAAAAATTTTGACACACGCACAAGTACTTGCCTATGTCTAATGTCTATATAACTTTAAATTTTCAGCTGCGCAGCTCCATTCACGTGGGACTAACAGAGCACTCTCTCTATAATAGGTTTTGCTTTAGAAGGTCCTCCAAAATTGGGTTTTTCGGGATTTGGGGGAGGGGCTAAGATATTTGGTGGAAACCCCTAGGAATGCAACGACCGCCGATATATGTCGTTTGGTGAAAAAAAATTGTGGAGGTGCTCTAAATACCGTAGTCTGCACGCGTGGCAAAGAAATCACATAAAAATTTTATTAAAAAACGGAATGTCTACACCGTGAGGGTTACATTTCACCCCTGTGCAGTGCTTACCCCCCTAAACCCCTAGTTACCCCGTGGTGCATGTGGGGTCCTATGAGCAACGTAATCACTCGTGCATAATTTCAGCTCAATCGGTTCAGGGGTTAGGGAGCTACGGTAACCCCAAATTCCCTATTTCTTATACATAGCGATCATGACCCTTACAACAATTAGCACTACCGTGCTATACTGTTTATGATACTATGAGAAAACAGTTAAAAATAGATTGGCAACAGTTCTGGGATCATTCTATTACATTTTGTGCTAAATTAAGATGACACGGCCAAAGAATGTAAAATTCGCTTTTCTGACCAAAACTGTGAAATGTGAAGTCTGCTTTGCCTATTACTACTTGTTAAAATTTTGAGACAAATACATAACAAGTCAGTGTGGCCTGAATGGCCAACATGATAAGCCCCCACCACCATCAGTATGTCAGTTACTGGCCGGACTGGTCCAGCAGCACTGCGGCTACTCATGGCCGCCAGCACTATAGCGCTGCTGGACCAGTCAGGCCAGTGCCCGACAAGTACGCATTTCAGGTGACAGACAAACAAACAAACAGAAGGACAGCGCCATCTTGTGGTGGGCCTTAATAACTCATAACGACACACAAACTGACATGCAAAGATCGGTGACTCGTAGCGTGTTCTGTAATACGGCTCAGCGGCCGCACTCGGTGTCCTCGAGGCACTTCGTGGATCAAGAACCTGCTCTTCCGACTTCCTCCGCTGTAAATCCTTCAGTATGACTGACGCCGCTCCGGACTCGCGCAGTTTGGACAATTCCTCGATGTCCTTCTCTATCTGTGGATCAACTTTCACTGGAACGAGCTCGTTCTCTTTGTCATCCACAACATCGGACTGACCAGACAATCTGCGCACTCTCCCCTCTCGCACTGCAAACACAGTCACGTCATAAAAAATGCATCATACTACTGCTGCAATAACTACTGCTACTACTATGATACCTATTATGATTTTTGGTTTTTACTGAACCAACCTATTTTCTGGAGACATTCCAGGTTTGGTCAGATCCCCTGTACACATTTATTTCGTTTCATCTTATTTATTCGTTCAAAAATATTACATTAAAAGTAATGATAACTGGAGAGGTACAGACTGTGCTTGGTCATTTTATATCTCCTCCGTTGGCACGGGACTTGGCGACAGACAACGGGACATCATCAGGACAGACATAGTAAAACTATAATAGCCTCCGGTTGCTGTGAAGGCATAAAACAGTGAAAGAAGTTAAGGAGCAGGACAGCCAGGCAATAAGTGCTATTATGACTGCCCACAAAAACGACTACGTGCAGCATACACAGCAGAACACACAATATTCCAGATAAATCTAGAAATAAAGACACAAATGATGTACTAAAATGGACGTATATGATGTTAATAGTGCATCTAAACCGCTTAACGGAGCTGAAATCAACAAATGTTATAACACTTTCACAGAAGGAAAGATGTCCCAATAGGGCAGCATTGGAGATTGTTGGATACCTGATGCCCTTCATGTCATCCAACAACAGTGTCAAAGCATTGTCAGAAATATTTTTCATAAAGGATGTAGTACTTTGATGCATAACGAACTTTACTGCGTTATAAGACACAGCGCAGATAATCAACAACACTGACAACATACAGAGCTCAGGAAAGGCGGCAGCAGTTGCTGGCGGCGACGGCCAATCATCACGCTCTATTGGTCTCATGTGACCCTTGTCCAACAGCTGTGCATCTGGCAGTTTCGCCAACTGAATTGCTTCCTGGGTCTTGACCGGTTTGTAAGGTTCAGTGCGAGTGTGTGTCTTAAATGAAAACAGTGACCTACTTCCTGTACAAAAACATCATAATATACACACACACACATATTCATTTATTAAATAAAAGGTTGACAGACAGCAACCTATACAATGATACTGTAAATATAGTTGTTACAGCACAATAATTAATAATGTCATAATAAATATTTCTGTGAATAAAATTAGCATCAAAGAGTTGTGTAATAGCGACGTTCTGGAAGCAGTCTATTATGTTTGTTTTGTAGATACAACAATGACCTCCTACACAAAAATGATCTATTTACATTCCTTTGACAACTTCAATTCTTGTTAAAAGTGCAAAATTCACAGTGCCATCGTCAACACTTTAAATCACACATATTTGCAGTTTCTCAGTCTGCGTCCGAGGAATATCCGTTACAAAAATAGTGCAACTTAAGACATTCTTTGCTGATTCATAATTTTCATTGCAATAAATCTGCAGTCAACAGAAATGAACTATTTGCCAGTCATGTAATACGGCTAATTTATACAGATGCACTTTTCACTTTATTACATACTTAACTGGCCCACATTCACTATCGGTTGGACTGGCTCCTAGTCCTAGGGTGTCTTTCTCTACAGACCAGGCACTACTGTAACACCTACACAGTGCTCCAGGGAAAATAAAAGCTACACTAAGTAATCATAAAATGTATAAACTAGATGTGCACTCAGTAGAGCGTATATACCTCCGACAAAGGTGTTCCGACGGCTCACGGTGAAGTGGCAACTTCCGTTTGTATCTAAAAGAGGCTCAAACTAATTAGGAATGTAAACACAGATAGACTAAATATAGAACGAGCCGTCATTGGTCCATACGCTTGTTATTGATCGATCGAGGCTAGCAGCAGTGTTAGTGCTGTTGACTGCGAAATCGACAAGTAACTGTTTTTCGGCGACAAAATTCTACATTTAGAAAGCGATTTTCGAAAATTGGGCTCCGTTGCAGTTGCAGTCCCTCATTAGAATACTGATCTGTTGCAGTTGCAGTTGCAGTTGCAGTTGCAGTTGCAGTCCCTCATTAGACACTGATCTGTGTCCTTGTGGCGAGACCCAGACGATGTCTCACATTGTCGAATCCTGTCCCCTGACAAAACTGAATGGTGGCTTATCTCGGCTACACTCTGCGGATGAGGAC
>Ga0209149_1000493_pt1 | contig 16658 bp, 5 predicted proteins | sample WorMetTyACAVOLI2_FD_187423 | JGI IMG/M metagenome (GOLD analysis project Ga0209149, IMG submission 187423) | Marine gutless worms symbiont microbial communities from Max Planck institute for Marine Microbiology, Germany - Olavius algarvensis... ... | reverse complement strand
CTCCAGAATCATGGCTACACATTCCATCCCGAAGATCTGGAGAAAGGCCAAGGTGATAGCCGTTGAAAAACCTGGTAAAGATCCGAGTTTGGCAGCTAACTACCGCCCAATCTCACTGCTGAGTGTATGTTACAAGCTCCTGGAGCGTCTTGCACTCCAGCGCATTTCTCCCACAGTCGAAGGTTTACTCAGTCCAGACCAGGCTGGTTTCCGGAAAGGCACTCGGCACTCGTTAATGAGATATTGGGAGAATCTACGGACGTTAAGGAGACCAGTATATATCCGTAAGAGGGTTAGGTCGGTGATAGTATATGCACATAACGAGCGTCTACGACACAAAAACAAAACATTCGGACTTTTTGTATTGACAGTCAACAGGGAACAATCGTACGCAGTCTTTCAGGTATAAAAATGCAAGATATATACACAGTTTTGGTTTCAAAATCGCGATTTTATTTGCGGTCTCCCTAATAGCCGCCGTCAGACCAAACGCGATATACGGCCGATATACGATGGTGAAATTCCGACTCGCACAGTGCCTCTCACGATAATCTCAAGACGGTTGATTGTAAGCACGCAACTAGATACCTACGCAAGCTCGCTGCGTGCCAAAAATCACTGCTCTACGTCGCCCCACAATTTTTTTTTAATCCCACAAACGTTAGGGAGACCGCAAAACGGTCCACCTAACGTCGCGGTCGCCCTAATGACTGTCGTCCGCCCACGAACGGTCTTCCAAAGGTCGGATTTTCATAAGTATATATATATATATATATATATATATATATATATATATATATATATATATATATATATATATATATATATATATATATATATATATACGGCTGTATACCGTATATATATATATATATATATATTGTTTGCTGGCACATTTTCTCTTTTTATAAGGAGCGGATTGTCGTAAATGTAACCGACGTATGTCGACTCGTTTACATAGATAGACAGGTAAACTTGGTTCACTCGAACATATTCAACTGTCGTCGTCAAATGATTGACATCGCTGCAGTAGCATTACTTTTGTCGAATCTTGTTCGATCTACATTTTAGAAAAAAAGACAGTCTAAACCTTTAAAACATAAAGTCTACACATTGTGATACCTAAACGCACTTCAAAGCCATTCCAGTACGATCCACGAGAGCCGCCAGTCCCCAATTCAACACAATAATCACAGGCTGCGCGATACAAGGTGAGCCAATAAAAAACAATCCCTTTGATGTTTGAAGAAATTGGCAAGTTTGGACCGATTTTCAAAATTCTATCACCAGTTGATTTGTACACACGACGAAGATTTCCATCTCGCCTGCAATATGTTACTACACTACCTTGTAAAATTCGAAAATGTAAAAATGTTAACGAATTTTCACGTTGAACTTGATATGATAAGTATTATATTTCACTTAAATTTAACGTGATAATTATCTTATGTCACCCGCCACAAAAGTATCATACTAATGATTTTAGTTAAATACGTGTACAACATGTGAAATATAGCCTAGAATGAAGACGGTGCGAAGATAGTGCAACCATCGTGAAATAAATCACCATGATGCTATAATGTATAACGTTCAACAGTTGATTCGAGAAGTCGTCTAGCACACATCAGGACGTTAGTTCATCAGTGTCAGCAGTCTTGAGATAGTCTGTCTAACTACTGCTAAATGTTAAATCAAGTGCGCTAAGTGTCCCAGGAACATGCAAAAAGTTTGTTGTGGCTGCTGCGAAAATCAGCAGGTCTAACATTTTTGGATTTTCGAATTACACAACGTAGCAACACATTGCAGGTGAGGTGGAAATCTTTATTGTATTATGCACATAGAATTTTTGTACGAATCAAATGGGGAAAAAATTTGAAAATCGGTCCACATTTGCCAAAGTTATTATCAAGCATCAACGGGATTGTTTTTTTATTGGCGCACCCTGTATGTTAACGCCGACAGGCCAAGTCAATGGGGAATGGCGAATTTGATCACTTACAGGAACGAAACGAAACCCCTGAACCGGTCGCAACACAATTTGGCCGAATTATTTTGGTCTATGAGTAGACCGCTTAAACTGAATTTGGTACAAATCCATCTAGTGTGGGGTTTCTGGCCAAACGGATGAAAGATAACGCTTTTGTGTTTTTTTTATTACCCACCATTCGCTCGTTAGAGCGAAGGGCGAGGTATTAGTTTTACAGTATGTTTTTTTGTTTTTTTGTTCGGTCAACGCGCGCCGATTCACGCCAAAGTTTGCATGCGGCGTACTCTGGTTCCGGATGTGTCTTCTTTCCTTTTGGGGGCTAACGTCCCCTGGGCGCGGAAAAAGGGGGCAATGAAATTTTCGTTACTATGGGAGTCGTTGGGGAAGTTTTGCATTTTGGTGGTTTTTGAGAAACCAGCAACGCGTGGACGGATTTACACCAAATTTTATTTATATAGGGACAATGTCTGCCGACGTGCCTTTCCCGCTGTAGGGTACAGCGGCCCCTGGGGGCGGGTGGAGAGATAGTTAAAAACTCAAAAAAATGGGGGTCTCACTCGTGCATAGGACAGCTACCATTTCTGTTTTTCTCAGCGTTGCCAAATGTGGTTCAATATGTAGGGCACAGACCTGCGCACATTCTGGTGCAAAAACCGTCCAGATCGGCCAAGGCGTTTCTACAGGGTGGGCCAAAAAGTTCGAAAAAATTTCGAATTTTACACCATTTCGAGACTTTACGTCCATATATCTCAGAAACTATTAAAAATTAAGGCATATAAGCAGCGCAGAAAAAAAGCTTTATATCTTCCCTTTTCAACTGTCGCATGTGTTTGGACCCATCGGTCACGGGGTTCTACAGGGTGAGCCAATAATTGAGTGATGTAATACCAGTTTTGCGGCTTATGCCTATAGCAACTCAGCTGTCTGCCGTTTTTGTTTTCCTTGGCGTCGCCAAGTGCGGTCGCATATGTAGGGCACAGACCTGCGCACATTCTGGCATTAAGCCATCCACGTTGGACAAGGGGTTTCCACAGGGTGGGCAAAATAGTTCGAAAAAATTCCAATTTTTGACCATTTCGAAAATTTACGTCCCTGTATCTCTGCAACCGTTATAAATAGAGGCATATAAGCAGCATGCGGGAAAATGCTTTATCCATCCCCTATCCAATTGTCGCATGTGTATGAACCCATCGCCCACGGGGTTCTACAGGGTGGTCCAAAAAGTCAGTGACGTAATACCAGTTTTGGGGATAATGAGCCGTCTAACGTTTCTGTTTTCCTGAGCGTCGTCAAGTGTGGTCACGTATGTAGGGCACAGACCTACGCACATTCTGGCATAGAGCCATACAGGTTTGCCAAGGGGTTTCTACAGGGTGGGCCAAAAAATTCGAAAACATTTAGAATTTTTGACCATTTGCAGACTTTACGTATCTCAGCAACCGTTAAAAATAGGGGCATACAAGCAGCGTACGTACCTTTTTCACCATCCCTGTACCCCCTGTAGAAACCCCGTGAAACATGTGCCCGTGAAAAAGCTATGTCGAATGCGAATAGCGGGTTTGTGTCAGTTCTACTGACGCACTTGTTTATACGTTTTTCTAAACTCGCCTTTGGGTAATACCTGATGATGAAATTTGACGCGATATAGCTCAAAAGACGTAAAGGATGTGTATTTCTAGGGTTCTAAGACTATATTTAACAATAAACCCCCTATTTATTGCCAAAAATACCATCAACATTTGGCACAAATTTCGGGATGCTCAAGAATAAACGACCCTTAACCATCATCATAGCCTCAATCGTGCACTATATGATGATCTTTCAAGATCTTTTCTTCAAAACATTTGTAAGCCGACTTTCTGTCTTTACCACTTGTTCTCATCTGTGCGGAACACGTCTGTCACCTCTAGTGACACAAGCAAAACTGCACACAAGAAATTACCAAACGACGATATTACTCAGCAGCACATTGACAGGCGCGATGTGATGGTGGGTAGTATCGACTTTTTGTGTGATTTTTTGCAGTTTTAGCTGTATCACTCGCCGATGACTTGTAGATCAACTGCAGGTTTTTTATGCCCCTACCTCGGCTATGCGCACTACAGCTTGTACCAGGGCCATTATGTTTTCACACTGTCTGTCCCGCTGTCCCGGTTTCCCGCTGTTCCCGTGCCAACATGGCTCGTGGGTGAGCCGAGCTGGCCATAGGCCAGCCACGCCAGCCACGACGGCCGTAGGCCAGCATGCTGTCCGTGCGGCCAAGTCCATTCTTGTGCCAACATAGACGCTCTCGCAGACGGGCGAGTCCATTCCTGTGCAAAAATGGAATAGTCCGCAGGGAAGGCAAGTCCATTATACAGGGGCATCAAATGACCCAAGGCGGTATTCAGCTCTCTAGTTTTACATCTATCACACAGTATGGATCATGGCCAGAACGCCGTGAAGTCCAATGGAGTTGAACAAGGCCATTGGTCACTGGTCACCAGTCTCCAGCATGGTCACTCCCAGGACGTCGTGGTAATAACGTAGCATATGACGTCAACGTAATGACGAATGACGGTGATAATGACGTCACTTGCAGGCGTCCAGTCGACCGTTACGTCATCAGTCAAAAAGCGCCATTGACCGCGACAGGTGCTAGTGCCGCCGGCGAATAGACCAACAGTCCGGAAACGACATGATGATCGTAAGACGTTGTGGTCGTTAGACTTGGGCCCAGAAATTGGACGCTAAGGTGCTTAGCCTTACAGTCGGCAACGACAACAATGTAATAATGACAGCAACAAGTTATTTCGATTGTGCTCACTAAAATCAAACAAGGGGCACATTACCTTGTTCAACTAAAACTATTGGCGTTTTAGCTTGTCGGCTGACGGCCCTATCACCGCACGCATGGACGTCAGTCTTGTAATGATATAATGATCATCACATTCCATTCAGTCATAGCGTTTCACCGGCGTTTAAAACTTTAAAATGAGTCATTTTATCCAAATTATAATGTGAATGTGCAGCGCCATTTTTATGCGCGGCACACAGCACAACTATGCAGAGCGCATAATAGCTACGATAACCGTGTCCGTCTGTCTGTCTGTCCATCCGTCTGTCACAAGCCAGTATCACGTCGAGGCAAATGACCATAGGGTCGTCGGGTAACCCAGGGACTCTAGTTTCTCGAGACTAAATTTTGTACGATAACTCACATGGACACCCCTTGCGAGGGCTTTAGCGAGACAGGTGTGCGTAAGGCGAAAAATGCAGATTTCCTACCTTTATTACCTGCGCAATATCTCGTAAAGGGTGCATGGAAGATACGACTTAGGTTACCACTAATAGGCAATCGCATACGGGCTTTCGATTGATGACATAGAATGGCCTCGAGCGATCGTCAACTCACCATTTCACCGTAGCGCGTTTTTCGCAACATGTCGTGTAAAAGTGAATAACAAATTGTGTTATTGACAAAAATATGGTCCTGTAGATTCCAGTAACACAGCGTGCATAAATTCACAACGGGTCACACTTTGAAGGGCCTTTGTATATTAAATGATGCTATAGTGTGTCACATCAGCACTTTTTGCACTTTCAATGCAGTTATGTCCGTTGACCGAAGTTACTATTGTTCATTTACTACGTCATTTTGATTAGTACCAGCTTCAGTGACCCAGAATGACCTTGAACGACCGTATAACGTACCCGACACGCACCAGTTTTACCGCGCGATGCTATGCATAGCGCGGACTATGTCGTCGCAAGATGTCCGTCCGTCCGTCCGTCTGTGTGACCGTCACACGCCGGTATTCTGTCGAAACTGTTAACATATCCTCAAACTGTTTTTACCTTTGGGTATCCACACCATTCTAGTTTTTCTATACTAAACGGCATGGCAATATTCCGACGGAGACCCGCCCTAACGAGGGTGTCGAATGCAAGTAGTACAAAACAAGAAGCTCAGCTGTCGCAGAGAGACCGCGCAACGCTTCGTGTCATTGAATATTTTGCTAAGTCACTCACTCAAGGTCATTCGAAGGGCGTGTGTAAGTCCCTCTTAGTATTCCGTTGAAACTGTCTCCATCTCCTATATATATATATACCGTTCCTGAGATATTCAGCGTCAAAGAATGACGCGGGGAAACCGGGAGTAGGGAGTCGTTCAAGGTCAATGAAAATGGCGCCATTTGATTGACCATACGACTTTCTATTGGTCCGCCATTGTAAATATGGCTCTGTCTTGTACCGTTTTCGAGTTATTCGACGTTGAATAATATCGTGACCTTGAAATATGGGTTAGAGGTCACTCAAGGTCATTCAAATTGGTACCATTGAAAAGCTTGGGTGCGGTTTTCTATTTGCTTTCCATAGTAACTGTGGCCGTATTTTTAACCGTTTACGAGATGTTCAGCGTCAAAGTATAGCGTGACCTTGAAAACTGGGTTAGGAGTTTTTCGAGGTCATTGAAAATGGCGCCGTTCGATAGACCATATACGACTTTCTATTTGTCCGCCATTGTAAATATAGCTTTATCTTGTACAGTTTTCAAGTTATTTGACGTTGAATAATATCGTGACCTTGAAATCTGGGTTAGAGGTCACGCAAGGTCATTCAAATTGGTACCATTGAAACGCTTGGGTGCAGTTTCCTATTCGCCTTCCATAGTAACTACGGTTCTATCTTGCATCATTTGAGAGATAAAGCGACATATTGGTCGAAAATCGTGATTTTTTCATACCCCCTTGCATTCGACGCCCCGTTAGCCGTTAGGTATGTCGCCTACCCATTTGGTACGGACAAACTAAAATGGTGGGGCTACCCGATGGTGAAAATAAATTGAGGATATGCGCGGTATAAATCACCTTTTTTTCAACCAATATCTCGCTTTATCTCGGAAATAATGCAAGATCGAGCCATAGTTACTATGGAAAGCAAACAGGAAACCGCACCCAAGCTTTCGAATGGTATCAGTTTCAATGATCTTAAGTGATCTCTAAGCCAGATTTCAAAGTCACGATATTATTCAACGTCAAATAACTCGAAAAGGTACAAGATGGAGCTATACAATGGCCGACCAATAGAAAGTCATGTATGATCTATCGAACGGCGCCATTTTCAATGACCTTGAACGACGCCAAACCCAAATTTCAAGCAATTCAAGGTCACGTCATTATTTAACGATAAATATCTCAGAAACGCATTTACGACAGTCCGCTTTTTATGGACATAACAGCGGTCATTCCGAATGACCTTGAGTGATCTTGAGTGAGTTAACAAAATATTCAATGACATGAGGCACCGCGCGGTCTCTCTGCGACAGCTGAGCTTCTTGTACATCGTGTATCGCGTTTTCCGGTGCCCGCTGTGTAAGTACATTATGTAGCATTATAATATATATTTCCATACACATTAGGTGCGTTTGTACCACTAAATGCATGTGCTGCCGCGCGTTTTGTTGGCAATAGCTGCATCTCTTGTAACATTGATTACATTATTCGTGAGACATCTGGGGTCTCATCATTTGATAGTCTAAATTAATAGCAGATAAAAAATTGATAAAGGGATGCAAAAATAGCTACAATATTCATTAGGTTGTGCAGTCGTTCTTGGCAACAGTGTGTCGTACCGGGCTTTAAGCACCGTTTCTTCTACTCTAAGCTTTACTGAAGTCTCCATAATTGGAGACTGGTGTGCGTAAAACTGCTAAGTACCGAACTGTCCCAATCAGGCATCGCATGAAAGTACCACGATGTTTTGCCTCCTGCGCGATGGAATGAGATGGCAGGCGGACCTAGCGGCAACGAGAAGGGCGGGGTCCGCCATTGTGGAACCGCGTTCTGCCTGCTGTGCCGCCGGAGTCGCCGCGATATCTTCCGAACAGGATCTTGCTGAAGGCGAGGCGGAAGTCGGGATTGAAGACCGTGTAGATGATGGGGTTCAGAAGACTGTTGAAGTAGCCGAGCCAGCCGATGACGCTGACCAGCAGGTCGGGGTAGTGGCAGCGGTCGCCACAAAACGGTCGAACAAGTGCCAGGATAAAGAACGGAAGCCAGCAGCCGACGAACGACCCGGTGATGATGCCTAATGTCCTCGCAGCCTTCCGTTCGCGGGTCTGTTCGCGTTTCTTGGCTGCTCGACGCTCGGTCGACAACCGCTCCGAGGTCAGTTCCTCCGCGCGTCCTGCATTCGTTCGGGCATCCGCGTCCTCTGCTGCTGCGCCGTCAGCGTCCCTGGCGAACTCCAATGACGTCGGCGACGTCGACGCCGTGTCGCCGTAGTCCGCTATGACCGTCTCCAGCATGTCCGGCGGAATGAGTAGGCTCGGAGTCGTCGGGGTGTCGAGAGACAGCTGGACATGCGGACCCGGTCTAGATGACTTGGTAGATTCTCCGTGCGAGGCTGCACGCCGCCCGTTGACGGCGGGCGTGGCGCGGGTCGTCGGACTGTCACAGGCCACAGAGTCACCGACAGTTATCTGACGACGGAATTGCTTCTTGCGGATGCGACGTCGAGCTACGCGGTAGACGTTCAAATAGATGACGATCATGAAACCAAGCGGAATGTAGAACGCGCCGAGCGTCGAGTACACCGTATATCCCCAGTCCTGCATCAGTAATTATCTTCCTCTGTTGAAAATGTTGTTGACATTCGTATCTACACGGTGGTCCATAAAAACGCCACCTTTTGCATTTCACTGCAGTTTCTATAAACGTTGACCAACTGCTATATTTGGCGCATAGTATACCGAGTTAATTTGCAACAACAATTATTGATTTGCCCGCCTCACCTACGTACTGCTGCTACACCACCCTGGGAAAATTTTCTTCAAGCAAGACAGCTACTGTGTCAGTTCAGCACACTGTGCGCATCGAACGATCGAGTTCATTCCTCCGAACCTACGGCTTCCCTACAGACCTCATCTTAATCCAACCATCGGGCGTGCAGTATACAGGCTCGAATACATCAGACTCCAGTTCGAGACGTGGCTGACCCGAGGCAGCGCTTGATTGATGCGTGTTGCAAAGCATTGTGGACGGTGTTGTTGATGTATGGCGTAAGAGACTTCAGGCCGGTATGGATGAAAAAGGAAGTCATTTTGAACATTTGTTGTGGTATTTTGGCTCATGTGCAGACTGGTTGTGTGGAATTTTGTAGATAAACTTGACAATTTTTTGCGCAACGGTAATGTGTACTGTGTAACTTTGTTGCCAAAGTTATTATTATGCACATGACTTGTTTCCCCAAGGTAGTGTAGAAGCAGTACGTAGGTCAGACGGGCAAGTGAGTAACACACTGTTGTGTTGAAAATAAACTCAGAATATTGTTGGCCAAACATTATAGAAATTGATTAACGTTTGTAAAAATCGTATTAAAATGAAAGAGGGTGGCTTTTTCGTGGACCACATTGTATTTACAGCAACACAAATAGACCCACAACATTGTCACACACACACACACAAACAAACACATGTCAAGCAACAGCAAAACACACAACTTGTGACAGGCGCAGCCAACCTCGCCCCATTGTAGTGTTTTGTGCTGCCACCTGGTGACTCTAACGGCATTATCCCTGAGCTATTGACCATCAGATCTATCCTAAGTGACGATAGCCGCAACCATTTTCCCGTAACGTCGATCAGATGCAAAAAGTTAACAGACACCGTCAGAGAGTTACATTGTTATATCGCCACAAAACACAGGTGACCAAAAAGAGACACCTCGCCGGCTGTCGCGAGGTAACGGTGCTGCCTTGTGTGACAATAATTGTGTAAACAACAAAGCAAAACTTCGTGGCAAATGTGCATATTGCACAAATTTAAACAGACAGTATACCAGTTTGGCAAAATGGTCACAGTACAACATCCCGTGTGCAAGGATGGTCAGATTGTGTAAATGAAGTCGAGCGTTCTTGTCGTCATGGATGTGGTATGAGTCACGGTTGTGATCCCATCGCATGGCTTGTAGTTTTTGCCGCGTGATGCGATGCATAAGCGCGGCCTATGCCGTCATGTACTGTCTGTCTGTCTGTGTGTATGTCACGTTCGTGAGTTGCGTCAAAACGAATAAAGATATCTTCGAATTTTTTTCACTATCGGGTAGCCATTCTAGTTTTTCCGTGCCAAACGGGATGGCGATATTCCGACGGGAACCATCCTAACGGGGGCGTCGAATGCAGGTGGGGTAGGTTAAAACGCGATTCTGGACGAATACCTGCTTCGCTGCATACAGGTCTACATGTTATCAACCGTACGAGTCGCGAAGTGTGAACAATAAAGCCGCGACGAACGGCGGCAAGCGTCGAGCCGAGCACTCACGGCGGCGTCCGTCGTCCGTTGTTCGCACAAGACGACGACGAAGTGTTTGTGACGGGCTCGACGTTATACGCCGGAGACAGAGGTCAACCTTCCCGGACACAACCCCTTGGTCATAAACCCCGTTTTCTGCTGCCGTAAGACATCGTAGGACAGAACCGGGCGGCTATTTTTGTTGAAAACTGACACTAACCCGTACTCCTGACCCTATCCGTCCCACGAGGCGGGGCCTGACCCCCAACAGACCCACGAACGGCAGAAAACAAAGGGGGTTATGACCTAGGGGTGTTTGTCCGGGGGGTTTTGGTCGGACACCGCCGGAGACAATAGGAGACAGCAGAACAGAACTTCATAAAATTTTATGCACTAGTAAATCTGAAGCCGCAGTAACTAGTAATAAAAAACTGCGCTGTAGGTATGTTGCAGCTGACTACAGACAAACACGAAGCATCGCGCGGCTTCTCTGCGACAGCTGAGCTTCTTGTATTTTACGATTAGTAAAACCACCAAAACGCGAGCTATAGCGCCTATAGAATAACATTTTATGGCTGTGTAGAAGAATGGCTATTGCAAGCACAGAGCTAATAAGAATTAGTACACATGGCATTTAACGCTTGAAACAGGAAATGTCGAGTTGAAAATTTTTACGATCATACGAGACATCGACCGGCAGTTTTTTGAGCTACTCAGATAGGATAATGCGGATGAATAGCTTACTCTGACACGTACGTACGACAGTACCAATCGTAGTAATTCAAGGCACCTGGCTGATGAGGCAGACACCAGTGACGTCAGCATCGTCGTCTTGAGTCTTCCAGCCGAAGAGCGGCGGTATTGAGATCACGGCAGAGATGGCCCAGCTGAGAGCTATCATGGCGAAGATTCGACGCACTGGCCGGTTGTGGATGTAGTCGACCCGCGTGACGGCCCAGTAGCGGTCGACTGAGATGGCGACCAGGTGCAGGATTGACGCCGTGCAGCACAATACGTCGAAGGAGACGAATGCGTCGCAGGCGGCGGCGCCGAAGAACCACCGCGAGCTGATCTCGTTGACGGCGGCGAGCGGCATGACGAGCACGGCGACCAGCAGATCGGCGACGGCCAGCGACGCTATTAGGTAGTTGGCGACCGAGTGTAAGTTGCGCTCGAGGACAATCGCCGCTATCACGAACGCGTTGCCGACGATCGCCGTCAGGATGATGGCGCCGAGGATGACACACGTCAGAAGCGTGTAGACCAAGTGCGAGTGACGCAGCAGTGGCGCCGGGACGTCCGTGGAAGATGATACCTCGGACCAGTTTATCATCGATGTCCAGTTCAGATGCAGTGGCGCAGACATCGTCGTTTCGTTGAAGTCGACGTCACTACTGTTCAGTGTTGCCAGTGCCGTAGTGACGTCGGCTGCCAGTTCCACAGCCATCGTTCTAGCAATTGTCGACACGGCGTTCAACGGTTCACTGACCGTCACTTCCGTGTTGTTATACGACGGCGGTAGGCTCTCCGTGCTGCTCCCAGCTTCCTCAGCCGCTGTCCAGCCTTCGCGTAACGAGCCCGCTACCGTTATGAACCGCGCCCTGGAAGTCGACCACGCCCACTCCACCCCGGAACCGGCACTTGCGCCGCTTGCAAGACGTGATACGCTTTCGTCGGCCGTCGACGTCATAGCTGACGTCATAGCTGATATCACGTGATAGTCGAATGTGTCTGACATTCAGCCGATTTCCACTGGTTTAGACGACTCTTTGCAAGGTCAAGGTCACGTGAAACTGGAAAAAAACAATGTCACAGTATCGTCTTTACTACTTTACGTCGTAATGCTGCCAATCATTTTCATTTTACTGAGAAGTTGCTACTACATTGCTGTCGACGTTTATTGTTTATTATGCACTGTTACACAAATTCATGGTAAAGGAGCGTATAGTTCTTCGTGAAATTCACCTCAGAACTACGGGACGCCACTTGTCAATGAGATCACACAGTGTTATCTGCCACCCGACAGAGGTGACCGCCCCGCCTTCACCCCAACCGGGCAGGTTGGTACTCGATTTATCGACCCCGTAAGGATGAAAAGCTGAGTTGGCCTACACAAAATATGCAATGACGTTCGTTAACAGTAGTAGATGCAAATAAAACAGCAAATAATAAATGGTGCCGGGCGCAGCAATTCTCGCCCCGCGCTCCGTTATAGGGTGCTGCCACCTGGCGAATTTAATGGCATGATAACAAAGCCGTTGCCTGTCTGTTCTTATAGCTTCAATGATGACAACTGTAACGGTTTCCTCTAACGCTGCTACGTTACAAACATCGTTACAAACAAACAAACAAACATTGCTACCAACACAGGCGACCAACAACAACACCTCGCCGACTGTCCTCGAGCAGTGCAGTTTCACTGTGGATAGTTATAGCTATACTTTAAGTAGTTTTTTGGTTACTTGCACTTTGTAGTATTTTTACTGAAGTATCTCAGTCTCATCTCAGTCTCAGCCGTTCAGCGGTTTTTTATCACTTGCCACTATGAAGCATTATCAAAATTAATTTATAACATGGTGTACATGTTAGGTCGGAAAGGGCGTGATCAATGCCTGTTCTCTGGTCTCCGATCACGGTAGACCAAATGGGACAACAAACTCCAGATACACTCTAACTCGCCCAATACGAGAGCACGAAAAGATAAAATAGTATCATTAGTTAAATTATCAAAAACTAAAATAACCAACAGGAAGGTCACAGCATGGCACAAATGTAAGCGCAATGCGTTTGCGAGCATTTTGCATTTAATTTCGATCGTTCATTAGATCTACGCAGTTCGGAAAGCTGTTTCGTGGAAGACGACAAATCGATGGCAATGCGATACACTATAAAGTGCATCGTCACGTACGTTCTACAGCTGACAGGTAGCTAACGAACTGCACGAGACTAAACGGGAGTCACAACCTCAGATATCGCAGACAGAATTTTGCTGTAGCATTGACTGCGCTCGAGCATTGACTGCGCTCGCATAGCACAGCACGGCGATTAGTAAAAGAAAATTAGACAAAAAATAACAACCGGGTAATACAAACAAATACGACGGCCAGTGCGATGTTAACAGTGACATACTTAACCGACAAAATCCATGCTAGACGCGGCGAAAATTGCGTGAAGACAATTTGGCTTTGATTGTCTCAACAGGCACCTACCTGCTAACACTGCTGACGTCACTGCCGCGTCACGTCGTCGGCGATTTGTCAACGCTAGCTTGATTAACGCCACGTTCTGTCGGCAAAGAATAATAACAAAGCTGGTGCCACGGCGAACGACCTAATGGCACAGTGACATGAACCAGACCCGTTCGGCTGCTGCTTTATGTTAGATCATAGTCATCGAATACTGGTTTCGTTGGCACAAAATAAAAAATAATTCGAATTTTATGAATTTTATGCGTTTAATTTATCATCTATTACACTTAAAACAGCAATCTTAAAAGTTAATTGTTAGTTATTAGCAACATTTCTAATAGGCTGTTTGTCAATTTCCAATTAAAAGTAGAGTTCGAACGAAATGCAACAAAAATTTTTATTGCAGTCATACCGGCGCTATATACGATAAAGAAAAATCACGAATTTACAACAAAAGAGAATTTCGCACTGCGAAAAGAAGCTAGCCCGCCTCCTGCAACTTTGGCATCGTCAACGCGACGGACGATAATTGTAAACAACATGTTCCCAGCATCGCAGTCCGTTGACAACAGTTGACCACAGCGGTTACCACATCGTGCTCGGTTTATAACAGATGTAGCCTGACGCCGGTCGAACAGGAGGCCATATTAATATTTGCATAATATTATTTATTTGAAATCCGAACATCTCTCCAGTGAAGCGTCTGTGGAGGATCTGTCTGTGGCAACAGAATCAGAGATGCTCACTTTCTAATAGCGTTGCATAGAAATATTTAGTTTACAAGATATGACCACGCTTTACGGACAACGGACAACCATAGCATGTCTGGCCCTTTAGGCGGCCCAGCAATGATTTAGGCCTAATTCATGAATTCTCGATTTGTTAGTTTCAGATTTAGTTTAACTCTCGTTACTGCAGTATTTCTAGTCGCAACAGTGTCAATGTTAGTAATATGACAAACCATCAGTGATACCACGAACTAAAATACTAAAATACACCGACGCCATTGGTCAAAACTGAGTCACGTGATATACGACAGAATCGCGGCGTAGCATAAGCAACGCCTGCCTGTGCGATAGTAATCTGTTTTTGCATAGTCGCCGCGCAAAAAAATGGGTTAATATTTAGTCTTCTAGTCCAAACTTGTCCAGCAATTTGCCAAAACTGCTCTTGTTAGTATACATAACGTCAAGACCAAGACCGTATGTTTCGAAACCAAGCTCATATACATACTTCCGATGACACCAATTCACACGTAAATTGCAAAACTTTTTAAGGGATACCCTAGATCCTTTAGGAGAGGACCCCCTCCGCACAATTCCGGTGCCTCGTCCGACTTCTCAACTACGATACCTCGAAGGAAGCGAGCGATACCCCCAATTCACCCCAATTTGTACGGGAATCATCTCCCAAAAAGCTGGGGCGACTCTGACAATGATCAACAACGAAAACAACCAAAACCAAGACCAAATTAGCAACACCTAGATCAAACTACAAAGCAATGACTGTAGACGTAGACGTAGAGTAATTCACAGGCGCAGGCTGTAGCCTCTATGCACGGATCCAAATTACAACTTACGATAACGTCAAGACCAAGACCGTATGTTTCGAAACCAAGCTCATATCTTTGAGGCCATCAGTGATACTATCTGCTTATCAGAGTCTGAATTTCCATCGCAGAACGCTCTCGGGACTGTCTGTTGTGTCGCGTCGCCTTGCTTTATAAGCTTAACTTGTGCAGCTGTCGTTGCTATAGCGACAGCCAGGTGGCTGGATGAGTAATATGTTTCTACAGAAGTCTCATCGATGTGCGTCACGCTTTGATGTCTTCCCAGTCGACGTTGATTCGTCGTCTGTTAATAGCGGTAGTAGTAATGTAGTATTTTCACAAGTTTTCGTATAAAGATGTCGCAACATAAAGATATATTTCTGCCGCGCGATGCTATGCATAAACGCGGCCTATGCCGTCATGTGGTGTCTGTCTGTCTGTGTGTCTGTCTGTCACGTACGTGAGTTGTGTCAAAACGAATAAACATATAATCAATTTTTTCACCGTCAGGTAGCCACGCTATTCTAGTTTTTCGTGCCAAACGGCATAGCAATATTCCGACGGGAACCCCCTAACGGGGGCGTCGAATGCAGGTGGGGTAGACAGAAATCGCGATTCTGAGCCTGGCTTGACTGCCTGTGTTAACGTTGCAACAGGCTAGGTGCTGTAAATACGGTCGCCGGTGGGCAACGGCTACCGTCTCCCAAGTTATGACACATCGCTGGTAGTAAGCGGCGGTGTTGATTGCGGGAGAAGACGACGAAATGTTTATGACAAGAAGCCTCAACGTTACACCAAAGACAACAGAACAGCGCATTTAACTGCACACAGTGACAAATCTGTAGCCTATATACGCAACTAACAATAAAAGACTCCACTCGACGTTTTGTATTGTTGAAGCTAACTATACTGACAGACAGGAAGCATCGCGCGGCCTCTTTGCGACAGCAGAGCTACTTGTTAGGTACAATCGCTGTGTCAATGCTTGCCGGTGCGACAGATGTGCATGTCGGCGACTCGGATAGCAAATTAGTCCACGTCGGTTTTCGTTTGTCAGTCTCTCAACTGGAATATTGTCAGCAACCGTCGCGTGAGACGCTCGAGTGACAACCACATCGGCAAGCAATGTAATCCATCAACAGACTGACAAAATGAACAACTGTTGGCATATGAAAGTGCGACGGACATCAGTCTGTGTTGAGCGTGCTTTGCGGTTTAACCTTTTAGACGGCATCTAAACCCGCAACGAACGACTAACAAAAGAAATGGTTAAAATTGTTAAATGTTGGCAACAAGAGATATTTACCGAACGTCACTGGTTTGTCGTATATCGAGACTTTTTAAATTAAATTAAGTCAGCGAGACAATATTGGAGGGAAGTACTCAGTGGAGTCCCACAGGGTTCGGTGTTGGGACCGATACTGTTCATCTGTTACATAAACTCCACGCCAGAGACCGTCTCGTCATTCCTATACATGTATGCAGATGACACAAAGGTCTTTAGGAGAGTCGATGTAGACGGAGCGACGACGGAGCTGCAGAAGGACCTGCACAGTCTGGTGGAATGGTCGGAGAAGTGGCAGCTACGGTTTAATGCAGATAAGTGCAAGGTCATGCACATCGGAGGATCAAGAAATATGAAAGCTGTTTACAGGATGGCG
>Ga0209149_1000492_pt1 | contig 16693 bp, 12 predicted proteins | sample WorMetTyACAVOLI2_FD_187423 | JGI IMG/M metagenome (GOLD analysis project Ga0209149, IMG submission 187423) | Marine gutless worms symbiont microbial communities from Max Planck institute for Marine Microbiology, Germany - Olavius algarvensis... ... | reverse complement strand
GCACAGTATCCTTGGCGCTTGCAGCGGCGAATGAAGGCATTTAATCTTTGCCTATCTGCGGCCGTGGTGAAGCCCCACCAGGCACTGGATGAATAGCATAGTTTGTTGATCACCGCTGCTCTAAAAACACCCTGCAGTGCTAGAGTGGGTATTCCGTGACAGCGTAGGACTCTCAGAGCGTGAAGGGTTTGAGAACAGGATCTCACCACTTCTTGGGTATGCTGAGCCACTGAGAGGCCATTGGTGACAGTATAACTCCTAGAATTTTGAGCTCGGTACTGCGGGTTATGCCGGGAAGGGGAGGGGGAAGAGGAGTTGCTAGGCCTAAGTCAAACATTGCTGAAATGTTTAAAAACGACGTCGATAAAGTCTCAAACATTTGGTTTTAGAAGTTGTAGCTAAAGATGAAACGTTTATGAAAAACTTTAATGGTCATTATTTTTCTGGAACACGCTGTAGCTATATAGACTATGGGGCCTTGTGGTATCTGGAATCGCATTCAGGCCTTGATTTACAGTAGATTGTCGTATTGTAGGCTGAGTTTTAATAGCAAGGATTGGGAAACAGCGGGTCATTTCACTGTTTGGATTAGTCATTTCGCTCAGCCGAAACACTAGTATACTCGCAGGCCGCAAGGAGTAAATGTATATTAATTATAGTGGGCATTTACATGTCCTCAATTATTTATTATTATTATACTAAAGGAGAAAGGAGTGATGCAGACGAGTAGTAGCTTGCAGACGTCTAACTGAGAAAGTTTCGCGAAACTGTTGCGATTGAACGTCTGCAAGCCTATACGTCTGCATAACACCTTTCTGCTTAAGTATAATAATAACAAGAAATAATAAACGTTATCACATTTGGAAACATCTTCAGTGGAAAACGTATAAATCGTTAAAACAAGTGCGTCAGCAAGACGCATATCTCGCCATACGCCCAGCTTATCACCGGGGGTGTTGTCCACGGGCCGCTAAATGTAAATACCTACGATAATTACTCCTTGAGGCCTGTGGGTTACAGCGGTTTCGCTCAGCGATTCCGCTGAGGGAAGAACTAATCCAAAAACTGAAATGACCCAGCGCGATTTTGTGTGAGAAAAGAAGTAGCCTAGGCCTAGCTAGGCAGGCCTATGTCGTGAAACCAGAAACTCTGCAGTGCAGGCACAGCAGTAATATCCGCGATAATCCGCCCCATTTCCCAGAATCTGCTGCGCATGTTGGTCTTCATGCAAAGTAAGTCGGACCGTTTGCGGCGGAGTTACGGCTATAAACGTCCTTGACCTTTGAGCTTTGACCTTTCAACCTTCAACATCTGGCGGACCGTCGAGGAACCTTTTTTGGTCTTTAGTTGAAGTAAACGGGGCCATGGATGGGCGGAGTTGATAAGGGCCAAATCGATTTTGGCATTTTCGCCATTTTCGCCATTTGACTTTCAAGGTCAAAGTGTAATGGAACAATAGAGGAGACACTGTGGAACATTTTGGTCGTTGCTTGAAATAAATCGGGCCATTTTGGCGTACGGACGTATAGACGGAGACGTGGTGTGTGCGTGAATAGTCTCAGCTTTCCCATTCCTTCCCATTCCCATAAGTTTCAGTCCCATTCCCATTACCATGCCAGCCAAACATGTTCCCATTCCAATTATTTTCCCGTATGGACATTCCCATTCCTTCCCATTCCCATTCCCGATTAGCCCACCTTACATTAACGGGAATGATTTTGGGACCGTACAAGCATTAACCGTTCCCACTCCTATGTTGTTATGTTCCTGTTCCTGTTCCTGTTCCCATTCCCATCCTTAATCATATCCAATTCCCATTCCGTGGGAATCACAGAACCACAGAAACACAGACAGAACCACGGACCAACAGACGCACAGACCCACATCTCTCAGGACTAAAAACAGTACCTGTCAACCGGTTGTAACCGGGGAAACAGGTAGGCCTAATAATGTTTTGTCGACCGTGTACTACAGATAACAACTTCGGTGACGCGGAAGCGGAAGCGTTAGCCTACGGTATCGAGGTACAGCTTCTGTATCTCTGTCTAGGCGCTCTGTACCTTGTAAACTTCACTAATTTGCCAAAGCACCCGAATGCCGCTTACGTCGCATTAAAATGGAATAAGAAAGAAATACCCAGAAAAGTAAAAATATACACTGTGAGTCAAAAATGTGCCACCTCACGGTAATATGCGCCAATTTATGACTCTGCAGTGTTGTAGTCTTATCGATAGACTAAACGAAAAGGTGAAATCTGTGGCAGTAGGCTCTACTCTGTGACAAAGTATTTTACGTATGATGTAAATACATTTTGCAACATCGTTAGCGTTTTTAAGCATAAACTTAAGTCATCTTTTTAGCATTGCCCATATTGCCTAGTCACGTGTCATCCCCGGCCGCGCCTACGAATAACATTTTTATGTTACATATGGCGCGTTATAAGTTATTATATTGCATTGCATTGTATTGTATTGTACTGTACTGTACTGTATTTTACTATCCTGAACTGAACTGAACTTTTATCAGAAAATAGTAGCCATGAGGCTAAAGAGAGGTAAAAACAAGATACAATAACAAAAGAATAAAACACAATAATATAAAACAATGAGTAATAGAATACAATCATAATGATTGGGACTGGATATTGTTAGGTCTGATAGTGGGCTAGGGCATACGAGAGAAAGGACTGATACTTTTTTGTTCTGGTGGGAATACTGGGAAATTTTGAAGCTGCTCGTAGGCGAGTGATGGGTATGGTCTCGAGGGGGAGGAAGAAGACTGTGTAGAGGGGAAGGCTGTAGAGTGAAACTGCAAAAATTTTCTGGACAGTTGATCCATGCGGTCTGACATAGTGGAAAGGTCTGCTACAAATGTGGCACTTAGATAAGGCATATCGTGTGTGCATGTATAGATGACACGGATGACTCTTTTGTTTATAGTTGTCACCGTTGTTTACAGTGAACACGGATTATTTCGCTCACATGAAATTTTTGAACGTTCTAAAATAAATCTGGTTTTATATGTAACTAGCGGGTCACGGTCGTTGTTTTGCAGAGAAATGAGCGCGTAACTTACCTGAATTTGAGTCACAACGACTTCGGACAGGAAGGATCCATCGCACTCGGCAGAGCGATCGGTAAATACGCTGTACAATGTGTAGCATCGGCTTTTGAATGACTGCATCGTAACTGAATGTAGGCCTAACTGTAAAGGTAAAGGTAAAGCGGATTTATATTGGCGCCTAGTCATGAAACCTGTAAGGCGCTCGGGCATGGATCACACAGTGTACCTGCAATTACGCCGATGCCTGCCTTTACCTCGTAAGCGTTCACCAGATGGCGCCTCCCCAGACTGAGGTTGCGAACATCTAATTGCAGCCTATACTCCTCATTTATCTACCCCGCAAAAAATGAAAGGCTGAGTACAGTGTTGGATTCGCCACTGCATAACGTATAACACGACAGTTGATGCATTTGGAAACGTTCAATCTCCTTCGTCGAGTATCTAGGCGTGGCCTAGCGACGGAGCAGTGGCGTCAATCTGTCTTAACAAGAAACTTAACTATCGCAAACAGATCGCGCGTCAGCAGCGCACAGACTTCACAACAGTGAATTTTTCGGGCGGTGGGGGGTTGACAGGGAAGAAGCATATGCGACACCGATGGTGGTGGCCGCTGCCGGAAGCATAATTTTCAGTTTGGGATAGTTTTTCACGGGTAGGAGACAATGTGACACCTTGTTGGCAGCCGCTACGGCGGTCGCGGCAAACATAAACTTCACGGTGGGGGATAGTTTTTGTCGAGGATATTTCTCACGGGAAGAAACCTTTGTGACACCCGTGGTTGCCACTACGCGCCCGACGTGGCAGCTATCCGCGGATTCGCGGAAGCGGCAAGGTAGTGTTTTGGAATGTAGTACTGGATTAACGTATCGAATATAATTTGGCTTGTGCGATATGCAGGGACGAACAACGCGATCGAGATACTGGATCTGAGTTGGAACCAGATACGTAAAACGGCCGCCGTGCTCATCTGCAGTGGACTTAAGGTCTGTGAACGCGACACCGCTGACGAGACGTCAGACACTATATGTATACGGCTTATTGCTCCCTCAACTCTTTGCAAGATTGTGGATAAGCTGCAGAGTTGACAATGGGTCAGTGGGTCATGGTCATGGACGCATGGGTTAAATAGGTCAACAGATCTAGATGGATCACATGGGTCATGGGTTAGTATCCGTGACCATTGACCACGAGTGAATCTATAAAATGCGAACAACCGTACCGACTTAATCAGAGTCTGGTAAATAAAAATTATAACCAGTTATAAATTTAATCTTCTGCTAAAAGGTTCTGCTTAGGCACAGGTCAGTTGAGTGATGCGTCACATGGGTAATTGGTCACAGAATATGACCCACTGTCAGCTCCGATAAGCTGAACCATAATAACATAATAACCGTCAAAGTCACGCAGAACAGCAATATTTAGTGCAATATTTAGTTAACGCCGTTGTGTATAGACTAAATAGGTTACGACATTCTGTCTTTCTTGCTCAGTGTTCTTCCGTCATTGATTATCTGTGTGATGCATTTGGATTCCGTTAGTTATAGATCACGGTTTACACGTTATTGCACTTACTAGTAACTACACTTTCATTATTATTATTTTTCATTATTTTTACCGCACGGACTTTGCTGTTGCAAGTTGTCTGTATGTCTGTCTGTCTGTCGTCTGTCCGTCCGTCCGTCCGTCTGTCAGTCTGTCTGTCACACGCCGGCATTCTGTCGAAACGGCTAAACGTATCAAACTTTTCCACACCATACTAGTTTTTCAACATCAAACGGTGTGGCAATATTCTAACAGGGACCCCATAACGGTGGCGTCAAAATGCAAGGGGTATGAAAAAATCGTGATTTTCGACCAATATTTCGCTTTATCTCGGAAATGATACAAGACGGAGCCATAGTTAGTATGGAATACGAATAGGAAACCGTACCCAAGCTTTCGAGCAGTACCGGTTTCAATGACCTTGAATGACCTCTAACCAGGAATTCAAGGTCACGATATTACTCAACGGCAAATAACTGGAAAATGGTACAAGATGATAGCTATACTTACAATGGCCGACCAATAGAAAGTCGTATATGGTCGATGAAACGGCGCCATTTCCAGTGACCTTGAACGACCCCTAACCCAAATTTCAAGGTCTCGCCATTATTTGACACTCAGTATCTCAGAAACGGTAGGAGATACATAGTTGTAATGGAATACTAATAGGGACTTACACACGCCCTACTCAAGTGTGTTATTTTAAATGACCTTGACTGGCCTTGAGTGACTTAGCGAAATATTCAGCGACATGAAGCATTCCGCGGTCTGTCTGCGACAGCTGAGCTTTTTGTTGTTGTTGTGTTGTTGTAGTTGTTGTTGTTGTTACTGTCATTAGCGAAACTACTGCTTGACATCGGTGAACCTGTCGTGGAACGGGTTCGACTACGAAGGCGGCGTGGCCGTCTGTGAGATGCTGCGCGGCAACAAGTACCTGCGTGAAGTCGACATCAGTCACAATCGCATCAACTGGGAGGGCGCGATGCTCATCGCCAAGGGACTCAAGGAGAACGACACGCTCGAAATACTCTATGTATGCACGATCTGCTGATCGATTCGATTTTTAACCGACTGTCCGACTGTTCGAGCGCTAACATCTTGAATACAGTCCGTCTATCAAATAGAATTAATAAAATCGACTATTCGAGTAGACTTACTGTGTAAATTCGACGTTTGACCACAAACTAACATCATCAGTCATTATTCGCTAATCGATTTCTACCGCTACTTCTTAACCCTTTAGAGTGCAAAGGTAATTATAGTACCACATCGAATAATATGAAAGTGGTACACTGGACGATGATGGGTGATAACATTTGGTACAGCGAGGAGGGGACAGGGTGGGGCTGCAGCCCGCTTAGTCCCCTCCTCGCTGTACCAAATGTAACAGCCCACCCATCAACGGCCACTGTACCAATCACCGTACTGCTGTATAATGGTCCGTTGCTGTACGGTTTTAATGTGCCCATTAAAGTTTTTCCTCATTGCTGCAAACGATTACCGTAGCAGATATTGCCAGGCAGAGGAAACCTCGCCCTGCGCCGCATTGCAGGGTGCTGCCACCTGGCGAATTCAATGGCATGATCCTACAGCTATTGCCGGTCCATTCTGAAAGTGTCGTAACGTTTTAAACGTTAGCCGTAAACGTTTTCCCGTGATGTTGCAGTGTACGTGACAAACGTTAACAGACGTCGTAACATCATTTTAGACATTATGGGTCAGTTCACTGTTTGGATTAGTCCTTTTGCTCAGCGTAATCACTGTGTGTACTCACAGGCCTCATGTAAATTTATATTAATTATCGTGGGCATTTACATGTCCTCAAATATTTATTATTATTATAGGCTACTAAAGGAGAAAGGAGTGACGCAGAGGAGTAAGAAAGTTTCGCGAAAATGTCGCGGTTAGATGTCTGCAAGCCTATACATCTGCATAACTCCTTTCTGCTTAAGTATAATAATAATATATACTAAATATTTGAAAATATGTAGGCCAAATACCCATGATGATTACTCCTTGCGGCCTGTGAGTACATGTAGCGAAAGGACTAATCCAAAAAGTAAAATGACCCATTGTAACAGCCAGACAAACGAACATTGGAGAGGCAAAACTACACCGTGTTCCAAAAAAGTAAGCCACTTGATGTTTGATAATAATTTGGCAAATGTGGATCGATTTTCAAAGTTCTTTTTACCAGGTGATTCGTAAGAAAATTCTCTATGTACGCATTACAAAGATTTTCATCTCACCTGCAATATGTTGCTACACTACCTTGTGAAAGTCGAAAATCCTAAAATGTTACCCAATTTTCACGTTCAACGTGACAATTAATATGTTTAACTAAAATTTAATGTGAGATCTTATGTAACCTGCCACAAAAATATCTCACTAATGATTTTACTTAAAATGTGTGTACAACGTACAACGTATAGCCTAGAAAGAACTAAGATGGTGCGAAGATAATCATTGTCAAAAACATCGCAATGATGCAACAATGTTCAACTGAATAAGGTTCAGCTGTTGATTCGAGACGTCGTCTGACAAACTTCAAAATGTTAGTCAGTCAGTCTGTCAGTGTGAGCAGTCTTGAGACAGTCTGTCTAACTACTGTTAAACGTTAAATCAAATCCTCAACGTGTCCTCGGGAACACGTCAACACTCTGTAGACTGTTGACGTGCTGTAAAAGTCGGTAACATTTTTGTATTTTCGACTTTCACAAGGTAGTGTAGCAACATATTGCAGGTGAGGTGGAAATACATAGAGAATTTTCTTGTGAATCACCTGGTGAAAGAATTTTGAAAATCGGTCTACATCTGCCAAAGTTATTATCAAACATCAAGTTGCTTACTTTTTTTGGAACACGGTGGTGTATACCTCGACGTAATTAATGGCGGTCTTCAGGGTCGACGGTCCCTAGCGTGAAATAGTCCACAGTTTTTACTTGAGAAAGAGCGCGAATATTGATGTATGCCTGTTATTGTTATAATTCAATCAGCTGGGCGGCAACCCGTTGACAATGACCGGCATACTGGACATCCTCGAGTCCGTCGACAACTCGTCCAGTGTCATCAGCTACATCGGCTTTGACGTAAGTCCGCCGTGTTGGCGTAAAGTCTGAAGTTGAAAAAGGCAGAGTTGTGCAGTCCACATGATAAGCCAGCGATACATATATAGCCTACGTAAGGTTAGGAAAGGTAGGCCTAAAGGTCTGGACACTTGTTATAGCGCCACTTACCTGAGTATAGGCTAAGACTCGTGACGAGCAGCGCTTTACAATGGAAGTAGCAGCTGATTGGCATAATCCAGTAGTACCACAGCATATTATGTGGCTTAGTGGCTATCCACTGCCCGCGCTAACGGACAATTGGACCCGCGGTGCAGCTAGCAGACACACCATCGCACCAATCCTAGGCCTCCACCCCGCCTATACAGTGAGTAAGCTACGACTCATTTTCAGTGCCGCTGAGGGTAGGAGGCTGAGTTAGCCTGAGCACACAGTAGGTTAGCAACTTGCTCAAGGTTGCTTGCAGTGGACCGGGTGAGAGTAGAACAACGCAACCTCTCAGTTGCGACTTACACGAGTCCGATACTCTACCGCCAGACCAACTGCACACCACTGAAAACCTAGGCATAGAAATATTTTCACTGCTAGTTTTCTTCCGCGCAATTCTATGCATAAGCGCGGCCTCCGTCGTGCGGTGTCTGGCTGGCTGGCTGCATGATGTCTGTCATGTTCGTGTATTGTGCCGAAACGGCTAAAGATAACCTACGGACATAGTTGCTATGAAACCGTACCCAAGCTTTCGAATGGTACCATTTTCAATGAGCTTGAACGACCCCTAACCGCCGGTAACCGGGATTTCAAGGTCAGTCCATTATTTGACGCTGGTTAATCTCAGAAACGTTACCAGTAGAGACCTAGCTACAAACTTACAAAGGAATACTAATAGGAACTTACACATGTCCTACTCAAGTGTGTCATTTCGAATGACTTTTTTAACCTTGAGTGACTTAGCGAAATATTCATCGCGCGGCCTCTCTGCAACATTTGAGCGTCTTGTGTTGTATGGAAGGCGTCGTACCTCTCTGGCTACAAGATAAGCATTGGCCGCTTTTATCAGCAGCTGGTAGGCTACCTATCATATCGTAAAAATCATTCTTGGTACTTTTGCCAATAGACACCACTATGTTTTAGATTCTCAAAGAAGGTAATTTTAATCCGTAGGCATGTTTTACTGTGATCCCGTGCAGGACATTCCGGTTAACCGCAAGATCGTGTACATGATGGAGAGCATTCAGAAGTACCGAGAGTTTAACATGGTTCACGGGGGTCTACTGGAGAGCGAAGACGTCCTTGGTCGACGAATGGGTTAGTGACGGTTAAAATGGCAACTTGGCAAGGCAGAGTTGTACAGAAGACACGCTGGGTTGCGTGGCACAGCGGTAGAACGGCGCTCTTTGGCCGGCGAACTTTTCCTGTCCTGCGCTCGACCTGCAACTGATGGGTGACCACTTATGTGGGTAAACCGTCCATTATAAATCACCCAACTAAGCCAACTCAGCCTTTCATCCGTTCGGGTTGATAAAATGTGTAGTAAGCTGCAACTAGATGTCTGCCACTATACAATCAGTGGTGGCGCCGTCTAGTGAGCGCTTACAAAGGTAAAAGGCAGGTGTGGTATTTGCAGGTAAAACTGTGATCCATACCTAAGCGCCTTGAGAAGGAGGTGCTTGCTGTAAGGCGCTATAGTCTTTACATTTTTACTGCGCGACGCGTATGCATAGCGCGGACTATACGGTCGCAAGATATCCGTCTGTCACACGCCGGTATTGAGTCTAAAAGGTTATACATATTCTCAAAGTTTTTTCACTATCGGGTAGCACCACCACTCTAGTTTTCCCATACCAAACGGGATGGTAATATTCCGACGGGGACCCCCCTAACGGGGGTATCGAATGCAAGGGGTCTATGAAAAAATCACGATGCTTTATGTTACGGTTTGAATGATCTTGAGTGACCTCTAACCCAGATTTCAAGGTCATGATATCACTCAACGTCAAATAACTCAAAAACGATAGCAGATAGAGCTATAATTATAATGGCGGACCAATAGAAAGTCGTATGTGATCTATCGAACGGCGCCGTTTTCTATAACCTTGAACAACCCCTAGCCCAGTTATCTAAGTCACGCTATACTTTGACGCTGAATATCTCATAAACGGTTAAAGATACGGCCATAGTTGCTATGGAAGGCGAAAGCACCCAAGCTTTCGAATGGTACCAGTTTGAATGACCTTCAGTGATATTTTCAAGGTCATGATTATTCAACGTCAAATAACTTGAAATTGGTACAACATACAGCTATGCTTACAATGGCCGACCAACAGAAAGTCGTATATGAACTATCGAACGGCGCCATTTTCAATGACCTAGAACGACCCCTACCCCGAGTTTCAAGGTCACGTCATTCTTTGACGCCGAATATCTCAGAAACGGTACGACACACTGACATAGTGTCATTGAAATACTAATAGGGACTTACACACGCCCTACGCAGCAGTGTCATTTCGAATGACTTTCAATGACCTTGAGTAACTTAGCAACATATTCAGTGACACGAAGCATCGGGCGGACTCTCTGCGACAGCTGAGCTTCTTGTTTTACATGCTTTGATTTTGGGTTGCAGTGGAACGTACGGTACATTGATATTTTGCATGAGCTTTGTATACGTCAAATCGAATGGATGTCGAAAGCAGCTGTCGTGCTAGACCTCGGTATTTCAGGAGCCTACACATTTTTATGACAGAATGTGCGAGACAGTTGCCGAAGAATTTAATGGGTAGGCCTATATGTTGAAGAAATGTCGTCGCTATCCATCTGACGAAGGGTAGACTAATTGTAATTCAGTGTGGCATTGGCAACATACAGGCTCTGGTTTTAGTGATTTTGAGTGTAATTGAGTTAAGACATTCTACACGGAGGCGTCTTTCGATGACTGACGATACGATACGATACGATATTGTGTATTTAACCCTTTAATGGGCACAGGGAATTATAGTGCACATCGAATAATATGAAGTTGGTACACTGGCCGTTGATGGATGGGCTGTTACATTTGGTACAGCGAGGAGGGGCCTGGGCGGGCTGGGGCCCCGCCCAGTCTCCTCCTCGCTGTACCAAATGTAACAGCCCATCCATCAACGGCCAGTGTACCAACTTCATATTATTCGATGTGCACTATAATTCCTTGTGCCCATTAAAGGGTTAACGTGCAGTAAAAATCCGACGTGTAGCCAGCTTGAGCCACCACGTGGGACAAACAGAAAAAGAAAAAGAAAAAAAAACGAACTAAAAATAGATCGAGAAGCATAGGTTCCATGATCGTGAAGGCAGTTGGGTTGCTTTACAGCATTTCAAACCTTTCTTGGATTTCTCACAGTGATCCGTTTTCTTTTTCAAATTCTTTTCGTTTACGATTTTCATTTTCTCCGTGTCGACCATGCCGTGTACATTATGGTCGGCCTTCGGATTTTCGGAGCATGTTATATGACTGTTAGTTTGCATCGTATTGTATTTGTTACGTGCTCGTTGATTTAACACGTTGGATCTCTTCGAGCTACAGATTTGCGATACGACACTGAGATTCGATTAGCTAATCATGTGCCGATCATGCGCTGTTGGTGCAGTTCTGCGCTGCGATCCGCTGAAGCTGCTCATCCAGTTCATGACGGACAAGAACATTCGGCCTGTCGACCTGTTTCGCTCGTTCGACAAGGACAAACAGTATCGCGTCACTCGAGAACAGTTCGTCTCCGGCCTCAAGGTAGGCCTATATGCAAATTAGGCTGTTATTGCCTCGACAGCCGGCAAGGCATTGTTTTCAGTGGCGTGTGTTTGTTTGTTTGCTATATATATAGATTACAGGTAAACTTTACAAATATCGTCGTGCCGAAACTTTCGGCAATGATTGTGAGATCGTGTGATTGAATTGTGGGTAAAAGTGGGTTAAGATCGAGGTCGCGGGGTCAAAAACCGCCGAGAAGGTCCGGTTGCGCCACCTGGCGAACGTTAATGAAGCCAAATCGGGCCGAACGTCTAGAGTCATATCTCGAAAACTAAGCAAGATAGACTATAGTTACTATGTAACACTATGAGGAAGTCGACACAGTTGATTCTGTTGGCGCATTCAGATTCTTCCCCAGACGCCTTCTGAGATCGGGAAGATATTCCGATTTGTTGTTGAAAAATATTTAAAATATTAATATTTTCTTCTGTTCGACTTGGCGTCAGAGTGCGACCGTCGGAACTGGTTGTTAACAATCATTGTTGATTGCGTTGACTACATCTCTGGTATGACGCCATAGTCGAACAAGACAAGAGGTAGACCAACTTTGTTTTGCAGTGGCGATATTCTTGTTGTTATTATCGATAATCTTTATTCGCCAATACATGGTAGATAATAAGATAAAAACATCGATACGAGTAATGGATACAATTAAGCATAGAAACGAAACTGAGACATGAAATTAGCACATATAAAACAAGCATACAAAAAGCACAGTTTATCATTATTACTATCATTATTATTAGACGTAATATATTATGACGAAATGGTGGATTTATTTATGCGACTTTGATGTATAATGTTATACAACTGTACTAAGTGGAAACGGTCTTCATTGCTGTACGTTGCGTTATGTCGTTGCAAACCACGCAGAAAGCTCAGGTTCCGCTCGATGACTACGAGATTGAAAAAGTTCTGCTTCGCTTGGATGCTGGCAAAGAAGGAAAGATCAGCTACCAGTACGCGCTGTGTTGTTTGCTCATTTGTAAAAAGATAAACTTTAATCAGAAGAGTCTCGACTGACCGTACATTAATGGTGAATAGTTCGCATCACGCTACTTAGTATAGATGTGTGGCGTCATCTCGTGATTACACGGAGTATTAAATACACCTACGAGTAATGGTTTATTTTGTAGTGACAAAAATTCCTGGCTGCGGATCGAGATCTGTATCGGGATCACCTCTAAAATCTAACGGGTTTTTTGGGGGGCTAGAGGTTTATCACTTCCAAAATTTGATGAATATTCATCAATACCTTTTGCATTAATTCTGCTTACGGTCAGACAGACGAACCAACCAACAAACAGACCAATGAAAAAATAAATAAGACGCGTGTAATTACGAGATTGTATATACCTCGCCCCGGTCATAGCCTGTTTTCGATCCCATCATTTCTGTTGTTTATTAACAACACTGTGAAAAATAACGGATCGCCGGTCTATACAACTTCTAGTTTAGATCGACAATAGTCGCCGCTTTGTGCAACGAGTGTTGAACGCAGCAGCCCGTGTGGTCAGCGGTACCCACAAGTTCGACCGAGGCTTGTCGCGACTCCTCCATACCGAGCTACATTGGCTGGATGTTCCTGAGCGAGTCGTGTACAACCTTAATTGGCGTCACGGTGTTCAATTGCCTGCACCGTCAAGCGCCTGCGTGCCTCATGGAATTGTGCCAACCAGTCGCAGGTGTCACATCGCGGCAACGTCTCCGATCCACCACCCGAGAGGCGAGAGCTCCTGGTCTTACCGCGTCACCGGCTCAGCTGCTGTGGCCGACGGGCTTTCTGAGTGGCTGGTCCGTCGGTCTGGAATTCCCTTCCGGACAGCTTGCGGAATCCGACTATTGGCGGAAACAGTTTCAGAAAATATCTGAAGACGTTTCTGTCCGCAACGTACTGATGCATTCAGCGCATTAGAGGTTTTACGACGATGCGCTATACAAGTCGACTTTTTACTTACTTACTTACTTACTTACTTAGTTACTAATGTGCCGCAAACGCTGCTGAGTGGAGTATATTGTGGTGTGGTTGTGACGCAGGCGGCTGATAAAAGGTGTGAAAGAGCAAATGCGCGTGAACCGCGAGGAGGAAAAGCAGAGACTTCTCGAGGAGAAGAACATCAATGACGATCATCGTAAGATGCTCAAGATGGCGGCCGGCTTGACGACCAAAGTGTCGTTCCCGACCGACTCGCCGCGTAGTAGTTCGCCGTCCGTCACCGACGAGCAGCAGGTGACGCCCCGGTCACCCACCGGCCGGCGACCGTCCAACCTCACCCGGGCTAACGTCAAGGCGGTCGCCGCGGCCGCCGAGCGGAAGGCCCAACACGCCGCTGGACGAAAAGTCAGCATAGGCAGCGAATCGAAAGGAAAGACGACACAGCAATCAAACAGTGTGGATCGACTGAATCTGGAAGATGACGACGACGACGACGACTTTGATCCAGACATGATGTCGCTGGGCAATTCGGTGATGAGCGCCATTGATCTGCATAGCGATCGAAGCAGGAAGAAGCAGAGCGAACTGCGTCCGATTCCGAACACGTCCGTCAAAACTAATCACGGCAGAAAATGATCATTTCGATTGAGACAAATTTCCAGATTCATTCAGTAACAGATTTTTTTTTCAAGTTTAGCGAACCTGCAGGCTCTGCACGTATTGCAGATTACAGTCGAATTACAGGCCATCAATTTGTAGCTCCAATGTCAGGTTTATCCTGCGTGCCTGTGGTTGTTGTCACACAGTAGGTCTGTTCATGTAAGTGCATTGGATTCCAATAAAAAGGGCCTCAGCACTGGACTGATGTGGCTCCCTCTACAGGAATGAAAGCGCACGAAACTTGTGACATGATGATGAAAGGACTATTTTGTTACCCGCTGCCGAGTCCCGCAGCAATTTTGTGGTTCATTTCTTACATGCTTCAGTCATTCATAGAGCAGCATACAAAGTCATTCACGATAAAGAGTGAAACAAACAACTACAAGGTGAAACAATAGAGAACACTCAGAGAGTGTAAACCACCATTAAGGCTGACCATAGGAGCAAAACTGAAATCTTCAGATAAAAACTGGTCATTTGCGTTTTTGAGGTCCACGAAAAGATTTTGTCAAACGGCTGCCACTTCCGAGATAGACCTAGTATAGAACGAATATTTAGTGTTTGTGATCCGTTTTTAAAATTCATTAAAAAATTGTAAATTTTTGTGCTTTGTTAAAATTCGGTACGTAGTTGTCATTACGAGGAGATCACTGAGTACTAACTGCAGTGTTGACAGGCCTATTAGGATAATCTAACATCCACTGCTGATGCTTCTTCGTATACAGGGATATTTCTAGACTCCCCTAGGGGGTATATACCCCCTAATCAGAACGGCGTACCCCCTAACCGAACTTTAGGAAATACCCCTAAGGGGGTATTTCATGTTCCCTACAGGGCTAGTGCAGGCATGGTATGGATGACAGTCTCGTCATCTCTCATGTGGAAAATGATTGTTGCTGCTTCCTCTCGGCACAACAAAATTTAATGTCGAAAGGTCCTTCTCAACTCTGAACAGAATTTTGTGTACTAAGCGTTGCAGACTGAATGCTGAACATCTGAGACACGTTATGCTTCTCTCTGTCGAGGGCATCGCCATTCCTGATGAACGTAACGCAACTGCCGATAATGAGGCAGCATTTAACAAACTACTTGACAAGGCTTACACCTTATGGCTACAAAAGCCTAGACGTGTTACGGATGAGTGACTAGTCTACTGTCTATAGCAGTGATGTGCAAGATACTTTGAGATATCTTGAAATACTTTTTATTTCTTTTTAAAGATACATTTTCAAGATACTTTTGCAGTCAAAGCCTATTTGTTGATTGCTTTATAAAGGATTGACTGGACAGGTCACTGCTAAACATCTCTTCCTTAGCTGCCAGATTTAGCAACCTACGTACAGGGTTATCAAAAACATACAGTTCAAATGAGTAATTTTTTTTGAAATTTCTGTCCCCAAAATGGCTCTGTTATAAGTCATCATTTAGCTAACCCATGAAACTTGATTGGTTAATTCTCAAGAAAATCATTAAAATTGTTGCCACCAGATGTCAGATTTTAATGCTAAAATGCACCAAATTCGATTTCGGCTGAAGCTCCGCCCCAGACCCCGTTGGGGAAGCTTACAGCGCTCCCCCAGACTCCCTAGCTGGATTTGCGGGGGCCTACTTCTAAAGGGAGGGAGGGGAAGAGCAGGGGTTGAGGAGAGGACAGGGGTAGGGAGGGGAGGGGAAAAGAGGAAAGAGGGAGGGGGAGGGAAAGGGAAGGACCCCTGGTACTTGATTACACCCCTGATATGAAATCTTAAATAAAACCCTGGCTTCAGATCTCAGAAACCGTGCGTCATGGCTTAGTAGGAGCCTATAGGCAGTGGCGTATTTAGAGGGGGCCGCGGCCTCACCCCCAATCGGCCATCGCCCAACAAATTTATTGCTCTTTTAAGTAGCCTAATATAGGAAAGGATACATCAGAATTGCACCGCAATAGCACCAAAAGCAGGCAGCAGAGAAGTATGCGTCGCTGCTCAACGACCCTCAATCGCTCATCAACAGCGAGTATATTCTGTGGCGTCAGCAGTGAACAGCGACTGCAGCAGAACAGCGCCCGGACACTACGGCAGCACTCAGCAGTTGCAGCAGCGTCAAGTTTCCAAACGTCTACCGACTGCTGTCCATCCTAGGAACGCTGCCCGTAACGACGTGCGAGTCTGAGCGCGTCTTCTCCAAGTTGCAGAGAACGCTGATGTCGATCCGTACTACCATGACGGAGGATCGACTAGAGGCGCTTCTCTTGCTGCAGTGCCACCGCGAGCACTGTCCTACGCCAGACGACGTGCTCAGCGCATTTGCTACGAAAGCCAGACGACTCAACTTCGTTCTGTAGCCGAAATTGCTGAAGTTGTACTGTACTGTTGATACAAGTGCCGCCTTTTGTCATTTGTCTTGTATTCATATCATAATATACATATATTAAAAACCCTGCTTCAGTTTTATGGCAAGTCTTTAGAGGCGTTGCCAGGTGTTGCCTACCCCGGTTTCAGGGACAACCGCAGCACCTTAAATACCAAAACCGGATAATAAAAAAAATATTCTGCTTTACGTTGCAAAGCAGAACTTTAAAATAAGTACGTCAGAATACCTGAGATGTGCATCAAAATGCGCCATTTCAAGATCAAATAATCAAAAATTTTCTGGGGAGGGGGCACA
>Ga0209149_1000491_pt1 | contig 16714 bp, 19 predicted proteins | sample WorMetTyACAVOLI2_FD_187423 | JGI IMG/M metagenome (GOLD analysis project Ga0209149, IMG submission 187423) | Marine gutless worms symbiont microbial communities from Max Planck institute for Marine Microbiology, Germany - Olavius algarvensis... ... | reverse complement strand
ACTGATGGATGTGTTGACTTGGGTGGTTGTTGAGCAGCACCAAGCCGACGTATCAGTGCCCAACTCTTCCGGCTTGAGTGTGTGAAATTCATCTTATTTATTAATTCACCTTATTTACTAATTTCAGGCTATGACCTCTGGTTATACTAAGGACGCAGTTGCAAGCAGAGCCACTCTTTGCCCATTGCATACAGACTACAGAGCCGTGAGTTCTGCACGCATTGGGTGAAGAATGGCCATAGCCGCCAGCTGTGGCAAGCAGACTGCACACAGAGCCGTTCCGCAGACATTGTGCACATCTTGTCTGTGTGTCTGCTGCAGGCCTGCTTGTAATTATTCAGTGAGAGGCGTGAGTGAAAGGGGTTCTCTTTAGTACCTTGGGAGGCCTGAGAGGGAAGGTAGGGGGTGCTTTTGAGGACAATGAGGGTGGTATATTGGGTTAATGTTTCTGAGAGTTTTGATGCCCCGGATAAAGAGCCATTAAATGGTTGCTGTGTTGTGTTGTGATTACATGACTACAGGACGATCGGCATTATGACGGACATGCTTCAGACAGATCGCAAGTGGTCTTGTGAATATTGTACATATGAAAATTGGCCAGCGTCAAAGAAATGTGTTCTGTGCCGTGCGCCGAAACCGATGCAGTTCATTGATGAAGATGCGTCGTCAGTCGAACAGGATATCTACAAAATGGCTCCACTGATATGCCAGGACTCCGTTCCGATTGATACCAGCAAAAGCAGTGGAGGTGTAGACTCTAGCAATAGCCGTTGGTCATGCCGTGTAGATCCCAGTGCGAAATGGATATGTCATATGTGCACTTATCTGAATTGGCCAAAGGCGTTACGTTGCACACAGTGTCGATCTGCCAGACAAAAACTTTCGCCGGCCAACGTTGGGCCGCCGGTATCACGACCCCTGAATGTTGATGTAAATGCCTCAGCAGATACAATAACATCTGCAAGAAATTCGCCCAGTTCTCCGGAGGCTGCTAAGGCAACAAATAATGACAGGAATCGTTCAGTTGCTGGGATATCTACTCAGTCAAATGAGGCAGTGAAATGGCCATGTCGTGCTTGTACTTATGAAAATTGGCCGCGGGCTGTACGGTGTGTTCTGTGTGGCTTGGCACGTGGTGACCGCAGTGGGTCGTCTGAGAAGGAAACGAGTGGCTTCAGGGGTAGCACTGTATCACGTCGTCGTTCACCGCCAACGTCGACTCGTGGCACCGGCAGTGCCGACGTTGTCGACAGCCACAGTGGCGGCGCAACAGCGTGTCCGAGCATCCACCAAGTCCAGCACGAACGAAACATCGCCGGATCTACAGTTGACGTTGCAATGGCATCAAACTATACGAGTCCTAAACTGCACCAGATTCGTAACCGGTTACGAGACGTTGACTGGTTATGGCTGATGGCATGTCAAGGCATTGTCGATGGCGATGTTCATGCTGTGGAAGCATATCTTGCTGCCAATGGAGATCCAGCACGACAGTTGACTGCTGACGAATGTGCCCTACTTGGCCGTCCTAGTGCGTATGCTTCAGGATACTCTTTGGTTCACCTTGCAATAAGGTTTAGACGCGAGGATATGTTATCAACTTTATTAGCTGCTGGAGAAATGCATGCCGGAAAGTCTAGGAAACGTGTGCCATCGTATGCTGCTCCAGACGTGGCAGCAGCAATAGTTCGAGAGATCTCATCTTCACTTCGCCAGCGGAAAGGCGATTTTCCATGTTATTTCGTTATGGAAACTGCCACATTTGCACTTCCTGGAGGTATTTATGATTTATGCTGTGTTTACTGTGTCGTGACTTGCCATTAGGGTTGCATACGAGAAGATTAGGGTTGCTGAGTTAAATTTTGCCAACTAAATTTTATAAGAATAATTAGAAGCTTATTCATGTTGTTTGATTATTTAATTTTAATTTTTGAATTTTTATTCTGCTTACTTTTGTGTCACACTCGTAAAGATGCCCACCAATATTTTCATTGTATAACTTAGTTAGCTCAGGCTGGCAATAGAAGTAATGTATATTAATATAGACAGCTCTTTAATTGCTGGCACTAATTGCTGGCCTATTTGTTGCGTGCTAGCTATGCGTTGAAGGTCAGTCACTGCCATCGATCATCCATTATTGATTTTACTGAGGATCAACAACTGATGTCTGTGTACATTTACATACTTATGATTTATCATAATGGTATAGATCAGCTACAAGGCGATTGACCAGTGAGGACAAAGAATGATTGGTCACGTGATTGACATTGAGAAAGTTCAACTGGTGATAGCACCGTTTGAACAATTGGTGATAGTCACCGTATTTGAGATATAGACTTTAAAGAAGTCGTTATATGAAGTCTGATAGTTAGATCAGACAGTTGTGATTGACGGTGCGGAAGAATATCGCGCTGAGCCGGGTTCAGTGGGAAACGGCGGTAGTCGGACGAACATCTTTCCCATGGACGGTGATCGGAGATCGAAGCAGAACTCGCGACGTGTTCATGTTAAAGATTGCCTCCAGGTGGCAGTCTGTGAACCAGTGGAAGTCGACGACGACAGTGACATCTTCGGAAGACAGCGGATCAACGGAACAGATCGCATCTTCGTGAGATGAACATTGCTAGCTTCTCGGTCCAAGCATCACCCGCACCCATTGCATGGCTCGAGCCTAGCTTAGATTAAACTGTATTATAGAATATACAGTGCCAGCCTTATTGTTGACATTTGTATGTTTTACTTGTTTATTAATAAATATTATATACGTAACAATATGCCTAATGATTGCCACACACCAAGTTACAACTCAGTTTGAACGTACGCCATATTCGATTTACTCTCACCTAATTAATCTGGGTTTGATTAAGTGGATTAAGACTGTACTTACAGTCGGATAGAGATAAAACTCTACACTCGTAAGTTGTGAATTGCCAATGTACGTGTCTGTATTTACACATGTGAGTATTGTTAGCTGTCAACTGTAATCTGATATCCATCAGTGCCGGTATGCATAATTTTCTCATACAATAGGCTATAATAACAAATTTTTTAAAGATTTTTACCGATGAAGTTCATAACAGTTTATAAAGACAAATGTCGTTATATAGGAAGTTTTGTTATGATTGGTTACATATAAAACATAAAATACATATGATATTTTGCTATGACATATATTACAGTAAAGTGTTGTGTATATTTATTTCAGAAATCGAAGACTTGCCAAATTCTGTTAAAAAGCAGTTGTTTGACGAGTTGTTGGATGCAAATGCACAGAAAGGTTGCACACTTCTGTTAGATGTTAATGCTACTTTGTGATAGATACAAAGCATTTAATTTCAAGTGTTAACGGTTGAATTCATTACGACGCTAGATAGAGTTAACGGTTGAATTCATTACAATGCTATTGTTGTCATTTTGTAGTGATTGACTTGGAGTTGAAGCAAGTTTAAAACTTAAACAGTTTGCATCACCATCTTTGTTATTTTTTTATCTATGCTGAATCTGCCGTAGTGCCATTGACAGCAGTTGTGGACTGTTGCAGAGCTGGAAGATGAAGAAGAGCATGTGATTAACTGGAGCGTTGAGATGATCAATGTGCTCGGCAGTCGCCTGTATGCACTGTGGAACCGCACGGCCGGCGACTGTCTGCTTGACTCTGTACTGCAGGCGTCGTGGGGTGTCATGGACCGCGATAACACACTGCGACGGGCACTTGCCGATAGCCTCGGCGAAGCTGCTTTCACGTATGTTTTGTCCTGGAATTCTCTATTCTATTTTTATTAAAACTAGTCACTAGGTACTAATTTGTACGGAATGATGATGTACGGAGGCTAACAAAGCAACCCAAACTCACTGCTATAATCCAGTCATGCCGGCTTACCCTATTTGGGCATATTATGCGCATGGACGACAACGCAGATGCCAAGAGGATTCTGTTAGCCTCCCCTCTGGCAGACTGGAGAAGACAACTCGGTCGTCCCCGCATCACGTGGCTCAGCACCGTCCAACAGGATCTGAAACAACACCATCTTACGCTCCCCATAGCAGCAGATTTGGCTCAGAGCCGCCCTCTGTGGAGGATGATGCCGACGTATGGCCAGAAACGACGACTAGATTAATTGCAGAGCAGCTGTTGCATGGCTTGGTGGTACATTGTCAGACCGAGATCAAGTCACATGTTTGGTTACCAGCAAGTGCCGTGTTCAGTAATGTAACAACCTTCAACAAATTGCCAATGACACGTGGTGTTTTTTTGGATTTTAAGAGAGATAGTTTTAGTGCCTCCAAATGTGGGGCCAAGAAAAGCTGGGGTGGACAGTTTTTGGCTGCTCTGATGCCCATTTTTCCAATTTGATGGTGATTTTCTTGAAACGCTAATCATTAGAGCATTGTGAGGCTGCGATCTTCGTCGACGTCTGCCCTTGTCACGCCATCTTCGTATCGTACGACGATTGGTGACCGCGCGTTCTTCGTCGCTGCGCCGCGTGCCTGGAACACTTTGCCATCCAGCGTCACTGCGTCTGAGACACTCGGCACCTTCAAGCGTCGTCTGAAATGCATCTTTTTGTTACGTCATTACCTTAATTTTTTCAAACTGCGCACATCAGATTTTGTTTTGTTTTTTGACTTTGAAAAGTGTTCTTGAAGTAATCTTTAGGCTACTTATGACACAAAAATAATAATAATAATAATTGTGTGTCAATCGGGACTTAAGGTTAATGCAAAGAGAGCTTTCAAAAAATGTAAGGTTCGAGGCAGAGGCATCCCCCAGCCACAAGGCCACGGTAGCCAGGAGGATTGTATTTTTCCATCATGTTTAGTCTTTGCTAATTAATGTCTCGTAAGCGGGTGAACACATGGCAATAAAATTTAGCACACTAATAACAGAATGCCTCCTCGACCACCAACTATTATGTAATAATTCACATGGATTAGCACTGGTGTCATTATACTGATACCAATATCTTGTGAATGGCTGAACTTGTCGAGGCAAGATTTTGCACAGTGGTCGGACTGAAGCTGTTTCGCATCATTGTCATATATCTGGTGGGCGACGAAGGAAGATGGAATGCTGCACATAATTTCAACTGCCCTCTGTATAAGCCAGGAGTAACTTGCTTCTTGCTGATGCACTTATGTTGGCTTGTGTATGTTATATACATGGCATGTTTTGATTTTGATGTTAGTTTCTATGAGCGGTGGAAGCAGGCGGAGGCAATGCATGCAGAGATGCTGCAGTTCAGCCTGGATGAGGACCAGTGGGAACAGGACTGGGCTGTCATACTGAGTATAGCTAGTCAACCAGGTTATTGTCAACTGTCTCATTATCGTAGTATGGTACTCCAAAGAGCTTTGTCAAAGAGCGTTAGCAGGAATTTGATGTAAGTAAGTAAGTAAAACATCAGTTTATATAGCGCATCGTCACAAATGCCTCTGATGCACTGTGTACACACTAGTACTCTGAGAGAAGAAATGTTTTTAGTGATCGTCCAAAAACAGCAGCAGTATATGACGGGTCAAACAAGTTTCTGGGCAGTGAGTTCCACAACATCGGACCGGCTACTGAAAAGGCCCGACGACCACATGTTGTAAGCCGGTGAGACGGTATAACCAGCTGATGGCCGGCAGTGGAATGAAGATATTGCCTAGAGACAGATGCCACCCAGAAATTGTTCACTTCTGTGATTGGATTGCATGTTGCAGAATGAGAGAACATGTCGGCTATAATTGATGATAGAAGGCAAATTTACATGACTACTTATTTGCCTTTTGTGCTGCACTACTGTTGTTTGAGTGTCCGGTCGTTCCAACAACATTCAAACTTTCCCTGTAGCAGAAACATCTTTGTGTGAGACCAACCTAATTCATAGTGGCCAGTGAAAAAAATCTGATGCCGAAATTAAAGCTGCAGATGTGTGTGTCAGTTATTTCATAGTATTTTTATGCACTTTTGTACTAAGTAAAAATGGTTGTAACTGTCCCACTGCGGTGCCTGCAGAAGGAAATGGCGACTTACAGACACTGATCTGTGTCCTTGTGGCGAGACCCAGACGATGTCTCACATTGTCGAATCCTGTCCCCTGACAAAACTGAATGGCGGCTTATCTCGGCTACACACTGCGGATGAAGAAGCTGTTTCATGGCTGACCAGTTATGGCTCATGAAACGCATACGAGAAGAAGAAGACTGTCCTATGAAAATGTCCATGTTTTAAACTATCTCAGAAACGAGCTGAAACAAACAAAACACTCTACAAACTGCTTACACTTTGATAAAAACTTGTGTCACACTACAAACAAGTTTTTGTTTAGTATTTTCAATGAAATGTTATTCTGATTTTACCAAATTTAATCAAGCGTATTTTTATTGAACGAGAATGTTAGACACCGGGCTAAGTTAAGACTTGTAGACACTGAACTGTTTCAGTTGATTGTATATTTAATTTTAGATATGTTTAATATAATAGTATGATTTTACATTTTAGATACAGTCAAAAACTGACCTATAGTGTGATATTATGTATTGCCTGGTGTATGAGACCGAGACGTAGATCCGTTTATATGTGTTCAGGGTCTTCGCTAGAACAGATTCACATTTTTGCACTGGCACATATCCTCCGTCGGCCAATTATTGTATATGGCATAAAATATGTCAAGAGTTATCAGGGTGACAACATCGGCTTGGCCAGGTTCCAAGGTATGTCGTCACTTACGGGATGCTGTACAGATTCACAGTCTGTGTAGGATGGTTTATGGGTGACATGCGGTTATTATATCAGAAGAATGAGCTGACTGTGCAAAAACCAAAGCTAGCAGGTAGTAGTAGTTCTAACAATGTTTTGCTATTTTGTTCAGACAGTTGTTTTTTTTAATCTCACAGCATCTCGTTCTGTTTTGCTTTCTCGTGCGTATTACTTACAGTCGGACAGTGACTGACTGCTGAACATTCGGTTTTTGTAGCTCTAGTTATGTTGACTTTTCTCAGCTGTTTTTGCCTTGGCTACATCTGTCTTTCTGCTTCTTTACACACACTATAATGATTATTATCTCGTTATTGTTGTCTCAGACATTATCGTGATGTCTTGTAGGTGGTCTGCACTGAGCAGATCATTTGATCTTATGTCATAGATGTTGTGATGTTGACAGTAGCAATGGATGCTTGATTGGTGGAGGCTCACATAACCTCTGCCAACAAGGCGGAGGTTATGTGAGCATTCTGTCTGTCATTCTGTAAACAGGATTAACTGACAAGTGCAGAAACGGACGTTGACAAACTTGGCAGGCATGGGCATTGGGCAAGGAGTGACCGTCTAGAATTGATTAACGATTGATGGTTGACTGTATCGGGCTTTGATCTTGCTTGGTTTAGCTCTCTGTCTTCCAAGCACCTCTGTGTTTTCGGTCTTAATGGTGCTGTATAGATACTAAAAATTTTTTTTGGTTACATCCTTCTCTTTACCTTTTAGTGAGCTGAGCCTGGTGGGATTGGCCCTTGACGTGGTTGACTAACCATAGTCCTTCCGTGCTATGACACTGTTGGTTGGGTCATGTGACCCGTAAAATCATCTCCTAAATGACCTATAATGTGTCGAGTGGGATGTTAAACTCTACTATACCATATGATGGCGATCCGGATCCGCCTGTGGACTCCGGATCACTTATTCATCTTCTTCATAATTATGGAATAGGGGATTTTTGCACATTTGTTAGCATTTCTTATACAGTCAACGGCCGACTTGTACCATACTTGGTGAAATGACTGATACCGGCAAGAATACATCCACCACAGTTTGGGACAGATCCAATGGACATCTGGATCCAGATTAATCCCAAAATCTGGATTTAAATTCCGTATCACTTTTGTTTCAACTTTTGGTATTGGCAGAGGTTTGTGATCTCTGAGTGCTCTTGTTGATTTATGCATTCGTGAACTGAGAGTATAGTGCAGTGCTGTTAGTGTCAGTCTGATGTCTGCCAATACTGTTGTTTGTAGGTGTATATCTGCCGTTACTCTGGGAGCCGACATTTTGCTGGCGGACGCCTCTTGCACTCGGATACACCCGAGGTCACTTTTCCGCATTAGTTCCCATGGAAGCTGACCTGTGTGCACACCTGGGAGCGCGAGCCAACATCGACACAAACGATGAAGCTCCGACTGTATATTTACCACTGATGGACTATGAGGGAAAAATCCTTCCCGTCCACTTCCTTCAGCTGTCTGAAGTTAGTCATTTTGGATGACATTATATTCTGCAATTAATACTGACATGCTTACTTTTGTGTTGGCTGTTAATAGGCAATGAAGTTCTAATCACTATAGGTTTCGTAGTGACATTTATTATTAATAATAGTAATAATAATAATAATAATAATAATGCCATTTCTGCAGCACCGCAGAATTTGCGGCATCTGCCAGAATTTGGCGACGCGGCATGGAGTTCGTCGGGACGCGGAAAATCGTGGGCCTTAGTCATTAGCCAATCAGCTGACTTCAGAGAATGCAGTCATCTTACAAGTTTATGAAGAAGCCATGAAACGGCCACGTATGACGTGGTAGAAGTTTCTGTGTTGTTGTGTTTTTGTATTACTAAGTTGCCATTGCAGTGAGTTGTATGCTTTTGCTATAGATTGGTCATGAAGAGAGTCTGTTACACGAGTGGCTTGACTGCTGCAAGACAGAGGCCGGTCTTCTTGTTGCGAAGCAGCAGCTCACGCGGCCGCCACACCTTGTCCAGCAGATGGTAGAAGAGTGGCTGCATCGGTATCGAGGCCTCGCCGAGATGCTGCAGTCAGCTGGTGCTTCGGGAGGCCCACGTGTTGTCGGGCCACCTCCTGCACCAATCCTTTCAAGTGACTCGGAGTCGGATGATGAATAGTGGCATCGGGTGGGTGATAATTAGCCTCTGTTCCCTCGTGGTTGTGGCCGTTCGCTATGCAATGAGACGCAGACTGTCGCTTGACGGACTTGCACAGTTTGTGCATTTCCGTCTCACCCGTGCAGGTAAACCAGTTTTAGCATTTTGTTTGCATTTGCAGTGGATTGTCCAAGTGTTGTGATAGTCTGGATGTTGTTGTGTCAGTGAAGTTGGTTGTTTACCGTCTGTCATTTTCTATCATTTTCTCTAGTTGGATAAAATTCCGTCTTTCTTTGCCGTAGCAGCTTATTTTCGAAAGTTTCATGCATCAAAGGTCTATTGGCAATTTTAAATTTTCAGTTGAATAACCGTTACAGTGCTGTGCTGATTTTCTGTCTGATCTGGTTAGGGATGTGACGAAGTTCGGATTTCGAACATTGTAGTCATATTTTATCATGGCTTTTCAGCACGCAGCTTTGCTAGACTATATAACATGGGATGAAATGGCAGTTTTTGACCTGAAGCTGTTCTCAGTACAACAACAGACTCGTTTCTACAGCCGTTTCTGCAGGAGAACCACAGTGACCTGGCGCCTGCACAATCAGCTTTTTATATGGCCAACTGAATGGATTGTTACAGGAACGGCAAATCAAATCAAATCTGAGAAACTTACTATATACTACAGTGAAGGTGAGCAGATGAACAGTGCCACACAAGAGTTTACGCCAGATGTCGTACCTGTTGCAACCATCCCGATGAACCTGGGCTTTGGGACTGGCACCGAAGTAAACCAAGTGGCTTGGTTCTCAATAAAAAATAAGTACCAACTTACAACCCATATTTTTTAATTGGTATACATATGCAGAACAGGAAAATATATTAAATTTTAAGTTGCATGAAATCTGCATTCGCATTCAAATCTGCACAGATTTCTAGGTTGAAATCTGCATTTGACAGATTAGGATTTTAATGAACTATGTCACATCCCTAGATTGGATTGTTGATTTATGCAGCAAACTGCTCTGTAGTTCGTTGACTCATGATGCTGACAGTAGTTATTAGGCACCCCAAACTTTCCAGCTTGTTGCTGTGCAGCATAATGCTTCCGAGTCATTAATTTTGTCGAGTGTCGCCAACCCTCCTCGAGGAAGGTCGACTAGTGAGTGCGTGGTTCATTGGTGATTTTGTTTATTGTACTTTAAAGTATGTACAGGGTGGCAGATAAAGAAGTGGACCGCATCATTTTGTTGTCTAGAGCATGTGTACCACACACATGCTGAAAATTTCTGTAACGTATCCACAGTATGTAAAACATTAAGCAAAATGTCGACCGTTAGCTGCAATAACTGAAGTTAGTCATTTCCTAAACTGTCCGATTGTCCACTTGATCAAAGACGTAAACGTACTTGTGTGTGACATCAGGAATTATGTCACAAACAATATTCAACGTCAACAGTGTTTCAGATAATATCACTTCTTTATCGTCTCTGGATCCTATCTGTGGCATCTACATTCTGCAAGAATGAAACCATTGTTGAGCGACAGTTTATACATATCATGTTCACAGACTGCATTGTGGTCAACTTTTTTCTGCACCACTCTGTAGAACATAAAGAGTGATTAAGACAGTGGACTCCGCCGTGTTCAGTTCTTATAATGTGTCGAGTGAGACATTAAGCACTAGTGTACTATACCATGCGGCCAAGATATATGCATCAGGAAGGGCATGTTGTCTGTGCCGAAACTGTTGCAGTGATGCAGAGAAAGCCACACCTTACGGATGTGCCGTTGAATCTCCGCGGAAGTGCATAATGTTAAAAGGTATTTTAAGTAACAGTTGCACAGCATGTAACATGAGGAATAGAATGAACACAAGCGGAATATAACATCTTATGTGTATGTGGTGCATTGTGAAGCTGGGAATACTTATGTAGTTTGACTTTACAGTTGTGTGTTCATTAGTTTGGTGTTTATGGCATGCAGACACGTATTTGATGTGCTTTGAGATTTGACTGATCTCCGGAGAGCTGTTTAATGCCGATCGTATGTATGTATATCCCTTCTGTTGTATGTGACTAGCGGCACTGACTCCAGTCGGTGGTGTGTGTGTGTGTGTGTCGTGAAGGTACTGGTGACTTGGTGTGCTTAGCATCACCAGTCACAGCTGTGTGGTTGAGAAATGGTGCTCAACAATATTTAGCTGAATAAGCAGCTGACTTGTTCTTGTGCAAAGAAGTGTTCATTGCATGACCACAAATAGTGTATGTAAATTTGAAGACTGTGTTTTGTTATACCACACTCATTATCTGTCTATGCCATACGGCATCATAGGGAAACTTCTAAAACGAAGTGTGTAACTGATGGTGGAATTTTGAGGTTACAAATGAAGTTATGCATTCCCATAATGCTGACTGTAATGGCGATAGTTACTAAATTTGCATGTTGTGCACTGATAAAGTCTAAATTTGTGTAAATGTGTGTTAGTAATGATTTTTCACAAATATACCAAAAGTCTTGACTGCTGGATATGTCCAGTTGTTGTAGACCATAACCACAGATGAATTTTGGCATTTTCCACAGGCCTTCAGAGTTCTGTAAATATTCACTTTGGATATACAAAGACTTGAGGCAATGGAGGAAAATCAAAAACAAAAGTTGGACAGACCATGTACCTAATGAAGAGGTGTTGGAAAGAGCACAAGAAAGTTGATTAGTTTAATTAGAGAACAACAAGCAACATGTGTCAGCCGTATAATGCGTAGAGATGAATTGCTAAAAGATATTCTTGAAGGGAATGACAGGGAAGAAGCAAAGTGGAAGACCACAATGTCTACACTAGACTGGATGATGAAAAGGGATGCTACTGGGTATACATATCAGAACCTGAAAGAGATGGCACATTGTCAAAGAGCATGGAGAGATTGGTGCGTGAAACCTGGCATTGGGCAGAGATGCTAAAGAAGGAGAATGCAGGAACAAAAAAAGTGTTCTGTATGAATATTCCAATAAATGTTTGTAATACGTAATAAGTGCACTGTGTCTCAGGAAAGGAAGCCACTTGATGTTTGATAATTTTGGCAAATGTGGACCGATTTTCAAAATTTTTTTTGTCACCAGTTAATATGTAAGAAAATTCTCTATGTATACACAACAAAGATTTCCACCTCACCTGCATAGCGAATTTTCTTGTGGCACTGAATTCTCTTCATCATTGTCCAAACAGATAATTTCTGTTGGCCCATAAAAAGCAAAACTCTGCCATCTGCTCGATACCTTGGCAGCTTGGTATGTCCAGTTGCAGACCGCAGATGACTCGAGATGTTTTCCACAGGCCTGCAGAGTTCTTGTAAATATGCACGATCAACACGGTGGGTACATTCCATACATAGACAGCAATGTGGAAAACGACATGCTGCCTTACCAGAAGCCAGTGGATGCTGTGTGGAATTGGCATGATGTGTAGTGCAGATGGCAGTATATTCAGTATCTGCCACAGTTAGAAGATGTGCTGATGTGCAAACTATGCCAAAGGAAAGTTGTGAACGTGGACTAATTGCATATCGAAACTTATACCACTTACATTCTGCCCCATTTATATCCGTGAGGCTGAGGAGTCTAGTCACATGGGTCAGGCATTGGATTTTTCTTCTATATTTCTTTTATTAGGCCCTCAGCCACAGTGGATCATTAAGCACCTGCATCAGTCAGCTGTTACTAAAGCCTAGTGATGCTGTCTCTTCCACATCTGAAAAGTAAGAAAGTAACTAGAGAAACGTATGAAGTAGAGTGTTGTAGTCTGGATCGTGTTTACTGCACGAGGGCAGGGCAGATGGTCCTGGCTGTTGTTAAAGGCGATGCTATTGTTTTATCTGTTGCTGTAAGGTTATTCATCTCTTTATGATATTCTGTTATTCAGATTCTTTCGACTGTGTACGATCAGAATGACCACGCATGGTCATTTTGCATGCCATTCGTGTGTGAAATCCAAGATTTTGTGGTGAAATCTAAAGCATTTGTATTGTGTCGCACTTTAGACTATGTATTGTTAGACTTGATGTTGCAGAGACTGAAATAGATGGATACCGTCACTTGGCTGTATGTGCATTAAAGAAGATGTTCAGTGCAGCAGGTTTCTATCAGTCTGGTATATTGTAGACTGCGGTTTCTCTGAGTTCGGCTGTTTGTGAGTTGACTATTTTGTGCGACAGTTTTCAGTTTTGCAAGACTGCACTGCAGCAGTTCTCTATCAGTCTGATTTTTGCGCACCCTGTACAATAGTATATCCACAAAACTTGGTAATTTTTTTGCAGTGTGGTTTTTCTTCAATAACAGTTCATAACAGTATTCAGGAAGCTGTATATATGTGTTGGCATGCATTGTGTGGCCTTATATATATAGGTGGAGCGAAAACAAGCACCGGGTATAGCTATCTGTTTTATGACAGGCATATATGAGCTGTCTGAATGTTGCATTTGATACATGGCATCACCAGAATAACTGATCACTGTCATCTCCCAGCACAGCAGTTACCTTCACCACTTGAATGATGAATCTGTTTCGGCTGTTGCCTTTCATAAGCTGGTCACCGCAGTTTGCTTGCTCAGTTTGTTGCTAGTGCTCAGAAACCAGGAGTTATCAGTGCTGTGTGATTGCAGAATCTGGGGCGAGTTTAGTTAAGATGTGCTCTAGACTGCTCTTGTCAACTCCAATAGCGGAGTAAATCGTTCTCTAACCCTTTTGCTCCGAGAGCGCTGTCTTAAAAAATAAAATGGCTACTTTAAATGAAAACACATCTGTTCAACGAACATACATCTGTTCTGGCAGCAATTTTGTGTGACCTTTCAAGTCATTGGGACGCAAATTTTATATATTGTCAGTGAACAGATGTCAACAACAAATAAGAAAGGATGACTGAAAGAACACTTTAAAACAAATAAAACACCAAATGATGTCACAGTTTGTTTACAAACAAACACGCGAGTCGCGTGACTAAAGCTGCTGGGATCAAAGTTTTTTTGATCCCCAAAGAAATGAGCGCTCTTGCGGGAACAATTCATTTCGTTAAGGATCGTTCCCGAAAATCAAGATCGATCCAAGAGACCTCCTTCACTAAACTCGCCACTGATTTATGTTGGAGGATAGTTGATAGTATATGCTGCCATTTTGCATCTCAGTGTGAACTCGCGGACTTGATTTGTTGTTAGTGATATATCAGACATGTAGCTAGTGTTGTCACTTTTGTTGTGACTTTGTGCATGTATTTAGCAGACTACGATCTGACTTACTAGCTCTCGGCTACATACATGTTAAATGTCATTCAAAGATGAACTGGACTGGTGCCACGGTTTTGTTGCTTTAAAGATGACTACTGAAATTTGACATGTTCTTTTGGCTCCCACATATAGTGTAATGTGCTGCAGAATGTTAGAAATCCATAATGTGCTGTGTGTACGTTTATAGTTTAGGTTTTTGTGCATTTTCCCTCGGTTGTTGTTTTGGTTGTTGGCAGTAGTGCAGTTGATACATGGAAAGTTTCATCTCTGAAATGACCCATTATGTGTCGAGTGCGACGTGTACCATACACTCTTGCTGTTACTTTAGTACTTGGAAAATGGAAAATGTTGTCATGAACGCCAAATATAGCAAAATTGTAGGACATTTGTTTAGTATATTCTACACCAGGAAGCGATGGTGATATGTGCTAAGCCACCAAGCCACACTAACACAGATGCAGCTGCTGATACTGATTGTAGTGATGGGCAGTTATCAGTTGAAATGTTTTGCTCCAGTTAGTACGTTGTGTGTTGTTTGAATGTACACTTACTGGTAGCATTATGATGTAAAGTCTCGGCTGAAGTTGAACTTTTGATGAAGGTTTTGCTGTTGGATACATCACAGTATCGTGTAACTGGCCCGGTACTGACCTAGTCATGTTTTATGGTTTCTGCTGTTGGGTTTATCCCACTCGCCAGTAGAAACTTGAGAAATGTTGAGAGTATGAAACGTACTGGTGATTGTGTATCTGTCACTGTGCTTTGTGTCTTCAGTTTACAGATAAAACTGTCGATGAGACCCCGTGATCAGAAGAATATTTTAAGTAGTTGGATGTGGAGAATTGAAAAAAAACTAGAAATCATTCATGATGTTACTGGCCAGTGGTAACAGCAAGTATGACAATACATAGTCTAAAGTGCAAGTGCAACAGAATACACAGTAAGCGGAGCACAAATAAACGAATGTACACTCTTTCTGTTCTGGAAAAAACACCCGCTTTGTTGTCTTCTATATCTCTCTTGCGAATAAAGCTATCAGAATATCAACCAATTAATTAATTGTCGCAGATGATGTTACACTGAGGACTCTAAAGTAAAAGCATTGCATTACTCGATGCATAAGCAAAGTCATAGAGAAAAGTTGTTAATACTGTACATGTATTACGTTAAAAGTGAGTGAGATAGCATGCAACATCATGTTGAAGATAGCCAAGAACGGACGCATTTCTGTTATCTGCTTACATGTAAGGGAGGGCCCCTTCCAAAACAAGAATACCTTGTAACTGGATTAATAGGCAGTTGATAAATCAGTGACAGAGACCAGCCAAAAAAAATTCAAATGCGAGCAGATTATCTGAATGTTCTCTGTCTTAAGTTAATTGTGAGAAATGAAATTGTATGCATCGAGAGAAACAAAGAATAATGAGACACTGAACTTGCATTAACGATAACGACATTATTCGGATGTAGGTAGCACTTCAGACGTTTGCCCGGATTGTGTTAACTCGATCCTCTGACGAACCCTCGCCCTGTACTTTCTGTTCCCAATTTCTTTACCTTTACTGTCCCTACACCGCGAAATCAATTGCTAGAGGTCTGTAGAAGTGCTTAGGTCTGCGGCAGACCCCATCCGAAATCGGCGTATTTTCAGAGTAAAAGTTGGCATCTTGTAATATCTTTATTAAATAATTTTTTTTAGTTTTACGATAAACGAGCTGGATATATCTGCGTCCATGTCTTCTGACGCCCTGTTTTTGTCCTGTCTTTCATTTTTTTCATTCTTTCTCCACATGTTATCAACTGCAAAATCAGTTAAGCAATAAGCAGTGCCCAGCATTGGCGTTGTGGTTGACATTACTTTCAAAGCATCAAGGTTGTTATACGTTGTTCTCACATCATCACCATGGTAATCGCATGTACCAACTACCGGGCTCCAGTCAGTCACATGTTATGCTGCATAATTCCGATCCACTAGCATACATATGATATCAGTCATGTAAACTAAACATGACTTAAACCACAAGAAAGACTTATTCAGTTAATGATTCTCGAGTCATGTTGCTGCAAACAGAGAAACAGAAGACATAAGAATACAGTAGTCGTTTTTCACCATCTTATGCCGGCGTGTAGGGTTGTTAGGCTACAAAGAAACGATCCATTTAAGTCTGCTAGCCTATGAGCATGCTATGACTCATGTGAGAAAAATGTTTAGATGATGCAAAATTTGCTAATGCAATGCTTCAACGAAATTCAATCAGTTTACTTATTTTTTCTTTTTGTTTTAATTTTGTCCTCTCCACACCGCGCCTTCTAGCGAATAACTGGGCAAACAAAACAAATAATTATTGTGGGCGTGGCACTTTAGCAGTAGATTTGTAATTATATTTATTTACACTTTAATGGTTCTGTGTACACTGCGTGTGAATGTGCTGGAAGATGGACTTTAAAAAACTCGCTTCTGATGCTGGTACGCTGTTTAGTCGCGCGAAGCAGGTAAGACGTAGACGTAGAGAGAAAACAGGCGCAGGCGATAGCCTCTTTGCCCGACTCAATAACACACTACTATGCCTACTCTAATGAAGATATT
>Ga0209149_1000490_pt1 | contig 16720 bp, 6 predicted proteins | sample WorMetTyACAVOLI2_FD_187423 | JGI IMG/M metagenome (GOLD analysis project Ga0209149, IMG submission 187423) | Marine gutless worms symbiont microbial communities from Max Planck institute for Marine Microbiology, Germany - Olavius algarvensis... ... | reverse complement strand
AACCAGGGCCGGAGAATAAGGCGGCCATAAAAAAATAAATAAATAAATAAAAACATCGGCAAAATATAACATGGACGCCCGCTTACGCTGAGCGGGCGTCCATAATTAACAGAAATTCGTAAGTCTTTGATACTTGAAATATGTGTTCAGTGTTCAAGAGAAGAATAAGAATTGCGGAGGAAGTTGAATGCGAAGTGTATAAAACCAAGCATGCATTTGTAACGTGAAAGTTGGACATCTTCTGACAGTTTTTGTGTAATAACATTCCCAATAAAAAAATTTCGCAGTCAATTTTAGCTTGTGCAACAGCTGAGCTTCTTGATATTACACGCATATCAGCCATTGATAATTTTAGTGACGTTTTTCACCTAACATAATTCAGAAACTGGTTTTCTTTGCTTGATTGTATACACGACTCGATCTGATATAAAGTTGTACAAATATTGTTAGGTCAAACTATATTTAGAACAGTGGAGATGAATGCCAGAAATTGTATAACATTTGAAATTGTTGCTAAAACATGTACGCTGCACGTCGGGAGGTTTATTTCGAGTTACTTGGTAAATGAGATTATTCTTATCGTGGAAATATTCTTAATCACTTTGCCGACGAGGTACTGTTTTTGATAACATGTTTCTTTGTGTCTTTGTTAACAATATTACAGGAAAACAATTACATCTAGCGTTATGTAACTTTCACATGCTATAGGTGGACAACATTTTTGTGTTAATATGTTTGAATTTATGGGCCAAATTGGACCAAAATCCATATCACTGCGCCAAAAGACCCATGCACAAGTGACGCCATACAAGAATTAGTATTGATAAAGCCCGCGTGGCGAGGATTGCTGTGTAACTATGGCACCGTTTGTTTCGACTTTGTTTACAGTGTTGAAGCTGGGTAATTATTGGGCAACGTAGGCCTACGTCCATGTGGAATCCGTCATCGCTGTATGCTGTAATGCATTGCAGCCTGTCGCATATCATGTTTGCATTGCTTACACTGCCTCGTTTGCAGTTCTGTTAATTTATCAAGAAGTGGTTAGTTGAAATAAATGACGGCAAGCTGTCTCCTGCAATCACATATCACTTCTACGTTATTATCTGTATTTAGTGTGATGACGACAACGATGAAGATAATGATGATGATAACGATGATGTATAAATATTAGAAAAATGCGACTATATCTAAATGAGTGAATGCTTGTCGAGGTTTTAGTTTCAAACTAATAGCTAGATATCTGACAGCCGCTTGTTGACAACAACTACAATAATTCATATAGTTCCATACAGTTGTTGGTTTATTATTTTATTACTTTTCTTTTACACAACAGTCAGTGAAGAAAGATAATGTGTATACCGACCGTACCAATACGGGCCGCATTAAATTCAGTCTGTTGGTTTTTCGTCTATATTGGTTTCTTGTAAGCCGATACGTTAAAAACAAACAAGTAACATAACATTCAAATTTAATAAATGGTACATACGTCATCAGTAGCCTCGATGCAATTTTCAGGTCAAAAGTATAATGTCAAGGTCACAAGGTCGCGTAGATCGCAGACACGGAATGTTCCTTAATTACGGACGGTCATGTACGTCTCAAGACCACAATGTTTTCACTAGAGACCTACACGTCACTGTGTTGACCTCCATTCATCTACCATACCGTCATTTATACAGCGATGGCAGCATGCTGCATTCCATTGGCCTCGCGGACTTATGTTTACGAGATCGTGATCATGAGTTCTCCACTCCACTTCACAATAACACAAATAGGCCTACCCACATCATATAAACTGTGAAATTCTGTTGTTATGTTAACAACATGCCCACAGCCCACTTCGCGAGTTGCGTAAATTATCGCAATTAAAACTAGGCCTATAAGTGTACATCAATATAAATTCAGTATTAATAAGTTGAGCTGCAAATTACATTATTATATCAGTAAAGTTTGCGTAGAAATGCACGTATTATGTTGTGTAATATGAAAATATTATACATCTAACTGACTAAGGTGAGGTGGCAAATTATGTATGACTTTAATACCTAAGGCCATCAGGATATCACGTGCTAAATTTCATTGCAAGACTTCCAACTGTACAACATAAGAGTAGGTTATACCATAGTCTGGAGTGGTATACGCGAGTGTAACAAGTGTATACCACGAGAGATAATGGTATAACCTATTTATTTCATGACAGTCGTGTTAGGGCCAACACGGGCCCGGAGTAGGTCATGGGACGTTATCTCACTCCAAACGCTGTGCTGAGAGATAGGCGAATAATCAAGATTACAAGAGTCTCATTTTTTTGGCACACACTGTAGAATTTTACTGGTTAGGTGTTTCTCCAGTTCACGAGTGGTGATCATGACTTCATCGATCCATTGGAACGCATCTCGCAACTCGAGTTCACGAGCCCAATGGGTGAATGGAATGCATGAGATTCTGGAAGTAATTCGTTTAGCATGTGTGGACCATTCATACATTCGTTTCACCTCGCATACCGACGTGGCGCAATACACAACGTGCGAAGTGTACGTGCTCGGCCTGTATAAGTACTTATGCCCAGACAGGCACTACGTGAACGTGTGATTGGTTTCACCGTACACTCGTACGTCAGGCATGAGTTATGTGCAATTTTTAACTAGCGGCATAGGCCTAATAGAGCTGGTAACAGCAGGTCTCGCTAATTATATTCGCTTATCGAAATGAGTACTCACCTACATGTTGTGATCATTAGCTGCGTGGCAGTGTAGCATTTCTCGTCCCTTGTAGATTTTTTTCTTAAGAGCACGTTGCAAATTAGGTGGCCCGGAGAAAATGATTTAAATAATCGCAATGTCGACGTTGTTTCGAGTTATATCTGATCGATAGTAAGAACTGAGAACTTGGTTTTATCAGTCAGTGAATATTATTGTGCACCGTATGCGTGCAGAGTATCATTAAATTAGGCTGCGGATTTCTGACGTACCGATACTGTCATATCTGCATCTTATTTTCGTGATTTTATAAGTTGGCAAGTTAATCCAGTGGTAAATTAGCCCTCGAGGCCCTCGCACATCTCGAGAGGCCCGGGTAAGCTGGCCATCAATAATCTGTTATTGCAGAATACATTGATATTAATATTTGGAATTCATTGCCGCGCGATGTTATGCATAAGGGCGGCGTATGCCGTCGTGCGGTGTTTGTCTGTCCGTCCGTCCGTCTGGCCGTCCGTTACGTTCGTGTACTGTATCAAAACGAGTAAACATATCTTCAAACTTGTTTCACCATCGCGAAGCCAAACCATTCTAGTTTTCCGTACCAAAGGTTATGGCAATATTCCGACGGGGCCCCCTAAATGGGGCAAAATCGATTTTCGTCCAATATCTGACTTTGAGATCGATGACTGGTTTAGTGTCGAGTGTCGTTAACAGTTTCGACCGCGGAGTAAAGTTTATCGCGACGCGACAGACACTGATGACGAAACGTCACGCATCAGTGAATCTTGTTTATGACAGTAAGGCTCTACGGTACCCCGAGGAGAGGAGATTTTAATTGTACGCATTGATAAATCTGAACCAAAAGTAACTAATAATAAAAGACTGCGCTCGAAGTATTGTACTGTTGAAGCTATAACTACAGACACAAAGCATCGCGCGATCTCTCTGCGAAAGCAGAGTTTCTTGTTTTAGTTCAAGTGTTAACCCACAATAATACTGTCAAACTATTGTCTTGTCAGTTGGTATTTGTCAACTCTTTTGGAATGTATCTGGAACGAGAGCTGCTGGTAAAAGACCCCCACAGTGAAGCATTGTGTAGATACAAAAACGCCAAATTCGGGTGCTGAGTTTCCGTCAAATGAAGTACAATGCCGCACTGAGATTCGTTAATCGAAAAGTCAGTGGATTTTACGCGGCACCATCACGCCTACATATGAAGCTGACGTCATGGACGAGACATTTTCGATCAGTGGCTGACGATCCTTAAATCCGCTACTGTTTATTCTGCTCATCTGCAAACTAACTACACGGAACGGGACGGCACGTCACGTCACGGTTGGTGTAGTGTAAAATTAATGATGTACAGTATGCCTACAGTGACACTGACGCGCTTCAACTAAATTACGTTTCGGCCTACTGTATTTTATATAGGCCTGACAGTCGAACGCCTGCGTACATGTCATCGAGGAATCGAGAAGTATATTGTAACATGTTTCTTAGCAGAGCGTACGGTTCGTGTTTAAATGTTTAGGTCACACGATGATAATTCTGAAGGCGGTTTAGTACTTTAATCCTGTGATCTTGCAGTACAGGTAAAACTAGGCTTATACCTTACATCGCTTAGGTCGTGATGTGTACAATGTACATCTGATGCGGCAACGTGTTGCAGCATACAGGTGTTGATTATTTTGATGTATGACTACATGAGCTAGGTCGCCGAAAAACTAAGAAAGAAAATGAAAGCTGGGTGCTAGTTTAGAAGCCTGTGTAGAAGAAGCAAGCTGAATGAGCAGATTATTACATAACGCGTTGTAGACGTACACAACAGCTGATTGCCAGACTGTTCCAGCTTGTACATGTATATTTCAGCTCTTTTACTGCACATCTCGAGATTGACAAAAAATTTGTAGATGAACCGTCCTTCTAACCCTTAGTTACAGAGAGAGGCCTGCAAATTGCAAATTGCAATATAAACATTTAATCTTTCCGGGAGCTGCGGCCTACGTACAGACTAAAATTACAAGTATTTGTTATATAAAACTACCTTAACGAAGAGCACGTGGCATGTGCGCCAACACGTTTAGAAAGAATCGTTTTAACTCGGGTATGACGATTTAGTTATTAAGTCTCGTGATCTACCTGTGTGGATAAAACACTAATGATGATGATCAGGACTTCGGCTATCCATTTTTACCGCGCGATGCGTATGCATAAGCGCGGACTATGCTGTGGCAAGATGTCCGTCTGTCACACGCCGGTATTCTGTGGACACCGCTGAAGATATCATTTTTTTACCGCTAGGTAGCCCCACAATTCTACAGTGTGTCTCAAAAAACGGACCGCTACAAATAATATGACATAACTTCACCAATTCACAACATTCACTAATTATTTTTGGCACAGAGATACCTTATTCAATTTTCCATTGACTATGATAAAAAGTTTTTAGGTTGGCTTAGAACCAGCTGTGTGGTTTCCATAACAACAGTAGCGACTTGATACACCTTGACACCAGATTTGAAGATTTCTCGGCTGATTTCGAACAACGACATGGCGATAAAAGAGTGACAAAACGATTGTGGGATCGTGTCAATGCCGATACACGGCATTCGAACACGTGTTGTAACTTTTGATAGGGCTAAACATTTTATTATTCCGATAGAAACACTGTTTGTTTAAAGGTTTGCCTTTTCTGTTCATAAGGCAGCATAAACTGTGGAATGACGCGCAGTCACGGATTGCTACGGTAATTCGCTTCAGCTGGTACTTTTCTGCAAACACAACTGTTTCTAACTATGTGATTTAATTAAGAATATTAAGCACGTCTTATCTCTGACATTTTATTTAAATAAAAGAACTTTTGATCGAGTTAGGTCCAAATATCGTAGGGTCCTGTTTTTTGAGACACAGACCGTCAAGCCGCTACTGTTGCTATGGCAACCACGCAGCTGATTCTAAGCCAATTTAAAAACTTTTAACTTAATGAATTGAGAATTGAATAAGGTCTGTCTGTGTCAAAAATAAGTAGTAAACGTTGTGAATTGGTGAAGTTATGTCATATTAATCGTAGCGGTCCGTTTTTTGAGACACAGGGTAGTTTTTATGTATCAAACAGGATTGCAGTATTCCGACGAGCATCCCCTAACGGAGGCGTCGAATGCTAGGGCAGTATGAAAAAACACGATTTTCGACCAATACCTCGCTTTATCTCGGAAATAATTCAAGATAAAGCCATAGTTACTATGGAAGGCGAATAGGAAACCGCACCCAAGCTTTCGAATGGTACCAGTTTGAATGACTGAGTTACCTGTAACCCAGATTTCAAGGTCACGATATTATTCAACGTCAAATAACTCAAAAATGGTACAAGATAGAGCTATATTTACAATGGCCGACCAATAGAAAGTCGTATATGGTCTATCGAACGGCGCCATTTTCAATGACCTTGAACAAACCCTAACCCAGTTTTCATGTCATGCCATTTTTTTGACGCTGAATATCTTGTAAACGGTTAAAGATACGACCATATTTACTATGGAAGGCGAATAGGAAACCGCTCTCAGGCTTTCGAATGGTACCAGTTTGAATGACCTCGAGTGACCTCTAACCCAGATTTAAAGGTCACTATTATTCAACGTCAAATAACTCGAAAATGGCACAACATACTTACAATGGTCGATCAATAAAAATTTGTAGATGATCTATCGAATGGCGCCATTTTCAATGACCTTGAACGACTTCTAACCCTGATTTCAAGGTCGATGCCATTCTTTGACGCTGAAAATCTCAGAAACGGTACAATATACAAACATAGTTTTAATGGAATATACCAATAGGGACTTACACACGCGCTACTCGACAATGTCATTTCGAATGGCCTTGGGTGACCTTGAGTGACATAACAAAATATTCAATGACACGAAGAGTCGCGCGGTCTCTCTGCGACAGCTGATCTGCTTGTTTGCCGCGCGATGCTATGCAAAAGCACCAGCTATGCCGTCTTGCGGTGTCTGTCCGTCTGTCGTTTGTCTGGGTATCCAGCTGTCACGTTCATGTATTATGTCGCAATGAGTAAACGTATTCTCAAACTTGTTTCACCGCTGGGTAGCCACTTCATTATAGTTTTCCATGCTAAACCTAACGTCAATATTCCGATGGGACCTCCCGCGGAGAGGGGCGTCGAATGCAGATAAAGTATGAGAAAATCGCGATTTTCTTACCAATATCTCACTTTATCTCAAAAATGATACAATATATGGCCATACTTACTATGGAACGCCAATAGGAACTTGTATGCGATCTATCGAATAGTGTCATGTTCGATGAACTTGAATGACATCTAACCCCGATTTCAAGATTCAAGATGTCTGGCACTATCAATACGAACGAAAATTACTGTATCTGTGAAGAACTGCAGACGGTCGATCGATCGATGGATTAGTATCCGCGGACTGCGGATGGGGATAGGTATAGGTTATACCGTACATGAGTGACAGGCTACACATGAGTGTAACGAATGTATAGGCCGCCTACCGAGACAGATAATGGTATGATATATGTATAGTAGGGTGTAACGTCCCACTCGACACATTATAGGTCATTTTGGGGACGACGGCACAACCAACAGCATCATAGCACTGAAGGATGATGGCAAGTCAACCAGTTCAAGAACCAATCTTACTAGGCTCAGCTCACTATGAAAGGTGAAGAGAAGGATGTAGGCTAAGCAAAAAATGTTGAATATATAATGAGTATCATGAATTGAAGACCGAACACAGAGGCGCTCGGAAGAGAGAGCGCTAAACCAAGAAAGATCAAAGCCCGATACAGTCGACCGACCTGTAAGAACTGCTCGCACCATTGTGAACCATTATAGTACACAACACTGTAGCACAGAGACAGTTATCTTGATATTCCCTTCCTCCAGACCAACATCACAGACCACCAGATGTGGTGGCCAAGTGGAGGTAAGTGGGAGGACAGATAATGGTATAATCTATAATTAATTCATGACCGTTGTGATATCGCTTATTGCAGGACGATCAATTGATAACGATTGGTGACGTTTCAGTCGCTAACTCACTCCAGACACTGTGTTGAGGCCCATGTGACAAAAGTTGGTCATGAAATAAATACAATAACATGTGCAAGTAATGAGCAAAATGACTGGTGGTCTGTACTAAACGTTTCGGGCTGATTCGTTGACGATGATTAGCGTTCATATTGTTTGTTTCAGTGAATGCCTCAACTCGAAGCCGGCCGTCTGTACTTCGTGACAGCGGAAGAGAGGCCTGATGCAAACACAGTTTATTCTTCGGTTGACACTCGTTGCTTCTGTGTCCGCATCTGTCGCCCTAATTCTTGTGGTTACTTCAGGTTAGTCTACACTGTGTCTCAAAAAACCGGACCGCTACGATTAATATGACATAACTTCACCAATTCACAACATTTACTAATTATTTTAGTACGGATATACCTTATTCAATTCTCAGTTGACTACGTAAAAGTTTTGAAATTGGCTTAGAACCAGCTGCGTGGTTTTCATAACAACAGTAGCGACTTGACGATCTGCGTCTCAAAAACCGGACCCTACGATATTTTGACATAACTCGATCAAGCGTTTTTAAAATTTTATAGATAACCTGCGTTCAATATTATTAATTAAACCTCAACGTCAGAAAACAATTGTACTTGCAATGTACAAGTTGAAGCGAGTTACTATATAGTAATCCTTAACTATCCAGTGCAGTGGTATATTAGTGGGTGCAGTGGTGTAACGGTAGAGTATCGGACTCATAACCGAGAGGTTGTGTGTTAGACTCACACCCGGTCCACTGCAAGCAACTTTGAGCAAGTTGCTAGCCTACTGTGTGCTCAGGCCAACTCAGCCTCCGACTCTCAGCGGGACGGGAAATAAGTAGTAGCTACGGCTACGGGGTGCAGGCCTAGTGTGGCTGATTGGGGCAATGGTGTGTATGCTAGCTGCACCTTGAGTCCATTTGTCCGTTAGCATGGGCAATGGATGGTCACACAATGCGCTGCGGCACCATTGACACATGCCAATCAGCTGCCACTTCCGAGATTGTAAAGCGCTGCTGGTCATGAGTCTGACTCATGTAAATGGCGCTATGGCAAGTGTCAAGACGTTGTCCAGACCTATGCGTCATTCCACAGTTTATGCTGCCTTATGAAGAGAAAAGTTAAATCTTTTAAACAAACAGTGTTTCTGTCAGAATAACAAAATATTTTGCGGTATCAAAAGTTACAACACGTGTTCGAACGCTGTCTTTCGGCATTGACACTGGCCCACAATCGTTTTGCCACTCGTTTATTGCCCTGTCGATGTTCGAAATCAGCCCATAAATCCGCTGTTTAGGTGTGTGAAGTCGCTACTGTTGCTATGGAAACCACGCAGCTGGTTCTAAGCCAATTTCAAAACTTTTTTAACGTATTCATTGGCAATTAAATAAGGTCTCTTTCTGCCACAATAATTAGTGAACGTTGTGAATTGATGAAGTTATGTCACATTAATCGTAGCGGTCCGGTTTTTTGAGACACACTGTATATAGCTCATAAAACAAAACAAAAAAACATATACCGATAACCGACACGATATGCAACCGTCCTACAATTTTTGGATTTCGCTTTATCTGTGCATTATTCAGACACCAGGTAGTAAAAGACAATTCTTTCATAATGCAGAGAAAAACGCTAAAAATTCTTCAGGTTGCAGCATTCAGTTTTAGCTTTCATATTCTTATCCGTAGCCAAAAAAAGTTGCCGAATACACGTCAATATAAATGTTCAACCGTCACACAAAATATCATAAAATCATCTTAAACCGTTGATGCGTTATTAGCAAAGATCGTGGGGGGCTACTTTTTGCTACACCATGTAAATAGTACATACGACATATATAGCACATGTGCTACGTATAGCTAACTTCCGTTGGTAAATACAGCTGAACGAGAACTACTGTAACATCATGTAGTCTGCCACTGTCAGGGTTGCGAAGGCATCATACGGTCACACGATACGGTCACACGGTAGTGTGACCAGTGTTTTAAGGGCGACGCATCAAGTCAATGGGAGAGAGCGAATTTGCCCCTCTCACCACACCTACACCCATTAACCGACAGTCACCAAATATTGCACACGTGATTACGTCCACCATATCTCCCCACACGCCACATATGGTCAAGGTCGCCCCAGGGGTTACTTCTCCCCATATAGCCAAAGTTACCACTCAATTTTTTTATTTCTTCTTTGTACGCTAAATTTTTCAACTCACCGATTTTCAAAATGCCGTCGCTTGTAAGGGCTATACCAGTGTTCTATCGAAAATGGTATCAGTGATATTTGCTGTTTTAGAGGTGTCGATTCTGAGCCCTTACAACTGTAGTTAAACTTCCATGGAAGTTTTTAACATTAATTATTTATAATGCGTCTCCTGGCTATTTAGCTTCGTCGGAGTGGTTGCATTTAAGCAGATGATTAGTTCATTAATCTGTTTTATAGTGTAATAGCAATATTTGTTGTGTATATAGATATATCGATGACTTACCTGCCGGGGGTTTTGGAAGATGACAGTGACGATATCCCGGCAGCCTCAGTGCGCTCTAACACCGACAACGTGTTGTGGTTTCAACATCCAGTGAGTCTAAAGTCTGATATAGCTGAAAATAATCTGCTATAGTGCTAATAGTACACAATACTGTGACGTGCAGACAGTTTTTTAAATTTTCCCCTTCCTCCATGCAGACCAACATCATATCTCAGATGTTGCCAAATGAAGGTAAGGAGGACTGCATATTAGGCAATCAGGTTCATTCATAGCTTTAAACGTAGAATTACCCAAGCTTGTATTTTATAGACTTCAGAACATTGTACTGAGAAGTTATTGGCCATACTATCTATCTAATGTCCTTTAATTTAGCATGTCCTCCTGCTATGCTTCGTAACGCTGAAGATCGTGGTCGTGGCTTGGGGCTGGGTGTGGGTTGAGTATATAATGAGTAACCCAGGTGTGTAATCGAACACATCATCATCATCATCCAGGCGTGTAATCGAACATGTCGTCGTCGTCGTTTCTCAGATATACATGTAAACTGCAGGTATCGACGACGCAAAAAGCATGCAATATAGCCACTATTATTGGCGATGATTACTAGTAATCAGTGTCACTGACGACAACAACAACAACCGTTGCAACAGACATGTGATCTCGTCTATTTTTTGTTTATACCTCTCTGTCCATGATGATAATTCCTGCATGACTCGCTCAATACGTGTACACATCCATGCTTTCTTCTACCGCTCTCTATCTCTATCATTTCAAAATACGATCTAACTTCAATCAGTTGCTGTAGTTAATTAACTCGAGCTTCGTTCCATGAAATGAGCTATACTCGACGCTGCGATTTTAAACGCGTTTTAAGCTTATGCGCTGTTAGACAACGCGAACCATCAAACTTTCTGTGAGTGCAGACTTAGCTGTTGACTGACTGATTAAATACAAATCGATTAACAACGCCGATGTTCTGAAGTCTATAAAATACAAGCTCAGGTAATTCTACGTTTAAAGCTGTGAATGAACCTGCTTGCCTAATATGCAGCTCCCTTATCTCGATTTGGCCACATCTGAGATGTGATGTTGGTCTGGAGGAAGGGGAATATTTAAAAAGCTGTCTCTGTGCCACAGTATTGTGTACTATTACAATGGTGCACAAAGGTACGAGCAGTTCTTACAGGTCGGTTGACTATATCGGGCTTTGATCGTGCTTGATTTATCTCTCTATCATCCGAGCGCCTCTTTATCTTCGATCTAGCCTAGTAATTTTTTGGTTACATCTTTTTCTTTACCTGTCAGTGAGCTGATCTAGGTGGGATTTGCCCTTGACTTGACTGACTAGCAATCGTCCTTCAGTGCTGTGACACTGGTAGTTGTGTCATACGACCCGTAAAATCGTCCACGAAATGACCTATAATGTGCCGAGTGGGACGTTAAACCATACTATACCATACATACCATAACACTGCCTCATACGCAGAAAGTTATAGCTGGTGAGCGAGACTGACTGCTGTTCAGGCGCCGTTTCACCCGTTCGTCGACGACGAACCCAAGTCAGTGATTATCTTGACTTATCAACGCAGTGGTTCGTCGTTCTTTGGTCAGATGTTCAACTCCAATCCGTCGGCGTTCTACATGTTCGAGCCACTCGACGCGCTCTACTCGGCGCTGTACGGTACCACTCCGGGCTGGAACGTACCCTCCGACATCACCAGCTACTGGAACGGATCGGAGCGGTCAGTCTTCACTCTTCTGCCCTCATACAATGCACGCTGCTTGTTGTCGACGGATAAATTTCAGAAACGCATGTGCAAAAGCATTGAAGCCAAATACTATCTACTCAGAATAATCGTGCAGTTATGAAGTTGGTACACTGGCCGTTGATGGGTGGGCTGTTACATTTGGTACAGCAAGGAGTGGACTGCACGGCGGGGCCCCAGCCCGCCCAGGCCCCTCCTCGCTGTACCAAATGTAACAGCCCACCCATCAACGGCCAGTGTACCAATCACCGTATTGCTGTATTGTCCGCTTCTGTGCCGTTTTAATGTGCCCATATTGACAGAACAAACGCAAACCAACTGGACACCGACAGCGTATTTGTGTGTCGGCTTGAACAGTTTAATCCCGTTTGTGTAGCAAAAATTTATGGGTTACAAAATGATAAGCTATTAAAACAGTCGTTGTTTTGTTGACCTTTAATTCGTGACAAGATCGATACAATTGTTTTCAACATGCGTGAAACGTGTTTGTCATATAAGACGGCTTTGATATCCGAAGTACTGTGCTGACTAAGTAAAAGACCGACGAGTTTGTTGCTAGATTATTGGTGACATTCACTGTATGTTGTATGCGCATTCAAATTCAGTTAAGTGCAGTATTGTTTACTGCACATAAGTCTGTCTGTATCTGATGTCTGTAAACACGACTTTTGTAAGAAAGCGTTGTCCGATGTCGATGAAACAGGGTGTTTATTGGTACTATGGTCTGGTTGTGCGAAATTTAAAATGTTTCCCCTAACGCCCTATTTCTTATAAAATTTAACAAAAACCGACATTTTGGGCCTATTCACCAACTTCTGCGGCACATTTGCAAATGAAAAGAATCCACGAGGATCGTTCGTGCATCCACTTATGATGAATATTTTGGCCAGAAAATTTTGCTGTCGAATCAAAAGGTGTAGGAGATTGGTATGGCGCGGGGACCCAGCTATGCATGCATACACGTCTTGCTTTACGTTACTCGAATAGTACTGTTGCCAGAGAGCGCCACCGGCTATACATGCTGATGTACTTTGACAGCTTGACTAGCGTTTTGGACCTGTATGGCATTTCACCCTAGACAGCAACAGGACAGACAATAAGGTGTTTGCATACCGGCTTGCTATGCCCCATAGGTTCGCAGCAGTCTGCAGTGCGGGTATTATGTTTTAACCTGGTACGTCCCGATGTCCGTCCTGATGTCAACCCCGTGACAACATTGGCTCGACGGCAGGGCATGCCGCGCTGGCCGTCCGCGCTGGCCATGGTAGCTACACTGGCCTACGTGGACGCGTAGGCCAGCACGCTGTCCGTGCCGGCAAGTCCCATCCTTACTGTGCCAGAAAAAAATGGAATAGTCCGCAGGGCGGGCAAGTCCATTATACAGATGTTGCTGCGGGCATCAAATAACCGAGGGCGGTCTTTTATGTTCTTGGATGGTGTTTACATGTTTTAGATTTTTTTCTACCATAGTTGGCGAATAACGATAAATTAATATTCATGATGTTTTTGACTACTTTATACAACAAGCGAGATTGCAGCAACCAATTGGTGCAGCTGTTGCTACAACCATCGCGCCGATCTTCCCTGCAACGGTTGCATCATCATCATTATCATAGTAGTTTATTATGAGTTGCGGCGACAAACATTGTCTATTCACCGTGTAATGCTGCAGACTGTTGCCAAAGAACGAGATCGCAGCTGTGGCGTCGTTTCTGCGCAACATCTACAGGTGTGACGTGGACTCCCTGCCGACGGAGAGTCTTGCTCACCGGTACTGGACCAAGTTCGGTTCTGACCACGCTAACAGCGCTGATTACGTCAAGTGTCTGCGGCAGCGAAACTTGACGCTGGTCGCATGCCACAATCACACGGTGCGGCACTGCGGCAAGCGGTTTGGCCAGAAGTCGCCGGCCCGCCTGGCCGAGTGCAACAGACTGCTGTGGAGCGAGCAGTATCGCACCGAGTACGACAAGGTCGAGACGAGGCAGTGCTTCGACAGATATCGCCAATGTTCCGATGATCTTCGCAGCGAGGTATCTCACCAGGTTCCTTATCGCATACACCTGTTGTAGGCCTAAAGGCTAGCCACGTCGACTCCGTCTACGAGACCATAATTGTACACTGTGTCCAAAAAGTAGTACACCAAACTCATGGCGATAACTTGGTCAATTCTTAACGGATTTTCAAAATACTCTCACTGCTGAAAAAGAAGTGAATTTCCAACAAAATCCGTATACTATAGTTCTCACCATAGCTTCAGTATGTTGCCACACTACCTTGTAAAAGTTAGAAGTTCGACTTTGTGGTAATTTCTAAAAAAACAATCTAAAAATCGTGTCATATAAATTTATAAAAACTGTAACGTCTCTCGTCACATGGCTGAATATTGTCATAATAGTTGCTCGAAGTGTCCGCCTTTTGCCCGCACACGTGCGCGAAACGTCTATGCAACTCGTCGATTGCATTGTCAATGATTGTCTGGTCAATGCCATGCCAAACATGCAGAAAACGCTGCTTCAGTTCACAACACTTTAGATAAAATCGTCTGCTATTTACAAAGAATATTTAACACGGACATTGAAACAACAAGTAAGTAAGTAAGCTAAATGTATTAAAACTGGGTGTGTGTTCAAAAATCAATGCATGTTACATTTTCGTTTGAATTTTCTTCCAGATGCCAAAACTGGAACTTCTAAATTTCGCAAGGTAGTGCAGCAACATATTTGAAGGTATGGTGGAGAGTATTATATAGATTTTGTTGGAAATTTACTTCTCTTTCGAACAGTGAAAGAATTGTGAAAATCCTGTAAGAATTGACGAAGTTATCGTCATGAGTTTCGTGTACTGCTCTTGGGGGGACACAGTGTAGAAGCCACGTTACTGCTGTAGTTAACCGTTGAAAGTCTTAATAAAAAGAGTTCATTCTGTTTACGAGGATTCGATCCATTAAGGGCAACTAACATACGACAAACGTGAGCTGTCCTCGCAAGTGTAACTATACCTTAAATAACCGGCCATACTAAGCCGATATACCGGCAGTCATTGTGGCTGGACCACAAAGTTTCTTCCGCTAATGTACACTGCGCTCACGATTCACATATGCTACTGTATGGACAGACGAAGGCAGACTGGACTGACGTAATTCACGCAACGCGCTCAAGATAAGACTTCAGTTCAACTTAGTTATTAACATGCCCACAACAAGCCGAGCGGGCCGGAAATACAAAAATCAATCCAATACGGTGAAAAGGCAAACTAAAATGGAATTCACGTCGTCAAGTGCAATTTCGGCGGCGTTTGAAAGAAGCTGTACAGTCAGTCGTTCTTAGGGTCTCAGTCCTAGACAGGGTACGAGAAAATAAGTATAAGAAAGAAATATTTGTATTGTTTTTTGTTTGATAATCAGAAACCACCCCAACAGTAAAGATGCGCGTAGTTTGCATACCCGTAACATTTCGTTTACCGCTGGATAAAGCTGGATTTCGTGCACAGGTAGAACAACGATGCATTTCTTTGCTGCGGTCGGACTGCTCTAGTCGTCCACTGCGCGCCGTTAAGTCGGTCCGGGCGACGATGGACTCCATGGAGCCTCTGTTGCGGATGCTACCGAACTTCCGGGTAATACATCTCATCCGCGACCCGCGCGCCGTCGCGCTGTCGAGGATCCAGTTCGACGCCAGTGCCCGCGGACAGTTTACCAACAAGGTAATTTGCTGTCCAGTCGATCAGCCTGTTGCAGTGTGCTATTGCAGTTATGTGGGTTTTAGTCTAGACTGGCCGGAGGCATAATGTTTACTACCTCTACTACCTCAGCGCTTTATAAATTATTTACTTACTTACTTACTTACTTACTTACTTACTTACCTGTCGTTCATTCCTTTGTTACCAATCTGTGAACATTCATATTTTTAAGAAAAAGAATGAACCGATTTTGTCCGTGCATTAAAAGGTTAACTTTGGGATTCAGGAGGTCAAAGCCTAAAAGTAAAAGGCCAAGGTCACAGGAGGCCGAAGTTAGATTTGGAGGTCTGGCGGAGGCGTCAGTCTCAACCGCTTGGATCGAGTAGGTTTTCTAGATCGTACGTTGCTATACGTCGATGTACATCGATGTACAGCATATAGCGTAGCCGGAAACTGTTCGCAGAAATAACAGTGAAGTTGTGATTGTACGCCATGACGTTCGCTGAATGAAGCTGGTGGCTCGGGAGAAGTTAGCGATACTATAGACAAACAAGGCCAGTTTTGTAGCTGAGTCAACGCCTCTTGGTTCTGGAAAGACGTGGTTTCGACTCTGAATTCTCCTGACGAAAGTGGCCACGCCCTCCGCACTACCACAAAAATGTCACAGAAGTCTGAAAGGAATGGAAAAATGGCGACCGTATCAACCACTGCTATTCGATCGCGAAATTTAACTTGAACTTGACATTAATACGTTACAGCAGTTAAATAATAAATATTTTTTTGCGCAAGCAGGCGAAATATTAACGCGTTTAAACAATACTACTCACGCAAGCAGAAACTAGTTTACCTCGCACAGTAGCTGCGACGTGTCTATGAAGTGCAGGCCTTAAAATAGTGTGCAGTTGTACCCTTTTTGTGCAGTTGAAATTGGAAAATGTGCAGTCGAAACGGAACATTTGTGCAGTTCATTTTTAACATAAATAATAAGCCATTTGATCTGAGTTTTG
>Ga0209149_1000489_pt1 | contig 16721 bp, 9 predicted proteins | sample WorMetTyACAVOLI2_FD_187423 | JGI IMG/M metagenome (GOLD analysis project Ga0209149, IMG submission 187423) | Marine gutless worms symbiont microbial communities from Max Planck institute for Marine Microbiology, Germany - Olavius algarvensis... ... | reverse complement strand
TTTCGTTGACACATAAAATATGGCGATTTAACAATTTTTAAGATGGCGGCCTTCCGCCATCTTGAGTTTTCGAAATTTGAAGTTTATGTTATGTGACCTCTATGGAATTGCTATTCAGCTTACCCGCGCAAAATTTCACTGAAATTGGGACAATCAGCTGCTAAATTATAGCCAAAAACAATTTTCAATATGACAGCCGTCCGCCATCTTGAATTTTCAGCCGAACGTTACTACGTTACGTTCGGCTTATGGCATGAGCCGTCCGTCTGTCGTCCGTCTGTCGTCTGTCGTCTGTCGTCTGTCTTGTCTGTCGTCTGTCTGCGACGTTATTGCACCCTAGGCAGAGACTTCAACTTTTTGGCAATATTTTTGCACCGCCTAATAGTTCGGGGACTCGGACAGTTTGTATTAAAATTTTGGGCAAAAATTCGAAGTTATTGTAAAGGATCGTGCAAGTTAAATACAAGGGGTATGAAAAATTGGCGTTATTCAACCAAACTCTCGCTTTATCACGAAAACGGTATAAGACACGGCCATAGTTACAATGAAAAACGAATAGGAACTCGCTTGCGATCTATCAAATGGTGCCATTTCCAATAACCTTCAATGACCCCTAACATAGGTTTCAAGGTCACCACATTTTGAACGTCAAATAACTCGAGGACGGTGCAAGATAGAGCTATAGTTACAACGGCAGACCAATAGAAAGTCGTATATGATATATCGATCGGCGCCAATTTCAATGACCTTAGCGACCCCTAACCCAATATTCGATGCTGAACATCCCAGTAACGGTATAAAATAGAGACATATTTTCAATGGAAGACGAATAGGAACTCGTATGAGGTCTATAGAACAATGGCATTTCAATGACCCTGAGTGACCTCGAACCTAGATTTCAAGGTCACGATATTTTGAACGTCAAATACCTCGAAAATGGTACACCATATAGCTATAGTTACAATGGCAGACTAATAGAGTTGTATATGGTCTATTGAATGGCGTCATTTTCAACGACCTTGGATGACCCTTAACCCAGATTTCAAGGACACGCCATTATTCGACGTTTAATATCTCTAATATTGCTGACAACATTCTTTATGTTATTAGTAAAGACTAAAAGGCCGAGCACGTTGACGGGACGTAACGTTCTACTATCTAATCTACTGATTAGTTCTTATATAAATATTCACATTTGATGACGTAGTTGTCATCGACTTCCAAACCTGCCGTTGTGTACCAAATTTCATCAAAATTAGATGTTTTTTTCGTAAAGATATGGCGATTTAAAGATTTTCAAGATGGTTGACGTCAGCCATCTTGGATTTTCAAATTTCGAGTTATGTCGCCATGCCAGTTTTCTCCCACACGCACAATTTCACTGAAATGGGGCAATCGGCTGCTAAGTAATGACCAAAGCACGATTTTCAATACGGCGGCCTTCCGCGGTCTTGAATTTTAAAAATGTTCATATTTGTCTGGTGACTGTCACCGAGTTCAAAATCTACTGTTGTGTAATGTGTACCAAGTTTCATCAAAATCGGACTATTTCTTGTTCAGATATGGCGATTTAACGATTTTCAAGATGGCGCCTGTCTGCCATCTTGAATTAGTGAAATTTGGAGTTTGTTATGTGACCTCTATATCCGTCTGTTCTGCTTTCCCTGCACTAAATTTAACTGAAATGGGTCAATAGCTGCTGAGTTATGGCCAAAAACGACTTTCAATATGGTGGCCCTCCGCTGTCTTAAATTTGACTGTCACCGAGTTTCAAATGTGTGTTGAGTACTAAATTTAATCAAAATCGAATGTTGAGACATAGAGATTTATCCATTTTCAAGATGCCGCCCATTCGTCATGTCATGTTTGTGAAATTTGGAGTTTATGGTACGTTTCATCTATAGCTGAGCTATTCTGTTTCCCCGTGCAAAATTTCACTGAAATTGGACAATCGGATGCTAAGTTATGGCCAAACAACGAAGTTCAATATGGTGGCCGTCCGCTATCTTGAATTTTAAGGGTCCAAGAATGGATTCTTTAAAAAGTTCATGTAAAGTAAAAGTAAAGTAAAGTAAACGCGGCAATTTGTATAGCGCATCGTCACGAACGCGTCTCTAATGCGCTACCGCTTCCCGTAAGTCGGCGCTGATCTCCGCTAGCCAGCCACCAGCCAGGCATTCAGCGAACACTGCGAGTCTGCGGGACCATGTGCACGGGCTGGTGTCACGCGATCTGCCTGTTTACTCCCCGGCTTTCGCCAGGTACTCATTCCAGCCTACACAGAGGGCAGGCTCAGGCTAAGTAGGCCTGGGTGCCTGGTTCCGCGCCGAGGTGGTTTACCCGTCCAAAGACGGTCACCCACCTAGGCACTAACCGGGCCTAGCATAGAATAACTACGTTCATCAGCCGGAACGTGTTACCGCTACACTAAACTGGCAACATTCCAATAATGTAGTAACGAAGTAAGACTTCCCGTTGGTCGTCAATGGAGACCATAGCTCTAAATTGCTTATTTTTGATAAAATAGCGTTTTTGTACGCATTTTAGGAAAGACCAACACACAAACACGAACAGACCGAGAAACAGATGGACAGCATCCATGCGTAAAGCCGCCTTCGGAAGCGACAGCTTAATAATGTCTAACCCAAAATATATTATTGATAATTTCTGTGCAGAAATTCAAAGACCGGAAGCGAAAGTGAACTGACAGTTAATAATAATTGCTAGTTTAACAACAAGTTCATCAGAAGCCGCGCCATGCATCGTGTGGTCAAGCCGCGCCATGCATCGTGTGGTTGAAAATTTTGCTGTCACTCAAAGTCACGTACTCGAGGTCATTCGAATTTATACCGCTGAGTAGGGCGTGAGTAAGTTCCTATTAGTAGTCTATTGTAACTAGGCCTGTATCTCTGTCTTGTGCCGTTTTTGAGGTATTCTACGTCGAGTAGAAAATGGCACTATTTGATAGCTCGTATACAACTTCCTATACCGCCGTTGTATACGCAAAGCTCTGTCTTTACCGTTTTAGAGTTATTTGACGTTAAAGAATATCGCGACCTTGAAATCTTTGTTATGGTTCACTCTATGTCACTGGAAATGGCACCATAGATCGCATACAAGTTCCTATTCGATTCGTCTTACATTGGCCATATCTTGTATCGTTTCTGACATAAAGCGAAATATTGGTCGAAAAATTTTTTCACCGCGCGATGCTGTGTATAGCGCGGACTGTCGGAAGATGTCTGTCTGTCACTGTCAGTCGTCTGTCACACGCCGGTATTGCATCAATCCAACTAAATATATCTTCAACCCTTTTTTAACGTCGGGACTCGGGTAGCTACACCATTATGGTTTTACCACATCAAATTTTATGGCAATATTCCGACGAGGCCCTAACGGAGGCGCCGAATGCAGAGGTATGAAACAAATCGCGATTTTCGACCAATATATCGCTTTATCTCGAAGTATGGTCATGGAACGTCAATAGGAACTCGTATGCGATCTACCGAATGGTGCTATTTATGACGTTGAGTGACCTCCATCGAGATTTCAAGGTCACGATGTTATTCAACGTCAAACAACTGGAAAATGGTACAAGATAGACCAAAACTTAACGGCGCCATTTTCAATGATCTTGAACGACCATAAACCAAGCTTTTAAGGTCACGCCATTACTTAACGCTAAATATATCATAAATGGTACGAGATGCATATATTTACAATGAAAAACTAATACAGACTTGCGCCTTATTCAATGTCTTCTTTTCGAATGTCCTTGAAAGATCCTGAATGCAATACTGCTTTCATGTGTTTTTATGATGCTGAGCGCGTTCTGTCTGCGATAGCTAAGTTTCCTGTTCACTTCCTTGGGGAAGGGAAGGCGCGGGGTAAAATAGTACGGGTATTAAGAGAGAGAGAAGGAAAAGGAAGGGAAGGTGACGGAGGGGAGGAAATAGGAATACACAAAAATAGCTCCAAAATGCAACATTTTTGGCATTATGGGGACGCTCATTGGGGCTACAATTCCGAGTCATACATTATAGAAAGCTATTTTCACGAGCAAAATTTGCCGCGTAGTGAGTATGCCTCTATCTCTCGTCATTGAGAAGTTATAAAGCTTCAAAGTTGACTATACTTAAAAAGTCGCCACAACAATCATGGCGGATGCCCCTGGGGCTACCGTGTACATGCCATATATTTTAGAAAACTTTTTTTCACAAGCAAAATTTGCCTCGTAGATAGTATGCCTCTATTTTGAACAGTTTAGAAGTTATTTTGCTTTACGTTTGACAAAACTTGAAAAAAAATTTAAAAAATTCCACGTATTTGGCTTTTTTGGGAACTACTGGAGGGCTACCGCCCCGTACTATACATTGGTAGAAATCTCTTTAACGGGCAACATACGCAACATTTCATCCAAATTCATGCACGCGTTTTTGAGTAATCTTCGACGCATAAAATTTCATCGAAATCCGTCCATATCTTCTTCAGATACCCTGCTGAAATGCAAAAATCCGGTGTAAATCCAGTTCCTGGATCCGGACTATGATCCGAATTTAGCTCAAAATCTAACCAATTCGCCCAGGCCTCGTGGCTATCGACCCATTAAATTTCATCGAAATCCGTCCATAACTTCTTCAGATATCCCGCTGAAATGCAAAAATCCGGTGTAAATCCGATTCCTTGGTCCGGACTACGATCCGGATCGGGCTCAAAAGTTAATCAGGTCGTCCATGTTCCGACATCTGTCGAAACGCAACATATCATCCAAATCCTTGTACGCATTTTTGGGTAATCTTGAACACAGACAAACAGACAAACAAACGCAAAAACATATACCTCCTCCTTTGTCGGAGGTAAATTACGTGATATAACAATCAGTGTGGCTGCCGGGTTCGCCGCCTCTAATGACACAGGTACAGCATTTTGTTTCCCAAATTAAGAAGAGGCAGAGATGAGATGTACATACGATGTGAGGTTATGACCCTGACCTTTGACCTTGGAGGTCACCGCGATTGTCGGTCATACGCATCTTGGTAGTCAGAGTACCAAGTGCAAATTTTGTAGTATGACCCACACGGGTCAGACATACCATGTGACCTTGTGACCTTGACCTTTAACCTTGCAGGTCATGGCGCTTGCCTCTGATGCGGGTCTACGTCTCTATGTCCTCCATCCGCACACCCATGGGGTACCCTCCTGTCAATTTTGGTGATACTACGACTATTCGTTTTCGATTTATGGGCCAACACGGCTCAGACAGATTATGTGACCTTGTGACCCTGACCTTTGAGGTCATGGCGCCTGCGGCTGATACGGGTCATCGTCCTCCATTCGTATACCAAGTTTGAAGTTCGTAGGCCTTGGCATTCGGAGGATATGGCGCACGATGTGTGTCAGCATTAATGGGCCTGGTAACATCGACCTTTGACCTTTTGACCTTATAACTGGTACGCAAGTCGCATCTAAGGTGGGGAACTTTCCTTCCAAATTTGGGCACGTTAAGCCTATGGGTTCTCGGATTATTCGCTGTGTATACGACGGACGGACGGACGGACGGACGGACGGACGAAAGCAACGCTTACTGCCTCCTTCCCTACGGCCAGCGCATCATAAACGGGATGTCCCGGGAAATACCGGACTGTCGGCAACCGGGGGGGGGGTGTAAAATACACCTAGGCCACTTCTGTCGCCATTACTCAGGAACCACAAGAAACAAACGCGATGCGCTTTGGTGAATTTTCCTGCATATGGATGGCTGAGATATGAATCTCTACACTGTGTTCCAAAAAACATGTGACCACGTTTTTGACGACAAGTTGAACTAATTAGCGCTGCACTGTTGTAAGGTCCATGCAAAAATCAATAAGTTTTAGGAAAATCGAAAATTCGACCCCCTGTAAAATCGTAACCTCTGTGAATTTCAATCTGAAACTTGGCACACGTGATTACATTGCGGATGTCACCCACCAGACAATTTCTGGGATCAAATCAAATAGGTGAAATATAACACTTTTTTCGACTTTTTTGTTATTCTGTCCTTTTTTCTCGGTCACGCGCCCAGTTCAAACCTTTGCACCGATTCTTACGCTGGATGACTCAAATGACGTGTTTCCGCCCAAGGACGGTCCTTTTGGGGGGTCAGGACGATGGGTGACGTCATGTAGGGAAATATGCCCCTAAAACTGGCGCGAATAGGCAGTTTTAAGCCAGAGCGACAAAAATAATACATCGCAATATCTCCGGAACTATTAATCCGACCAACTAGTAATCCGATTTGGATGAAATTTGGCAGTCCGATGCAGAATACGATGCCGGTTAGGGCGATGTGGTCAAAATCAAAACCGGAGTCAAATTTTAATATGGCGGACGTCTGTTTTTTTTACAAAACGGAAGTAGTTATATCTCAGCCGCGAATTGAGATATGTCGACGAAATTTGGTTTGCTGATAGACTTTCACCTTCTGAAGAAGTAATGTCAACAAATACGAAACCAGAAGTAGTATTGAGGCGTCGTGGCTGCCATCTTAAAAATCGATACTCGTAGATGGCCCCATTTGGATGAAATTTGACAGGCAGTTTTTCTCAAACTTCGGCAATGGGACATACGCGCGTCTACATAATGTATTCTTGTTTCCCTGATGCAGTTTGGTGTTTGGCGAGCGGCGGCTTCTCGTGTCGTCTCCAATACACTTGTTTATATATGCATCACCTTGTCTTTGGAATCAACTTCATTTCGTCAACCTCGCCGGCCTTGTCTCGAATTACCTTCTCCTTTCTTGCCAAGCCATCTTTGTCCTTATCACTACTCTCGGCATCCATTATTCCTCCAGTCTTTCACTGGTTTCTGTCATGTTGTAAAAAGTTTTATCATTGTTGAGGCCCGTTATTCAATAACACATCTAAAACAGCAGTCATTTGGTTTCTTCAAGTCCTCCGTTGGGCCATGGATGTAACAGAAGTTATGTATTACATTCATGGCCAAATGGAGGACAACAAGGAACCAAATCATTTTTGTTGTTTTATATGTGTCACTGAACAATGGGCTTTAACAGTGATAAAACTTCTGAGGTTTTTACTGTATTAATATTTGCTGTTCTTCTACCAGCTTTCATACTTTTGTACCGCGGTGGCATAGACTCACCCACGTCATCAAAATTGTGCAGTTGTTTGATCTCTACACCCCATAAAACGAGAACGTTCACCGTGCGGTTAGCAGGCAACGGCCACTATACCAAGAGAAGTGGCCCTGCTCTCGCAGAGACCGCGCGGTGCTTCGTGTCTGTCAGTAGCTTCAACAATACAATACGTCGAGCGCAAATTCTGCTTCAGGTTTACGGCTGCGTACAATTAAATTCTGTTTTGTTCTCTTCTCTTTGTCGTGGTCGTCCATACTGGTTGTGATAAACATAGATTCACTGATGAGTGGCGCTCTGTGCGGTAAACTTCACCGTCCACCGTCGCATTTGTTGTTAGCACGGCAGCAAGTATCGATCGATAGCCAGCGATTCGTCCAGAATCGCGACATGTGCCTATCCCACCTGCATTCTACGCCCCCGTTAGGGGGTCCTCGTCGGAATATTACTATGACGTTTGGTACGAAAACCAGATTGGAGTGTCTACCCGGCGGTGAAAAAAGTTTGAAGATAGGCCTACGATTACTCGTTTTGACAGAATTCACCAACGTGACAGACAGACGGACGAGGAGTTTTTTTGGGGGTTTGAACCCCTTAAAATGTGGATCGCTATCAAAACCCCCAAAAGGCATATCTTTGGGTAAGAACGTGTCATTTTAGCTATAAACGGTTAAAATCCGTCCAGGTGTGCGAACTGGGCGGGAGCCCGAAAACAAAATATAACCAGGACAGGACAACAAAAAAGTCACAAAACCATAATATTTCACTGTTTATGGACAAGCTCCCCGTAAAGCGATTGCAATGGAATTTGGCACACGGATAACTAGGTAGTTGCGTGGGCACTGGGCAAACAGAGTTTGATCTTTAAAATTTCAAGGGTGTAAATTTGAGAGGGTTAAAATTCGTTCTTCTCCATTGACTTTGCCTATGGGCCTTTACACAGTGCAGCGCTACTGCGCTATCTGTGACAAATATTTTGTCGTTGCATAATGTTCCTCGTCTGAAGCCGGCTTGCTCTCTTGCCCTTACCATAGATGTCCGCATTTCAAGTAAAATACTGAAAAAAAATGTCTGGTACTGATAACAAATGCGGTTTTTTGAGACACGCTGTAGTTAATACTTATATTCGAATATAAATATTAACTACAGCGTGTCTCAAAAAACTGGACTGTTACAATTAATATGACATAACTTCAACAATTCATAAAGTTCACTAATTATTTTTGGCACAGAGAGACCTTATTCAATTCTCCAATACGATAAAAAGTAATTTAAATTGGCTTTGAACTAGCTGGGTGTCTCCATAAAAAAACAGTAGCGACTTAGCACACCTGAACAGCGGATTTCTGGGCCGACTTCGAACAACATATTATCGGCATTGCAATAAACGAGTGGTAAAACGATGGTGGGGCTGTGTCAATGTCGAAAGACAACATTCGAACACGTGTTGTAACTGTTGATACCCTCAAAACTTTTATTATTCCGATAGAAACACTGTTTGTTTAAAAGATTTACCTTTTTTTGTTCATAAGGCAGTATAAACTGTGGAATGACGCGCAGTTAAGGATTGTTACTGTAGCTGAAATTTAAAAAAACTTTTGATTGAGTTATGTAACAATATCGTAGGGTCCGGCTTTTTGAAACACGGACCGTCAAGTCGCTACCGTTGTTATGGAATCCACGTAGCTGGTTCTAAGCCAATTTAAAAACTTTTTAACTTAGTGAATTGAGAATTGAATAAGGTCTCTCTGTGCGAAAAATAATTAGTAAATGTAGCGAATTGGTAAAGTTATAGGCCTACCATATTAATCGTAGCGGTCCGGCTTTTTTGAGACACAGTTTATATGCTTCATACATATTGCATATATTTAACAGCTGTGGCATTTGCGAAGACGGAAAAGCAGAACACAGTTCCTCAATTAGTAAACACATCACATGTAGCAGCAACTGTCCCGTCGTCGCAAGATAGATCTTGGTCACTGCGGTTTCACACGACAACACCACTCAACCTTGACAATAGCACCGAGCCGGCCGACGTCCTCTCATCAGCTGCAACGTTATCTTCCAATACCACCAGTGATGAGACTGCGCAAACAACGAGAACGAGCAGAAAAACGTTTGAAAAAATGTACAATATATTTGCCACAGATCAAACAGCGACAAGACGAGTAACCACTGACAGCACTACTACGACAGAATTAACCGCTGCTAGTATAAACGACATCACTACCATAACACCTACCACTGTTAATGCTGCTGCAACAGAAATGTCGAGCGCAGAAACAATAACAGCTGGTACGATTGCCAGTAATGCGACGACGAAACTACAGACGGAAGAAGCAACAAACGCCGTTACAACAGAAGCCATGATTACCACAACAGTTACCGCTGACGGTACCACAACAGAATGGACTACAGAACATACGACCACTACATCCACAGAAGCTACGCCTACTACACCAGTGATGACACCAGAAACAACGACCGTTACTACAGAAGCCGAGAGCACCTCTCTAGTTACCACTAGTGGTAGGCCTACTGCTATTGCAGAAATGCCGACGGAAGGCACAACCACTGCCGCTACTACAGAAACCATGACTACTATACCAGATACGACCGCTGTTTCTACAGAAGCAATAACTACCCCAGGAACCACCACAGTGAGCACTACAGTAAAGGAAGAGATGACGGTGGAAACAACCACCGATGTTGCTATGCACTCTACGATTACTACAGCAATCACATCAGCAGATACCACCGCAACAGCACAGACGATGGCAGAAACAGCGAGCGCTGGCGCCGCAGAATCCACGACTACCACGCCAGTTACCACGTTCGGTACTACAAAAGCAGAAATCAACACCGAACATGAAACGGCAACAGAAACGACACCTACGACAACAACAGCGACGACAGCTACAAAATCTGTTACCACTGATACTCTTACGAGAACAGAATTGATCATCGAACGTACTACGGGTACCACCATAGAAGCCATGCCTACCGCAAAAGCAACGAGTGCAGAAATAACAGATATTACCGAAGGCGATACTACCACACCAAGTATAGCAACCAGTACTGCAATAACAAATGTGATGAATGAAGAAATGACGACCGCCGTTAGTACTGAAGAAATGACTGCCGCAACAGCCATTGCGGTCGGCACTACAGCGACGGAACAGACGACGGTGGAAACAACTACCGCTGGTACCGCAGTAGCCACAACCATCAAAACAGTTCCAATGGTACAAACAGCTACTACAGAAACCACTGCCACTGCCAATACGACATCAAACGAGGTGCTGACAGAAGAAACAGCGACCGCTGTTACTATCGAAGCGGAGTCTGGCGCACCAATTACAATATCCGGCATTGCTATAACAAAAGAAAGAATCACCGCTAGTACCACAGACGCTATCACCGCGACAGCAATCGCGAAGGCGGAAACAGTGGCTACAGAAGCCATCATTACCACACCTGTTACCACTGAGAACACTACACCAACACAAGTGCCGATGGAAGAAACATCGATTATTCTTACAACGTCGTCTACAGTTACCACACCTATTAAGAAAGCCACCACTCCTGAAATAGAATTGACCACAGAACATACGATGACTATTACCACAGAAACGAGGGCTACTACACCAGTGACCATACAAAAAGCAACAACCGTTATGACAGATACCGAGATTACCACGTTAGTTGTAACTACTAGTACTGATGGAGCCCATATGCCGACAGAAGAAACAACGATCGACGTTACAACGAAAGCAATAGCCGCAAGCGTCAACACTACAGCAACTCCCACAGAACAGACAACGGTGCAAGCAACGACCGCCGGCACCAGACACACCGCGACTCCCACATCAGATACGACGACAAAAACAACTACAGATAATACCACTACCACCTCAGTTACTTCTACCTATACGACACCAACAGAAGTGCCGACGGAAAATACATTGACGGATGTTATCACAGAGCCTATTACCACACCTGTTACAACTAAAACCATTGCCGCAACAGAATTCAGTACAAAATATACGACTGCTATATCCACAGAAGCAACCAAGCGAGTGACGACAGCAGAAGCAACCACCGCTACCACAGAAGGCGAGACTGCCATACCTGTAGCAACTACTGGTACTGATATTACACAAGCGGCGTCGGAAGAAACGACGAACGTCGTTACAACAGAGGTAGTAACTACCGGAGCAGCCACCAGTGTCCACGCGACTACCACAGAAGATACAACGCGGCAAGCAACGACCGCTAGCACCACAGGATCGACAGGCACTAGCGCTGTTCCGCTTGTACAAACAAGGACTAGAGAAGCCACGACTACCGTACCGGATACTACTGTCAGTACGACACCAACAGAAGTGCCGACGGAAGAAACAACGACCGGCGTTACAACAGAAGCATTAACTACCGAAGGCGCCACTAGTGTCCACACGACTCCAGCAGAAGAGCCAACGCAGCAAACAACGACCGCTAGCATTACGGCAGCGACAAGCTCCAGCACAGTTTCGACTGCACAAACAACTACTACAGAAGCAACTACAGTCCAAACAAATGCAAGAGAAGTCACAACACTACAAACAGCGACCGCTGGTACCACAAAATCGACAGGTACCAGCATCATTCCGATTGAACAAACAACGACTACAGAAGCCACCACTACCACACCAGATGCCACACTCAAAAGGACACCAACAGAAGTGCCGACGGTAAAAACAACAAATGGCGTTACAACTGAAACAAAAACTACCGGAGCAGCCACTAGTGTCCACGCGACTGCAACAGAAGAGACAACGCTGCAAACAATGACCGCTAGCACCATAGGAGCGACGAGCACCAGCGCAGTTCCGAATGCACAAACAACGACTACAGAAGACATGACTTTTACGCCACGTACCACTGTCAGTAGGACGTCAACAAAAGAGCCGACGGAAGATACAACGACCGGAGATACAACTGAAGCAACAACTACCGGAGCAGCCACTGGTGTCCACACGACTGCAACAGAAGAGACGACGCAGCAAACAATGACCGCTAGCACCACAGCAGCGAGAAGCTCCAGCACAGTTTCGACTGCACAGACAACGACTACAGAAGCCACTACTGTCCAAACAACTGCAAAAGAAGTCACAACAGAGAAAACAACGACCGCTGGTATCACAGAAGCGACAGGCGCCAGCATTGTTACGATTGAACAAACAACGACTACACAAGCCACCGCTACCCCACCACATACCACTCTCAAAAGGACACCAACAGAAGTGCCGACGGAAGAAACAACAACTGGCGTTACAACTGAAGCGATAACTACTGAATCATCCAACAGCGTCCACACGACTGCAACAGAAGAGACTGGCAATGTTCCAAGTACACAAACAACGACGACAGAAGCCATTACTACCGCACCAGATACCACTGTCAGTAGGACAACAACAGACCTGCCGACGGAAGAAACGACAACCGGCGCTACAACAGAAGCAGCAACTACTGGAGCAGTCACTAGTGGACACGCGACTGCAACAGAAGAGACAACGCTACAAACAACGACCGATAGCACCACACGACCGACAAGCACCGGCAATGTTCCGAGTACACCAACAACAACTACAGAGGCCATTACTACCACACCATATACAACTCTCAAAAGGACACCAACAGAAGTGCCGACGGAAGCAACAAATGGCGGTACAACTGAAGCAACAACTACCGGAGCAGCCACTAGTGTCCACGCAACTGCAACAGAAGAGAGAACACTGCAAACAACGACCGCTGGCACCACAGCAGCGACAAGCACCAGCACTGTTCCGATTACACAAACAACGACTACAGAATTCACGACTGCCGTACCAGATACCACTGTCAGAACGACGCCAACAGAAGTGCCGACGGAAGAAACAACGACCGGCGTTACAACTGCAGCAATAACTACGGGAGTAGCCACTAGTGTCCACACGTCGGCAGCAGAAGAGACAACGCTGCAAACTACGACCGCTAGCACCACAGCAGCGACTAGCACCAGCACTGCTCCGATTGAGCAAACGACTACTACAGAAGCCAAGACTACCACACAACATGACACTGTCAGTCCGACATCAACGGAAATGCCGACGGAAGAAACAACGACAGACGTTACAAGAGAAGCAGTAACTGCCGGAGCAGCCACTAGCGTCCACACGACTGCAACAGAAGAGACAACGCTGCAAACTACGACCGCTAGCACCAGAAAAGCGACTAGCACCAGCACTCTGCCGAGTGCACGAACAACGCCCACAGAATCCACTACTACCACACAACATACCACTCTCATTGCGACACCGACAAAAGTGCAAAGTGAAGAAACAACGACCGGCGTCACAACTGAAGCAGTAACTACCGGAGCAGCTACTATGGTCCATACGACTGCAACAGAAGAGACAACGGCACAAACAACCATCCCTGGTTCCACAGGAGCGACAAGCTCTAGCACAGTTCCGACTGCACAAACAACGACTACGGAAGCAATGACTACCACAACAGATACCACTGTCAGTACCACATCAACAGAAGTGCCGACGGAAGAAACAACTACCGGAGTTACAACTGAAGCAATGACTACCGGAGCAGCCACCAGCGTTCACGTGAGTGCAAGAGAAGAGAGAACACTGCAAACAACGACTGCTGGTACCACAGCAGCGACAAGCACCAGCACTGTTCCGATTACACAAACAACGACTACAGAATTCACGACTGCCGTACCAGATACCACTATCAGAACGACGCCAACAGAAGTGCCGACGGAAGAAACAACGACCGGCGTTACAACTGCAGCAATAACTACGGGAGTAGCCACTAGTGTCCACACGACTGCAACAGAAGAGACAACGCTGCAAACTACTACCGCTAGCACCACAGCAGCGACTAGCGCCAGCACTGTTCCGATTGAGCAAACGACTACTACAGAAGCCAAGACTACCACACAACATGACACTGTCAGTCCGACATCAACAGAAATGCCGACGGAAGAAACAACGACAGACGTTACAAGAGAAGCAGTAACTGCCGGAGCAGCCACTAGCGTCCACACGACTGCAACAGAAGAGACAACGCTGCAAACTACGACCGCTAGCACCAGAAAAGCGACTAGCACCAGCACTCTGCCGAGTGCACGAACAACGCCCACAGAATCCACTACTACCACACAACATACCACTCTCATTGCGACACCGACAAAAGTGCAAAGTGAAGAAACAACGACCGGCGTCACAACTGAAGCAGTAACTACCGGAGCAGCTACTATGGTCCATACGACTGCAACAGAAGAGACAACGGCACAAACAACCATCCCTGGTTCCACAGGAGCGACAAGCTCTAGCACAGTTCCGACTGCACAAACAACGACTACGGAAGCAATGACTACCACAACAGATACCACTGTCAGTACCACATCAACAGAAGTGCCGACGGAAGAAACAACTACCGGAGTTACAACTGAAGCAATGACTACCGGAGCAGCCACCAGCGTTCACGTGAGTGCAAGAGAAGAGAGAACACTGCAAACAACGACTGCTGGTACCACAGCAGCGACAAGCACCAGCACTGTTCCGATTACACAAACAACGACTACAGAATTCACGACTGCCGTACCAGATACCACTATCAGAACGACGCCAACAGAAGTGCCGACGGAAGAAACAACGACCGGCGTTACAACTGCAGCAATAACTACGGGAGTAGCCACTAGTGTCCACACGACTGCAACAGAAGAGACAACGCTGCAAACTACTACCGCTAGCACCACAGCAGCGACTAGCGCCAGCACTGTTCCGATTGAGCAAACGACTACTACAGAAGCCAAGACTACCACACAACATGACACTGTCAGTCCGACATCAACAGAAATGCCGACGGAAGAAACAACGACAGACGTTACAAGAGAAGCAGTAACTGCCGGAGCAGCCACTAGCGTCCACACAACTGCAACAGAAGAGACAACGCTGCAAACTACGACCGCTAGCACCAGAAAAGCGACTAGCACCAGCACTCTGCCGAGTGCACCAACAACGACCACAGAATCCACTACTACCACACAACATACCACTCTCAGTGCGACACCGACAAAAGTGCAAAGGGAAGAAACAACGACCGGCGTCACAACTGAAGCAGCAACTACCGGAGCAGCTACTATTGTCCATACGACTGCAACAGAAGAGACAACGGCACAAACAACCATCCCTGGTTCCACAGGAGCGACAAGCTCCAGCACAGTTCCGACTTCACAAACAACGACTACGGGAACAAAGACTACCACAACAGATACCACTGTCAGTACCACATCAACAGAAGTGCCGACGGAAGAAACAACTACCGGAGTTACAACTGAAGCTATGACTACCGGAACAGCCACCAGCGTTCACGTGAGTGCAAGAGAAGAGACAACAGTGCAAACAACGACCGCTAGTACCACAGGAACTACAAGCACCAGCACTGTTCCGATTCCACAAACAACTACTGTTCAGATTGCACATAGAACGACTACAGAAGACACTCAACATATCACTGTCAGTACGACAACGAGAGAAGTGCCGACGGAAGAAACAACGACCGGCATTACAACAGAAGCAACAACTAACGGTGCAGCCACCAGCGTCCACACCACTGCAACAGAAGAGACAACGCAGCAAACTACGAGCGTTGGAACCTCAGGAGAGACAAGCTCCAGCACTCTGCCGATTGCACGAACAACGACTAGAGAAGCCGAGACTGCCACACCAGATACCACTGTTAGTACGACACCGAGAGAAGTGCCGACCACAGAAACGAATGGCGTTACAACAGAAGCAATAACTACCGGAGCAGCCACCAGCGTCCACAAGACTGCCACAGAAGAGACAACGCAGCAAACTATGACCGCTGCGAAAACAGGAGAGACAAGCTCCAGCACTCTGCCGATTGCAAAAACAATGACTAGAGAAGCCACGACTACCATACCAGATATCACTGTCAGTACGACACCGAGAGAAGTGCCGACGGAAGAGACATCGACCGACGTTACAACAGAAGCAGTAACTGCCGGAGCAGCAACCAGCGTCCACACGACTGCAACAGAGAAGACAACGCAGCAAACTAGGACCGCTGGCACCACAGCAGCGACAAGCACCAGCGCAGTTCCGATTGCACAAACAACAACTACAGAAGACATGACTACCAGGCCACGTACATTTATTACTATGACGTCAACAAAAGTGCCAACGGAAGAAACAACGATCGGCGTTACAACTGAAGCAACAACTATCGGAGCACCCACTAGCGTCTACACGACTGCAAGAGAAGAGACAATGCAGGAAACAATGACAGCTAGCACCACAAAACCGACAAGCACCAGCACTGTACCGATTGAACAAACAACGACTACAGAAGCCAAGACTACCACAGAACATAAAACTGTCAGTCCGACTCCAAGAGCAGTGCCGACGGAAGAAACAACGATTGACGTTACAACAGAAGCAATAACTACTGGAGCAGCAACCAGCGTCCACACGACTGCAACAGAGGAGACAACGCACCAAACTAGGACTGCTGGCAC
>Ga0209149_1000488_pt1 | contig 16738 bp, 5 predicted proteins | sample WorMetTyACAVOLI2_FD_187423 | JGI IMG/M metagenome (GOLD analysis project Ga0209149, IMG submission 187423) | Marine gutless worms symbiont microbial communities from Max Planck institute for Marine Microbiology, Germany - Olavius algarvensis... ... | reverse complement strand
AGAAAGGGAAGAAAAAGAAAGGAAAGAAAATGAAGAAAAAGAAATCAGGCAAGAAAGGGAAGAAAAAGAAAGGAAAGAAAATGAAGAAAAAGAAATCAGGCAAGAAAGGGAAGAAAAAGAAAGGAAAGAAAATGAAGAAAAAGAAATCACGTAAGAAAGGGAAGAAAAAGACAGGAAAGAAAATGAAGAAAAAGAAATCACGTAAGAAAGGGAAGACAAATAAAGGAAAGAAAATGAAGAAAAAGAAGTCAAAGATGAGAGGCAAGAAGAGAAAGAAAAAAAGAGGTAAGAAACTCGGGAGAAAGAAATCAAAAGTGAGAGGGAAGAAAAGAAAGAAAAAGAGAGGTAAGAAATTAAAGAAAAGGAAGTCTAGGATAAGAGGCAAGAAGGGAAAAAGAAAAAGCAGGAAGAAACCAAAGAGAAAGAAATCGAAGAAGATGAAACGTAGAAGAAAACGAAAAAGAAAAAGAAAGGGTAAGAAAATGAGGAGAGGAAAAGGGAAGAGAAAGAAACGGAAAAAGAAGAGAAGAAAAGGAAAAAAGAGGAAAAGAAAGCGGAAAGGAAAAAAGAAAGGAAAAGGAAAGCGGAGGAAAAGGAGGAAACGAAGAAGAAGAAAAAGAAGAAGAAGACGACGAAGACGGAGACAGAGACGGAGACGGAAGCGTAGACGGAGACGGAGGAGACGACAGAAAATGAAGAAAAGCTTTAGAGCCAACGGCGCAAAGTCACACCAGAATGTCCACTGCTACAAGCTGGCTAACTTCGTCAAACTAACGTCTGGTAACCTCCAGGCTCTGCAGAAGGTGGTTCGCATCATTCACACTCGTTCCATGGCCATCAACGTCGTCAAAGGCGGAGTTGTTCGGCGACGAGGGTCGAGAGTCAAGACAATGTCGGCCGGTCCACGGCGTATGTGTTCTGTTCTACTCGATCACAAGGATTTTTGTCGCGCGATGCTATGCATAAGCGCGGCCTATGTCGTCACACGGTGTCCGTCCGTCTGTCCGTCTGTCCGTCTGTCACGTTCGTGTATTTCGTTAAAGCGAATTAACATATATTCAATTTTTTCACCATCGGGTAGCCACACCATTCTAGTTTTTCCATACCAAACCTTATGGCAATATTCCGACGAGGACCCTCTAACTAAGGCAAAAATTACGATTTTCGAGCAGCAGGTCTATCTGGCTTTTGCATCGATGCGTCGTTATGAAACTTGCAGAATAGACCGGTCGAGTGTGGTAAACATTTCGACGGTGGAATATAGGTTTAGCACTTAGAGGCTGCATTTGTTAATCGCGGGATACGGACGACGCCTCGCCACCCACCAGTAAATCTTGTTTATAACGGGAAGTCTCGACGTTACGCTAATAGAACAGAATTTTTAATTGTACGCATTGGTAAATCTGAAGCCGAAGTAACTAATAATAAGACTGCGCTCGAGGTATTGTCATGTTGACGCTGACAGACACGAAGCATCGCGCGGCGTCTCTGCGACAGCAGAGCTTCCTGTTCTTAACAACGGTTGCGACTGGTGAATGCTTTAAAAGATGTCGCGACCGAGTCAGACAACAAACGTAATGTCCACTTTAACGTAGTATTTGCATATATAACATGACAACAGAAATTAAAAAAAGTGAAATGGTTCATACATTTTAACACTGTCGTGCACGTGCCGACGAAGCATCTTGCCGCCTCGTATTAAATGTCATCTATTCGCCAGTTGGCGCTCGCGGTATATGTAACGCAACGTATCGTCAGTTCGTCACAGAAGACTTATTGCCTCCACTGCGAGGTTTTGTTTTCGGTCGCCTTTGTTTGTTTGTTTGTTTGTTTGTCAGTAAGATTACGGGAAATGGTTAGAGCTTTCGTCATAGAACTTGCGTATTAGATCGGTAACGGCTTGCAGTTATTTTTTTTTGCAAAATTGGACCAAAATCCACATCAGTAGGCCACTATATGTGGTAAATCACTGTTGAGTGGCGACACCTAGCGAATATCGCTAAACTAACTAATGTCGATAAAGCACTGCAGCTATAGTGTCACAAAGTAATGGTGAGCAATGCCACCTGGCGAACAGGAGCGAGATATGTTGTGCCTGCAGGCACCACAGTTTGTCTTATGTAAACCATCGCCATCATTAAGCGATGGACTATTCCCGCTGCCTCCCCCCACACGACTCGCTGGTGGCATCAGGAAGGGTAGCCGGCCTGTAAAAATATTGCTGCAGCAGACTCCGGTGGGCGGCTGATGTCTGTCGCGTTTGTGTGTGTGGCGAAACGGCAAAAGATAGGCTCTAGTTGCCATGGAATGCAAATAGGAAACCGTTTCCAAGCTTTCGAATGGTACCATTTTCAATCTCCTTGAGTGACCTTTAACCCAGATTTCACGCTGAAGGTAGGTCATTTACCTTCAGTCAAGTGTCCCCATCACTTTCCCCCAGTCAAACCCCCTCCTGGTCACTTGCCTCTTGGTTAAGGCCTGGGAGTAAATGACCTACCTTCGGCGTGGCGTCATGGTAGGGCGTCGGACTATAGCGATCGCGAGTAGCACTTCTACTGATGTCTCTTTAAACTGCTGCTAGCAAAGAACATTAATCAAAAGACAATTTTTTTCAGATTTGCAGACTCATCATTCCCTCGGCTATAGTGCCTGAAATTTTCATGTAAATAAACAGTACATTGAGTAAGTTCTGCCGTTTTAAGCTATGGGATCCGGTAATGTTTCCTGACCGTGTAGTAGGTGCGTGATAAATTGTTGTAATGTGTGACTGTTCGGTGGCCAGCTCTGTGCTACGTCGGACCAAACGGTCGTCGTCTCTGTTCGTGTCCTCCTGGATTCAGCGGCAAGAGGTGCAACATCCGGCTGGACGCTTGTCGCCGTCACCCGTGCCAACGCGGCGGGTTCTGCGCCGACACCGGCAACGGCGCCTTCAAGTGCATCTGCGCGGTCGGATTCGGCGGACCGACGTGCGGTCACCGGCTCAACTCGTGCGCCGTGCGGCCGTGCCTCAACGGCGGCCGTTGTGTCGAACAGCGGCGACCCGTCCGCCGCCAACGCCGGGCTGTGCGCCGTCGAGGAAAACGCAAGCAAAGAGGCCGCCGCCGCCGCCGCCGGAAAAGAGTTCGAAAAAGGGGGAAACGCCGACGGCGGAGAAAAAGAGGACGACGGAAAGGGCGCTTACGATCGCGCCGCCGGAGAAAGCGGCGGAGGAGAGGCAGGCGGGGGCGGAAGAAACGTCGGCGAAAGGGACGTCGTCGTCGTCGTCGGCGACGACGGCGAATGAGAAGAAGAAAAAGGAGGAGAAGAAGGAGACGTAGAAGACGTCGAAAACGTCGTCGGAAGAAGGGAAGACGACGCGGTCGCAAGAGAAGACCGGGGCGACGACGAGGACGTAAGGGCGAACAGCAGCGATGGTTCGGTCGCTGGAGAAACTTCCGATGTCTCTGCGTCGACGGCTACACTGGGATCTACTGCGAACAGGCGCCTCACTTGGGCAACTGCGCTTCGCATCCATGCAAGGAGGGTCAGTCTTGTACGGAGATCGAAGGCGGCAATGGATACGCATGTACGCCAACACCTGTCGTCGTCATAGTCGTTATTATAATATTATTATTGTTATTGTTATTGTGGGGCTTTATACTGTTCTTATTTCGTGTGTCTGTTGGCTGTGAAGTCATTCAATACGTCACAGCACCTGCGTGGTACGTGGTTGCGTGGTCCAGTGGTAGAACGTTGGTCTTTGACCAGCGAATTTTCCCTTTCCTGCGCTCCACCTGCAGCTGACGGGTGACCACTTATGTGGGTAAACCGTCCGCTGGAGGCGAGCCAACGAGGCCGACTCAGCCTTTCGTCCTTTCGGGGCAGATAAACGAGAAGTAGGCTGCAATTAGATGTACGCAATCTCAATCTGGGAAAGCGCCATCTGGTGAACGCTTACGAGGTAAAGGCAGGCATTGGTCTAATTGCAGGTAACACTGTGTGATCCATGCCTGAGCGCCTTGAGTGTGAGGTACTACAAAAAGACCGCTTTATGAATACACTTACCTTTACCTTTTTTACCTGGCGCCCCAGTGGGGCTTATCGTATCGACTCTGATACACTTGTTTTATTTCATCGTATTTTGCTATTGTTGCTATTAGTATCGCAATGATTTAATTTTCAGAATAGACGGGCAATGGCTCGGAGATGATCATGCCGGTAAGGTCACCAGGTGGCAGCACCCTGCAACGGGACACGAGGCGAGGGTTACTTGTTGTGTATTTGCGTGATAACGGTGATGGTGTTTTCGACGCAGGTTCCGATGATAACGTGGCAGTTGTTTACGACAGCACGAAACTTGCAATCGTTATCGCCATCTTCGTCGCAATTCTGTTCATCATCATCCTCATCTGCTTTGAGGTCGCCGACTGTTGCAGGCAAGCGCGCGGCGAGCTACTTAGTTGTCTGCGATGCGACGATAAATGAGTAGCGTGTTTCTAAACAGAGTGCACAGTGGAAAAGTCAACTCAACCAATGCCGTTTGATACTTGCTTACTACACATGGCCTGGAAGCAGACAAGTGGCGATCCTAGCCGTCTAAGCAGTAAAGATTAAAACTAAATAAAATAAATACATAATTTAACACGTTGAAACAAATTTTACAACTCAAATATTTACAGTCAAACACTCGCTGACATACAGTACAGGATCCGATCGCTAGGTGGCAGTGTCTGCTTCCAGGCCTGTGCAGTAGGTATCAAACGGCCTTGACCGTCACAATGCGCCACTGTCGACTAACGCGTGGTTTTCATCATTACGTAAGAATTCCGTAACGCAACGCACCGCAATTCCGCCGGCACGCCGCCGGCACTGGCGGACTTGGGGAAAAATACATAGAACACGGTCTAATTGCTTGCGGAACTGGCTGCCGCAAGCTCTTGCGTTACCGACTTTTTTCGCGACGTTTTTGTTGAACGGAAAACGCTTGCGGTGCTGTGCGTTGCGTTGCGTTACGAGATTATTTATTCCGTGATGATGGAAACCATGCATAACTGCAAAATAGAAATGTTTTCAGGTTAGTCGCCTAAGTTGTCAGCAGCTGACGTTCTGTTGCAATAAGGATGACACACCGTTCCAATTTTATTTATTAATCCCCCGCCACAAAGTGGGGGTTATGCTATTATGCTGTCTATCTGTCTGTCTGTCTGTCTGTCTGTCTGTTTGTTTGTCCGTTCGTCTGTCGCCTCTGCCGCGTAGCTGCAGCCACCAAAGATGTCCCATAATTTATGTTTCCTTTCTCTTGAAAAACTCCCCCGTCAAATTTGTGAATGCGGCGGGGGCTTACTCGTGGCGTCGATAACCGCGCCACACGTGTTTTAGTAAACAAAAACTCTTGCTAATCGATTTAGGCCTTTTTAAAGTAACGTTTTTTTCGTTGCCTATGAAGGAGATTTGACCGTTAGTAAGTAATAAATACGAGTGCCAGAGTAGTAAATGTTGATATGTTGTTGATAGGGTTGTTTATATGTTGCTGCAACGTTTAGGACGCGAGACGGAAGGGATAAGTCGTCAACGGTGAAGTACACTCATCCGTCTACAGCGGCTGTGGCTCACGTGACTGTTGCTACGGACAGCTACGACAGTGAGTTGCCGCCGGGGTCACCGGAACGATACGGCCGGAGTGGACCCGGCTTCACCAGCAGCATAGAGTACGGCGGGGACGGTTCACCGTTGCGCAGCTCGCTGCGGAATTCTTCCCTGTCTTCGCCGGAGGAGGGTTCGTGGTCACGCTCGCGGTCGCCGTCCGGCTCGCCACGCGTCACGTTCGAGGGTGACGTCCCGATCAGAGTCAGCGAGCAGCGCAGTTCTTCGTTCGACGGACAGTCGCAACCGTCGGTCGGCGACGGCAGCCCTGCTGACGCCAGAGCATCGGGTCAACGAGGTTCGTCGACTGCGCCGGACGACATCAGTGCAGCGCAGCAGCAGTCCAGGACGTCCAGTGTACGGCCGTCCAGGACGTCCAGTGTACGGCCGTCTGCGGCCGAGACTGCTGCGAAGAGCGTATCAAAAGCGGAGCCAGAAAACACCGATGCAGTGGGACCTGGACGATCCACGGCGGTGGATCCAGCCACCCGTCAGAGTATGGCGGACGCAGGACTGGCGGCGAAAACCGACGCGACGGAACCTCGACCATCTACAGGGCCGAGACCATCCGCCGGGACGAGTATGGCGAATGCAGGACGGGCTTCGCAGGCGGCGGAAGCCAGTACGGAAGCAGGGGGTCCGCAGACTGCAGAGCCAAAGAAACCTTCCGTGCGTCCGAGTACGTCGGACGTTGGGGTGCGTGCGTCGAATGCGGCAGCGGAACCAGCCAACGCGTCGAAAAACAACCCGCAGGCCAACGTCAACAGAAACGCGACCGAAGCGCAAAAGACCGGAAACGTATTCGTTCGCCTTTACCGGAAGTTGTTCATGAAACGCCGCGACCAGCCAAATGACGATGAGACCGGCGCGTCGAGGACACCGATGAACAACACCAACGTCAACAACATTGTTGACGAAGGTCCCCGAACAAGCGCCGGAATTCCTCCGTCTACCAGGTCTGTGGGTGCTCCGAAAAATCCGACTCCTACTCTGTCCTCGGGAGCTCGAGCTGCCGTGCCGTCGGCCGTCTGGAACAACGACCAGTTCGTCGACAACGACGATTTCGACGACGACAGCGACTACGACGATGACGAAGACGACGTAACGACGACGGCGGAATCGAACGACGATACGAACAACGAGTACACGAGGTTGATTCGGCGTCGAAGACAACCTCTGCCTGATCTGTCCCAGCTGTGTCGGACTAGCTTTACCGGTAGAACGACGACCGGCGACTCGCGGTCGCGCATGTCCGCCTGCGATCACCGGAAGTCCACATACGACCGGAAGTCATCGGCTGGTCGGCGTTATGACGCCCTCGGGGAGACATCTAGCGACTGATGACATACTCAGTTCGTATTTCTGCATGGTCGAAGCGAGTACAGCGAGCGGCGACGAGTTCAGAAAGACATCGGCACGCATTGAGGTCTCCACTGACCGATGACGTCTTCGATTTGTGCTTCCTGCTTCGGTCTGTTGATCCCGGCCGTTGCCAGCGCACGTTGCATGCTGCATGCATTATCAGTTTATTGGATGACCATACAAATAAGAAAACTCGCCTATGACGAACGCCTTTCAGCTGTAATGATATACTCAGTAATTACAGACTTCATAATGGTGTCTGTGAATTGAAACAGCATCATCAACGCAGTCATAGTAGCAATGCTGTAACCAGTAACTATAGCATATACAATGAACAGAGTCGTACGAAGGAAATGTAGTGCACATCGTTTTGTACAGTATAGTTTTTTGTTCTTTTTTACTACGTGGTAATCAGAACTTTTAGAAGAATTGGTGCATTAAGGGAGATCATACAAATGCAGAAACAAAAGTTAAACAGTTTTATTTTTGTTTTATTTTAGTGTTCCTCACATCTGCAATAAAACTTTTATTTTTGTTCTATTTCTGTTCTATTGCAGTTGTGAAGACGCCTTAACAGCAACATAGTGTGCAAGTGTCTTCGGCTACTTTAGTTGTAAATGATATGTTTTTTTATTAAAAACTAAAACTATATTTCGGAAAAATAGTAGTAACGTAACGACAATATATGTCACTTCCAGATAAACAAAATGGTAGGAACAATAAATTCATAAAATCTAAGATAAACGCCATGAACACTGTCTCAAAAACGCGCCAATTGCGCCAACTTTGTCAAGGTGTAGTTTCGACATGCACGGACTAATTTTGATAAATTTGGGTTAACAGCATCAGCACATTTTTAGAAATGATATTATGCATATTCAACTTTACGTCTCTTCACTTTTACTTATTTTATTTGTATTTAAATAGCTGCGATGGAAATGACGCGAAAAATAACGTGTTTTCCTTAGTAGACTGTTTGTATACGTTGCGCTGGTAAAATCCAACTATTGTTTGTTTTTACTATCTGAAAACCAGCAACGCGCAGCACTGCGCAGCCAGCCATAGAAACGCACAGTGCAGCGCAGTACATGTGTGAACGAACCCTCAGACAATATACCGGGTGGCGCAAAAAAAACGTCCCGAACATTCGCATGGCGTTATGCAACAGAGTAGTCGAAATGAATCAGCAGAAAGCACGTATGTAATGAGCAAACATCTTCGAGTATGTCTAGGAATTCTCGCCTAAAACACTTCCGTATTAGCCGTGATACAAACGAAATAGTGTTACACGTCATAAAACAATGTTTGCAAGCGGTTCATCATTTATGTTGTCGCCCGTACGCAGAACGTCACAGTAATCATCAGTCAGCAGAAAATGTGCTGAATAGGTCCTCCATTCTGCTTTGCCACTGCTTCTAAACACCTTTTCCACGCAATATAGCTTTTCTGGCTGTCTGCGCTCGTCGACATCCATTTGGGGTAGTTTGAAGATAAGTAGGCGCAATCCCTGTTCTCCCTTTTTTAGTGTCAGTTATAGCATAAACCGTCATAAAATATTATAGTACAAGTTATTCAGTATTATGGTACTTATTCAATATTATACCGCCTCGTGGATCGGTTAGGGTTCAGCAGTAAGGGTTAGTGCCAGTTATAGCATTGCGCCTACTTATCTTCATGTGCCCCACAATAACCGCAAAATCGTCTTTTGAAAAAAACATTTTCAATCTAATCTACAAATACGTTATTTACATAATTCGATTTTTAACTCGCCTTACGTCATTAAGCGGCGTTCAGTGACGTCATTAATGGCATCACTGAAATTTATAAGTAAGTAACAGTACATACTGATCTACAAATGCGCAAAAGGAAATTTCTCTCCATAAAGTATACGCGCCGTTATAGTTATGCAAAGTTCGGGACGTTTTTTTAGCGCCACCCGGTATGTGAGAACGGAGTTAGGCCAGTCAGTTAATTACGCCACTGCACTGCGGAGGACGAAAGCAGAGAAGTGTTCAGCAGTTAGAAAAAAATATTTGACGCAAACTAGCAAAATTTCATCGCTCACTGCTGCAATTTTCGCGATTCTTTAAACTGTTAGACAATAATGAACTGAAATCAACCTGTTTTAAAGGTTTCCCTGGTGTTAAATGTAGGCTACGTACATTTATTTGCACAACAACACACTAAACTATAGTCTAATTAATGTTCCTCACAGTTGAGCTGTAAATATTTAAAATTCTCTCAGACAGTTCAGTATGTTAAATAACTTGTAACAAGAGGTCAAAGTAATTTGACAAAAAGCGCCTCACGGGGGCCCATTCCCCGGTTAGGGGTCACCACAGGGGGTCGAAAGTTGTACCATTGAATTCCTGGGGTACGGTTTCCTATTAGTGTTCCATAGTAACTATAGGTCTAGGATGCACCGTTTGGCCACAGTGCACGCGCGTGACAATAATAAAATGCATAGCTTTTTAAACAAATAGAGATATAAGTGAGATTTTTGGCGCTTTTCCTGATTTAACTGGTTATAAATGCATAATGAAGCAATATTGTTTACAAGTGACGTAGGCCCGCCATCGTTACCATGGCAGCACCGCATCACTTTCACTGCGATGTTATCACACTACAATGCGCATTGTGAACAACGCAAATTGATTTCGCTGTTTTTATTCGACATTTTACCACAGAAATGAACTTGAATGCTGCGTTCGCGTTGTTCTCTGCTATATGTGAGTGTTCTTCTAATTTAACTATACTGTGTCTAAAAAATGCGCCAAATTTGGCAAGCTGTACTTTTCGACAAGCGTGGACTAATTTTGATAAAGCACGCTTTGAAAAATGATGTGCATATTCAACTTTCCTTATCCCTTCACTTTACTCATTTTATTTGCTTTTATTTTTTGCGATGGAAAGGACGCGAAACAACGTGTTTTCCTCGGTAGACTGTTGGTGGCTCCCAAAAGAGCCGATTGTATAGGGTGTTGGCTCTGAAATGTAACGGTTTTAGTTTACCATATGTTCCAAGTGATGTCCCTTTGCCTTCGCTCTTGCACGTAACCGCTTTCTCCATTTACTAATTGCTTTGTCGATGACGTTTTGTGATATGCTTACCCACGTGTCAATGATGCGCTGCACCAAGTCGCTGGTGTCGCGGACACATGTCTTGTACACACATTCCTGTATCAGTCGCCAAATTCTGTAGTCAACCGGGTTTCCGGGTCAACCGGACTGTTTGACGGACACAGATCTGGAGAGATAAAATCCGGTGTTTCCTGCTGAAGGAGCTGAACTGTTTACAAGCATAAAGTGACGCCAGAACATGTCATTTCCATTGCAGCTACATGCATTTAAAAGCATATAAAATAAGTAAAGATGAAGAGACAAGGAAAGTTGAATGTGCATATCATTTCTGAAAATGCGTCGATGCTGTTTACCAAAAACTATCAAAATTAGTCCGTGCTTGTTGAAATTACAGCTTGCCAAAGTTGGTGCGTTTTTTGAGACATAGTGTAGTTTGCTTTGTCTCGAAAATATGACGCAGGCTTACCTAAATACGCAGATAACGTTGTTTTGTAGTTCAAATTATTGCACTATAAAATATGTACAATTACGTAAGTTACTGATCTATTATTAGATACATTCACGAACGGCATTAGCATAAAATTATTACACAGTAAAAGAGAGAGTTAATAGCCCTAGGTGTCAAAATCTTGATAGTATTTTAGTTTGGCTGTGACCTTGAACAGTCCTCCAACTCTGTTGCGACAGTTAAAATGATAAGCCACGTTTTGTTTGTCGGTAAGCGACTTGTAGCTATGTGACATATATGCGATACGTGCGACATAATGCGACGTTTTTTGAGATATTGGGCCCGGGAGAAATTTGCAGTAAGTAAAGCGATAAAAGTAGTAGCTAAATTAATGCCGGGATTTCCACTTTTCTTAGCGGAACTGTACAATGAAATTTAGAGGGGGGGGGGCAAAAACAAAACAAAATTAGCGCACGCAACTGGCTTGGCTGAGTGACGAAAAACCGAATACTTGTGTATGCCACCATTTTTCGTGCGATATATTAACGACGCTGACGACTATGTGTTAAGAGATTTCGTTTCGTACATTGTCTTTCAGTGAAATCTTTTCATCTGTACGCATAGGCTAGTCACTACAGCTTCCTGCTACAGAAATGAAGAGACTGCATAACAAGTTTTCGATAACCTTTCACGTACATGTATGTTGCTAGTAAGGGGTCTAGTTTGGCAACTCCCATCTTATTTCTGTCTCATGACACATGTTGACCACACACCTCTGTGTTTATTTGCAGTTATCACGAATATTCACACTGGCGAAACTCGAGGTAAGCAACGATTAGAACCGCCAAGAACACTGTCTATTTTTGATAACATACACGATGGTCCATAAAAAACTTAGCAATTACTTGCGACGACAATATTGTGTAGTTTCCTTGCCCCGCGACAGCAGACGAGGTAGTGTTTTTTTTGTGAAACTTTGTAATGATGTTTGTAGCTTTGTTTGCAACCATACGCATTACTGGAGAACGGTTAAAACTGTCGTCATGAAACTTTCATGAAACTTTTACAATAGACGGACAGTGGTTCTGCGATCACCATATTAAATTCATCAGGTGGCAATTGGGCACGGGGAGAGGTTTGCTGTCTCCGGCACCACTTATTTCGCAATGTTTAAACAGTAAAGGAGATCTCCACAGTATATGTATGTAGTAAATTGAAGGCTACCCATCACTCTAAATGCATAATAACGTACAGTGTACACCGTCAACGGAAAATAGAGCCCGGAGAATTTTCTTCATAGCTTCTACAAATGTGAGCCAATTTAAATGAAAATTGCAGACACTATAGCTGAGGGAATGCTAAATTTATACATCTGAAAATAATCTCTTTTCGTTAAATATTCTTTGTTAGCAGCGATGTAGAAAGGACATTAGTAAAAGTGCCGTTACAGCAACGTGATTACTGCTGAACATGAACATCTCAATAAACGGTTGCGAGTGAGTAAAAAGTGTAACAAAACGATTGCTTAAGATGCTTTTTGACAGAAGATGAAGATTTGATAGGCCAAATACACTGATCAATAAAAATCAGTGCGAAATCTTTAACTTTGCAATTGGATGGGCAATTTGTGGTCGACCACAACCCGGACATAAATCAATAATGCCACTCTGTTAAGTGTTAATCCGCTGGAACTCTTTCCTGTGTTAAGAAACATCTTATGAAAGCAGTCTGCTTCGTACTTTTTATTTATTTATGAGCATTTATTTAAATATTGATCTTCAATGGTAAATTCCGTCAAAATTTACCATTGAAGATCACTATTTAAGTAAATTCCGTTGCTGTAATGGCACTTTTACAAACGCCCTTTTACATCGCTGCTAACAAAGAAGATTTAAGAAAATACACATTTTCAGATATGTAAATTCAGCATTCCCTCTCCTTCAGCTACCCTATAGTGTCTGAAATTTTTATTTAAATTGGCTAACATTTCTAGAAGCTATGAAGAAAATTTACCGGGCACCTTTTTTGCGTTCACGGTGTACATCTATGGGTGGCGCGTATTGGACTTTAGTGATGTGCCGATATTGAAAATATTGATGTGCTAAAGTGATGTTGAAATGTTTATTTAATAAACGTTTCGTAGGTGGGGCATATGTGTAAAGATGTAATGATGCCCAGATAGTAAGTTGTAACTGTCAAGTAGCTTTTTCTTTTTTTCAATTTTGCTTTTATTTCATGTGTCTGTACTTCGTGTACGATTTGCATAATAAATAAATAAATAAATGAAGCATGTATGGTCGCGGTGCGAAATAGAAACAGTCGTCGCCCCAGTTCCCAAGACTTTATCAATTATTAAGGCAGTGTATCTGTAGCAATTTTGAACACAACTGAAGAAAATATTGACTTTCGCGCCTCTAAAGTTCCGCTCGTGAGGCGTTCCTGCTGTGATAACAGGAAGGGGTGAATGTGTTTATAGGAAAGATGAAAGTGCAACAGTTGGAGTGTGCCGCCGGACAGACGATGAATGTTGTCGGTATGAGAGCCGTGGATGACAAAGGACGGCCTGCCTCAGCAACATCACAGGCATGTCCTTACCTCGACAGTTTGATGACGACGGTCCGAGCAAAATGTTCCGGACGGCGACAGTGCCAGCTGACGGCGAGAGAGTTCGGCGTGTCGAAGGACCAGTGTCCGGGAGTTAGCGCCGTCAACTTCAGAGTCAACTGTGTCAAGTCTACTGGTAGGCTACAAATGCTGCTGATTATCGACAAAAATATTTAACCGTTTATGGGCACAATAAAACCTCAGAGCATCACACAGCAATACGGTGATTGATACACTGGCCGTTGACGGGTTGGCTGTTACATTTGGTACAGCAAGGAAGGGCCTGAGCAGGCTGCGGCCCCGCCCAGTCCCCTTCTCGCTGTACCAAAAGTAACAGCCCACCCATCAACGGTCAGTGTACCAACTTAATATTATTCGATGTGGCACTATAATTGCCTCTGCGCTCAAAGGGTTAATAGAAAAACTTGACTGTCTTTAATCCCTAAAGGCGAGGTATTGTTTTGGGTTTTCAGTATCTTATTTTGTTTGTTTTTTATGATATTATAATGTCAAAACGGTTACAGCTATCGCCATGAATTTTGCCGCGCGATGCTATGCATAAGCGCGGCCTATGCAAACTTTTTCACCTCGGATAACTACACCATTCTAGTTTTATTCTGTACCAACTATCGTGGTAATATTACGACGGGAACCCCCTAATTGGGGCAAAAATCGCGATTTTCGACCAATATCTGACTTTGGCATCGATCACATTTCGACGGTGGAGTATAGATTATAGTACTTATGCGTCGTTCGTCTTCCGCAATCAACAAACGCCGCCGCGCCACACATCAGCAAATCTTGTTTATGACAGGAAACTTCGATGTTACGCCGAAGACAACAGAACAGAATTTAATTGTACGCTGTGGTAACTCTGAAGCCGAAATAACTATTAATAAAAGACTGCGCTCGAGGCATTGTACTGTTGAAGCTACAGCTATGTACGAAGCACCGCGCGGCCTCTCTGCGACAGCAGAGCTACTTGTTCAGAATAGACTGGCAATAGCTGTAGAATCGTGCCAGTAATTTCGCCAGGTGGCAGCACCCTGCAATCGGGCACGGAGATATGCCTGACACCTGTTGTAACTTGTTAATCGACTGATTACGCAATTTTGTATGGTGTGAACTTTACGTCTGGTTTCAGAAATTTTAAAAAGTATTGATTAATGGAATGGCCTTGAATGATCTTTTGTTCTTTGTGACGTTTTCATTTGAGTATTGATAAAATTATAATATATATGCCATAATAAAACTATCCACTAACAAATTTACACATGATCACTGTGTTATGGTTTAAGGTCGTGTATAGGAAAACACAAAGAAAGTTTACGTAAAGCAAGAAATATCACCATTGCCACGGGACGGACATCGGACTGACGGACCGACGTCAGCAACCAAAGCATATCCCACCTTAAGTGGGACCAGCAAAAACGCATAAGACTGTGTGTACGAGACGGCGCGCATTTTTATGTGCAAGGTCATTTCCTAAGTAATGTACGGCGTCGCGCGGTTTTGTTGCGACAGCTGAGCTTCTTGTTATAGTCAAATTTTACACTGTTGTCCACTGGGAAGGTGCCCAATTTTTCTAAAGTATTCGCTAAAATTTCAGCATTGCAGAAAACATATCTGATGGTCAGCTGTTGAATTGCATTGCAGCTTATGTTTGTGTTTGCCTACTTTCCCTGATATGCACACGCTATCACTGGCGATTCTACAGCGATAATTGTGTGTATTAGCTCAGTATTGTCAGTGACTGTCTGTAGCCAACCCCATGCAACACGAAGCCTTTTATGGATATTTACGTCATGAATGTTGTTGACACAAAGAGATGTATCTCTTGCCAGTTGTTGTCTTGGAATTGCCACTGCACGCTGTCACGATCTAACCTTTCCATGTGTCTACGCTGATGGTCATTTTTTTCTAAATTAAATCGTCGTCGCGTGTTAAGTTTATTGATAACATTTCTTGTAGCATTACAATTTGCATGTGAGATAATTTTGTTTCAATTAAATCTTGAATGTGCAGGTCAAAAAAAGAAAACGCCAAGAAACGGAAAACGAAAGCGGAAACGTAAAAAGAAAGCAAATAAAATAAGGAAAGCAAAGAAGAAGAAAAGAAAGAGCAAGAAAGGGAAAAAGAAAAGCAAAAGTACAAAGAAACCGAAAAGAAAGACGGAGAAGAAGAAACGGCGTATTGACAAGAAATTGGACAGAAAAAATCGTAAACGTAAAGGGTCTCTAAAAAAACTAGGAAAATTAAAGGCGAAGCGGAAAAAGAAAGTAAATAAAACAAAGGAAGGAAAGAAGAAGAAAAGTAAGAAAAAGAGAACAAAAAATATAAAGAAACAGAAAAGAAAAACGAACAAAAAGAAAAGGCGTATTGGCAAGAAATTGGGAAGAAGAGATCGAAAACGTAAAGGGTCACTCAAGAAACAAGGAAGATTGAAGGCGAAGCGAAGAAAGAAAGTAAATAAAACAAAGGAAGGAAAGAAGAAGAAAAGTAAGAAAAAGAGAACAAAAAATATTAAGAAACGGAAAAGAAAGACGAACAAAAAGAAAAGGCGTATTGGCAAGAAATTGGGAAGAAGAGATCGAAAACGTAAAGGGTCACTCAAGAAACAAGGAAGATTTAAGCCGAAGCGAAGAAAGAAAGTAAATAAAACAAAGAAGGGAAAGAGGAAGAAAACAAAGAAAAAGAAAACCAAAAATCTGAACAAACGGAAAAGAAAGGCGAACAAAAAGAAAAGGCGTATTGGCAAGAAACTGGGAAGAAGAAATGGAAAACGTAAAAGGTTACTCAAGAAACAAGGAAAAATTAAGGCGAAGCGGAAACAGAAAGTAAATAAAACAAAGAAAGGAAAGAAGAAGAAAAGAAAGAAAAAGAGAACAAAAAATACAAAGAAACGGAAAAGAAAGACAAACAAAAAGAAAAGGCGCATTGGCAAGAGAAGAAGAAATCGAAAACGCAAAGGGTCACTCAGAAAACAAGGAAAATCTCAAGCACGAAAATCAAAGCGACGAAAACGGAGGAGAAAGACGGTGAAACATAAACGAGGTAAATGGCGACGAAGACATAAACGAAGACGCAGAAAAACAGCAAAGAAGCCAAAAACTACGGAATCAAAGACCGAAACAGGTAAAACATAACTCCTTATAGTTTGATTGATCAGCTGATTATCGCAATTTTATCTTTCACACTGCACATACTTGTACTCATACTTTATCGAAACCACGCAACAAACGTGCACGAATAATGCATGACAACGTGCATAAAAGTATGGTATAGTAGTGTTTAACGTCCCACTCGACACATTATAGGACATATAGGTCATTTCGGGGACGATTTTACGGGTCAGACGACCCAACAACAGTGTCATAGCACTGAAGGATGATGGTTAGTCAACCAAGTCAAGGGCCAATCTCACCATGCTCAGCTCACTAAAAGGTAAAGAGAAGGATGTAAGCAAAAATTTTTTAGTACATATATATTTCGGGGACAAAGACAAAAGTCAATGAAATAGCGAGTCAAATGAGCACTCTGACGACTGCCATCGAGTCGGTGCGTGTCAACATAGCGAGTGTGACTGGTACAGCTACGGTTGTTGCTGGTACTAATACCAAT
>Ga0209149_1000487_pt1 | contig 16738 bp, 9 predicted proteins | sample WorMetTyACAVOLI2_FD_187423 | JGI IMG/M metagenome (GOLD analysis project Ga0209149, IMG submission 187423) | Marine gutless worms symbiont microbial communities from Max Planck institute for Marine Microbiology, Germany - Olavius algarvensis... ... | reverse complement strand
ACTCAGCAGCATATTGACATTTAGGCGATGTGCTGGTGGGTAATATCACTTTTTTGTGATTTTTGCAGTTTTAGATGTGTCACTCGACGTTAACTTGTGTATAAACTGCAGTTTTTTACATTTATAGTTGTCATGGACGCAGTATCCTGTAAACAGAGGATCAGCTGACCACGGGAATTGCTATATCCAGATGATTTAGTGGTGACTGCTGATACATAACATGAGCTGGTGTTGAAACTTAACAAGTGGAAGGACGGTTTTGAAAAGAAAGTCATGAAGGTTAACATTAATAAAACTAAAGTATTGATTGGATGGGAGAGTAGTGAAGATGCAGACAAGGTTGCTAAATAGGTGTGCACTGTCTGTGGTAAACTTGTGCGCTGTAATTCGATATGGTGCAGTCACTGCCTAAAGTGAGTTTGTAACAAGTGTCCTAAAATAAAAGGCAGTTAGAAATTTTTTTTATTTGCTGTGGGTCTGTGAATCCAGTTATCGGTAGATGGAAAGCAACTGTGAATATTAGTGACAGGTCTACAGTTGAAGTGACAGATAGGTTCTGTTAACTATGAGATATGTTCAGTGTGGATGGCAGTGCTGATGTAGCCTTAGAATAGGGGGTTCTGTATATATGTGTGAGAAGCTGTATGCTACATGGCAGTGAAACTTCTAGCCTCTTCTCTTGATAATGTTAACTCATTCCATTTATTTTCATACATTTATGTGAATGGTTAGACAGATGTGTGATGTGAAACTGTCTGATCATATAGTATAGTAATAGTAATAGTGATATTAATAGTGATTAATGTTAAAAACTTCCATGGAAGTTTAACTACAGTTGTAAGGGCTCAGAATGACACCTCTAAAACAGCAAGTATCACTGATACCATTTTCGATAGAACACTGGTATAGCCCTTACAAGCAATGGCGTTTTGAAAATCGGTGAGATCAGACGTTCTGTATCTTGCCAATTAAAGATGTTCTGTCTGTAATTGAGAGTGCAAACCTCCGCCGATGCCAAAATTTGAAGCAAATGTGATCCAGATTCGATTTCAGATTTTCGCATTAATCTGGATTTGGTTGTCCGTCGAATATCCATTCCAAAATTGTGATACACTCGTCGGCATCATTCGTTTCGCCAAGTTTGGTTCAAATCGGCTGTTGATTGTATGAGAACTGAGAAAACAGAGAAATGCTAACAAATGTTCGAAAATCACCTATTCCTCAGTGGTGAAGAAAATGAAAAACCGGAATCCACGCGCAGATCCGGATCACCACCAAAAGTCAACCACTTCTAGAGGGTCACCTCCTGCCCGTGCCTGTCAAGTTTGCTCGACGTCCGTTTCCGCATTCGTCAGTTATCCTGTTTACAGAATGACAGAACGAATGAAAAAATGACAGAGAACGATCACATAACATTCGCCTTATTGATGTAGGTAATAATAATAATAATAATAATATGCTATAGACCTAGTGACAGAGTGAAGATTGACAGACAGGACATCTTTAATTAGCAAGATACAGAACGTCTGATCTCACCGATTTTCAAAACGCCGTCGCTTGTAAGGGCTATACCAGTGTTCTGTCGTAAATGGTATCAGTGATATTTGCTGTTTTAGAGGTGTCATTCTGAGCCCTTACAACCGTAGTTAAACTTCCATGGAAGTTTTTAACATTAATTTTTGCTGTTTTATTACCATTTTTTGCTGCGCGATGCTATGCAACTGCGGCCTTAGCCATCATGCGGTGTCTGTACGTTTGTCTTGCCGTGTGTCTGACACGTTCGTACATGCATTCTGTCAAAACGAATAAACATATCTTCAAATTTTTTTCACCGTCAGGTAGCCACACCATTCTAATCTTTCCTACCAAACGTTATAGCAATATTGTGACGGACCCCCCCCCCATTCGCCCCTTACCTCCACTTGGCCACATCTGAGATGTGATGTTGGTCTGGAGGAAGGGGAATATAGAGAAAACTGTCTCTGTCTTGCAGTATTGTGTACTATTATAATGGTGCACAAAGATACAAGCAGTACTTACAGGTCGGTCAACTGTATCGGGCTTTGATCTTGCTTGGTTTAGCTGTCTTCCGAGCACCTCTGTGTCTTCGGCCTTCATGGTGCTATATATGTATTATAATTTTTTTTTGCTTACATCCTTCTCTTTATCTTTTAGTGACCTGTGGCCTGGTGAGATTGGCCTTTGACCTGGTTGACTAACCATCATCCTTTAGTGCTATGACACTGTTGGTTGGGTCATCTGACCCGTAAAATCGTCTCCGAAATGACCTATAATGTGTCGAGTGGGACGTTAAACACTACTATACCATACCAGACGGAACCCCCCTCCTAACGGGGGCGTTGAATACACGTGGGGTAGGGAGAAATCGGGATTCTGACCCCATATCTGGCTTTGTCGCATGCTGTGAACGCTGCTACGGCCAGCTGCTATCAACACGATTGTCGGCCGATACCTGGCTATCGATCGATGCCTGCTGGAGCTAGTGCTATCAACTGACGGTGATCCATCCAGTGGTGTATCACAGACTGTCACGGTGCAAGTCTGTTTACGGCACAGAAAGCCACGCACAAGTGAATACGCCAAAGAGGAGAGAAGAGAACATAATTTAATTTACGCAGCAGTAAATCTAACGCCAGAGTATAATAGAAGATTGCACTTGACGTTTTGTACTATTGAAGCTAACTACTGACAGACACGAAGCATCGCGCAGCCTCTTTGCAACAGCAGAGCTTCTTGTTCGGAGTAAGTTGACCATGTGTTCCCGCCACCTCCGTCACTGTTACATATTAATTAGCAAGTTGCTATCGTGAGCTGGTCGGCCATTGCTACCCTAATTTTACTAGCTGTAGGCCTACACATCCACCAGCTATGTACCGAATTTCTATTCCTACCTCGATTAATTTAGGAGATTTGGGAGTCCAAAAATTAACAAAGTGGGGGTTGCTTATACCCTAGACGCCCCCAAGCAGAAAAATAGTACATGTAGCCCTAGTATCTGTAAATGCCAGCCAGCACACCAAATTTTAACTTACAGCTTGATTAGTTTCGGTTTCGGACATATGGAAGGGATCCCAAAATAAAAATTAGGGGCTGCTGATCTCACCAGACGCCACCTAGCGGACAAGTTTTTATATAGAGCCCTAGCACTCATAAATGTCTACCAATGTGCCAAATTGCAACTTCCTAGCTCTATTAGTTTAGGAGATATGGAGGGTTCCCAAAATAAAAAGTGGGGGCGCTGATCTCCCCCAATGCCCCATACCAGAAAATTTTTTACCTGCAAATGCCTACAAGTGCGCCAATCAACTTCCTAGCTCCATTAGTTACTGAGATATGGAGGGGGTACCAAGATAAAAAATGGGAGCTACTGATCTCCCCAGATGCCCCCTAGCGGACAAATTTTTACATGTAGCCAGAGTATCTGCAAATGCTTGCCAGCATACCAAATTTCAGCTTTCTAGCTCGATATAGTTTTGGAGATATCAGGGGTTCCCAAAATAAAAAGTGGGATCTGCTGATCTCCCCAGATGCCCCTATCGGACAGATTTTTACATGGAGCTACAGTACCTGCAAATGCCTACCAGCATACCAAATTCAACTTCCTAGCTCCAATAGTTTCCGAGATAAAGAGGATGTCCCTAAATTTAATGTGGGAGCTACTACCCTCCTGCCGTACCCCGTATGCTGAAACTTTTACGTGTGCTCCAAGTACTTGGCAAGGTAAAACAGCCAGCCAAATTTCAGCCAAATCTCTATGCATCATGCAGTTATGGAATATGTATTTCCCATAGGCTTTCCATTGTATGTGGTCAAAAATGGGGTTTTTGGGGGTTTTGAGGGTGAAGATGTGAAAATATTGTCTTCTAACCCCCGAAAGGCACTACCCTGCGTGAATACGCGTCTGTTGGTGTATCGTGTGTCAAAGTCGGTTCAACGGTTTGAACTCTAGGTCGGTGGAAAGATTTTGCGTACAAAGAAAGCAAAAAAACTGAGTGGTAACTTTGGCTATATGGGGAGAAGTAACCCCTGGGGCGATCTTGACCAAATTTGGCTTGTGGGGAGATATGGTGGACTTAATCACGTGTGCAATATTTCGTAACTGTAGTTTAAGGGGTGTGGGTGTGGTTAGAGGGGTAAATTTGCCTTCTCCCATTTACTTGAGGTGTCGCTCTTACAACACTGGTCACACTGCCGTGTGACCATGTGATAAGACATCGATTTATAAGGTGCCATAACATGGTGAGAGTCACTGCAAGGGTGCCACACAATGTCCACTAGTCGTATGTTGTGAAAATAGTAATGTAGGTGTAATATGTCTTCAGTTGATTCTTGAAAGTAGCTGCTGTTGAAGCAGTCCAAATGTCCAGCGGCAGACTATTCCATGCAGCTGGAATGGACCTGCCACATAGAAAGTTCAGTTCCAAAGATGTCATCTTGTTCGTGCTGCCAGCAAATCACCATGGACTGCAGAGCAGAGCATAGACTGGCATGCGTACTGCGTAGTGACAATTGTCACTGGCACACATAACTGCGGTATATATAAGAGCCTGCCAGTCTGTTTATTGCTTTGTGAACAAACAGGCATAGTTTAAATGTGGTAATGCTTCATGCTTGCAGCCAGCGAAGATAATCGCGGAGCAGCAGAGCCACGTGTTTTCGACGATTGCCTCTAAATATACGACTTGTGCTGCACAGTTCAGTGCCCGTCGACTGCCTGTTGGCTAGTTATATGTTAAGGATGTAATTTGGTGGCCTTGGTTTTGAAGAGGCATGGCCTTGGTCTTGATGTAATAGCCAGGTTTAACTACTTTCTGAGTGTGTTTCGAAATAACAAACAAAAATGTCACAGAATTGAATAACTCGTTTCTACAAGCGTTGGAGTGCAATGATGCACCCCAGGTCATCTGTGTTTGACAGTTTTAAAAGAAATATCCATTAAGTGGAAAAGTGCCGTGGGTCATCCTTGCTTCAGTTGCTTGATCCAGTGTCCTGGTGAGCTGTGCACCTGAATCTTCAAGTTGTGGATAATTGACCATCATCTGGACAGGACAGTGATCCCTGGCACAGTACAGCTACTGCAACCAACCACCTTTCATTTCTGACAACATTGGCTCCTGTGGAATGTGTTTTGACCAGAGTCACTTACATATCTGTCCGAACCAAACCAGGCGTGCAAAGTCTGTGGTTTGCTAGCGATTTGTAACTTGCCATTGGTCTTGAAGAGTGCTGGCCTTGGCCTCAAATAACCTGCAATCAAAGTTCTGTCCTCAGACACATTCCTGCCTGGTACACAATAGTCATACACCACTGCGCAACGGTTCATTGTATATTGTCGAAGCTATTGCTTTGTGTCCATTGTAGTAATGTCTGTGGTTGTTTATTTTTGTAGGAAGACCGTTTGCGTGGAAGGGGCACGGAAACTGAAGAAAGTCTGGCAAAGAGGCTTGCAGTTGCTAAATCAGCATTACAGTATGGTGGGTTTTCTCTATGTAGTGAGTTTTTTGGATTTGAATATTTTTATCTTTATTAATTTATTAATTTTCAAGTATTATATATATTGTCAAATCTGAGTGATGGTGAAGAAAATGAATGCATGCTCATCAGTACTACTCTTAATGTGATGGTAGGAGTCACAAGCAAAATTACCATCCTGTTGTGGGTCCCATCCATAAAAGGCCTCATTATGCAGTGCACTCGTTCGATCCATTTATCCGTCTGTCCCTAACTCTGCAAGAGAAAGTTGTAGAAAGTTCATAGTTATTTCACTATATGGTAGCCCAATCATTTTAGTTTTACCAGCATCAAACGTCTTCATGAAATTCTGACATGCGGGGCACTAAATACAGGTTTGCTAATAAAAATTTCTCGATTTTCTACCAAACTTTAGAAAGACACCAATTTCAATGACATTGAGTGACCTCTAAGCCAGATTTCAAGGTCACGATATTATTCAACGTCAAATAACTCGAAAACGATGCAAAATAGAGCTATAGTTACAATGGTGGACCAATAGAAAGTCATACATGGTCTATTGATATGCACCATTTTTAATGACCTTGAAAGACCCCCATACCCAGATTTCAAGGTCAGATCATTCTTTGATGTTGAATATCTTCGAAATGGCTAAAGATACGGCCATAGTTACTATGGAAGGTGAATAGGAACTTGTACCCAAGCTTTCAAATGGAACCATTTTCAATGACCTTGAGTGATCTCTGACCCACATTTCAAGGTCACGATAATATTCAACATCAAATAACTCTACAAATAGTAAGTCGTGTATGATCTACCTGATGATTCCATTTTCAGTGACCTTGAATGACCCTTAACCTAGATGTCAAGGTCATGGGGTTATCATAGATGGCCTCAACGTATTGCGATAGCTAAGTTTTCATCATGTGTCTTACAGAACACTGGCCAGCCAGTTACCTGCAGACATTACGCCACAACTAAATTGTTTGTTGGTTGGGCTCCAGGAAGCTGCTTATTACCACGCGATGCTATGCATAGCGTGAACTGTACTGTTGAAAGAGGTCTGTCTGTCTGTTCATCCGTCTGTCACATGCCAGTATTCTGTCAAAATGGCTAAACGTATCATCAGACTTTTTTTCACCGTATTCCAGTTTTTCCACACCAAACATTATGGGATCCCCTAATGGGGATGTTGAATGAACGGGATATGAAAAAAATGCAATTTTTGACCAGTATCTTGCTTTATCTCGGAAATGATGCAAAGTATGGCCATAGTTGCTACTGTTGCAGATATCTGCCGCCAGTCCATCTGTCTGTCTGCCTGGCCGTCACACGTGGTTTTATTTAAAAATGGCTAAACATATCCTCAAACTTTTCACCATAGGGTAGCCATACCATTCTAGTTTTTCCATACCAAACATTATGGCAACATTTTGACGGGGACCCCCTAACGGGAACGTCAAATGCAGGGGTGTACGAAAAAATTGTAATTTTCGACCAATATCTCGCTTTATCTCAGAAATGATACAATATAGGGCCATACTTACTATACAACACCAATAAGAACTCGTATTCCATCTACCGAATAATGCTTCTTCCAATGACCTTGAGTGACCTCTAACCCAGATTTCAAGGTCACGATATTATTCAATGTCAAAAAACTTGAAAATGCTAAATGATAGAGCTGTACTTCCAGTGGCGGACCAGTAGTAGACGTATATGGTCTGTTGAATGGCGTCATTTTTAGTGACCTAAAATGGCCCTAACCCAGATGTCAAGGTGACGCCATTATTTAACGCTGCATATCCTAGGAACGATACAATGTACATAGTTACAATGAAATACTAACAGGGACTTACACTCTACTCAAGGGTGTCATTTCAAATGACCTTGAGTGACCCTGAATGACAGTGAAATCTTCAGCGACATGAAGCATCGCTCGGTCTCTCTGCGATAGCTGAGCTTCTTGTTTTATAGTATTTTTCAAGTGTTAAGTGATCTGCTGTAATTTGTGCTATGATTGTATAAAATACATTTAATTTCCTTGTACAGATGTGGTCATGGGCAGGTGAAAAATGCTGGTACATATTTATATATCTGATAATTCACTTTGTATCTTATTTTTGTTATCTTATCTGCTGTGCCATCTGTACCATATTTTACATGTAATTTACACCGCATACAGTAATTTATGAAGCTGCAGAGTTGGCTGAAGTACAAGGAGGACAGTGACATGACATTATTTGTTAATGCTAATGGGATAAATTTAATGAGCAGATTTTTTTTGCTGACGAGTACAGATGTTGCAGGTGAATTGTTGTTGATTGTTAGCTGAACAACCAGGCATATATGATTTTGTTGTTGTCAATGATGACCTTGACAATGCATATGAATCTCTGAAGAGCTATCTCAAGGAGGTTTGTAGTTTTTCAGTGGTAGCCTGCATCTGTAGCGATGTAACAACATAGAGATGCAACAATATTAATTGGCAACTTTTTTCTGTGTTACTTACTTACTTTGTATTTACAGGAAAACAGAATAGACAGCCATTGGTGCTGGAATCGTGCCATTATATTTGCCAGTTGACAGCAATGGGGCATGGGGCAAGGTTTGAAAAGATGGCCTTTTTCTTGCTCCTTCATTGTTTTTGATAAACATGTTCCTGCACGACTCCCAATGTCCTATAATCGAAATGGTTGAGGTTGGGACTGTTGGGAGGCCAGAGGTCTGGTGTGATGTAGAGACTGACCGACATTCGGTTTCGGTTGTGGTTTTGGCGCGGAATCTGACCTAAAATGCAGTTTCGGTTCGGTTTCGGTTACCATTCCAACCTTCCCATTTCACATTCGGTTTCAGCCCCAACTATACGGCAGCCGACTGAAACTGGAGTGAGTGAAGCTTATGGAAGACCTACAACATTGAATGGGATTACATACATTGCATAGGGAAAAGAATTTTGAGTTAAAACCATAATGTTACTGGGATGCACTTTGGGACACAACCACAACGTTGTACATGCTGAATAGGGTGATCGGAGACGTGCACGGGGCACTAGTAAAGTGTTTGCCAGAAGTTGCTGGAACGTTGGGCAGCGGGAGACAGACATCAGAACTATGCTTGCCCTGACGCATTAACGGCTTCATCTCTGTCGCCCAGTTTCCCGCGTTCTTCTGCAGATCTGTCTGTAGCTGGTCCAGTTGTTCCACGTGACACAGACAGCATCAATGTACAGTGGCCTTCTGTCACTGGACGCTCGTTTAATTGGACCGTTTCTGTTAGATCGTTGCAAGTTGTATGCAATCCTGCACGAATGACGTAACAATTAGAAATATGTCGGCAATTGTAATTTGGAGTTTTTTTTACTAAATTAGAGACAGACGTGAGTAAGGCACAGTGTTTTCACTGAGTATATGTTGTGTGTCTATGTGTGGTGGTCTGATTAACAACAGATAGGAATTGGGCATAGGTTCACTTCTGGTTTCGGTTTCGGTTACGGCCGTAAATGAACAATGAGTTTCGGCTTAGTTTCGGTTACGGCCAAAACTGATTGCTCACTTACGGTGCCACTTTTGGTTATGGCTGTAATCGGTCAGTCTCTAGTGTGACGGAAGTCTGGAGTCCTGTCACGGTAGCAAAATGGTCTCATGTGCACGACTTGCTTACTGCTTGTGTGCTATCCTGCTGGAAAGTGTAAAAACAGTCGCCGGCAGTGTGATGGAGGTTGGCAACAACTGTTTGCACAGCAAGACATCACAGTATGCACCATTTGCTTTTGACCCTGGCTGCAGTGAAAGCAAACCAGACTGTGAGTGAAAACATAATACATGAATTTGATGAGCTGAAGCAGCGTCTGATTGAAGCATAGTCAGGAATTTGGCAGAGCTTCTTCGATCAGTCAATTAATCAGTGGCAAGAGCATGTTACTGTGTTAATAGATATCGCTTTGACAAAGCTATTGCAAAAATGAAGGGTGCAAGTTTTGCCACTCGATGGTGTGCAAGTGCAGCCTATACCATCATGTGGTGTCCATCCATGTGTGTCTGTCTGTCACGTTCGTACATTCTGTCAAAACGAGTACCAGGGTACTCATAACCTCACACTTTTTTCACCATCGGCTAGCCACACCATTCTAGTTTTTTCATACCAAACGTCGTGGCAATATTCAGACGCGAACCCCTCCCCCCTAATGGGGGCATCGAATGCAAGGGGGTATAAAAAATAAAGATTTTCGATTAATATCTCCTTTTATCTCGGAATTGATGCAAGATAGAGCCATAGATACTACGGAAGGCAAATAAGAAACCGCACCCAAGCTTTCGAATGGTACCAATTTGAATGATCTTGAGTGACCTCTAACCCAGATTTCAAGGTCACGGTATTATTCAGTGTCAAATAACCAAAAAGTGGTACAAGCTAGAGCTATATTTACAATGGCAAACCAATAGAAAGTTGTATATGGTCTATCGAATGGCGCCATTTTCAATGACCTTGAACAACCCGTAACCCAGTTTTCAAGGTCATGCTATTCGCTGAATATCTCCTATACGGTTAACGATACGGTCATAGTTACTATGGAAGATAAGTAGGAAACCCTATCCAAGCTATAGTATGGTACCAGTTTGCATGATCTTGAGTGACCTCTAACCCAGATTCCAAGGTCACGAAAATATTCAATGTCAAATAACTGGAAAATCGTGCAACATAGAGCTATACTAACAATGGCCAACCAACAGAAAGTCGTATATGATCTATTGAACGCCGCCATTTTCAATGACCTTGAACGACCCCTACCCCGGTTTCAAGGTCACTCCATTCTTTGATGCTAAATATCTCAGAAACGGTACAAGATGCAGACATAGTTTCAATGGAATACTAATGGGGACTTACATGCGCCCTACTCAACAGTGTTATTTCAAACGACCTTGAGTGACTTACCAAAATATTCGTAGAAAATATTCTTTGCAACAGCGGAGCTACTCATTTGTTTAACCCACCGTGAACATCTTTATTCACCAAAGAAAGAAAAACATACAAACAAGTGAATAATACAAACAACACACTAAACTCACACTACACTGTGAGCCATAAAAAACGTGCCACTTTTATTTTTGTGATAACTTTGGCAAATGTAGACCAATTTTAAAAATTCTTTCATTAAAAATAATGTTACTATAATTTGTAATGGTTAATTTCCATGAAAATCTGTTGTGCACATTTTTGGAATGCTAAAATTATGTATGCACTAAAATAAGCGTGTGTAAACGTAAATTTACACAAATATTATTTTGAAGTAATTTGGCTTATAACTTACCGCCACTTGGCCACATCTAAGATGTGATGTTGGTCTGGAGGACGGGGAATATTGAAAAAAACTGTCTCTGTGTTACAGTATTGTGTACTGTTATAATGGTGCACAAAGATACGAGAAGTTCTTACAGGTTGGTTGACTGTATTGGGCTTTGATCTTGCTTGGTTTAGCTCTCTGTCTTCCGTGTGTCTTCGCTCTTCATGGTGGTATATATATATATATATATATATATATATATATATATATTTTTTTTTTTTTTTTTTTTTTTTTAATGTTTTGCTTACATCGTTCTCTTTGCCTTTTAGTGAGTTGAGCTTGGTGGGATTGGCCCTCAACGTCGTCCTTCAGTGCTATGACACTGTTGGTTGAGTCATCTGACCTGTAAAATAGTCTCCAAAATGACCTATAATGTGTCAAGTGGGACATTAAACCCTACTACACCGTGTCCCAAAAAAGTGACCGACAGTATTTTGGCCGTAACTTTGACAAATTTAGAAAACTTTTGATAATTTTTGGCACGAATCATCCTGACAATCAGTCGGTTCCTTTTCTTGGGGGGGGACACAGTGTATAGCAAATGGTGCTGAAGCAAATGTCCAGACCTTTTACCTTTACTATACCTGTACCTATACTGTTCAAGCTTTGTTCAAATAGTGATGTTTTTTGTAGTTCAAAATTAACAACAGCAATATCTTACAAAATTGATTACAGTGGGGGAAACCTGTCTGCATTTGTCTAGTGTTTAGTTTTTAAGACGTGCAATATTGATACAGCAATTCTGTGCGTGCATCTGTCTGTCTGTCCGTGCATATGTCTGTCCATCCGTCACACGCCAGTATTCTATGGAAACGGCTTAACATATTGTTATAGATTCTTCACCACATGGTAGCCCAATCATTCTAGTTTTATGGGTATACATCGCGAAATTCCGACGGGGTCACCCAATCGTGGTGCTAAAAACAGGTGGGGTATAAAAATTTAGAGATATTCGACCAGTAACTTGCTATATCTCGCAAATGATACAAGATAGCACCATAGGTATGAATGCTAATAGGAACTCGTATGCTATCTATCAAATCGTGCCATTTCCAATGACCTTGAACGAACCCTAACCCTGTTTTCAAGGTCACACCATTCTTTGATGCTGAGTAACTCACATACGGCTACAGATACGGCCATAGTTACTATAGAAGGCGAATAGGAAACCGCACCCACGCTTTCGAATGGCACCAGTTTGAATGATCTTGAGTGACCTTTAAGCCAGATTTCAAGGTCACAATATTATTCAACGTAAAATAACTCGAAAATGGTACAAGATAGAGATATAGTAACAATGGCAGACCAATAGAGAGTCATAGATGATCTATCAAACGAACGACCCAAAACCCACATTTCAAGGTCACGATAATATTCATCGTCAAATAACTCAACTAATAGTAAGTCGTGTATGATTTATCCAATGGTTCCGTTTCCAGTGACCTTGAGTGACCCTTTACCTAGATTTCAAGGTCACATGGTTATTATACACCGTGGTGCAAAAAATGCACCATTTTATTTTTGCAATAACTTTGTCAAACCACATTATATTTCGATACTTTTTGGCATACAGATACTGAAGTAAATTTGCAACAAAACTGCAACAAAATTGCCCACCTATCCTCACGGCTGTTCTCACCCTACCTTGTGAAATTAAACAAGTCAATTTGTTGATAACAGCAGTAACGTATGCTTTAAAAGTCATGACAGTTACGGAGAAACATTATAGCAAATGTTCTGTGTTTGCTTTTGGCTTTGAGACATGTATTAAAACAATCTTGCCACTGATCAGTCGCTTGATCAATGAAGCTCCGCTGGTTGCTGACCACGTTTCAATCAGTATTATGCTGCTTCAGCGCATCAACGTCTCTCACTGGTTTCTGATAAACATATTCGGTTTCAATCTGTGTCTCCAGGAGCTGGTGCACTGGTGTGGTTTTCATGCATCCAGGGGTGAAAGTGAATGGTGCATAATACTGTGATGTCTTGCTGCTCAAACAGTTCCTGTGAGACATTTGTCATGCGTGCACAAGAGCACTGAGCTGCAGCGACACAAGATTTCAGATTTCACACCAGACGTGGCCTCCCAACAGACCAGACCTCAGTATTCTGTACACTACAGATTAATCGGGGCATTAGGGTCATTTTTTTGTGTTTTTGTACATTTTATGTATTTTCTCTTGGTTGAGTTTGGTAGTCATTACCGTACTTGTGCAGTTGATTGCTCGGAACTACAGAGTTACGGAGTTGATTTTGAATATCTGTAGAAACTGTGCTTATTAGCTCAAAGTGTCCCACAAAATACAGGTGCTACTTCAGTTGAGAGGCTGTAGTGGAGACATATTCCACACTTTATCGTCCATTCATTCATTCTTTTAGAATTAATCATTTCATTATTTTTGAGTTTCTATTGCAGCAGGATGTGTTACTGACATCAGTTGATGTGTTTATCCAGGATTTAAAAGAACTACAGCAGTGCAAGCCAAAGGATACCAAGCAGGTGCTATTAATAGCTTTATTTACTTAGTTAGTTGTACATGAATAGATTTCAGTTTCGTATGGTCTAGCTTCAGTGGGTACTTCATGGAGTCCAGATTGTTCACGTGAATGGACGCAAAGTTGTTTTCTGGCAAGGAATTAGCAATTGTGGTATGCCTGATAGTAGGTCATTTAATTAATAACACACGTTGCATTGGAAGCTGTGATGGCCAGACTGTGGTAAGTAAGTAACTAAAAGTAAGAAAATGTTTTGCCTATACTGCAGTAGCGCTAGCACTAACAGCAGGCAAACAGAAGCGTCTTTAGATACCAGTGGAACTGGTCCAGCGCAACAGCTGGGTTGCACAGATTGTCAAAGAGCGAGTTCCAGACTTTTCTACCCACAAAGGCAGAGGCACAAGTACTGAAGGTGCTGCTATCACAGCCCACCTTCAGTACTCTTTGGCTTTTACTCAGGACTTTGGCTCCACTGTGTCTGGCTGCTTCAGTAGCTGCTTAATTAACCTTACTGTTTTGTGGTGCCATGTGTCCAAATACAGTTTTATATTCAGTGTCATATTGTCAGGAATGCCTAGTCAGGTCTCATTGCAGTAAGAAGCGATTTGTCGTATATGACACTACTACACCTGCAATATTCTCCATTGTTTTAAATACACTGCATACTGATAATAGGTTAGAATGGTCATCATCATCATCATTTATTGTTCACCATTAAAAACAGTGACATTAACAGTGAATAATGTCAATCGAACATGACAGAAAGGCACAATAAAGTGCTCTAACAACTGCCAAAAGTTAAAAATTAGATTAAAAACAAAACAGTCAAACACAAGCAAGTTAGTTGAGTACATTAAAACATCTTAAAAATCAGAAAAATCTGTAAGTTTGACATTACGTTTAAAACGGTGAAACGAACTGAAGTCAACACTTGCCGGCAGACTATTCCATACATTAACTACTCGCTCACTGAAAAATGTAAACCTGACTCGTGTAGAACAGCTTTTCTTGTACAGCTTAAACTTGTGGCCTCTAGTGTTTTGGCAAGGAGCCCACTCAAAGAAATCACAAGGTCTTATAACAATAAAATAAGTCCGTGTAAAGACGCCGTAACTCCAAACTATGTAAGTGCACACGCTTTAAACGTTCAGCATAAAACAATTCAAACCAGGTACGCAATATACAAGAGAATGTTATTATGTTCTCTTGTACATCCTGTCTTAGATAAAACAGGTGACACTTTGTTTTTTTAGCCAAACGTTAATTCGTTACGTTCGGCTTATAGCATGGGTCATCTGTCATCTATCTGTCTGTGATGTTGGTCAGCCTATGCAGACGGTTAAACTTTTTGGCAGTATTTTGACACCATCTAATGAACACGTTTATTTGCCAAACGCAAAAGGACAGACAGAATAGTATATCTAATAGCTTAGGTACTTGGACAGTTTGCTTGTGAAGTAAAAATTTTGCAAGTATTCGTTCAACGTCATTCAAAATTACACTGATGAATACTGAGTAGGGCGCGTGTAAGTTCTTACTAGGCATTAATGTAAAAAAAACGCAGTTTATAGACATGTTAATGGCAAAATCGCACAACTAAAACCACAAATATCAGAACTGGGATTTTAGTTGTAGTGCACATTGTCAATGTCAACGTGCAACACAACTAAAAATCCCAGTTCTGATATTTGCTGTTTTAGTTGTGCGATTTTGCCGTTAATGTGTCTATAAACTGCGTTTTTTTACATTAATATTTGCTGTTTTTTTTCTCATAATTTTTTGCCGCGCGATGCTATGCATAATCGCGGCCTGCCGTCATGCGGTGTCTGTGTGTCCGTCTGTCACGTACGAGTGTTGCGTTAAAACGAATAAAGATATATTCGAAATTTTTTTATCATCGGGTAGCCAAGCCATTGTAGTTTTTCCATGCCAAAAGGGATGGCGATATTCCCACGGGAAACCCCTAAGGGGGGCGTCGAATGCAGGTGGAGTAGGCAAAAACGTGATTCTGAACGAATATCGCTGCATACACTGCATGCAGAACTACAGTGTTGTAAACCGTATGTGTGGCGAAGTGTGAAAAATAAAACCGCAACGGACGGCTTCGAGCCGAGCACTCACGGCTGCGTCGGGCGTCCGTCGCCGTTGTTCGCACAAGACGACGACGAAGTGTTTGTGACGGGCTCGACGTTATACGCCGGAGACGGAGGTCAAATCACCCCCCCCCTCGGGACACGGCCCCCTTGGTCATAACTCCGTTTTCTGCTGCCGTAGGACATCGTAGGACAGAACCCGGCGGGTATTTTTTGTTGAAAACTGACACTAACGCGTACAGTACTCCTGACCCTATCCGACCCATGAGGCGGGGTCCTGACCCCAACCGACCCACGAACGGCAGAAAACAAGGGGGGTTATGTAAAACCTGAGGTGTTTGTCCGGGAAGTTTTGGTCGGACACCGCCGGATACAAGGAGACAGCAGAACAGAATTTAATAGAATTTTATGCACTAGTAAATTTGAAGCCGCAGTAACTAGTAATAAAAAACTGCGCTGTAGGTATGTTGAAGCCAATTACACACAAACACGAAGCATCGCGTGGCCTCTGTGCGACAGCTGAGCTTCTTGTAACTATCGTTAGACAACACTACACGCTTGCATAACTAAACCAATGCGTTCTAGTACTGCATGGTACTTGTGTGCGTCTTAGTTAAGTTCTAGGCCTAGTTAAGCTTATTTCAGTATTATTGTTGTATAATATATTTTGTATTTATTCACATCACTAGGGGCCTACTGCTATCACTATCTATATATGTGGTCAAAGGCGTTTGATACTTTACACACACACAAGCCTGGAAGCAGACAAGTGGCGATACCAGCGGTCAACATGAAACTACCGTGGCATAACGCTATTATACACTGTGGTTCAAAAAAAACGCGCCAACTTTGGCGGACTATAACTACGACCCAGTTCAGTCGAGCATGTACCCGACCCGACCCGTACCCGCGGGTACGGGTCGGGTCGGGTACATGCTCCACGGGATGCCTTACGGGTACGGGTTTACCCGTTTTTACCCGTGAAAAATAATAAAATGTGCATTGCAACTTTGCAAGTCGTTGTCAAAGTGCGACACACTTGACTTGACTGCCTGCTGAGTTTATTATTTATAGACACTTAAACAGTATTATTCGACATAATTATTGTGTATAGTTGATTCAAACTATTGCAGTGTAGTACTCGTATAATACCGTCTTTACATTTTAATGTACTATGTAAACAAATATTACACGCTATGTTAGACGATTCTGTATTTAGTATTTTGTAGGCTTATTCGTCAATCGTCATGCGTAAACAGAGTATAGGAGTAGGCAGCCTATATACACAATACACAGTACAGTGTACAGACAT